>WNFP01000856.1_pt1 | contig 77312 bp, 78 predicted proteins | sample 5400201 | NCBI WGS metagenome assembly WNFP01 (sample SAMN13153355, study PRJNA577476) | soil metagenome | isolation source: 115 cm saprolite under Madrone tree | place: USA:California | collected 2016-06-14
CGTCGGGGCCGAAATCGGTGACGCTGCGCGTGCCGCTGCCGGCCCGCCTCCCGTTCCAAATCACGGAGCGCGAGCGGAGTCTCACGCTACGTCTGTACGGTGGCGCTTCCGACATCAACTGGATGCAGTACGGCGAGGGCGGAGGAGCGACAGGTACCGATCCGCTGGTCACGCGCATGACCTATGCGCAGCCGGCGGAGGACGAGGTGACGATCACGCTCGAGCTAACTCGGCGCGTGTGGGGCTACCGCGCGCGCTTCGACGGCCGCGACCTGCTGCTCGAGGTGCGGCGTCCTCCCGCCTTCGATCGCGAGCACCCGCTCCGCGGCCGGACCATCGTGCTCGACCCCGGTCACCCGCCGCTCGGCGCCAGGGGGCCGACGGGATTGTGGGAGCCGGTGGCGACGCTGGCCGTGGCGTTCAAAGCAAAAGCGCTGCTCGAGCGCGCCGGAGCCGTCGTGTTCCTCACGCGCACCGACTCGACGCCGATTGAGCTGTACCCCCGCACCCATTTCGCCGAGCTCCACGACGCCGACGTGCTCGTGTCGATTCACGCCAATGCCTTGCCGGACGGCGTGAACCCGTTCACCAATTCGGGAACGAGCGTGTACTACTTCCAGCCGCGGAGCACGCGCCTGGCCCGCGAGCTGGACCGCGCACTCGTGACGGAGTTCCGCGTGCGCGACCTCGGGATCGGCCGGGGAGACTATGCGCTCGTGCGGCCCACGTGGATGCCCGCGGCGCTCACCGAGGGATTGTTCATCATGCTCCCCGAGCAGGAGGCGTTGCTCGCCAGCGAGGACGGGCAGTGGCGGTACGCGCGCGGGGTCGTGAGCGGGATCGAGAACTTCTTACGCGACCGGGCACGGGAGCCATGAAAGTGCGGAGTAAAGTGCGGAGTGGGGAATGCGGAGTGCGGAATTGCACGGGAGGTTCGATCCGCGGGCTCGACTTTCCATTTACACTCCGCACTCCGTACTCCGCATTCCGCATTCTGTTTCTGCTCCTGCTCGCCGGGCGCGCGGAGGCCCAGGTCGATCCGTCCGGCAGCTGGCGCACCCTGCACACTCCTCACTTCCGCGTCCACTTCCGGCCGGCTTACCGCGACGTCGCCCTCTCACAGGCGCGCGAGGCGGAGCGCTCCTACAGATTGCTGGCGACCGAGCTCCACCCGCCGCGCGGGGTCGTGGACCTCACATTGGCCGACGACATCGACGCCGCGAACGGCTTTACCACCGTCGTTCCATCGAACCGGATCACCATTTACGCCGCGCCGCCCGCCGGCGACCACGGACTCCTGTTCTTCGACAACTGGCTCCGGCTCGTGACCACACACGAGCTGGCGCACGTATTTCACCTGGACCGCTCGCGCGGGCTGTGGCGCGGGCTGCAGCGCGTGTTCGGCCGCGCCCCCGGCCTGTTCCCGAACGAATATCAGCCGAGCTGGGTGATCGAAGGCCTGGCGACGTACTACGAGTCGAAGTTCACGAATGCGGGACGCGTGCGGGGGAGCTTCCATACCCAGGTGCTGGGAGCGGACCACGTGGCGGGCACGGCGCGGTCCCCGTGGAACGCGACCCTGTTCACGCGCTGGGCGGACGGCCTGGTCCCGTACGCGTATGGCAGCCGCTTCCTTCATTACCTCGCCGGCGCCGCGGGAGACTCCGTGGTGCCGCAGTTCGCCGAGGCGACGTCCGGGCAGCTGATTCCGTTCCGCGTGGGGCGTCAGGTGGCGCGGGTGGCGCCGGGACGCACACTCGGGAGCGAATGGCCGCGTGGGACCGCACCCGACCTGCCCGGGACGAGTGGGGCGCCGCCCGCAGCACGCGTGCTCGACAGCCTGCTGCGAACCGAGCCGGTGCCGCGGGTGTCGCCGGACGGACGGCGGGCGGCCTACGTGCGGGACGACGGTAAGGGGACGAGCCTGCTGCGCGTGCTCGATGCGACGACGGGACGCTCGCTTGCCGCCCGCCGCGTCAACGGAGGCGTGGATTACGACTGGCAAGGGGACACCCTGGTGGTCACGCAGCTCGATTTCACCAGCCGCTGGCGGATCAGGAGCGACCTGTACCGCTGGGTCCCGGGCCGGGCGTGGCGGCGCGCGACGCGCGGCGCCCGGCTGGTCGCTCCCGCCGCGGGCGGGGGCCGATTGGCCGCCATCGCGCTCGGCCCCGCCTCGGCTCGCCCGACCGTTCCCGCCCCGGATCTGCCACCGGGCGCCGTGTGGCAGGACGTCGTGCCATCGCCGGACGGGCGCCGCGCGGCCGGGAGCCGGAGCGTGGACGGCCGCTGGGCGCTGGTGCGCTGGCCGGCGGACTCTCCCGCAGCGGCCGCGCTGCTCATCGAGACCGGCGGCAGCATTGCCGACGTGGTGTGGACGTCCGGCGGTGAGATCTGGTTCGTCGCCGACCCCACCGGAATTCCGCAGGTGTATCGTTGGCGCGACTCGGGGGGTGCACAACCGCTCACGAACGAGCCGCTCGGCGCCCGGGCACCGGCGCCACTCCCGGACGGTACCCTGTTGTATGCCGCCCTCAGGGCGCACGGTTGGGAACTGCGCCGGGCGCCGGTGGTCGAGGGACGTCCGCCGGTCACGTTCCCCGAGCCGCTGCGGTTCGACTCCGCGCCCGCCGTGCCGCTCACCGAGACCGGCTACACCATGTGGCCATCGCTCCGTCCGCATTTCTGGATCCCGCTGTTCGACAACGCCGGACCCACCGGACGGTTTGGCGGAGCGCTCACGGCGGGAACGGACGCCCTGGGCCGGTTCGCTTACGCCGCGGACCTGTACATTTCACCGCACCCGTTCCGCGCCGCAGGCGACTTCGCGCTGGTGTCGTCGGTGCTGGGCAACCCGACGCTGGACCTGTCGGCCTGGGCGTCCTGGGCGGACCTTGGATCGCCGCCGAGCGCACCGAATGTCACGGTGTCGGAGCTCGACCACTATGCGGCGCTCGGCGCGTCGTTCGTGACCCGGCGTTGGCGCAGGCTGGCAAGCGTGCGGGCCGCGGTGGAGTTCGAGCGCACCCGCTTCGCCACGATCCCCGACACCTCACTGGCCGCCATTTGCGTGGGGTGTGAGACCCAGAATCTCGTCGGCGGGTCGGTGACGCTCACACTGTCGCGGCTGGTGGTCGGTGCCGTTTCGATCTCACCGGAGAACGGGTTCACGTGGTCCGCGACCTATCGGCGGCGGGACGAGCAGGGCGCCACGCGCTGGTCGAACGAGGTGCGCTCCCGGCTGGCGCTGTACGCCCGCGTCCCCGGCCTGGGCGGCTTTGCCCACCACGTGCTGGCGCTGCGGCTCCTTGCGGGCGCCACCACCGGGCCGCTCGGCACCCTGTTCCGGGTTGGCGGCGTGTCACCGCAGGGCGTGAACTTCTTCTTCGCGCCGACGCTCAACGCCACGCGCGCGTTTCCGATCCGTGGGTATGCGTCGGGCGAGCTGCGCGGCCAGCGCGCCGTCGCGGGCAGCGTCGAGTATCGCATGCCGCTCGCGCTCGTGGGCCGTGCCATCGGTCATCTTCCCCTCGGCGTCGACAAGCTCTGGCTCAACCTGTTCGCCGATGCCGGTGACGCCTGGGCCCCCGGCACGTCGCCGCGCCTCACCCGGCTGCGCTCCGCCGGACTCGAGCTGGCCGGCGTGCTGACGGCGAGCTACGACTTCCCCCTGTCGGTGCGACTCGGGGTCGCGCAGCCGCTCGCCGATCCGCCCTCGGGTATCCCGCGGCGCACACAGGTGTACGCGGCTCTCGCCTCCGACTTCTGAGCACGCGGGGCGGTGTCGCGAGTTGACACGTCGTCCGACGAATCCCTAAGTTTCCGCGACCCTTCGGAGAATTGATGTACTGCTCCCGCTGCGGCACCCAGAACGACGACGCCAGCAAGTTCTGCCGCTCCTGCGGACTGGATCTGTCGCATACGACTCCCGTAGCCGCTGTGCGTGATCAGCCGGCCGACGCGACGGAGCTCGATCTGGTGCGGGAGCAGCTGAAAGACGAGTACGAGATCCTCGACGAGCTGGGCCGCGGCGGGATGGCCATCGTCTTCAAGGCACGCGAGAAGCAGCTGGAACGCGACGTGGCGATCAAGGTCCTGCCGTTCTCCCTCGCGTTCGACAAAGAGTTCGTCGAGCGGTTCCAGCGCGAAGCTCGTACCTCCGCCAAGCTCGAGCACCCCAGCATCATCCCGATCTATCGCGTCGGCAAATCCGGTCGCGTGATCTATTTCGTGATGAAGTTCCTGCGCGGCAAGCCGCTGTCGTCGGTGCTGGCCGCGCGCGGCACACTACCCCCGCCCGAAATTCGTCAAATCCTGGTCCAGGTGGCGCGCGCCCTCGCGTACGCGCACAAGAGCGGCATCGTGCACCGCGACATTAAGCCCGACAACATCATGTTCGACGAGCACGGGCTGGCCGTGGTCACGGATTTCGGGATCGCGAAGGCGGCGTCGGGCGGCAAGCTGACGGGCACCGGGATGTCCATCGGCACGCCGCACTACATGAGCCCGGAGCAGGCGCGCGCCCAGGCGCTCGACGGACGGTCCGACATCTATTCCCTCGGTGTCGTCGGCTATCAGAGCCTGACCGGGCGCGTGCCGTTCGACGGGGAGGATTCGTTCTCGATCGGCTACAAGCATATCATGGAGGAAATCCCCACCCCGCCACTCGAGACCTACGACCAACGCACGGTGTTCGAGATCATCCGGAAGATGATGGCGAAGGCTCCCGATGAGCGGTTTCAGAGCGCCGATGATCTCGTGCAGGTGCTCGAGGCGGGGGGCGGCATGGCGGCCGTCGGGCTCGCGACCGCCGCCACCAAAGCCATTCCGTCCCTGGCGGGAGTCCGGTTGGCGTCCGCGCTCACCACGCCGCTGCCGCGCGTCCCCGAGCCCGGGGCGGGCGACCACCACAGACGCTCGGTCGCCGCCGGGATCGCGCTCTGGGTGGTCGTCCTGGCCATTGGCCTGGGCGCCCCCGGTCTGTACGCGTACAAGAAGGGCCTGCTGTTCTTCGCCCGAGCCGCTCCGGGAGACTCCGCGTCGACCGCCGCCCCCCGCGACACCCTCGCCCAGCGCCTGCTGTCGGACACCGGTGTCCCTACAGCGCTCGACACGGCGGCCCAGACCGCGGCCGCGATTCCCCGCGCCGACACCGCCCGCACCCGCCTGGTCCCTCCCGGGACGCTCGGGCACCTGACGCTCCAGGGCCTGCCCCAGGGCGCTCGAGTCACGCTCAACGGGATGCCGTTTCGGGGCTCGCAGGGTGACTTGCCTCCCGGCACGTACCGTCTCGCCGTGCGGGTAACCGGGTTCGAGGCGTACGACCGCCAGGTGGTCATCACGCCCGGTGCGCCGTCCACCGTGCGGGTCGAGCTCCAGGCCGGATCGGGTGAAGGAGGGTCGAACGCCGGACCGTGCGAGCAGTATGGGCCCGCCTACAACCAGGACAATCTCTGCTTCGACACGCGCCCCGTGCCGCTGTCGTTGACCCGCATCCCCGTGTCCTCGGATGCAACGATCTTCCCGCGCCAGGCCATCCTGCTGATCCATGTGTCCAAGGACGGCACGACGCTCGAGGCGCGCGTGTTCGGACCCTCCAACCTCGACACGTTCAACAACCAGGCGCTGGACATGGCGAAGACCCTGCGCTGGAACCCCGCCCAGAAGAACGGCGAGCCGGTGGACGCGTGGGTCCAGTGGAATTTCCAGCCGGTGAGGCAGTAACCATCAACATTCACCCGACGGCGTTCATCGCTCCTGGCGCGATCGTGCTGGGGGACGTCACCCTGGGCGCGCATGCGAGCGTATGGTACGGCGCCGTGCTTCGCGGGGACATGGCCGCCATCGTGATCGGCGAGAACAGCAATATCCAGGACGGCACCATCGTGCACGTCGATGCGGACCTTCCCGCGCGCGTCGGCGCGCGCGTCGGGGTGGGGCACCGCGCCGTTCTGCACGGGTGCACCGTGGAGGACGACTGCCTCATCGGCATGGGCAGCGTGCTCTTGAACGGCGTCCACATCGGGACGGGCAGCGTGGTCGCTGCCGGTGCAGTCGTGCCCGAAGGCGCCCTGGTCCCCCCGGGCTCGCTCGTGGTGGGGGTGCCGGCACGCGTCACACGACCGGTGGACGACGCCCTGCGGGCGCGCATTCGGGACACGTGGGAGCATTACGTGGCCGAGGCGCAGCGGCACCGCGCGGGGACGTTCCCGATCGCTGGAACAAGTTTGTGATGTGAATTGTTGCATGTGCCGTAGGGGTGGCGCTCTCGCGAGGTGTTGCTCGGGCCGGCTCAAAGGTCTACCTTGCCCTTCCGCGCCTTTTTGATCCGCGCGCAGTAAATTTCACACCTATACACGTTGGGTGAGCAAGCTCACCTCCGCGAGGGACGAGCCCGCATGACTGCTTCCAGCCGCACCGGCACACTCGATTTGAGCCCCAACGCAGTCACCGTGCTCGAGCGCCGCTACCTGGTGAAGAACGATCAGGGCAAGCCGGTCGAGCGACCCGAGGACCTGTTCTGGCGGGTTGCGCGCACCATCGCCGAGCCGGATCGACGCTACGGGGCCTCCGAGAAAGCCGTGGAAGGGTTGGCCGAGACGTTCTTCGAGCTCATGGCCTCCCGGGTCTGGATGCCGAATTCGCCCACGCTCATGAACGCCGGACGGCCGCTGGGCCAGCTCTCCGCTTGCTTCGTGCTCCCGGTGGAGGACGCGCTCTCGAACGGCCAGAGCGGGATCTACGACACGCTGCGGGCGATGGCCCTGGTGCACCAATCGGGTGGCGGAACCGGGTTCTCATTCTCGCGCCTGCGGCCCAAGAACGACGTCGTGCGCTCCACCATGGGCGTGGCCTCGGGCCCCGTGTCGTTCATGAAGCTGTACGATGCGTCGACCGACGTGGTGAAGCAGGGCGGGACGCGGCGCGGTGCCAACATGGGCATCCTGCGGGTCGACCACCCCGACATCCTGGAGTTCATCGCCTGCAAGGACGACCTCACCCAGGTGACGAACTTCAACATCTCGGTGGCGGCGACCGACGCGTTCATGCGGGCGGTGGAGGAGGGGGCGAGCTACGACCTGATCCACCCGCGCACCGGCGCCGCCGTCGGCCGGCTCGACGCCCGCGAGGTGTTCCGGAAGGTGGTGCACGGCGCCTGGAAGACCGGGGAGCCGGGTGTGTACTTCATCGATCGGGCGAACTACTACAACCCGGTCCCGCAGCTCGGCAGCTACGAGGCCACCAACCCGTGCGGCGAGCAGCCGTTGCTTCCCTACGATGTCTGCAACCTCGGCTCGATCAACGTCGGGCTGTTCGTGAAGGACGGGGAAGTGGACTGGGATCGGTTGCGGACGGCGGTGCACCTGTGCACCCACTTCCTCGACAACGTCATCGACGCGAACAAGTACCCGCTCGCCGAAATCGACGACCTCGCCAAGCGTATCCGGCGCATCGGGCTCGGGGTCATGGGCTGGGCGGACCTGCTGGTGCGCCTCGGCCTCTCCTATGACTCGGACGAGGGCGTAGCCCTGGGCCGGCGCGTCATGGAATTCGTGGACGAGGAAGCCAAGGCTGCCTCGGAGAAGCTGGCCGCGCAGCGCGGCGTGTTTTCCGAGTGGGAGCGGTCGATTTGGGGGCCGGATGCGACCTGCGCCCGCGGGCCCAAGGGTGAGCGCGTGCGCCCCATGCGGAGGCTCCGCAACTGCAACCTCACCACCGTCGCGCCCACCGGCACCATCTCGATCATCGCCGGCTGCTCGTCGGGCATCGAACCGCTGTTCGCCGTCGCCTTCATGCGGAACCAGGCGGGCGTGATCATGCCCGACGTAAACGAGGACTTTGTCGCGATCGCCAAGCAGGAAGGGTGGTACTCCGACGAGCTGGTGCAGCAGATCGCCGCCGCCGGGCACATTCACTTCGATCAGGTGCCCGCGAAGTGGCAGCGCGTGTTCGTCACCGCGCACGACGTGACGCCCGAGTGGCACATCCAGATGCAGGCGGCGTTCCAGGAGTTCACCGATTCGGCGATCTCCAAGACCTGCAACTTTTCGAACGATGCGACCGAGGAGTACGTCGAGAAGATCTACCGCTACGCCTACAAGCTGGGCTGCAAGGGTGTGACCGTGTATCGCGACGGCGCGCGCGAGATGCAGGTGCTCTCCACCGGCGCGACGGCGAAGAAAGTGCAGGAGCAGGCCGCGGGGCAGGGTAAGGACGCCCTGGCGGAAGCGCTGGGCCGGATCGCGGAGCTCGAGGCCGAGCTCGCGCGCACGCGGGACAAGCTGCACGATGCCGAAGCCGAAAACCTGCAGCGACGGGCCAAACGCTCCCGCCCCGACCTGCTCAAGGGCGCCACGCGGCGGGTCGAGACGCCGCTCGGCACCATGTACGTGAACATCACCGAAGATGACAAGGGCCAACCGTTCGAGGTCTTCATCTCGCTCGGCAAGGCCGGTGGCGCGCTCATGGCCGACGTGGAAGCGATCGGACGGCTCATCTCGCTGGCGCTGCGCTCGGGCATCCCGCTACGCGAGGTGTACCGCCAGCTGCGGGGCATCTCGTCCGATCGGGTCGTCGGGCTCGGGCCGAACAAGGTGCTCTCGGTACCGGACGCCATTGGGATCGCGATCGAGAAGTGGATGCAGGAAAAGCAGGGCATCCAGCAGGACCTCCTGGGCGGCGCGCCCGCGTCCGCCCCCGCTCCCGTGCAAGCGGGCATGCCCGGACCCGAAGGGACGGCCGGCGAGCGGGGGGGGACGGGTAGCGCGCAGGACTTCATCGGCGCGTGTCCCGACTGTGGCTCGCAGCTCGCCTTCATCGAGGGCTGCGCCAAGTGCCACGTGTGCGGCTTCTCGGAGTGCGGCTGAGCGAGGGCGGGGCAGCGACGGGTGTCGTGGGCCGCGCCTCACCGCGCGCCGGGGTCGCGCGTCACATCCCGCGCGGCGGTCATGCCTGTGACGGCTGTCACGACTGGCAGCACCGCGATGATGTTATTCTCAACGCGTGAGTATTCCGTTCCGTCCAATGACTCCCACGCGGCTCCAGGCCAAAGGCTGGGCCCGGGTCGGCAGACCCGGCGCTCATCTGCTGCGCCGGGGCGCGTGGTACCCCGTGGTGCGCATCTCGTCCAGCCACATCGTCGTGCTGGACGTGAACCGGCGCAACGTACCGGTGGATCGACGCTTCCTCGAGATCCGCTATCATCCCCCCGAGCGCTGGAGCGTCGTGCGGTGCGAGCCGCGCGAGATTCAGCGGGTGGGGCGCCTGTTCCCCCTCACCTACGCCGTGTGTCCCGCCTGCCGCCACCGGCAAGGGTTTGAGGCGGAAGTGAAGGAGCTGGTGTGCGAGCGGTGCAAGAAACCCGAACCCACGCCCTGGCAGTAGTACCCGCGCATTCCCCCCTCTAAGAATTGCAGGCTCTCCTTCAGGACACGGGACTCGACGATACCTCCCAGCGCCCACCCGGTGAACGGTCGGCACGGCTCCGCGACCTGCAACACCTCGAGCCGAGCGAGCTCCTGACCGTCGCCCGCGAGCAGCACGATGCCGCGCTGCAGATCATCGAACGCGATGCGACCCTCGGTCTCGACGATGATGTTCTCGCCGGCGCAGCCGAGGGTCACGCGATCGCCGAAGCGCTCGCGCATCAGCGCGTAGTGGGATGTGAATCCGATGGACACCCCGTGTGCACCGTCCTCGTTCTTCGTACGGGGGTGCGCTCGGTGGTGCACGTCCACGACCCAGGATCCGTCCGAGCCCGCCCCCAGGGCGCCGTCCGGTCCGAGCGCCAGGCGATCCACCGTCAACAGCGGTGCCGGGTCGTACGCACGGTTGGGCTTCTTACCGGTCTTGAGTGAGGAGCGTTGGATTTGCAGGCGGACGATTCGGCCGACGTTGTGCATAACGCAATCTATCAAAACATGGTATCATGTGGGCGTCATTCCCCATGCGCATCACCCTCGGCTGGGCCCGCTGTGCGGACAACGTGGCGGACATTCTCCGCCGCGGCGCCTGGTATCCCATCGTCGAGGAGTCGGCGGACGGTCACGTCGTCGTCGAAGTGCGACAGCAACGGGTGCGGCTGCCCCGGGGCGACGTGACGATCCGGACCGAGGTCCCCGACCATTGGAGCATCGTGGTGCGCACCGGGGTGCTCCGGCCCACGCTGGGAGGGCGGGGGAGTGATGTGGTCACCACCTACGCGGTTTGCCCCCTGTGCCACTATCGGCAGGATTTCGCCGGCAACCCCGGCAGCCTGAAGTGCGTCCGCTGCGGCGCCGGCTCGCCGGTGGATTGGACCGAGACCTGTTAGGCGCTGCCTTGCAGGGTGGAATGTAGTTAGTATATTAACTGTCAACATATTAACTACTGACACACCCATGACCGACCGCTCCGAGCTGGCCCTGCAGCTGACCGACGCGATCGTGGCCGCCAAAACGGCGGCGGAGCGGGCCGGCGACCGCGCGTTCCGCGCCTACGGCCTGTCGCACCGCGCCCAGGCGGCGCTCGTGGCCGTCGACCAGGGTGGGCCGGATGGGGCCCGCCCCAAGGAAATCGCCGCGCATTTGCGGGTGTCTCGCGCGGCCGCCACCACGTTCATCCAACGGCTCGAGACCAAAGGGCTGGTCGAGACGACGCCCGACCCGGAGGACGAGCGCGGCGTGCGCGTGACCCTCACGCGGCACGGTCTCGAGGTGCTGCTGCGCGCCGGGCAGCTCGAGCGTCGTCTCGCGGCGCGAGCCATCGAGGGACTGCCCGCGTCGAGCATCGCCCGAGCGGTTCACCTGCTCGAGGAGTTCAAGCAGCGGCTCGAGGAGAAGCAAATCGGGGTCGTGCGCTAGGGGTTACACATGTGCGTATCTTTATGCATGCCCCCGGCTCGCCGCCTTTGCCGCGCGACCGAGCGAGAGACCACTTGAAGTGTGTCATCTATTCGACCGCTCGATCGGCACTTAGCGCGTCCGCGTAGTGCCGGGTCGGATACCATCCTTGGGCCTCTGGCCCGAGCGTCTCGGCGCGGAGTTTTCCACACTTCAGCCACGACCTGGCATGTTGAAAACCGGTGAGGGAGAGGGAAAGGGGGGAGGGGCTCTGATCCGCCGCACCAAGATCGTCGCCACGCTCGGTCCCGCCACAGGGACGCCCGAGGGCATCGCCGGGTTGATCGGCGCCGGCGCGAACGTCATTCGTGTGAACTCGTCCCACGGCACCCCGGAGCTGCGCGCCAGCTGGATCGCCGCGGTGCGCAAAGCGGCGGCGGCCGCCGACGTCGCGGTGGCGGTGCTCGTGGACCTACAGGGGCCGCGCATCCGCGTCGGCAAGCTGGCCGCGCCGCGAGTCCTGCGCGCCGGGGAGACCATCGTGTTCGCGCCGGAGGAGGAGGCGCGCGGCGATGAGCTTCCGACGACGTACGCCGATCTCGCCACCGACGCCCGCCCGGGCGCCCTCATCCTGCTCGACGACGGTCTCTTGTCGCTCGAGGTGACGCGTATCGCCGCCCCGCGCGTGGAAGGCCGCGTGGTGGACGGCGGGACGCTCACGGCGCACAAGGGGATGAACCTCCCGGGGCTGCACGTGTCCGCACCGGCACTGACGGACAAGGATCGGGAGGACGCGGCGCACGCGGTGGAAGCCGGCGCCGACTATCTGGGGCTCTCGTTCGTGCGGCGGGCCGAGGACCTGGGCGAGCTGCGGGCGCTCGTCACCCCCGACATGAAGCTCGTGGCGAAGATCGAGAAGGCGACCGCGCTCGACGACTTGCCGCGGATCCTCGAAGCGTGCGACGCGGTGATGGTCGCGCGCGGCGACCTGGGGGTGGAGCTACCGTTCGAGAAAGTGCCGGCGGTCCAGAAGCGACTGATCCGTGAGGCGAATCGCTACGGCAAGCCGGTCATCACGGCCACCCAGATGCTCGAGTCCATGGTGCACCACCCGCGGCCCACTCGCGCCGAGGCGTCCGACGTGGCGAATGCGATCCTCGACGGCACGGATGCCGTCATGCTCTCGGCCGAAACGGCGACGGGAGAGTATCCCTTCGAGGCGGTGCGGGCGATGGACCGCATCATCCGGGAGATGGAGCAGCAGGGCCCACTGGTGGGGGTGGGAACCCGGGACGAGCGTCGGCTCGCTCTGGGCGAGACGGTCTCCGTCGAAGACGCGATCGCGATCGGCACCAGCGCCGTGGCGCGGATGCTCAAGACGCCGCTCATCGTCACGCTCACGTCGGGAGGGTTCACCTCGCGCAAGGTCGCGGCGCTCCGCACCCCGGTCCCGATCCTCGCTGTGACCACCCAGGACACGACCTACCGCCAGCTCGCGCTGGTGTGGGGCGTGACGCCAGTCCTGGTCGATCGAGTGCCGGGCTACGACGCGATGCTCGCCGTGGTGCGCGACCTGATCCTGAAGCGCGGGTACGCGCGCGCCGGTGATCGCATCGTGATGACGGCGGGTCTGCCGTGGGAGGTCTCCGGGACCACCAACCTGCTCAAGGTCGAGGTCGTGTGAAGTGAGGCTCGTGTTTCTCGGCACGGGCACGTCGTACGGGGTGCCGCAGATCGGGTGCGACTGCCGTACCTGCACATCGTCCGACCCGCGTGACCGGCGCACCCGCACCGCGGCGCTGATCGAATCGGGGGGGCGGCGCCTCCTCATCGATACCCCCCCGGAGCTGCGGCTGCAGCTCGTCACGGCGGGCATCGGGTCCGTCGACGCCGTGCTGTTCACCCACGCCCACGCCGACCACGTCCACGGCATCGACGACTTGCGCGCCTTCTCCGCGCGCCAGCGGGCCCCGCTCGCGGTGTACGGCGCGGCGGCCACGCTCGCCGAGCTGGAGCGCCGCTTCGCGTACATCTTCGATGGCGCACCCGCCCAGCCGGGCACGAGCAAACCGGATCTGGCGGCGCGGCCCCTCGAGCCCGACCGCGAAGCCGAGATCGCGGGGATGCGGGTCCGCGCCCTGGCCCTGCCGCACGGCGACCGCTCGGTGCTCGGCTACCGCGTCGGACCGATTGCCTACCTCACCGACGCGAAGGCCATTCCCGAGGCGGCGCTCGCCAGGCTGGCGGGGCTCGAGGTACTGGTCTTGAACGCGCTGCTGCCGCGCCCGCACCCGCTGCACCTCTCGATCCCGGAGGCCGTCGCGGCGGCGCAGCAAATCGGCGCGCGCCGGACGTTCCTCACACACCTCACGCACGCGACGCCGCACGCGGAGCTTGCGGCGAGTCTGCCGGCGGGCGTCGCGCCGGCCTACGACGGGCTGGTCATCGAGGTGGGCCCGGTCTAGATTCGTCGCGAGGAGGGCTTTGAGAGCGATGGCGAACACACCCGAAGCGACGCTGCGGCGGTTTCACAGCCCGGCCGCGCGCCAGAGCGGCGCGATGGACGAGCTGGTGCGTCAGGCGGTATTCGGTGCGCCGGAAGCGCGCGAGCAGGCGCGCTGGCTGATCTGGGAGATCGGGCAGGAGGCGGGGGTGCGGCCCGCGTCGATCCACGAGCTGTACCTGGCGCGCGGGCGCGGCGAGGTGCGGCCGTTCACGACCCCCGCGATGAACATCCGCGTCCTGTCGTACGACTCCGCGCGGGCCGTCTTCCGGGCCGCCAAGCGGCTCGACGTAGGCGCCCTGATTTGCGAGATCGCACGCTCCGAAATCGGCTACACCGAGCAGCGGCCCGCCGAGTACGTCGCCGTGATGACCGCCGCGGCCCTGCGGGAGGGCTTCACGGGGCCCTTGTTCATCCAGGGCGACCATGTCCAGGTGAACGCCAAAAAGTACGCCGTCGACGCCGAGACCGAGCTGCAGGCGATACGCACGCTGATCGAGGAAGAGCTGCACGCGGGGTTCTACAACATCGACGTCGACACCTCCACGCTGGTGGACCTCTCCCAGGCCACGCTGGACGCGCAGCAGCGCGTGAACTACGACCGGGCCGCCGAGCTGACGAAATTCATCCGGGACCGGGAGCCGGAAGGCGTGACGGTGTCGGTGGGCGCGGAGATCGGCGAGGTGGGGGGCAAGAACTCCGACGTGCACGAGCTGAAGGCCTTCATGGACGGCTACGTGCGCGCGCTCGCACGACTCGGGCCCTACGCGGGGATAAGCAAGATCTCCGTGCAGACGGGCACCAGCCACGGCGGCGTGGTGCTCCCCGACGGCTCGATCGCCAAGGTGGCGCTCGACCTCGATGCCCTCAAGGCGCTGTCCGCCGACGCCCGCAGCCAATACGGCCTGGGCGGCGCGGTGCAGCACGGAGCCTCAACCCTGCCGCCCGACGCGTTCGGTAACTTCCCCAAGTGCGAGGCGATCGAGATCCACCTCGCGACCAATTTCCAGAACATCGTATTCGACCACCCGAAGCTGCCGGCCGACCTGCGGCGCGAGCTGCAGGAGTGGGTGAAGGCGGAGTGCAAGGACGAGTGGAAGAAGGGGGACACCGAGGAGCAGTTCTATTACAAGAGCCGCAAGAAGGCGATCGGGCCGTTCAAGCAGCGCATGTGGGATCTGCCGGCCGAGGTCCGCGGCGCGATCGCGGGCGACTTGGAGAAGAACTTCGCGTTCCTGTTCGAGCAGCTCCGCGTCACGGGCACCCGCGCGATCACCGATCGGTTCGTCACGCCGCCGCTGCAATCCCACGCGCAGCCGCGCGCGGTGGCGGTCGCCGCGCCGGATGATCTAGAGGCCGGCGAGTGAGCGAGCGGGGTGCAGGGTTCGGGCCGTTCCTGCTGGGTCTGGGCCTCGGGGCGGTGCTCGGCTTCCTGTTCGCGCCCGAGCCGGGCGAGGCGTCCCGCACCAAACTGTCGCGCAAGCTGCGCGGGCTGCGTGACCTCGCGGCCGAGAAGGCGGGCGAGCTGGGCGAGCTGCTCGACACCGACGACGAGGAAGATGAGCCCACCGCCCGTGTCGCGATCGAGCGGCGGCTGACGGAGGCCAAGCGCCGCCGCCGCGGCGGCAAAGGTACCAGCGTCGAGGAGGAGGACGAACCCGTCGCGTGAAGGCGGAGCGCGGCTGGCACCGGTCCGTGACCGGCATCGCTCGTCGGACGTTTGAGGCGGCCTTCGAAGACAACATTCCCTTCCTCGCCAGCGCGCTGTCGTTCGATCTGCTGCTGACCATCATCCCGTTCGTCGCGCTGTTGCTCGCCACGGTCGGATACCTCGTGCAACATCAGATCACGACCCAGCAGGTCGAGCTGCACGAGCTGCTCGCGCGGCTGCTCCCGTCCACCGCGGGCGGCACCCCCGACACAGCGTTCACGCAGGTGGAGAGCGCGCTGGCGAGCGTGGTGCGGCAGCGCGTCGGGCTGACCGCGGTGGGCCTGCCCCTGTTCCTGTGGTTTTCGACGCGCCTGTTCAGCGGCCTGCGCGCCGCGCTCAACGAAGTGTTCGATACCGACGAGCGGCGTTCCTGGCCCGTCGCCAAGCTGTTGGATCTCGCCATGGTGTTGGGCACCGGCACGTTGCTCGTGCTGGGTGCGCTCGTGGCCGCCTGGGAAGCGCGTAACGCGGGAAGCGTGAGTCGCAGCTTCGCGCTCGACTGGATGTGGCGGTTGAGTCTCGAACTGATCTCCTTCGCGCTCGGCGTGGCGATGTTCTTCGTGATCTTCAAATTCCTGCCCAGCCGACGCATCGTGTGGCGGACCGCCCTCGTCGCGGCCGTCTTCTGCTCCCTCGGCTTCGAGGTGGCGAAGCGGCTGTACGCGCTGTACGTGACCCGGTTCGCCACCCTCGACCGGGTGGCCTCGGATGCGAACATCGTCGCGCTGTTCCTGTTCCTGCTGTGGGTCTACTACACGGCCTACCTGTTCCTCCTGGGCGGCGAAGTGGCGGAGATGTACGATCTGGTCCGCATGCGGCGCTCGCAGCGGGTGCAGCTAGGTTGGGGGAGGTTGTCACGTCGGCGGAGCAACCTCCTCTAGCCTCCCCAAACCTCCACAACCTCCCCCGTCTTTCGTATCTTGGGATGATGAGCACCGACGGTCCGCTACGTCAGCCGATCCCTGTCGCCCGGTCGATCTTGTGGAGCCCCGGCGATGGAGGGGGCGGGGGAGGCCAGCGACCGGGCCACATGCCGTTTCCGGTTTTCCTGTCGCAGTCCGCGCTGACGGCGATCCACGAGCACATCGCCACACCCGCCCGACCGGGGCAGGGCGTCCTGGGCTTCCTGCTTGGCGACCTGTGCGAATGCCCGGACACGAACGTCTCCTATCTGGTAATCGACGCCGCGCTGCGGCTCAATCAAGCGATCTACGGCGACCGCACGCGCGACGTCATCACCCGGCTGTGGGATCGTGTCCAAGAGCAGCTCGAGACGCAGCAGGCGCATCTCATCGGCTGGTACCATACGCACCCGCCGCTCCCGTTGAGCCTCACCGAGCACGACGTCGAGACGCACGAGCATTACTTCGGCGAGCCGTGGCAGGTGACGCTGCTGCTCGGGACGGATCCGGAGGAGCCCGCGGCCGGATTCTTCCGAGCCACTCCGGACGAGTCGTGGCTCACCACCCCGCTGCCGTTCTACGAGCTGCTCGCCCCGGAGTCGATCCGTCCGGATGGCAAGAAGCGCTCGTTCGTGACGTGGAGGAATCACCGAGCGTACAACCCGGTCACTCCTCCTGCCGCGCCCACGCTGCGAACGGCGGCGGCGAAGCCACCCTCAGAGCCGAAATTCACGCCGGCGTCCGCCAAGCCGCAGCCACCGCCGCCGCCTCCACCGCCCCCCCCTCCACCTAGACAGCCCCCCCCGCCGGCCGAGGACAGGCACGAGCTCAAGTTCCTAACGGCTGCCGAGGACATGCCGCCCCCGCCGCCCGCGCCGCGCGCGCCGCCCGCGCCTCCCCCGCGACGGCACACGCCACCGCCTCGTCCAGCGGTCGTGCCCGAGCCAGAACCCAAACTCGAGGCCGAAGCGGAGGCGGTCGAGCCGGTGGCCATGGAGGAAGAGGGCGCGGGAGCGCCCATCTGGCCCGACGAATTCGAGGACCGGGAGCACGTCGAAGAGCCTGCCCCCGAGGAGCTGGTGCCCGCGCCCCGCCGGCGCCGCCGGGGGAAGCGTCGCCGAGGATTGTGGGCGACCTTGTTCGTGCTGCTGATCGTCGCCGGTGGCGCGGGGGCCTACTGGTGGTTCCAGCCGGAGCTGCCCATCCCGGCGTGGTCCACGATCACGGGCAAGTGGTCCACGATCACTGGCAAGTGGTCCGCGATCACGTCCGCTATCGGCGGGAAAGTGTCCGCGCTCAAGGCAAAGCTCCGGCGCGCGACACCCACTCCCACCCAGGCACAGCCTCGCGCCCAGCCTCCCGCTCGCCCGGCCACGCAACCCGCGACTGCCGCCGCGCCGACGAATCCCGCCCCGACGCAACGGACCCCGGCGCAACCCGCGCCGCCGCCGGCGCCGCGTGCGCGCATCGACGTGGCCGGCGATTCCCTCACTCACGTGGTGCAGATGTTCGGCGAGCAGGGCGCCCTATTTTCCCGCGGCCAAGTCCCCTGCGCAGGGTTGGCGCGCGGGCTGGCGGCGGTGGAGAGCCGTTGGATCGCGTACAACAGCGCGCGGCGCAACGCCGGGGTCCTCGATGCGGCCCACGCCGCCCGCGACCAAACGCTGTACGCCGGCGTGGACTCCGTGGAGCGCCGGTTCGAGCAATCGGGCTGCCCGCGGCCGTAGAGAACGAGGAGCCGGCATGCTAGCTTTCGGTGCCCCAGGTCCGCAGGTCGTCCACTCGTGAACCGCGTCAGGCCCTCGCAGGGAGCAGCGCTAAGCGAGGTGTGACGTCGCTGCGCCAACCTGGGGCATTCTACTGCAATGCGGAGTGGGGAATGCGGAATGCGGAGTGGCAATGCGAGTTCGTTCCGCACGACGCTTACCCTGATATTCCGCACTCCGCATTCCGCACTCCGCACTGTCGTTAGATTCAGCGAATGATCGCTCTCGCCCGCAAGTACCGCCCCAAGCGCTTTTCCGATCTCCTGGTCCAGGATCACGTGGCCGCTGCGCTGCGTGGGGCCGTTGCGGGGTCCCGAGTGGCGCACGGATACCTGTTCGCGGGTCCCCGGGGCGTCGGCAAGACCACCGCCGCCCGCATTCTCGCGATGGCGCTGAACTGCGAGCGGCGCGGCGCGGCCGGCGCTCCGGCGGGTGAGCCCTGCGGCGAGTGCGATTCCTGCACCCGGGTCTGGACCGGCGCCGCGAACTTGGACGTGGTCGAGCTCGATGCCGCCTCCAACCGCGGCGTGGACGATGCGCGCGACCTGCGTGAGCGCGCGATGTATGCGGCCTCCGCGGAGGGCCGCCACAAGGTGTACATCGTCGACGAGGCCCACATGTTGACGCGCGAGGCCTGGAACGCGCTTCTCAAGATTCTCGAGGAGCCGCCGCCGGGCGTCGTGTTCGTGTTCGCCACGACCGAGCCGCAGAAGATCGCGCAGAGTGCGGCCCCGATTCTCTCACGCTTGCAGCGCTTCGATTTCCGGCGGATCGGTCCCCACGCCATCGCCGAGCGGCTGCGGCATGTGGCTGCCGCCGAAGGGCTCGCCGCGGACGATGAGGCCTTGCACCTGATCGCCAAGAGCGCGGACGGCGGCATGCGCGACGGGCTCTCGATCCTCGACCAGGTGGTGTCGTTCGGCGAGGGGCCGGTGACGGCCGCCCGAGTGCGTGAAGTGCTCGGCCTGATCTCGGACGACGTGTACGGCGAGCTGTTGCGCCTCGTGGCGGAGCGCGACTCGAAAGCGGTCTTTCCGCTCGTCGAGCGCCTGGTGGACGCGGGTGCCGATCTCGGGGAATTCGTGGCTGGGGCCGGGGAGATCGTGCGGGCCGTGCTGCTGGCGAATCTGGGAGGGAAGCCGGAGGGCTTCACGGACGCGCTGTTGGCCCTCGTCGAGCGGTACCGCTCCCCGCTCCCCGCCGCCGACCTCGTGCGCCTCCTCTCCGTGCTCAGCGAGCTGGAGCCCCAGCTCCGCGCCGGCGGCAACGCGCGCCTGGCGGTCGAACTTCTGCTGCTTCGTTGGGCGATGATGGCGCGAACGGTAGAGCTCGAGGAGGTCATCCGCGGGCTCGGTAAACTGCCGGTGGAAGGGCCGGGGAAAGGTGAGGGGCCGCGGAAGGGCAATCCCTCGTCCGTGCTGCGTGACGTCGCTCCACCTTCGGGATCGGCCGTTCCCCCTTCCCCGGCCGCATCACCGGCAGTATCACCGGCCGTTCCCCCGGAGCGCGGCCCCCTGACAATGGAACGCCTGCGGGGTCTCTGGCCTCGCGTGATCGAAGACGCGCGCGCGAAGAGCCCGATGCTCGGCGCGCTGCTGCAGGTCACCGAAGTCGCCGGCGTGGATGCGGGAACGGTCACGATTCGGCTGCTCGACACGAATGCGGTGCACGCGGAAGGTCTCGAGCGGCAGCGGGACGCCCTCGCGCAGCTCATGGGCCGGTACCTGGCGAAGCCCGTCCGCATTCAGCTCGACGGAGCGGGGAGCGGGGAGCGGTCCACGCCGCGGCCCGGCCGGCTTACGGAGGAGGGGGCGCGGGCCGAGCGGCTCAAGACGCTGCGGGCGCAGGATCCCAGCCTCAACGCCGCCGTAGATGCGTTAGATTTGGAGTTGTTAGAATAGCTTGCTACCTGTTTCGGCGAGGGGTAACTTTCGACGTATGGCGGATTTATCCAACCTGCTCCAGTTGGGGCAGCAGATGCAGTTCCGGTTGTCGGAGATCCAGTCACAGCTGGCCCAGCAGACGGTGACCTGCACGGCGGGTGGCGGGATTGTCGCGGCCACGGCCGACGGTCGGGGCCAGATCCGCGCCATCAAGATCGACCCCCAGGCGATCGCGCAGGGGGATGTGGAAATGCTCGAGGATCTCGTGCTCGCCGCGGTGTCGCAGGCGCAGCAGCGCGCCGCCGAGCTGTACCAGGCGGAGGTGAAGAAGCTCGCCTCGGGCCTGCCGTTCCCGTTTCAGCTGCCGCTATAATCCGCCGTGTCGGCCATCGAAGATCTCGTGACGGAGCTGGCGAAGCTCCCCGGGATCGGACGGAAGACGGCACAGCGGCTCACGTTTTATCTGTTGAAGCAGCCGGTGGAGACCGCCACGCGCCTGGCGGAGGCGATCCGTACGGTCCGCGCGCGGGTGACGGCCTGCGGCGAGTGCGGCACGCTCACCGATGAGGACCCGTGCGCCATCTGCCGGGACCCGCGGCGCGACGCGAGTGTGCTGTGCGTGGTGGAGGAATCCTCGGACGTGACGGCCATCGAGCGCGCCGGGCGGTTCCGGGGTCGCTACCACGTGCTGGGCGGCCGGCTCTCGCCGCTCGAAGGCGTGGGTCCGGAGGCGCTGCACCTCGACCGGCTGATGGAGCGGGTGGCGAACGGGGGGGGAGCGGGGCTGCGGGAAGTGATCATCGCCACGAACCCATCGATGGAGGGCGAGGTCACGGCGACCTACCTGCAGCAGCTGCTCCGACCGACCGGCGTCCGGGTGACCCGTATCGCGCGGGGGATCCCGGTGGGCGGGGATCTCGAGTACGCCGACGGGGTGACCATCGCGCAGGCGCTCTTGGCTCGGCGGGACATGGCGGAGTCCGACAGACCCGAGGGGACGTAATGGCGGGTGCGGCGAGCTGGTCGTTCTCCGAGAACGACTTCAAGCAGATCCAACAGCACTTGCAGGCGTTCCTTCGGGACTCGAACGCCCGCTGCGCGCTGCTGGTCGACCGCACCGGGCAGCTGGTCGCGACCGTCGGCGACCCTCCGCAGTTCGACGCTACCGCCTTCGCCTCTCTCACCGCCGCCGACTTCAGCGCCAACGACCAGCTCGCCAAGATGATCGGCGAGCACGAATTCGCCTCCCTGGTGCATCAGGGGGAGAAGGAGTCGATGTTCCTCGCCGACGTGGCGAAGCGCGTGATCCTCGTCGTGCTGTTCGACCAGCGCACCACTTTGGGGCTCGTGAAGCTCAAAGGGAAGGGCGCGGTCGAGAAGTTGAACAAGGTCTTCGAAGAGATGTTCAATCGTGTGGGCGCCGGCCCGGCGGCGCCGGAAAAGGGCCTGCTCGAGGGGGCGGAAGACGAAATTGACAAACTCTTCGGTTAAAAGGACGCGCGTCCCATGTCGATGATCAACTACGCGTCCCGCGAGATCAACTGCAAGCTCGTGTACTACGGCCCGGGCCTGGGCGGCAAGACGACCAACCTCGAGCACATTTACGGCAAGGTGTCGCCCAACACGCGCGGCAAGATGATCTCGCTCGCCACCGAGACCGAGCGCACGCTGTTCTTCGATTTTCTGCCGGTGGACCTGGGTACCATCCGCGGGTTCAAGACGCGGTTCCACCTCTACACGGTGCCCGGCCAGGTATACTACAACGCGAGTCGCAAGCTCATTCTGAAGGGTGTGGACGGGATCGTGTTCGTGGCCGATAGCCAGATCGAGCGGATGGAGGCGAACGTCGAGTCGATGCAGAACCTGTACGACAACATGTCGGAGTACGGCTACGACCTCACCAAGATTCCGTTCATCATCCAGTACAACAAACGCGACCTGCCGAACGCCTCCCCGATCCGCGACCTCCAGGCGTCGTTGAATCCCGGATGGCCCATCGAGGACGGCGCGCAGCAGAAGGTCACGCCCGATGCGTCGCACCCGGGTGAGAACCTGGTGGACAGGGTCGACAACCAATGGGTCGGCCGCGCGCCATACCTCGAGGCCGTGGCGGTGCGCGGCGACGGCGTGTTCGACACCTTGAAGACGGTGAGCAAGCTGGTCTTGAAGACGCTGAGCTAGGGCGGTCCCATGCGCTGGACGCTCCCCAACATCCTCACGCTGGCGCGCATCTGCCTCACGCCGGTCATCGCGCTGCTCCCCTTCATCCAGGGGTACTGGCCCAAGGTCATCGCGTTCCTGATCTTCCTCGCGGCCAGCGCCTCGGACGTGGTGGACGGCTACCTCGCGCGGCGCCGCAACCAGGTGAGTGAGCTGGGCCAGCTGCTGGATCCGATCGCCGACAAGCTGCTGCTGTTCGCCACGCTCATCCCGATTTTCTGGCTCACCCGGCACCCCACGATTCTGGTCGACTACCGCATCCCCTGGTGGGGCAGCCTCCCCGTGTGGGTGGCCCTGCTGCTCGTGGGGCGCGAGCTGCTCATTACCGCGTTCCGCTTTTTCGCCAAGCGGCGGGGCGTCGTGATTCCGGCGATGGGGGCGGGGAAGCTCAAGGCGGTGGTGCAGAACGTGTTCATCGGGGCGACGTTGTTCTGGTTCGCCTGGAAGGACGCCCTCGCCGCTCATCCCTGGGCGGGGTGGTTCCGCAACTTCTGGGACAAGTTCCACGGCGCGGTCGTGGCGGTGACGCTCGCCGGCGCCATCCTCCTCACCGTGTACTCGCTGGTCGTATACCTGTATCGCTACCGCACGCTCCTCAGGGGCGGGTGAAGCTCGAAGTCCTCACCATCGGGACCGAGCTGCTGCTCGGCTACACCGTGGACACGAACGCCGCCGAGCTGGGCCGGGCGCTCGCCGCGGCGGGCGCGGAAATCACGCGTCGCACCACCGTCGCCGACCGGCCCGACGCGATCCGCGCCGCCGTAGCGGAAGCCCTGGACCGCTCGCGCTTCGTGATCACCACGGGCGGTCTGGGGCCCACGCGGGACGACATGACCAAGACCGTGGTCGCGCAACTACTCGGTAAGCGGCTCCTGCTCGACGAGCGACTGCTGGCGAGCATAAAGGCCCGCTTCGACCGGATGGGTCGTCCCATGCCCGCCGTCAACCGCACGCAGGCGGAAGTCCCCGAAGGGGCGGTGATTCTCCCCAATCCGCGCGGCACCGCGCCCGGGCTCTGGGTGGAGGACCCGGGCGGGCGCGTGGTCGTGCTGCTCCCCGGGGTGCCGCGGGAGATGCACGGGCTGTTGGTAGAGGAGGTGCTCCCGCGCATCGTCGCGCGGCAGGGCGGCTCGCGCCGGGTCGTACTGTCGCGCACCGTGCGCACGACGGGCGTGTCGGAGTCCGCCTTGGCCGAGCGCGTCGGACCGATCGAGCCCGAGATCGCGCCCCTCACCCTCGCCTACCTGCCTTCGGTCGACGGCGTCGACCTCCGAGTCACGGCGTGGGAGCTCGAGCCCGAGGACGCGCAGACGCGGCTCGCCGTGGTTGTGGAGCGCCTCAAAGCCGCGGTCGGCGAGCACGGCTACGGAGAAGACGGTGCTGATCTCGCCGCGGTGCTGCTCGACGTGCTGCGCAAGGGGCGTCACCGATTGGGTGTCGCCGAGTCGTGCACCGGCGGGATGGTCGGGGAGCGGATCACCAACATTCCCGGGGCGTCGGACACCTTCATCGGCGGCGTCGTGGCGTACGCCGACGTGATCAAGACCGCCGCCCTCAAGGTGCCGCTCGAGACCCTCGAGGCGTACGGCGCGGTCTCCGAAGCAACCGTACGGGCGATGGCCGAGGGAGCGCAGCGCCTGTTTTCGGCGGACTGCACCATCGCGGTGACCGGGATTGCCGGCCCGGGGGGTGGCACACCCGAAAAGCCGGTCGGTACGGTGTGGCTCGCGGCTCGGAAGCACACGACCACGCGGGTCCTCACGCGGGTGCTTCCAGGCGAGCGCGACGACGTGCGCCGCCGGGCGGCGCAGGCGGGCCTGGATCTGCTGCGCCGGCTGCTGGCGGAGACCTAAATGCCCACGCTCACTGCCCCTGACGGCACCCTGCTGGTCTACGACATGTACGAGGCCGCCGCGCCGCGCGCCGCCGTGTTGGCACTGCACGGCTGGGCCGATCACGCGGGGCGGTGGCGCGACGTCGGCGAGCGGCTGTGCGCGGCGGGGTACTCGACCTACTTCCTCGACCTGCGCGGCCACGGGCGCTCGGGGGGCCGCCGCGGGCATCTGTCGCGCTTTAGCCAGCTGTTGGGCGACCTCCAGGCGTTCCGCCGCGTCGTACGCCTCCGCACCGACCGCCCGCAGCTGCTGCTCGGCATGTCGTTCGGCGGGCTCGTGGCGCTGCGCTACCTGGAGACCCAGCCTAGCGACCCCATCGTCGGGACTGTGGTGGTCTCGCCGTGGCTCGGCCTGGCGTTCCGTCCGCCCGCCTGGAAGCTCCTGGTCGCCCGGTTGTGCGCCGATCTCTGGCCCACGCTGCCGGTCCCCGCTCGCCTGGATGCCGACACGCTGAGTCGCGACGCGGCGGTGAACGCCGCGTACGCCGCCGATCCGGCAGTGCACGGCGTGATGACGCCGGGCGCCTGGCACGAGATCCAATGGGCGCAGCGCGCGGTGCCGGCCGACGGCTACCGCATCGAATCGCCGCTCTTGTTCCTGCTTGGGGGCGAGGACCGCGTGGTCGATGCGCACTTGGCACGCGCCTTCGCGGACAGCCTGAAAGGCCCTGTGCTGGTTCGCTGGTATCCCGAGATGTACCACGAGGTGCTGCACGACCCGCAGCGCGACGCGGCGTTCGGCGACGTCGTCACCTTCCTCGCCGGCCGGCTGTAAACGCCCGCTCGCTCGACAGGGCCTACCGTCGCGGCTATGTTCTTGTCTGGTCGCTATTTCCGGACGCGAGCTCCGACCAGGCCAGCCAAAACGGCGCATCTCGGACGGCACACCGATTGCTCATGAAGCGCAAGACCATGAACGACAAGCCAGAGAAACCACAGCCGCCCGACCAGCCGGCCGGTCCCGAATCCGGCGCGCTGATCGAGCCGTCGGAGGAGGCGATCGCCCGTCTCGAGGGTGAGCTCGCGGACATGAAGGACAAGTACCTGCGGCTGGCCGCGGAGTACGACAATTTCAAGAAGCGCTCGGTCAAGGAGCGCACCGAGGCGTGGCAGCGGGCCCAGGCAGACTTGGTGCAGCGTCTGGTCGATGCGCTGGACGATCTGGCGCGCTTCGCCCACGTCGATCCGGCACAGACCGACGCCAAGACGATGCACGACGGTGTGGACATGGTGGAACGGAAAGTGTGGAAGGTCCTCGAGGCGGCGGGGGTTACCCGGGTCGATCAGATGGGAGTCCCGTTCGATCCCCACGTGCACGAGGCGGTCACCACGCGGCCCGCGGATCACCCGGCGAAGGATCACACGGTGGGGGCGATTTTGCAGCCGGGGTATCGGATGGGCGACGCGCTGATCCGGCCGGCCCGGGTAATCGTGTTGCAGTGGCAGGAACGCGAAGGACGGGGGAGCGGGGACGGGAAGTAGATGGCTTCGCAGAGAGACTACTACCAGATCCTCGGCGTGTCCGAGACTGCGACGACCGACGAGATCAAGAAGGCGTTTCGTCGTCTCGCCAAACAGTACCACCCCGATCGTAATCCCAACAAACAGGCTGCGGAGCGCTTCAAGGAGATCAATGAGGCGCACGACGTCCTGAGCGACGCGGAGAAACGGAAGAAGTACGACCAGCTGCGGCGCTACGGAGCGTTCGCGGGCGCCGGTCAGGGGTACGGGCGCGCCGGCGGCTCGGCAGGGGGCCCCGACGCCGACTTCGATCTGTCGGATCTGGGCTCGTTCGGAGGGCTGGGCGACCTGTTCTCGTCGATCTTCGGTCGCCGCGGCGCGGGTGCGCCCCTGGACGACGAGGAAGAGATCGAGACGGCGATCTCGATCCCGTTCCGGGTCGCCGCGCTGGGCGGCAAAGTGCCCGTGACGCTGACGCTGCCCGAGGTCTGCCCGACCTGCAGCGGCTCGGGCGGGGCTCCCGGCACGACCTTCTCAACCTGTCCCGAGTGCAAGGGCCGGGGCACGATCTCGTTCGGGCAGGGGGGTTTCGCCGTACAGCGGCCATGCCCGGTGTGTCGGGGGCGGGGGAAGGTCCCGGCGCAGCCCTGCCCGACCTGCCAGGGCTCGGGCGAAGTCCGCGCTCAGAAGCATCTCACGATCACCATTCCGCCCGGCACGGAGGACGGCACGCGGTTACGCCTGAAGGGCCAGGGCGCCAAGGGGCGCGGCGACGTCGTAGTGGCGATTCAGGTCGAGCCCGACCGGTTCTTCCGGCGCGAGGGACTCGACGTGATCGGCGTGGTCCCCATCAACCTGGCACAGGCCATGCTCGGCTCGAAGATCAAGGTGCGCACCCTCGATGGGAAACGCGTGGTGCTCAAGGTGCCGCCCGGCACCCCGCACGGCCAGAAGTTCCGGATCCCCGGTCAGGGGATCGAGCGGAACGGCCGGCGGGGTGATCAGTACGTCGAGATCCACGTCCAGATCCCCGAGAAGCTCACGCCTGAGCAGGAAGCGGCGGTACGGGAATTTGCCGAGAAGAGTGGGATGAAGCACTAGCTTCGTTTCACTACATCCCCACACCGACTTGCAGCATGTGCGCGTTCATCCCGGGGTTGAACGCCGTACCGCCGTTGGAGATGTGCTGAAACCGATAACGCAGGTCGATCGCGTGGTCGCCCGCCCCGACTCGGACGCCGAAATCACCGGCGACGGCGAAGTTCAGGCGGGCGGCACTCGGGTCCGGTAGCGGCCGAGTGAAGTACAGGGCTCCGATGCTCGCCCCTACCACGACCCGGACGCCGCGGTGGGGAGCGTAGCGGAGCTCGAGGCCGGCGGGAACGAGGCCGGCACCGTACACCGTTGCCATGCGCTGCACCTGCTGACCGCAGAGTGACGCGACTCCGGTCCTGTCGAGGACAGGACCGGTGCTGTCGCAAGACGCCTGCTCGTATCGGATCGGGGTGGCGCCGCTGACAGCGAGAGGAACGATGTCGACGGTGTGGTAGAGCTCCACGGCGCCGCCTCGCAGCAGCGGGCGCCGCGCCCGGAGACCGAGCAGGTAGACCTGGTGGCGCCTGGTGCCCAAGCGCGTTTCGAACGGCGCGTTCGGACCGACAGCGATCCAACCGCCCGCCATCCGCCACCGCGCGCTCCCAGGCTCTTGGCTACACCCCGTTCGCGCCCCGGCCATCAACCACAGCGGTAGCAAGAGCGCGGCGCCAAGCCCGCGGCCGCTCATTCAGCCAGCTTGGCTCGCATGACCAACGCGCTCGACGGGCAAGCGGTCGTGAACTCCGTGGACCTGCGCACCGCGACGTCCACCTCGGCGCGGCTGATGGCGTGGAAGCCGAATCTCGGAAAGAAGTGGCCGCCCGTCTCGGTGAGCAGATACACCGTCTCCACGCCGCGGCGCCGAGCGAGATCGAGCGCGGCCACGGTCAGCGCCGCCCCGAGTCCCTGACCGCGCAACGTTGTCGCCACGGCGACGGAACGGAGCAGGGCGGCGCCGCCGTACAGCTCGAGCGCGGCGGTCCCTACGACGCCCGAGTCCTGGCGCGCCACGAGCGTGCTGGCGACATGGTCCTCGATGCCGGCGCGCGGCAACCGGCTCGCGTCGAGCAGCGCGATGATGCCGGGCAGATCGGCTGGAGCAGCGGGTGCGATGTCGAGCGGCATGTGGATGTGCGTTCGCCCCTTGCTCGGGGGAAGGGGTCATGGTAGTGTGTAGGCCCTATGCGGACGTTCGCCGGTCTGGGCGCAAATCGCAATCGCGACCCCAATCTCCTGAATCTGGGGAACCGGGCGGCGTAGCGTTTGCTGGTTGTGTGAACGACGCGCCCCCGGCCCTGCAAAGGTCCGGGGGCTTTTGATTACCTGGGCGGGGTGGTGGTGGGGCACATTGGGGTGTAGGTCAACTGGCAGACCGCCCGGCTGTTAACCGGGAAGTTGGAGGTTCGAGTCCTCCCGCCCCAGCTCTCGACGAAGCCCGTTCCCGTGGCGCAGCGATTCCTCCTTCCCGAGCTCCTGGGCGCCGCGGCGATTCTGGCCGCCGGTTCCATCGGGATTCTGCCGTTCAGCGCGACTCCGTTCCTCGTGGTCTTCGGTGTAGTCGCTCTCCGGCTGCGTGGCGAAGGCGCGCGCGCGGTCGGCTTGACCTTCCGCCCGGATTGGGGTCGCACGCTGCTCCTGGGCATCGGGGCCGGCACCGGTTATCAAGCCTTTAGCCTGTACGTTGCCGAGCCGGCGCTTGCCCGACTGACGGGCAGGCTCCCGGACGTCAGCCCCTTTGCCTCGCTCGCGGGCAACGTCCCCTTTCTGCTGGGCTCGCTCGCGCTCGCGTGGACGCTCGCGGCCCTCGGGGAGGAATTTGTGTACCGCGGCTACCTGCTCACCCGGATCGCGCGCGTGCTCGGGGACACCCCCCGCGCGTGGACCGGCGCCCTGATCGTCACGAGCATTCTCTTCGGGCTCGGTCACGGCTATCAGGGGGCGTCGGGCATGATGGCCGCGGGGCTGGGCGGTTTCGTGTTCGGTCTCTTGTACCTGGCCACCGGGCGCAACCTCTGGGTGGCGGTGGTCGCACATGGGACCATGGACACGGTCGGCTTTCTCCTGCTGTTTCTCGGCAGGTATCCCGGGACATGAGGCAGCCCGAAATGGTCACAGTCTTTCAGACCGCAGACCCCGTGGCCCTGGCGCTCGCGAAGGCCGCGCTCGAATCCCAGGGCATAGCGTTCGTGACGCAGGGCGAGGGCCTGCAGGACTTGATCGGGCTGGGGCGGTTCCCCGGAGGCTTCAACATTGCCGCCGGCCCCATCAGGCTTCACGTGGACGCGAGCGACGCCGAGTTGGCCAGGAAAGTGCTCGCGGATATCGAGAACACTTGAGGCCGGCGGCGATAATCACGGGAGGACTGACCCAATGTATCGATGGTTCACTGCCGTCACCGTCCTCGTGGTCGTGTCGAGCGGCTGCTACTTCCACCATGCCGTCATCGATCCGTCTCCGTTGCCCAACACGTCGGTCAGCGTCACACTGACACAACAGGGCCGGGAAGAGCTGTCCGGGCTTCTGGGTCCCGGCGCACTCACCCTCGACGGACGTGTGCTCGCGAGCTCGCCGGATACGATCGCACTGGCGGTGTACCACATGAGGCGGGTGAATGGGCGGATCGAGCCATGGGAGGGGCAACACGTCGCCTTGCCACAGCGCTCGGCTGCCCACGTAGAAGAGCGTCGGTTCTCGGCCCCCGCCACCGCAGCCGTCGTAGGTGGCGCCGCGCTGGTGCTAGTGCTCGCAGCCGAAGTGATCAACCACTTCCATGCGCGGTGAGACGGCCCCTTGACGTCGTTGTGCCGCCCGGGCTTAGTATTCGATATCGGTTGTGAAACGAGCCTCATGCTGCCTCTGCTGTTTGTAGCACTCTTCCAGACCGTTGCCGACGGCCAGCCGGCGTCGCGTGATGCGAGGCCGGTGCGCGTGTGGCTCGGCTCGACCAGCGTCCTCACGCGCGGTACTCCCGTCCGTGTCTACGTCCAGGCGACGCAAGACGGTAACCTGATCGTCCTGCACCGCCGCACCGACGGGCGCATCGACGTGCTGTTCCCGAGCAAGCCCAGCGAGGACCCGTTCGTCCGCGCGGGCACGTACGAGATCCAGGCGACGTCGAGCCGCGTCGCCTTCGTGGTCGCGGAGCCCGACGGCTCGGGCCTCGTGCTCGCGGCGCTGGCGCCGAAGGCCTATCGGTTCGACCAATTCGTGCGGGCCGCGGCGTGGGACCCCGATGCGCTCGCGCCGTCCTGGGACGGCTCGGACGGCGAAGGTGTCCTATCGGACATCGTGCAGCGGATGCTGGGCGACGGCTATTTCAACTACGACATCGCGACCTACACGGTCGCGCCACCCGTCTACGCGATGCAGCAGGACACGGGAGTGCAGTATCCGCTCTACCCGAGCTGCACCGACTGCACGTTCATCGGAGTCCAACAGAACGTGTTCGAGTCGCTGGTGCTGTGCGATCCGTTCTTTTCTCCCTGCGTCGGCGACGGGCGGTTCCATCACGGCGGGCGGCGCCACGAGACACTAGCGGCCGCGCCGACCAGCACGATCGCGCTCTCGATGCGCGGATCGTCCGCCACGGCCGTGATCCCGCGCGACGGCAGGGCCAGGGGTGGAACCGGGCTCGCGCGCAAGGCGTCGACTCCCGCCAGCCGGCCGATCGAGCCTCGCGCGCGCGCGCCGCTGGTGCTCCCGCGGGAGCGGGCGAGTCTCCCGATCCGGGCGGTGCCGCTCGGGCCCGCCACGGCCCCCACCCGCCGGCGTATCGTGAATGCGCCGGCCGAACCGGCGCCCGGTCGCGTGGTGAGCCTTACGCTCACCCCCACCAGGGTGCGGGAAGAGCCCGCTGAAGCACCTCGGGGCAGGGGCTCGATCGTATTGACCGGCCTGACCGTATCACCACCACCGGTTCAGGCTGCGCCACGCGCGCGCCCGCCCGTGTCGCGGAGGGAGGCCGTCGCCACGCAGGTCACCGCACCCATGATGCTCCGGGAACGGGGACTGGCGGTGGCCGGCGGTCAGGCCAGCTCCGGAGGGCAAGGGGCGGCGACGACAGGACGAACCCAAGGGATCGCGCTTCCCCCCGCGCTATTCCAGGGTACCCAAGCGCGTGTCCCTGTCACGCGCACCGGTGCTCGGCGGCGCTGACTGCTCGAAATGGCGCGCGCCGACCTTGGCCTGCGCGACGACTTGGCCCGCGACGGGATGGCAGAGTGGTTGCGGCAGGTCGAGTGGCGGGACTGAGGCGGCGAAGCGGGACGATCTACTGCAGCATCGGTGCCGTTTGCAAGAACTCCTCGAGCTTCTCCCTCCCGATAGCGGGCCGCAGGTGCTCGAGCACCAGGCGCCCCAGGCGCGGGATGTCGTCTTTTTGATAGCCCGCGGCCGCGAGCGCCGCCAACAACCCGGCGGGACCGACGAGCGCCGCCATCTCGCCGGTGCGCGCGCCGCCCATGAGCGCGCGACCCATCAGGCTCTCGCTGTTGGGGAGCACGTGCTTCACCTTGTTGAATGTGTCGCCATCCAGGTTCATGCGCAGCGCCATGAGAATGGCGCCGATCCCCTTCTCGGCTTTTCCGGCTTCGATTTCGAGATTCGCGGCAACTTGGTGGACGAGATCCATGAGGGACTAGAAATAGGTGGTCCGACGCCATGACGCTACGTTGCACGTGCCCACGCGCGAGCAGCGTACAACGTAGCGTCGTACCGTCGGCGAACGACTATTGCCCTACCGTAAAGTCGAGTCTCTTCAGCACCGTGCCCGCCGCGTCTTTCACCTCGACGTGCCAGGCTCCGGTCCACTCGGCCGGCACGGCCTTGCGGCTCCAAGTGCGCCAGGGTGACCCGCCCACCTGCAGCTCGACGTCGCCCACTTGCGTGTCGCCGTGGAACCACACGTGGTGGATGCTCGCGCCGCCGGCGCCCTCCACCTTGGTCCAGCAGTTGAGTTGGCCGACATCCGCCGGGAATGCGGCGCCGGTGTCCTGCGGCTGCCGGTCCAGCACCGATCGCGCGACGACCGCCTCGACGACCGTCACGGATGGCGTGGCAGCGGCGGGCGCGGCGGGCGCGGCGGCGGGTGCGGCGGCCTTGCTGGTGTCCTGCGCGGCGAGTCCCCGGCCGAGGAGCAGGGCCGACGCGGCGATCATTGCCATGCGCTTCATGACGGCTCTCCTTCAGAAGGTGTCCCTTGTACGGCGCGCCGCCGGCGATGTTCCAGCCACGTGACCAGCGTCGCCGCGATCACAACCCCGGCCCCCGAACCCGCCAGCTGAAACCTCGCCTGGTACTCGCGCTGACGCCCGGCGCACTTCCCGGCAAACAGCGCGCCCACCATGGCGCCACACGATCCCTGAATGAACGTGAAGCCGTAGCCGGCGCCCCAGCCGAACAGGACGGGCAGCGCGCACAGGACGAGGTTACGGAGAAAGGTCTTCATGGCGAACCCAGGCGTGAAGCAAGAAAATGCTCCGGGGCTGTCCGCTCGATGACGGCGCTCACAGTCCCCGCGGTCGCATGTCGGGTCAGCGCCCCCGCTCGACCTTCCAGCGATCGACCTCTCGCCCGCCGTTTCCCGCCCCGCGGATGACGTGATACTCGTCGAACAGGGGGACGGTCAGACAGGAATGGTTGGGGATGATCTCGACCTGCGTCCCCACCGCGAAGCGGTCGTCGAGCGCAGCTGGCGATTCGGCACTGATCAGACCGTGCTCTTGTGACAGCGTCGCCACCGTGAGCTCGGGAGCCCCCCGCACGGCGCCCATCGCCTGCGGGGCCACGTGTGCCGGCCCCGGGTCCTTCGACAGCTCGAGTGCCCCGGCGTTCACGATGAAATGCGCCCCGCCCGGTTGATGGGACACGACGGTCGCGAGCACCGTCACGCCTACGTCCGCCGGCTCGCAACACCCGATCAGCACCATGGTGCGGTCGTAGAACACATAGTTGCCGGGGCGCGCCTCGGTGACACCGGCGAGGTCTTGCACGGCCGCCATTGCCGGCGTCGAGCCGACGCTCACCTCTCGCAACGGAATGCCCGCTTTGCGGACCCGCTCCGCGAACCCGACCATGACACTCCGCTCCTGCTCCGCCACCCGGGCCGCCTCCCCCTTGCTCGTCGTCCGGTAGGCATGACCGGAGTGGGTCAGGATGCCGTCGAACACCAGTCCTCGTTCCTTCCCCAATTCGGCCGCGACCTGCAGCGCGTACGGCGTGGCCGGGTCCACGCCCGCCCGGTGTAACCCGCTGTCCACCTTGAGCCACACGTGCAAACCCGACCCCGCGAGTGCGCGGGCCGTGCGCTCGTCGTCGACGGCAACGCGCAGCGTCGCGCCGGTTGCTTCCGCGATGCGACGCACATGAGGGATGTGGCTCGGATCGATGGGAAACGCCCAGGTGAGGTCGTTGAACCCGGCGCGGGCGAATACCTCCGCCTCGACCAGCGTCGACACCGTGAGCCCGCGCGCCCCCTGCTCGCGCTGCAGGCGGGCGACTTCCACGCACTTGTGCGTTTTGGCGTGGGGCCGCAGTGCCACGCCTAGCTGCTTGGCGCGCTTCGCCATGTGTTGGACGTTCCGCTCGACCGCGTCCAGGTGGAGCAGCAGCGCGGGGGTCTCGAGATCGTACATCTATCGCAGCACGTGGAACTGCGTCTGCCGGCGCAGGATCCAACGCACCTGGCCGTCGGCCCCGAGCTCCGCGTCCTCCTCCTGCGCCGAGCGCACCGGCTGGTTGCCCCATTCCGGCAATGGCGTCGTCGCCTGGAGCTCGATGGAGAACCAGGTGTTGGGTTGGAGGAGCACGTCCCCGCGCCCGGGCACGCCCTCCTGGTGATCCCACAGGCCGATGAGCGGTCCGGCGCCGTGCCCGCGATCGCCGATGGGGTGCGTGTAGATCGTGCCCGTGATCCCTACCGCCCGCATTCGCGCCAGCGCGGCGGCGAGCACGTCGTTCCCGGTCCGCCCCGGCCGCATCTCGGCGAGCAGGATGTCCTGGAGCCGGTTCGAGTTCTTGAGGGCTTGCTTCAAGCCGTCCGGGACGTCCCGCTCGCCCGGCCGCAGCACGTAGCCCATGTGTTGCGTATCGGTGTTCAGGCCCAGCGCCGTGATGCCGAAGTCGCAGTGCAGCACGTCGCCGCGCTGGATCACGACGGCGCCGGAGTCCGAGAGATCGACGCCCTGCCGCTGCACGTCCACGTCGGTGTGGAACCACGTACCGAATCCCAGGTCGTTTACCCGTTGCCGCATCCACCAGGCGACGTCGTCGGTGGTGGTCTTGCCGGGCGTGATGACCTTGTTCGAGAACGCGGTATCGATGGTTCTCCAGACGACCTGCATCAGCTGCCGGTAGGTGGCGAGCATCGCCGGCGCCCGGATCTCCTGATACTCGAGCGGCAGGCTCTCGGCGCGCACAATGCGGGCCCGGTATCGCTCAGGGAGCGCGGCTTGAAGCTGCTCCCACTCGCCCGCCGACAGGCCGTCGGAGAACGCGTGCGTGTGCGAGATGTCCACGGCGATGGTCTGCGGGTCCCGTTCCTCGATCACCCGGCGCAGCAGGTCCCACTGCGCCTGTCCCACCAACTCGGGGCGGCGGCCGATCGACGGATCGATCACCTCCCTCGCGTGATGAGCCTCGTATAACCCGCCCTGTGAGGCGCCGCCCAGCGCGAGACGCTCGACCCCGCGGTCCGGCCCCCGGTCGAAGAAGACGTAGATGGTGCGGCGTCGTGCATAGAAAGAAGTAGCGGAGACCAGCGACCAGAACACGGGGTCCTCGTTGTACTCGCGCATTGGCACGACCCACATGGCGACTTGATACTGGCGCATCAGACGCGGCAGCACGGAGTCGAGCCGATAGCGCAGCCACTCCTGCTGGACAGCGGCTTGCTCGCGCAGCGTGCCGAGTGGACGCGTGGGGAACGACGTCAGGCGGGGCGTCCCGCTTGAGGGGGCTCCCTGCACGAGGACGATCGAGAGTACCAATGCGGCAAAGGTCATGTCGGTCGAGACACCGGAAGAGGTTGGGGTGGCGCGACGCGCCGAGCGACCAAGACGATGAGCAGGATGAGCGCGCCGAAATTGTACGTGTTCTGCCGCACGGTCCACAGCACCGTGGGGAGGTGGCCGCGGTATTGGCTCAGCATCCCGGATGTCAGCAATGCGCCCACGGCAAGCGCGGCGAACCACACGGCTCGTCCGCGCGCCGGTGCGGGCCGGCTGAAAGTATCCGTCCACGCCGGGAATGCGAGGACGTAATAGTGGAGTCGGTCGAGCGGCGCGAGCAGAACCGCGAGCAGCGCGGTCGTCCCGACCTCGTACGTCGGTTCACTGGCCGCACGGCCGCGCCACAGCACCGCCGCCACTCCGGCCATCGCGAGCAGATCCAGGATCGCGGCCGTGATGACGTTCCCACCCAAGCGCGCCACGAGTCCGCCGATCGACTGGCCGGCCAGCGCCTGAGTGCTCTGGGCGGTCAGCGCCAAGTGCACATAGTCCGACACGTTGGCGGCGCCGCCGAATCCCGCGGGGATCACCACGAGAAACGTGAGCCCGACCGCGGCCGTCACGCCCGCTACCAGGGGACGCCAGCGACCCTGCATGAGAAAGTAGAGAAAAATGGCACCGGGATAGCCCTTGAGCGCCGTGGCCACGCCAATCCAGAGTGCCGCACGCATCTCCCGTCCTGTGTCGAGGTCGGCGATGGCGAGGACTACGAGCGCGAGCAGTACGAGGTTGATGTTCAAATGCTGGAAGTTGCTCTGCAGCGGCTGGGCGACGGCGGCGACGGCGAGCACCACGGGCGTCCAGCGGCCAGCGTGACGATACCCCCGAACCAGACACCAGCCGAACAGCGCCACGTTGCCGACCGCCCACAGGGCCTTGGTGAGCGGCAGGCTGAGTCGTGCCAGCAAGGCGAACGGGGTCAGGGCGAAGATCGCAAACGGCGGCCAGGGGACGCCAATCGCGCCATCGAAGTCGACGTACAGCGGCTGACCGTGCAGCAGGCGCTCGGCCAGTCGGAGGTGGAACACGAAGTCGCCGCCCGAATGGACGCCGATGAACGCATTGACGACGGCATATAAGCCGCCGAGCGCGAGCAGGATGCGCCGCGCCCGGGGCGTCAGGTCCGCCGTTCGGTCCATCAGTCGAGCCGGCGGCCCGTCACTTCGATGCGGCGGTAGCGCTCGATGCGGCCCGAGCCTCCGACGAACGCGGAGGCGAACCAGCTCGTCAGGCCCACAACGATGGACGTGAGGATCGCGGCCCACAGCCCCGCGAGTGCGAACCCCGGCATGAGCCAGGCGACCAGGGCGACCGAAATCCCGTTCACGACCAGGATGAAAAGCCCTAGGGTGAGCACGGTGAGCGGGAGGGTGAGAATCAGGATGATCGGACGGATCACCGCGTTCACGATGCCCAGCAGCAGCGCCGCGACGACGAGGTTGCCCCAGCCGTCGATCCGCACGCCGGGGACGATGGTCTCTGCCACCCACAAGCCAAGCCCCGTGATCACGAGGCGGAAGAAGAACCCTTTCATGCGTTCAAAATACTCGGGTGCCTAGCGCCGCGCCCGGCCGGCCACGAACCGGGCCGTCACTCCGGGCGGCACCTTCACGCCGAGCTGCGAGTCGAACAGAATGGCGCCCGCGAGCGAATCCCCCACGCGCGATGCGCCGACGCCGGCGAACGGGCCCAGGTCGGCCGGCCACCCGTAGATCAGGGCCTGCTCCGGAGAGCCGTACCAGGTGACGGCGAGCGTTTCAGCGCGCGGCACCGCGAACACCAAGGCGCCCCCGAAGCGACACGTGCCGCCGACCGCGACCCGGGCGGTATCGAGAATCACGTCGGTCAACCTGAAACGGTCGCCCATCTCGGGCAGCGTGACGCTGTCGCCGCGCGCCACTACCCAGTGGCCGACGTAGCTCTGCGAGAAGCGCGTACGCAGGTGCATCTCCCCTGAGCGGCACGGATCCGTCGCGCCGCATGCGGCAAGCAGACCCAGCAGGAGCGAGATCCATCGCGCCTCCAGGAAACGAGACCTCACGGGGAGACGCTGTCCGTGGCCCGAATCCGGGCGTTCGTGGAATCGGCCGCCCGCATCGCCTTCCCCACGCCGCTCGCGCCGGGGATCCGCGACTGCGCGAGGATCGAGTCCCGCTGGCGCTCGGTCAGCGAATCGCCTTCGGCGGCGGATTTGGCGGCCTTGCCGCCGGAGCAGGCGGCGAGGAGGACGAGGGCGATGGTCAGCGAACGGGCGCGCATTGGACCTCCGAAGTGGGCCGACGTGAGACGTAATATGTAGGGGCGCAGTATGCTGCGCTCCTACCTCTGCGGAGGCTCGCTTCGTGAACCGGTTATGTGTCCTGTTGGTCGCCGTGGGCGCGTGCGCCCGCTCTTCCGTCACCGATCAGCTCGCCCGGGCGACGTGGGTCGACCTGACCTACCCATTCGACTCGACCACCATCTACTGGCCCACGGCCAAGCCGTTTCGCCTCGAGGTGGTCTCGGCTCAGCGCACCGCTGCAGGTTACTACTACGCCGCGAACAATTTCGCGGCCGCCGAACACGGGGGAACCCACCTCGACGCGCCCGTGCACTTCGCGGAGGGCAGGCTCTCGACCGACCAGATTCCTCTTGCGCGGTTGACGGGCCCGGCCGTCGTGATCGATGTGAGTAGCCAGGCGGATGCGGATCGCGACTTTCGCGTGCAGCCGGCCGACCTCGAGGCGTGGGAGCTGGGTCACACGCCGATTGCCGAAGGGAGCATCGTCCTGATTCGGACGGGGTGGGGCAGCCGCTGGCCCGATCGAGCGCGCTATCTGGGTACCACCAAGACTGGGCCTGCGGCGGTTGCCGAGCTCCATTTCCCGGGAATTCACCCCGACGCGGCCCGCTGGTTGGTGACGCACAAAGTGCGCGCCGTGGGCATCGACACGCCGAGTATCGACTACGGACAATCCACCACGTTCGACACGCACCAGACCTTGTTCGCCGCAAACATCCCGGCGTTCGAGAACGTGGCGCACCTGTCCGCCGTCCCCGCGACCGGGGCGTTCGTGATCGCCCTGCCCATGAAGATCCGTGGCGGCAGCGGGGGGCCGCTGCGCATCGTCGCGGTGTTGGCGGAGGGTGCGGTCGTGACTACGTCCCCTTGAGCCGGCGGATCAGCACTCCGTAGGCGACGAGATTCACGGCCAGCACGAGCGTGCCCAGCACTGCCTGAGTGGGCCGGGCGAGCCCCGCCGGGTACAATGCCGGAATCACGTAGTGCTCGATGAATCCGCCGCGGTACCCTTCCAGCCCCGCGCGCTCGCGCAACAGGTTTTCCAGGGGGGTGAGCGGACAGACCCAACCGCCGTACTCGATGGCGATCCCCCACAGGGCGCACGGGACGTGCAGCAGCACGACCGCGCGCCAGCGCCACGCGAGGAACCCGCCCAGGACGACGAACGCCACGAACGCCACGTGGACCAGGACGACACAATCGGCCAGGACACGGTAGACCATCTTCAAGCTCCCCTTATACGACGAAAACCCCCGCCGGACCAGGTCCGGCAGGGGTTCGCGCAGCCGTCGCGCCGTTCAGGCGCCCATCAACGTCTCACACGGGTTGAACAGACTCAGAATCACGAACTCAATAGCCCCGGGCAGCCCCAATAGATCCAGGAACGCCTGGTTCTCCGCCTGCGAGAGCTGGCTGCCGTCGTTATGGCGCACCGTGATCCCATTGTCGGTCCCGCTGACCCGGATCCAGGGCACGTCGTTCACGTCGATCGTTAAATTCAACGTCACCGTCTCCGTCGTCAGCGACAAGATCGTGATGACGACCGTGCCGTGCATGTTCACCGTCTGGCTACCGTGCGTGATGCTGAACTCGGTGATCGTGAGCGTGATATGGTTCGGGTCCGCCAGCACCAGCGCCTCGTGGAGCGCGACGTGAATCACCGGATTGTCCAGGTCCCACGTGATATCGATTTGGGCGTCCGGATTGTTCGTGTTGAGCTGCGTTGCCGCAAACGTGGCGCTGAACGTGAGGGTGTGCGTGCCGTCGCTTACAAAGCCGGCGGCCGTCGCAGTGAACGCCGTCGCCGGGTTGCCGGTGACCTGGCCACTGACCGTGTAATTGACGTACACGGTGCCGGGGCTGGTCGGCGTGCCGCCGCTGACGATGACGTGGAGCTTGTCGACGGCCGGTGACGTGGTACTCTCGTCCACCAGATCGACGAAGCCGGTGGACGTGAGCGGATTCTCGACGATCTGATCGGTGGTGGCGTCGACGGCATACAGAATGATGCGCACCCGATCGGTCGGAGCCGCTGGTGTGAACGTGCCGTCCTGCTCGTACTTATGGGTGGTGGGGTTCCATACCCACGTCGTGCCCAGCAAGGCCGGCGGGACGACGCTGGCATTGATACCGCCGGAGAAGGTCGCCGCGCCAGCGCGCAGCGCCTGCATCCGCGCCGCCGCGTTCGTCCGGAGTGCGCTCGAAATGGCCGGCGGGTTGAAGGGAGCGGCGCGAAGCAGCATGCCGATCCGGCTCGGGGCGGCTGCGGGGGAGCCCGTCGCCGTATCGCTCACCTTGCTGAAACTATGGAACGTCGGCGAGAGCAGTACGCCGGACACGGTCTGCAGATCGCTGCTGAGCGCCGCGGGGTCGGTCAGGTGAGCCTGCGGGCCGGTGGTGTCGCTGCAGGCCGCCGCGACGAATGCGGCGACGACCGCGAGGACCCACCAGGGGCGACGATGGTGTGCTGGCATACTGCTCCTCCGAAGTGAGGGCGTTGGGCGGGCAGGGGCCGGGCGCTCGCGCCTCGTCCAAATTGCAACGTACCCCCGAGTCACCAGATCGGGCCGTGACCGGGCGCACGCTTGCCCTACATGCAGACTGGAGGTAGGGAAGAGGCTTGCGGGGCCGGAAGTTAGGTGATGACGCCGCCGCCGAGCAGGCGGCCGTCCCCGTCGTACAGGGCGCCCGACTGCCCGGGGGTGATCGCCCGCACCGGCTGGGCGAGATCGAGAGCGATCGTCCCGGCGCCGAGCTCCCGAACCCGGCCGGGAACGGCACCCGGCGCCAGCGGGTCGGCGAGCCAATTCACCTCGGCGAGCGTCACCGAGTGGCCGAACAGCTGGTCCCCGGGACCGATCACGACCTCGCGCGTCTCCGGGCGGATCGCCACGACGTACATCGGCTCGCGGAATCCGCCGGGGAGCCCGCGGCGCTGGCCGATGGTGTAGCGCGCGAAACCCGCGTGCTCGCCCACCACCGCGCCGCCGGCGGTTACCAGCGGCCCCGGGCTCAGGGCCGGCGCCTCGGCGGGGAGATGGCGCTCGAGCACGCTCACGTAGTCGTCGTCGGGAACGAAGCAGATCTCCACCGACTCCACCTTCTCGGCGGTGACGAGACCGAGACGTCGTGCGACGTCCCTCGTCTCGCGCTTGGTCAGGTCTCCGACGGGCGTCCGCATCCGCGCCACCACGGCCCGGTCGATGCCCCAGAGGAAGTACGACTGATCCTTCCGCGGGTCGCGCCCGCGGAACAACGCGCCATCGCGCGCGATCGCGTAATGGCCGGTGGCGATGGCGGCGCAGTCGAGCGCGTCCGCGTGATACAGAAAATCGCGGAACTTGGTGAACGAATTGCAGCGCACGCAGGGGATCGGTGTGCGGCCGCTGGCGTACTCGGAGACGAAATTCGCGATCACGTCGCGGCCGAAGCGGTCCTCGAAGTTCAGCACGTAGTGCGGGATACCCAGCTTGTGGGCCACGAGCCGCGCGTCGGCGATCGAATCGAGCGAGCAGCACGGACGGTCGGGGACCGAGTCGCCATAGCAGAACAGCTTCATGGTGGCACCGACGACGTCGTAGCCCTGCTCGACGAGCAGCGCGGCGGCGACAGACGAATCCACTCCGCCCGACATCGCCACGAGCACGCGCTCCCTCACCGGTGCAGCACCGCGCTCAGCGCTCGCACCTTCTCGACAATCTTGGGGAGCACTGCGACCGTCGCCTCCACGTCTTCCCGCGTATTCTCCTTGCCGAACGAGAACCGCAGCGCCGCGACGCCCAGCTCGCGCGACACGCCCATGGCCGTGAGCACGTGCGACGGTTCCACGGCGCCGGTCGAGCACGCCGAGCCCGAGGAGCAGGCGATCCCCGCGAGGTCCAGGTGCATCAGCAGCGCCTCGCTGTCCGTTCCGGGGATCGACACGCTGGTGACGTGTGGTGCCCTCCGGCCGTGCGCGGCGTTAATCACGGCGTCCGGGACGACGGCCAGCAATCGGCGCTCGAGCTCGTCGCGCAGCGCCGCCACGGTGGCCGCGAACGCCGCCTGCTCGCGCGCTGCGAGCGCGACAGCCGCGCCGAGCCCCACGATGCCCGGCACGTTTTCCGTGCCCGGCCGGATCCCGAACTGCTGGCCGCCGCCGTGGATGATCGCTTCGATGACGTGGCGGTCCCGCACCACCAGCGCGCCGATCCCCTTGGGTGCGCCGATCTTATGGCCGGAAATGGTGAGGAGCGTGCATGCGACGTCGCGTAACGACACGGGGATTTTACCGAAGGCCTGCACGCCGTCCACGTGGAACGGGACGCCGGCCTCGCGACATCGCACCGCGAGCCGGGCCACAGGCTGTACCACGCCGATCTCGTTGTTCACCCACATCACGCTCACCACCGCCACTCCCCGCGCGAGCGCCCGGTCCAGCGCGTCCTCCGCCACCTGACCGGCGCCGTCCACCGGCAGGACGATCTCCTCGCCACCGAGACGTGCCACTGCGTGCGCCGCCGCCAGGACGGCCTTGTGCTCGATAGCCGACACCGCGACGCGGAACGGTCTTCCGTGTTCGCGCGCCGCCAGGGCGCATCCGATCACCGCCAGGTTGTCCGCCTCGGTCCCGCCGGACGTGAAGATCACCTGCCCCGGCTCCGCCCCGAGCGCTTCGGCGATGCTGCGCTTCGCCTCCTCGACGCCGGCCCGCGCCGCGCGCCCGAAGCGATGGGGCGAGGAGGGGTTACCGAAGGCGTCGCGCCCCAGATAGGGCAGCATCGCCTCGAGCACCTCCGGGCGCACCGGCGTGGTGGCCGCGTTGTCGAGGTAGACCAGGCGCTTGGGCATGGGGAGAAATCTAGAAGCTAGAGGGACTGCACGCCAAGCTGCAGCACGTCGTCGACCGCGAGCGTCTCGTGGCAGAAGAACGGCTCCCCGTAGGCCGAGCGGATCAGCGAGCCATAATGCGCCGACTGGATCCGGATCAGCTCGTAGAGATCCTGCCCCGTGGGATGGATCTCCCCGGCCGCCTTGGCGCCGTCGAACTGCGAGGCGTAGCAGTGGATCGCCGCCATCTTGGCATCGAAGCTGTCTGAGATGTCCACGACGAACGACGGCTTGACCGGGTCTTCCCGGTACGCGAGCGCGTACAGGACCTTGAAGGGGCGGTGTGCGGCGCCCCCCCCGGGGGCACCGTACTTGGCGAGCCCGGCCAGGTAGCACGCGTCGCGTCCCAGCTCCGACGCAATGCGGTGATCGGGGTGGCGGCCCACGGGGAAGGGAAGAATCACGACCCGCGGGCGCGTCGCGCGCACCAGCTCGATCACCTTGGCGCGGGACGGCTCGTCGTTCTGGAGGTGGGCGTCGGGAAGCCCGGCATTGAGCCGCACGTGCACGCCGAGCGCCCGGGCCGCGCGCTCGGCCTCCGCGGCGCGAAGGCCTGCGTCGCCGCGCGTGCCCGTCTCCCCTTGGGTCAAGTCCACGATGCCGACCCGGTGGCCCGCCCGCACCGCCTTCGCGAGCGTGCCGCCACAGGTCAGCTCCGCGTCGTCGCGGTGGGCGGCGATTGCGAGAAGGTCGACCTGCTGGCTCACGAGTCCGTTCCCGCGTTTCATTATTCGTACCTCAGTGCTTCGACGGGATCCAGTCTGGCGGCGCGCGCCGCCGGGGCGATCCCGAAGACGAGCCCGACCGCGATCGACACGATCGTGGCGATCGCCGCGCTCCACACCGGCACCGTGGTACTGAAGTCGAGCAGTCGCTTCAGGAGCTCCCCGGTCCCGATCCCCACGATGATGCCGAGAATGCCGCCCATCAAGGTCAGGGTCGCCGCCTCCACGAGGAACTGCCAGATGCCGAGGACCTGGTCCGACGTCAGCAGGTCGAAGCTGTTGGGCTCACCCACCCGCAGCCCGCGCAGGCGCCGCAGCTGCAGCGTGGCGGCGTCCATCGCGCGCGCGACGCTCACCTCCGGGCGCGGCTTGACGAGGATGATCAGGCCGTTCACCCGATCGATCTGGAAGCGCTCCCGAGCGGCTTCAAACGGCACGATTCCGGCGATTTCCGGCGCGCCCGGCACCTCGAAGATGTTGGTCGGTCGCTGCCACACGCCGATCACGCGGAACGGGCGGCCGCCGATGCGCACGATCGCCCCGATCGGATCATGCGCCCCGAACAGCCGGTCGACGGTCCGCTGCTCGACGACTGCGACCGGCGCTCCGCTGCGCAGCTCCGCCGTCGTGAAGACGCGACCGGTGACCAGTCCGCCACCCAGGATCTCCATATAGCGATCGTCGGCGCCGAACACGCCCAGGATCTGGGTGCGGGTGCCGGCGTATTCGAAACGGTAGAACAGCTGCGTCCAGATCGCCGCGTAGTGGATTTCGGGCAGGCGGGCGATCGCCTCGGCCTCCGCGGGGGCTAAGGCGGGCCGGATGCGTACCTCGCGCGGCAACGCGTCGGGATTGAGCGGCGTGGACGAGAAGAAGCGCAGGATGCGGAACGTGGTGGGGCCGACGACCTCGAGCGTGTTGACGATCTGCTCCCGGAACCCCGTCACGATCGACGCCATCGCCATGACCGTCGCGATCCCGATGACCACCCCCAGAATGGTGAGCCCCGAGCGCAGCTTGTTGATCCGGAGCTGGTCGAGCGCGATCACCCAGCCTTCGCGAATGGAGTGGAGGGCCATGCTACTCGGCGCGCAGCGCTTCGATCGGGTCGAGGCGCGCCGCCCGCAACGCGGGGTAGACGCCGAACACGATGCCGACGATCACGCCCACGCTCAACGCCAGGACCACGGACCACAGCGTCACGCGCGCCGGCAACGGGGAGGCGACCTCGACCAGCGCGGCGAGGGAAGCTCCGGCGAGCAGACCGGTGCAGCCGCCCAGCACCGAGAGCACGATCGACTCGGCCAGGAACTGGCGCCGGATGTCGCGTCGCGAGGCGCCGAGCGACTTGCGGATCCCGATCTCCCGCGTGCGCTCCGTGACGCTCATCATCATGATGTTCATGATGACGATGCCGCCGACCAGAACGCCGATCCCGGTCACGGCCGGCACCACGTTGAAGATGACCCGGGTGAGCCTGGCCCAGAACGCGATCAACCCCTCGCCGGTATCGACCGTAAAGTCGTCCTCCTCCCCTGGCCGCAGCCGGTGCGCGATGCGCATCGCTTCCTCGGCGCGGAGCATGCCGTCCGCCACCCCCGCGGCCGCCGCCATTTTGACCGAGATCACGCTGGTCTGGCGGCGCCCGTACAGGGCCTCGAAGGTGGAGAGCGGGAGCATGACGAACCCGTCCCAGGACTGCCCCAGCACCGTGCCCTTCTTCGCGATGACGCCCTTGATGGTGAGCTGCGCGCCGCGGACCCGGATGGTGTTGCCCACGGCCAGCTCCGGGGCGCCAAACAGCTTCTCCGCCACGTCGAAGCCGAGCACTGCCACCAGCCGCCGCTGGCGCTCGTCCACGTCAGTGAACGGCGCCCCGGCCGCGAAGGCGTAGTCCTGCACCACGACGAAGGGTGGCGTGACGCCGAAGACGAGGACGTCGCCTACCGTGCGGTTCCGCCACTGCACGTCCGCCATCGGCGTCGGCCATCCGGACTGGAGAGAGATCGCCTGCGCGTCGGGGAGGGCGCGCTCCACGTAGGGCACGTCCTCGGGCGCGATGATCGGCCGCCGCTGGATCTTCTTCCACTCTTCGTCGTCGATGAATCCGATCTGTATCGGGTCCCGCCGAATCTGGAAGGCGTTGACGCCGACGATCGCGCCCGCCAGGCGCTCGCGCACGTAGGCGTTCATCCCCTGGATCACGGCCACCACGGCCACGAGGAAGCCGACCGACACGATGATCCCGAGCAGCGTGAAGAAGGAGCGGAGCTTGTGACTCCACGCGGTCTGGAACGCCTGGAGAATCGCTTCGGAGAGGGGCATGGCGCTGGAAGCTAGTGCGGAATGCGGAATTCGGAATGCGGAATGGACGGGCGGACTTCGATTCCGCATTCCGCACTCCGCAGTCCACACTATTCGTAGCGTAAGGCTTCCACCGGATCCAATCTCGCCGCCTTGTTGGCTGGATACAGACCGAATCCGATGCCGGTCAGGGCCGACGCAGCCAGTGCGGCGACGATCGACCACAGCGGGACGTGGGCCGGGATCGGCGTGAGGCTGGCGACGGCGAACGCGAGCACGCCGCCCCCGAGCATGCCGACCGCGCCGCCCACGAGGGTCAGGGTCGACGCCTCGACCAGGAACTGCCACAGGATCGCGCGCCGCGTCGCCCCGAGCGCCTTGCGAACGCCGATCTCCCGCGTGCGCTCGGTCACCGAGATCATCATGATCGCGACCACGCCGACGCCCCCGACCATCAGGCCGATGGATGAGAGCACGAGCATCACCAGGAAGAACATCCCCGTGACCTGGTTCCAGGAGTCGAGCAACTTGTCCTGAGTCACGATGGAAAAGTTGTTTTCCTGGCCCGGCTTGAGGCCCCGGAGGGAGCGCAAGGTCGCGATCACTTCGTCCATGGACTGCTGCTGGGTATAGCCCGGCCCGGGTGCGACCGCGAGCCGCATCATGCCCTTGAAGTACGGCACGTTCTTCACGAAGGCGCCATGCGGAATCCCGACGAACGGCGGCGTACTGCCGCTGAACAGGCTCGGCGGCGGCGTGTAGACGCCGATCACGGTGAACGGCACTCCGGCAATGTGAATCGTCTGGTCGATCGGGTCGCGGCCGCGGAACAGCTGGTCTTCCAGCTTGCGGTTGATGACCGCCACCGGGCTGCTCGCCAGATCCTCGAGTCTCGTGAAGGTGCGTCCCGGATAGACGTCGCCGCCGTTCACCTCCACCCACTGCGCCGAGAGCCCCGCTACTTCAATCGACTCGAGCCGCACGTCGCCGAACCCAACCGTGGCGGAGCTCTCGTCGCGACGGGTGACGTAGCGCACCGAGGGCAGCAGCGCGATTCGGTCCGCCTCGACTCCGGTCAGCTCCGGGTTTCGCCGCCACGGGCTCGACTCATCGGAGCCATCCGAGACGTTCACCCCCGCCCGGAAGAAGCGCCACACGAGAAAAGTGCGCGGAGCGATCGACTCGAAGATGTTCGATACGCTCCGGTTGATCCCGCTGATCATCGCAGCGATCACCATCACGACCATCACGCCGATGGCGACGCCGAGGATGGTGAGGGCCGCTCGCCCCTTGTTGCCGCGCAGCGAGTCGAGCGCGATGCCCACGCCTTCGAACAGGCCGGTCATGTCTCGTGCCGCAGGGCGGCGATCGGATCGAGCCGGGCGGCGCGGCTGGCCGGGTACACGCCGGCGACGATCCCTACGCCGGCGCCGAGCACCACACCGACCAGGATCGACCAGGGCGCGACCGCGGCGGGAAGCGGCGTGACGGAGGCCACGACACCCGCCAACCCGATGCCCACCGCGACCCCGCCCGCCGCCCCCACGGTGGCGAGCGTCGTGGCCTCGACCAGAAACTGCCGCAGGATGTCTCGCCGCCGGGCGCCCAGCGACTTGCGGATGCCGATCTCGCGGGTCCGCTCGGCTACCGCCATCAGCATGATGTTCATGATGACGATTCCGCCCACCACGAGCGATACGGCCACGAGACCGGGAAGGGCGACGAACAGCACGCGGCTGATCTTGCCCCAGAAATCGAGCACCTCGTCCGCGGTTTCCAGCGCGAAATCGTTCGGCTCGCGCGGTCGCAGATGGCGCCGACTGCGCATGACCGCCTCGGCCTGGGCCATCGCCTCACGCATTTCCAGCTGCGAGTTGGCCTTCATCGCGAGGGCGTCGACCACGCGCGGCTGGTTGACGTAGCGTTTGAGGGGCGCGGTCGCGGGCGCCACCGCGAATTTGTCGAGCGACAGGCCGAACAGGTTGCCCTGCTTCTCGACGACGCCGATGACGCGATACGGCAGGTCGAAGATCTTCGCCTCGCGGCCGAGCGGATCCTGGCCCTCGAACAGCTTGTCGGCCAGCTCATGGCCCAGCACGAGGACCGGCACACCGGCCTGGACCTCCTGCGCGGTGAAGGCGCGGCCCCGCTCGAGCCCGAGGGAGCGAATCTCGAAGTAGAGCTCCGTCGCGGCCGTGACCTCCACGTCCTTGGCCTGCCTGCGGCCCGCGGTGAGCGCGGCACGGGTGCTCGACTCCCATGCGGCAGACACCGGGATCGTCACGCCGCGCATTACGGCCTGTGCGTCCTCGTAGGTCACCCGGGGCCGCCGGCGCCACACCCGCCACGTCGAGTCGGTGACGTTGCCGAGCTGCACGTCGGGGAACTGCCGCAGCCGGAACGTGTTCACGCCGAGGATCGTGCCGGCGAACTTGTCGGTCATGTAGTGGTTCATGCCCTGCACGACCGACACCACGGCGATGAGGAACATCACGCCGATGAAGACGCCGACGATGGAGAAAGCGCTCTTCAGCTTCTGTGCCCGGATGGTCTGGAGGGCGAGACGGACGGCCTCGAAGAAGGCCATCTATTCGTACCGGAGCGCCTCGACCGGATCGAGCCGCGCGGCCTTTCTCGCGGGAAGGATGCCGAACAGCAGGCCGGTGAATGCTGCCAGGACGAGGGCCAGGACCACCGAGCCGACCGGTACGTACGAAGGCACGGGCGTCGCGCTGGCGAGCACCAGCGACACGAGCCAGCCGACCGCCAGGCCGATGATGCCGCCCACGAGCGTCAGGGTCGCCGCCTCGACCAGGAACTGCCAGAGGATTTCGCGTCGCGTGGCGCCCAGCGCCTTGCGCACCCCGATCTCGCGCGTGCGCTCCGTGACCGAGATCATCATGATCGCGACCACCCCGATACCCCCCACCAGCAGACCCACCATGGAGAGGACGATCATCAGGACGCGGGCCACCAGCGTGAAGCTGTTGATCGCCTGCACGTACACGTCCTGTGTAATCGCGTCGAAGTTGTTTTTCTGGCCGGGCCGGAGCCCCCGCTTCTCGCGCATCGCCATGGTCACGTCGTCGATGGCGCGCTCCACCGACACCGAGTCCTGGGGCACCACGAACATGTCCATCCAGCCGGGGAAATACGGCAGATCTTTGGTGAAGGTGCCGTGCGGAATCATCACTTCGGGTCGGTCGCCGTCGCCGAACAAGCGCGGCGGGGGGTCATAGACCCCGAGCACGTCATACGGCACGCCGCCGATCTTGATGCGCCGCGCGATGGGGTCGCGTTGGCCGAACAGGTTCTCGGCGAGCTTGGTGTTCACGACCGCGACGTGGCTGTTGGCGGCGTCCTCGAGGTGGGAGAACGAGCGACCGGGGTGAATGTGTCCGCCTTCGATCATCGGCCAGTCGGCATCCCGGCCCCGAACGTTGATCGCCGACAGGGTGTGGCCTTCGAAGTTGATGTCTGCCAGGGTGTTCTCGTCGACGACCACGAACGCGATGGACGGCAACTCCTCCAAGCGCCTCGCTTCCTTTATGGTCACCGGGGGTCGGCGCCGCCATGGATCGGGATCCTCCGGGTCCTCGTCCTGCCCGCCCCAATAGCGCCCGACCCAGAACGTCTTGGGCCCGAGCGACCCGAGCATGTCGGAGATGCCCTTGTTGAACCCGCTGATCAACGCCCCGATGACCATCACGACGGTGACGCCGATGGCGACGCCCAGGATGGTGAGGGCGGCCCGCATCTTGTGGGCCCGCAGCGAGGCCAGGGCGATCCCGACGCCTTCGAACAGGGCGGTCACGCGTTACTCCTGGCGCAGCGCCGCAATCGGGTCGAGGCGCGCGGCCCGGCTGGCCGGATAGACGCCGGCGATCACGCCGACGCCCGCGCCCATGACGACGCCCAGCACGACCGAGGCCGGTGACACCGACGCGGGGAGCGGGCTCACGGCGTTGATCAGCAGCGTGAGGGCGATGCCGGCGACGATGCCGAACGTGGCACCGACGGTGGCGATGGCAGCCGATTCGGCGAGGAACTGCCGCAACACATCCCGGCGCCGGGCGCCGAGCGACTTCCGCAACCCGATCTCGCGGGTCCGCTCCGCGACGGACATCAGCATGATGTTCATGATCACGATGCCGCCGATCACGAGCGATACGATCACCACGCCCGGGAGGACCACGACGAGAATGCGGCTGATTCCGGCCCAGAAGCGCTGCACTCCCTCGGACGTATCGAGCACGAAGTTGTTGTCCTGGTTGGGGCGCAGGTGGCGGCGGCTGCGCATGACCCCCTCCGCCACCTCCATGGCCTCGCGCATCTCGACCTCGGACCGCGCCTTCACGAGCAGGGCGTCCACCACGCCGGGCGGGTTCACGAGGTTCTGGGCGGGCGCGAAGGCGGGCACGACCACGAAGCGGTCGAGCGGGAATCCCAGGACGCTGCCCTGCTTTTCGACCACGCCGACGACGCGATACGAGATGCCACCGATCCGCACGCTGCGGCCGAGCGGGGTGCGATCGACGAACAACCGCTTGGCCACCCCGTCGCCCAGGACGGCCACGGGGACGCCCGAGCGATTCTCCTGGGCGGTGAAGGGTCGTCCCATGGCGATCCGCAGGTTCTTGATCTCGAAGTACCGCTCGCTCGCCGCGACGAGCTGGATGTCCCGCGCTTCTTTGCCGCCGTAGAACACGGAGCCGTTATCGTCCGACTGCCAGGCCGTGACGACGGGCATGGTCAACGCCGCGGTCACGGCCTCCGCGTCGCTGAACTTGATGCGCGGGCGCCGCCGCCACGCGCGCCACACGGAGTCCGGCACGTTGGCCGCGAACATCGGCCGGCGCCGCAGCTGAAACGTGTTCACCCCGTACAGCGTCTGGGCGAACTTCTCGGTCATGTAGCGGTTCACGCCGTTCACGATCGACCAGGCGGCGATGAGCGAGGCGACGCCGATGAACACGCCGAGCAGCGAGAAGCCGCTCTTCAACTTCTGAGCGCGGATGGTTTGGAGTGCGAGCCGGAATGCTTCGAAGACCGGCACTTAGGCGGCCTGGCGCTGGTCCGTGGCGATCAATCCGTCGCGCAGCGTCACCACGCGCGCCGCGTGCGCGGCGATGTCGTGCTCGTGCGTCACCATCACGATGGTCTGCCCCTGCCCGTGCAGCGCCGCGAACACCTGCATGATCTCGCCGCTCGTCGTGGAATCAAGATTCCCGGTGGGCTCATCCGCGAGCAGGATCGAGGGCTCGTTGACGAGCGCCCGCGCGATGGCCACGCGCTGGCGCTGCCCACCCGACAACTCGTTGGGCCGGTGCGCCATCCGATCGGCGAGCCCCACGCGCTCGAGGGCATGCGCCGCCTGGGCGCGCCGCGCGCGCGCGCCGTGCCCGGCATAGATGAGAGGCAGCTCCACGTTGTGCAGCGCCGTGGCGCGGGGCAGCAGGTTGAAGGTCTGGAACACGAACCCGATCTCCTTATTGCGGATCCGGGCCAGCGCGTCGTCGTCCAGATCGGAGACTTTCTGGGCGTTGAGCCAGTACTCCCCCGACGTGGGCGTGTCGAGGCAGCCGATCAGGTTCATGAGGGTGGATTTGCCGGACCCCGACGGGCCCATGACCGCCACGTACTCGTTCTTCTTGATCTGCACGCTCACGCCTTGCAGCGCGCGCACCACCTCGCCCCCCATGTCGTACGCCCGCGTCAGCTTGTGGGCCAGGATGACGATGTCGGGCAGCGGCGTGTCGCCGGTGCGGAACGCCTGGAGCGCGGGCGCCGTCATGGCTTGGCCTTCTTCGTGGCCGAGTCGGCCGACTGCTTCATGGCGCGCACCCGCGCGCCTTCCTTGAGATCGCGGATCGCCTGGTAGGGTCCCGCGACGATCGTCTCGCCGACCTTCAGGCCATCCGTCACCTGGAAGTACTCGTCTCCGGCGATTCCGACCTTCACCGGCCGGAAGCTTGCGATCCCGTCCTTCACGACGAATACGCCCTCCGTCTCCTTCTTCTTCCGCGCGGTGGCCGTGTCGGCCGGCCGCGCGTCGGTGGCCCCCGCTTTGTTCTCGCGCACCGTCAGCGCGATGATCGGAATCGACAGCGCCTGCTTGCGCGTATCGGTGACGATCCGCGCCGTGGCGGACAGATCTGGGCGGATTTCGGAAGGCGGTTTGTCGAGCGTGATCTCCACTTCGTAATCCACCGCCCGGTCGTTCTGGCCGGTCGCGGCCGACGTCGCGTCGCGCACGCTGGAATTGGACACCTTGGTCACGCGGCCGATGAAGACGGTGTCGGGGAATGCGTCGATCGAGACCTCCACGGAGTCGCTCAGATGGACGCGCACTACGTCGGTCTCGTCCACCTTCACCTTGGCCTGGATCACCGACAGGTCGGAGACGGTCAACAGCAGGCCGATGTCCTTCGAGAAGGTGCTCGGCACCGCCACCTCGCCCTCTTCCACCGCGAGCCGCGTCACCCGCCCGGTCATGGGCGCGATGAGCGTCGTCTTGCGGAGATTGTCGCGCGCCGACTGCACCGCGGCGCGCGCCTGATCGACCTGGTGTTGCGCGGCGTTCAGGTTGGCTTCGGCGACGTCGTAGGCCGTCTGCGCCTGCTCCAGCTGCTCCTGGGAGATCAGGTTGGGGCTCTGCGTGTGGAGCTCCTTGGTGCGCCGCAGCGCGCGCTCGGACTGGTCCTGGTTGGCCTTGGCTTGCACCACTGCCGCCTGCGCCGAGGCCATGGTGGCCGACGCCTGCTGCAGGTTCGCCTCGTAGATCGTCGGGTCGATCTGGATCAGGAACTGGCCCTGCTTCACCAGATCGCCTTCGCGCACCGCGATCCGCGTGATGCGTCCCGTGATGTCGGCCGAGACGTCGACTTTCTTCTTGGGCTGGATCTTGCCGCTCGCGGTCACGGCGGCGACGAGGTCGCGCCGGCCCGTGGTCTCGAACCGCACTTCCTGCCCGCGGTCTCGCCGCGCGGCGGCGCTGATCGCCACGATCGCGACGATGAGGATCGCGGCACCCGCACCCACCAGCACTTTACTCCGTTTGGACATGGCGGTCGGATCCTCCGGTTACCGCAGCGACCGGCCGACCGCGGCTTCGAGCGCGGCCACGGCCTTGTGATAGTCGTATACGGCGTTGATGTAATCGGTCTCGGCGCGCAGCGCTGCCACCTGGGCGTCCAGCAGCTCGAAGAACGTCCCCGAGCCGACGCGGTACCGCTCCGTGGCGAGCTGCAGCTGCTCGCGCGCCGCCGTGCGGTTCGTATCCTGAATGGCGATCGTCTGAAACGCCGTCTCGAGCGTAAGGTACGCCTGGCTGACGTCGGTCTGCACCTGGAGCCCGCGTGCCCGCACCGATTCCTGCAGATCCTGCTGTTGCGCCTTGGCTTGCGACACCTGGAGCGGCTGCTGAAAGTTGCCCCATAGCGGGATCGTGACGGTGAGCCGCGCCTGGAACGGCTGCGGCGTGAAATGGAACGGATAGCGGCTGTTGCGGTCGCTGAGCGCCTGCTCCTGCGCGAGCGTGTTGGTGAGCACCGCGCAGTTGAGCGGGGTCTGACCCGCGTTCAGCCACGCGGCGTTCTCGTAGGCACACGCCAGCGAATCGGTTTGGGCGCTCGCCCGTATGGCCCCGATGGTCGGATTGATGTCCGACAGCTTCTGCGTGAACCCGGACCAGCCGGCCGACAGCGACACCGACGGACCCCAGCTCGAGGAGGCCGCCTTCACGCCCCACCCGGCGGCACGCTCCCGCTCCCGCAATGCCTTGAGCGACGGGTTCTGCTGCTCGGCCATTCCGAGCAAGTCGGTCAACTGCCAGCCCGGGGTCTGGACACTGAACGTGTCGGTGAGCTGTACGGTCCCGAGGTCTACCGGTGCCGACACGCCGATCTGCTGGAACAGCCGCAGCTTCTCGACTTGGACCGCCGTGCGCGCGCGCAGCAGCGCCACCTCGGCCGCACCGCGCGCCACCTGCGCCTGCCGCACGTCGATCAGCGACGCGCGACCGACGTCGTGCGCCAGCTTCAGGAACTGCTCGTCGTGATCGCGCTGCTGTCGCGCCACTTCGGCGTTGTCCCGCGCCTGGAGCACCGTCAGGTACTGCTGGGTCACTGCGGTCACGAGGCTCGTTTCGGCGCCGCGCACGTCCGCGTCCGCCGCGTTCAGCTGTGCCTTCTTGAGTCCGGGTTGGCTGAGCGTCTGCCCGTTCAGTGTCCAGTCGAGCAGGAAGCTGTAGTTCGAGGACCAGGTCGAGACACCTTGCGAGAAGCTCGAGGTGAGGAAGTTCTGCTCGCCCGGGCCCGCATAGCCTACGCCGCCCGAGGCCGTCACGCTCGGCAGCCACAGGCTCGACCAGGCGTTCCGCACGCCCCACGCCGCCGGCGACCGATCGTGGATCGTCTGTCGGTAGGCGGGGTTGTTCTGCCGCGCGAGCGCGATGGCGTCGGCAAGCGAGAGGGTCGCGGGAACGGGTTGTTGGCAGATGGCGAGGGCTGGGCAGACGGCGAGCCCGACGGACAAAAGAAAAGGCCTCATGAGCTTCCTCATACGCGGCGCGCCCGCGACAGGTTTCGAGACGCGACGAATCTAACCTCAGGACGCGGGCGGCGACCAGCCGGCGTGATGGCACCTCGACTTTCGCCAGCCGGCCGTCGGCGGCGAGCCAGAGGTGGATCACGCGGTTCTCCCCCCCCGTCACCGTGATGTGCCGCAGGGCCGCAGGGTCGCGGTTCAGCGTCGTGGACTCGACGCCCAGATCCTGCACGGTCAAGAGCTCCCGTCGCCCGGCGCGGGGGAAGACGCACGTCACGGTGACCGGCTGGGGACGCCCCTGCCAGGCGACGGGAAGGTAGAGCGCGAACACCGAATCGTCGACCACCGCCGCGGGCGGCGGAGCGGGGAACTCGCGGGCCCGTTCGGTGCGCCGGCCCAGCAGCCGGACCACGAACCGCCCGCGGGTGAGCTGGCCGAGGATCCGCAACGGCTCGCGCGGGTCGGCCACGGTGTATTCCAGGGTCACCGGACTCGAATCGGGGCCGAGCTCGACGATCGGGTCGAGCACCACGACGGGACGGGTGCGGTCGTAGCGGATGGTCGCCGCGAGCTTCCAGCGGGTCACCCCGGCGCCGGTGCGCACCGCCGTGAGGCGGAAGGTCTCGCGCGCGATCTCGAGCGTGTCCTCACGCACGACGAGCGTGCCTTCGTCCACGGGACCCTGGAGCGCGAGCAATACGAGCAGCAGGGCGTTCACGGGACGGGCACTCCCAGCACTCGCGTCGCGACGCGATCGTAAATCATCTTATAGAGTCGCTCGCCCTTCTCGCGGGTGGCGATCGAGGGCCGGCCCAGCGACCCGGGAGAGCGCTCGGGGAGGGATCCGGCGCTGGTGCGCAGGTAGCGGGTGCGTTGTTTTTCCGGAAGCACGAAGTCCTGGGCGCGGTCCATGTGGACGAGCTCCGGGGCGAGGTAGAGCAGCAGCGATGTATCGAGCTCGCTTCCGTGCATTGGCCCGTCGGGGTCCTCCAGGTCGTCCGAGAAGTCGAGCGCGAAGACGTCGACGGTGAAGATGCGGGCTTGGCGGGTGCGCAGGGTGGAGAGCGCCTCCTGGTGCGGGTCGTGGCCGTGGGCGGTGAGAATGATGAAGCTTTCGACGCCCGCCTCCTCCCAGGCACCCAGCAGGTCGTTCATCCAGCGGTGCAGGGTTTTGCGACGCACCGAGGCATTGCCGGGGAAGGGCCGCTTGGTGGCGGTGTTGACCCCATATTCGATCGTTGGAGCTCGGAGGATCTCGAGGGCTCCGGAGAGGTCGTCGGCCAGGCGCTCGACGATGATGGTGTCGCAACCGAGCGGGAGGTGCGGCCCGTGCTGTTCGCATGTGCCCACCGGTACGAGGAGGCGGGCATCGCGCTCAAGAATGAAACGCACCTCGTCGGGGACGAGGGTTTTGAGGTGCAGCGGCGCGCTCATGTCGCGCTCGCCGCGTGCGTCGCGACCGTCGCCGCCGCCGAGTGGCTGCACGGGGGCGCGCCGGCCTGGGCGTGGTCGGCGGGCGCGGCGGGTGTCGCCGCTACGCTGCTCGCCGTCCGGATGTCCCGCTGGCCCCCCTCTCTCCGGCTCGCGGGCCCGGCTGCCGTCGCGCTGGCGTGCCTCGGCCTTGGCGCCACCCTGCTGCTCGGTGTGCGGCGGGTGCAGCGGATCGAGTGCTGCTGGCCCGAGGTGCGGGCGGGCAGGCTGCCGCAGGATTCATCTGCGCTGAAGGGCACGCTGGCCGCCGCAGTGGCCGAGGCACGCCGGCTCGCGGAGCGCGGCATGACGGCGGCGCTCTTGCCCCGGGAAGCCGCGTTTGTGCGCGTGCGGGACGCCGTGCGCTCCGGCACGCGCACGCCGGGGGTGGAGCGGGGCGTCGTGATCCTTGCCCCCGACGGGACGCCCGTGGCCTGGGCCGGCCGCCACCGGTTCGTTCCCGCGCGGGACACCGCGGAGCTGCGCGCCGTCATCACACCATTCTACGTGTCGCTCGAGGCCCGGCGCCAGACGCAGGACGGCGGGAGTGCGGTGGGGAGCGTGTTGCTCGACGCGGTGCCGGCGGCGCCGGACCGCGGCGGCGCGGTCAGCGCACGGTTCGAGAACGTATACGGCGTGGCACTGCGCTTCTATACGCCGGGTGTCGCACCACACACGGGCGAGGTCTTCGACTATTGCCCGATCGATTGCGCGCATGGCGACACGCTGTTCAGCGTCCGGCCGGTGCCGCCCGCCCAGGGCGACGCGAAGCTCGCCGCACTGCGCGGCGCGATGCAGGACACGGCGATCGCGCTGGTCGCCGCGCTGCTGCTCGCGTGTCTCGCCGCGCCGCCGGGCCGCTGGCGCTGGTTCGTCGCGCTCGTGGCCGCGTGGTGCGCGGCCCGCGCGCCGATCGGCTCCTCCCTGCACATGGCCGACCTGTTCTCGCCCGCCGCGTTCTATCGCCCCGTGCTCGGCGCCTTCAGCGCCTCGGCCGGGGGGCTCATGGTCCTGGGCGTGGTGGTGCTCTGCGCTGCGAGCGCCCTGTGGCGGCGAGGGCTCGTGCGACGCTGGTGGCACGTTGCGGGCGCGGCCGCGCTCGTGGTTACGGCGCCGTACCTGGTGCGCTATCTCGGCCGTGGCATCGCGCCGCCGGCGGGCGGCGTCGGCTTCGCGTTATGGATGTCGTGGGAGGCCGCGGTCGCTACCGCAGCCATGGCGCTGGTGCTCGCCGCAGCGGCATTGGTACGCGGCCCCAATGAACCGGACCGCGTGCCGTGGACCCTGCCCGCGGCGTGCGCCTGGGCGGCGGTCGCCGCACTGGCAGGGCTGTGGCTATGGAGTCCGTACGGGGCGTGGCCCGACTGGTACACCTTCGTGTGGCTCCCCGCGCTCGCGGGTGTCATCGTGCCGGCGCCGCGCCGCTGGGCCGTCCTGGGCATCGCGACCGTGGCCGGCACCGCCGCCGCCCTCGTTACCTGGGGCGCCGTGGTGGAAGGTCGCCTCGGGCTCGCCGAGCGAGACGCTCAGGGACTCGGCCGTGCGCCCGACCCCCGCGTGGTATCGCTGTTGGAGCGCCTCGGGACGGCTCCGCCCGCGCTGCCGCCTCGCACGGCGGGCGAGCTCTATACCTGGTGGCTCGCCTCGCCGCTCGCGAGCGATGACTATCCGGCCAGTCTCGCCGCGTGGACGCGGGCGGGCGAGCCACAGGCGGAGATCCGTCTGGCGAAGGTGGACCTGCCGACCTCGCTGGTGGCGGCGCTCGTCCGCTCACCCGAGACCGGTCGCGGACCGCGGGTCGAGCGGCTGGAGCGGAGCCCGGGCGTGCACCATGTGCTCGTGCTGCCGCTTGCCGACGGCGAGGTGCTCACGGTCGGTGTCGGGCCACGTACCAGATTGATTCCGGCGGCACGCGTCGCCCGCTTCCTTCAGGGAGGGCCGCTTGTCGAGCCTCCGTACGGCATCACCCTGTCGCCGCCGGCGCCGCCGCCCGCCACCGCGAGCGCTCGGGTGATCTGGACACGGCGCGGCTGGTCGGCGCGGGGGGAGCGGCGCCTGGAGTTGCCGGACGGCGTGCACCACGTCCACGCGACCATCGACTTGCGGGATCCGTGGGCCCTGCTGGTGCGCGGGGTGCTGGTGGTCGTGTTCGATGCGGGCGTCCTTGCCGCATGCTGGATCGTGAGCCTGCTCCTCGCCGGCGCCTCGCGGCTGCGGCTGCCGCCGGTGCTCACCGTGCTGCGAACGAGCTATCGGGCGCGGCTGACCGCCGCACTCGCCGGGTTTTTCGGGGTGCCGCTGCTGGTGCTCGCGCTGTGGAGCTTTCAGCGACTCCGTGACGACGCCCGTCAGGACGGCGACCTGCTCATCGCGCAGACGCTGCGCGATGCAGCGGCTACGGCCGGCGCCCTCGAGCCAGGGCGCCCCACCGCGGCGGGCCGGTCCATCGTAGACCTGGGTAGCTGGCTCGACGCCGATCTCTGGCTATACAGCGACGGCGTTCTGGCCGGCGCGAGCGCGCCGGTGCTGGGGGAGCTCGGGTTGGTCGACCCGTTTCTCGCGCCGGACGCGTTCGTGCGGCTCGCGATCCGGGACGAGCTCGAGCTCACCGATGACGCGCGGACCGCGGGTCGCACTATCCGCGTCGGCTACCTGGTAGTGCGCTCGGAGTCGCCTCAGGTCCAGGAGATCCTGGCCGCCCCGCAGCTGCTCGACGACGAGCGGGTGCGACAGCAGCAGGAAGACCTGGCGCTGTCGCTCATCCTCGCGACGCTGGCCGGTCTGGTGGCCGCCGTGTACCTCGCGGGACTCACCGCGCGCGGTCTCGCGCGCCCGGTCGCCGCGCTGCGCGATGCCGCCGGCGCGGTCGGGCGTGGCGCACCGGTTCCCGCGTTCCCGCCCGGGGCGCCGCGTGAGTTCGAGCCCGTGATCTCGGCGTTCGAGCGGATGGCGGCCGATGTGACGCGAAGCCAGGGCGCGCTGGAGGAAGCACGCCGCCGCACCGCCCAGGTGCTCGCCAACGTGGCCACCGGCGTCATCGCGGTGGACGACGGCCTGCGCGTCACCATGGCGAACCCGCGCGCCGCCGAGCTGCTGGGGACGAGCCTCGCCCCCGGCGATCTGCTGCCGCGGGCGGCGCCGTCGGAGTGGCTCGTGGTTTGGAACGACGTTCGCGCGTTCCTGGACGGCGCGCCCGAGGGCATCGTGGAGCGCGAGTTTGCCGTGGGCGGCCGGCAGATCCGCGTGCAGCTCGCGTCTCTCGGACCGGCGCCCGACGGCTGTGTCGTGGCGCTCGACGACGCGACCGCGCTCACGCGCGCCGCCCGTGTGCTCGCCTGGGGCGAGATGGCGCGGCAGGTGGCGCACGAGATCAAGAATCCCCTCACCCCGATCCGCCTCGGCATCCAGCACCTGCAGCGCGCGCGCGAGAAGCAGGACGGGCCGGATTTCGACGCGACGCTGGCGGAGACCGCGGGGCGGATCCTGGCCGAAATCGACCGGCTGGACGCGATCGCGCGCGCCTTCTCCCGCTTCGCGTCGCCGGCGGCGGAGGCGGAGGCGTTCCCGCTCGAGCCGGTCGACGTCCATGCCGTGGCGCGGGAAGTCGTGCACCTCTACACGCTGGGCGGCGCCGAGGCCGCGGCCACGGTCGCGCTCGCGGGTGAGTCGGGTGCGCCCGCGTCCGCCCGGCGCGACGAGGTGAAGGAGGTCCTGATCAATCTGCTCGAGAACGCCCGCAACGCCGGAGCCCGGCACGTGACCGTACGCGTCTCCGACGGCGGGTGCCGGCTGGCCGTCGAGGACGACGGCCGCGGGATCGCCGCCGACGTTCTACCGCGCGTCTTCGACCCGGCCTTTTCCACCACGTCGAGCGGTTCCGGCCTGGGCCTCGCCATCGCCCGCCGGCTGGTCGAGAGCTGGGGCGGGACCATTGGGCTGGCGAGCACCCAGGGACGGGGCACGACGGTCACCATCCGGTTCCAGGGATCGCCTTCCCGCTCTCGCGCGTGACGCGGCTCACGCCCGCCTGTGGCGTAAACGCCGATCATTCACAATCTTGGTGCCCGGCTGAGCCCTCATTTCACGGGGAGCATCGTGCGCACATTCGTCGTCGGCTTCGGACTGGTGGTCCTGGTAGCCGGCGCCGCGGCACCGGCTGCGGCGCAGTGGTTGGTGACCGACGCACGTCGCATCGGCATGGGCGGCCTGAGCCTGGGCCGTGCAGGAAGCCTCGAGCGGTACAACCCTGCGTATCGCGCCGTCGACGCGCGTGCCGACCGACACGGGCAGCCCAAGGTGACGATCCCGATCCCGCTCGGGATCATCCAGTTTCTGCACGACCACCCGCACCTGTCGAGTGACCCGGCGTTCGACCCGAAGTCGACGGGTTTCAATCCGATCCTGGTTGTGAACACCATTCTCAACCTCCCGCTCTACCTGGAGGTCAAAAAGGCCCCGACGCCGACGAACGACGTGGCCTTCACGATCGGGCAGGACTCCCTGCTCGTGAACCTCGGCGCGGCCGCGCAGCTCGTTCCAGAGGACCAGTTCGGCATCAGCGGCTCGAGTCGTCCCTTCTCCCCGGGCTTCGGATTCAAGGGGTTCCGGGTTGGGGTGATGGGGTGGATCCACAACGACGTGGAGTTTCAGCTGGACGACAACCTGCTCGGCTTCCTGCGCGATTCGCAGCCCGCGCGGCACAACACCCTCTACGGCTCGTTCGTCCACGGCACCGTGGAAGGGGGCTTCGCGCCGACCGTCAGCTACGCTGGCCGCATCGCGGGAGACAGCGCGGGGGGATTCTACGCCGGCGGCGCTCTCCATTATTACGTGGGCGTGGGATACGGGCGGACCGACGGTTTGGCCGGCTTCATTACCGGAAACACGATTTTCGGCGGCTCGAACCCCGTGACGCCCGACGGGCGGACCCTGACGCAGTACTCGAAGCCGGGGAACACGCTCGGCCACGGCATCGGCGGCGACATCGGCGTCGCGTGGGTGTCCGGGCCGGTCGAGATCGGCGTCGGCGTGAACGACATCGGCGCGACCATCACGTGGCCCGACACGCGTCTCGACAGCGCCTTCTATCATGATTCGACATACTCGAAGCCGGTCGCGAACCACGTGGAAACCAAGACCAAGCTGCCGGTGTCCTACATCGCCAACCTGGCATATACCGTCGGCAACACGACGCTCGGTGCGGACGTGCTGAACACCGGGCGCGGCAGCGTGGTCCACATCGGTGGGGAACAGCGGATTGGTCTGTTCGCGGTGCGGGGCGGGGTGGCGCGCGACCAGCGCAAACGGATCGAGTTCGGATTTGGCGGCGGGCTCCGATTCGGCGGGCTGGGGCTCGACGTGGGATTCTGGACACACACCAACTCGCTGTCGAACGAGCGCGGCATCACGATGGCGACGTCGCTCTCGATCTATTAGGAGGCAGGATGCGCGCGAAGTGGTTGTGTCTGGTGGCGCTCAGTGCAGCGGCAGCGGGTTGCGGGCAGGGGCGGGCCATCTTCGATATCGACGTCTTCAGTTTCCTCCGCGCCACGAACGCGGACACATTGCCGTACGTCGGGCCGCTGCCCCCCGGCATACCGGACACCATCCCGGTGCAGACGATCAGGTCCCTCGGGATCGGAAGCTCGTCCCTGGTGGACACGGTTCGCATCAGCGGCTCGGTCGACTTCGTGAACCGCAGCGGCACCGGCAGCGTGACCTTCCAGGTGTACTTCGACACGGTGAAGAGCGCGGTGTACACGAGCACGCCGGCCTTCAGCGTGAGCGGCCCGGTTACTCCCGGCGTGACGACCAGCAGTCCGTTCGTCATACCGGACCTCTCCACCGCCCTGAAGCCGATGTTCCTCGCTTCGACGGTGTACGTTGGCATCAGGGCATCGGCTACGGGCACGATAGCGGGAACGGCCAAGTTGACGGCCCTGCGGGCCAGGATCGCGATACAGGACAAACTCTTTTAAGACGTCAAGTAGAGGCGTAGCACGAGAGCGTCGCGCAAGAACGTACCTGTCTGCGCGACGTTTTTGCGCGACGTCTTTGGTCTTATATTGGACGCGTGAACGCGTACCAGCGCAGGCAGACCGTCGTCGTCGACGTAGGTGGGGTGAAGGTGGGCGGCACCCACTCGATCGTCGTCCAGTCGATGACCAACACCGATACCGCCGACGTGGACGCCACCGCGGGGCAGGTGCGCGCGCTGCACGACGCGGGCAGCGAGCTGGTGCGGGTGACGGTCAACAACGAGGCTGCGGCCGAGGCCGTACCGGATATCGTGGCCGACGTGGCCGTCCCGGTGATCGGCGATTTCCACTACAACGGCCACCTGCTGCTCACCAAGTATCCGAAGTGTGCGGCCGCACTCGCCAAATACCGCATCAATCCGGGCAACGTCGGCGCCAAGCGGCGCGACGAGCACTTCCGCACCATCATCGAGGTCGCCCTCACCCACGGTAAACCGGTGCGCATCGGCGTGAACTGGGGGAGTCTCGACCAGCAGCTCCTCACGGAGATGATGGACGAGAACGCCCGCCGGCCGGAGCCGCTCGACGCGCGCGAGGTGATGATCGAGGCGATGCTCGCAAGCGCGCTGCGCTCGGCCGAGCTGGCCGAAGAGTGCGGGCTGGCGCATGACCGCATCATTCTGTCGGCGAAGGTCTCGGGCGTTCAGGATCTGGTGGACGTGTACCAGCGGTTGGCGCGGCGGTCCGACTACCCACTGCACCTGGGCCTCACCGAGGCGGGGATGGGAGCGAAGGGTATCATCGCCAGCACTGCGGGTCTGGCGATTCTCCTGCAGGAGGGAATCGGTGACACGATCCGGGTGTCGCTCACGCCGCGGCCGGGCGGAGACCGGACCGAAGAGGTGCAGGTGGCGCAGCAGGTGCTCCAGTCCCTGGGGCTGCGGAGCTTCACGCCGCAGGTCTCGGCATGCCCCGGCTGCGGCCGCACAACCTCGACGTTCTTTCAGGAGATGGCGGAGGACATCCAGGCCCATCTGAAACAGCGGATGGCCGCCTGGCGCGAGCGCTATCCCGGCGTGGAGACGCTGCGCGTGGCCGTCATGGGGTGCGTCGTGAACGGCCCCGGGGAGTCAAAGCACGCCGACATCGGCATCTCGCTCCCCGGGACGTTCGAGGAGCCCAAGGCCCCCGTGTATGTGGATGGCAAGCTCAAACTGACGCTCAAGGGCGACTTGATCGTCGCTGAATTCTTGAAGATTCTCGAGGAGTACGTCAAGAACCGGTACGGCGCAGCCTCCCTCCCTGCGCGGGGCGACCTGGTCTCTCGCTAGGCGATTCGGCTCCCCAGGGGCACGTCTCGCTCCGGGTGGACCAGCACGATATCCCCGTCACCCAGCACCACGCCGAGCGTCAGCACTTCCGAGAAAAAATTCGCAATCTGGCGCGGCGGGAAATTCACCACTGCCAGCACCAGCTTGCCCACGAGATCGGCTTTGTCGTAGTACTTGGTGATCTGCGCGCTCGAGCTTCTTGTCCCGAGCTCGCCGAAATCGATCCGCAGCTTGTAGGCGGGCTTCCGTGCCTTGGCGAAATCTTCGACGGCGACGACGCGGCCCACGCGGATGTCGACTTTCGCGAAGTCGTCCCAGGTGATCTCGGGCATGCTCCAATCTCCTCGGCCAACGGCCCGTTGGCAAAATTCAGTGCTGCGGCGGCTCGACACAACCCATCCCACAGACGTAGGCGCTTCGCGACATGGACTCCGCTCATGACCGGCACGCCGGTGACTCCGCTCACGCATGGCGATGCCTGGACTGCGCGACGCGCCGTCTGCACACCTGGCGGCGAGCACGCGAACCGAGGCGCAAGACAGGCACACCGGTTGCAGCGCTGCATAGGCGCATTACCGGTGCAGATGCAGGCCCACGAGGGCAGACCATGCGTAACAGGAACGAAGCGACGTCAGTCGCTGCGCTGCTGGCGACCCTGCTGGCGCTCGGCGCCGGGTGCCATCTGGACGCTCTGTTAGGTCCAGCGGGCGGCGGCGGCGGCGGCGGCGGTGGCGGCGGGGGCGGCCTCGCATCGCTCGAGCAGCTGCGGAGCGACACGACCACCCCGATCCCTTCCGGCGGATCCACTCCCGAGCCGAGCATCGTCGTGGGGGCCGTCGTGCGCGACACCGGCCACGCGACGCTCCGCTTGGAGGTTGAGATGCAGCCTGTCGGGACGGATTTCCTGGGTCAGCCGACGGCCACGAGCAACCCGACGTCGAGCGGCTCGCCCGCCTACGTTCTGGTGAGCGGGCTGCAGAACAACACCGGCTACCATTGGCAAGCACGCGCCGAGGGTGCCACTGCATGGCAACCCTACGGCGGTACGGCCGCGAACGTAGCGGACTTCCGTGTGGTCCTCCCCGTGGCCGCCACCCGACTCGCATTCACTCGGCAGCCGACTACGACGACCGCAGGAGCCACCATGGCGCCCGCGGTCGAGGTCACTCTCGTGGATGCCCAGGGCAGTACGATCACGACCTTCACGGGCAATGTGCATCTGGACATCGCCCCGAACGCGAACCCGAGCGGCGGTGTCTTGGCGGGGAGCGTGGATGTCAACGCGGTCGCGGGTGTGGCCACGTTCTCCAATTTGAGCATCACGAAGGCAGGGAGCGGATACCGCCTCCAGGCGACTGCGGACGGGCTTACGGCAGTCACGAGCGGATCGTTCGGCATCAACGCGGGCATCGCTCACCACCCGAAATTCCTCGTGCAGCCGAGCAACACGACGCCGAACACGCCGATCAAGCCGGCCGTGCAGGTGGCGGTGATGGACGTCTATGACAACGTCGCCACCTCGTTCACAGGCACTGTGTACATGGGCATCGCCAATGACGGTAGTGTCACGAAGAACGCCACGCTTGAGCCCAGCGGGACGCAGCGGGCCGCGGCCGCCGGCATCGCGACGTTCGAGGATCTGAAAATCAACCTGGTCGGCATCGGGTACACGCTCGTGGCTTCGGCTACCGCGGTCCACGCCGAGACGAGCGCGCCGTTCGACGTCACACCGTAGAAAAGCTCACTCATACGGCGGCGTCCATCCTACGACAGCGCTTGACCGGAGAACGCGCTCGCCGTGGTGAGATCTGCCCCCAGGCCCTTGAACGTGGACGCCGCCGCTCGCCGTTCGAGCTCGGCGTCCTCGGAGCGTCCGGTGGCGCGGTACGCCGCGGCCAGGAGCGCCCTCGCGGTGGCGGTCTCGTAGGGAAGCTGGACTTCCTGCCAGAGCTTACAGGCGCGTCGGAGGCTGGGGACGGCCCCGTCGCCGGAGCCTTCCGCGAGCTGCACGGCTCCCCGCGCTTGAGCCGCGCTCGCCTGCAACGCCGTCGAGCCGTACCGTGCGGCGATCGCCTCCAACTCTGCCGCGGCTTCGCGCGCTAGGTCGAGCTGCCCGGCTGCGAGGGCGATCTGCACGCTCGCGGGCAGGAGCCGGGCCCGCTCCAGCGACCCCTCCGGCCGTTCCGCGACGGCGCCATCGAGCAGCGCCCTTGCGGCTGCGATCTTTCCTTCTGCGAGGCGCACCAGCGCCAGGCCCGGAACCGGATCGCGGCCCAGTTCGTGCGCCTGGCGGAAGACCTCCTCGGCGCGCGCGAGGTCGCCCATCCGCAGCCGGATCTCCCCAATCTCGTAGAATGCTTCGCCCGCGGCGATGTGGTAGACGCCCTGGAGCTCTTGGGCGGCGTGGAGCGCTTCGGTCTCGGCGTCGCTCCAGGACCCGCGCAGTCGCATGATCTCCGCCCGGTGCACCCGGCAGATGCCGGGATACCCGGAACCGGCGTGCGGCTCGCACCAGCGCCGCGCGGCCTCGCTCCATTCGGCCGCCCGTTGATAGTCGGCCAGCTTTTCGCACGTCCCCATCATGTTGCAGTAGATGCGCCCGGTGACCCTGGGGCCGAGCTCCCCGCTGACGGCCGCGGCCATCGCTTCATCGATCAATGCCATCCCCTGCGCGAGCTCACCCTTCGAGACCAGCATGCGGCCGATGTCGTGCATGGCCAACGCCTGGAGGTCGCGATCGTGGAAGCGGGTGGCGAGATCGCAGGTCTGTCTGGCCAACCCGAGTGCCTTATCGACGTTCGCTTCACTCTCCAAGGCGAGGACCGCGTGGAGCCGCAGGAGCACGCCGTGCTCGAGGCATTCAGGGACGTCCTGCAGCAGCCGCTCCGCGCGCTTGAGCCAGCCATTCCCGATGGACTTCGCCTGTCTATTGATAAAGTCCTCGGCCAGGCGCACTGCGACTATCGCCGCGCGCCGCGGAGTTCCCTCGTCCATGTACGCGGCATACGCCCGCTCGTGGGCGGCGATACAGTCGTCGACGCGGCCGATCCACCACGCCGACTCGGCGAGGCGTTCGACGTCCTCCGCGGGGAGTGGCCGCATCGCGTGGGCGTTGCTGAGCGTCTCGAATGCCTCACGCCAGGAGTGGCGCGCGAACGCGTTCCGCCCGGCTTCCCGCTCCTCTTCCCCCACCGCCGTTGCGGCCGTCGGCGCCGCGACGGCGTCGGAGCGGGCCTCCGCGGATGCTCGCAATGCTTCCGCGAACTGATGCGGGGTGGCGAATCGGTCGGCTGGAGCTCGCGCCAGGGCCTTCACGATCGCCTGATCCATCGGCACGGAAACCGTCTCCCGCAAGCGCCGGACGGAGGGAACCGGGTCGGTAAACCGCTTCGCGATGATCGCCTGGGCGGTCGGCCCCGTGAACGGTGGCTCCCCGGCCAGCATCTCGTACAGCAGGCAGCCCAAACTGTAGACGTCGCTCCGTCCGTCGAGCGCCCGCTCGCCCGCTCCTTGCTCGGGGCTCATATACGCCGGCGTGCCGAGAACGAGCCCGGTCCGCGTGAGCTTGCCGCCGCCGGCGGCATCGATCGCCCCCGCGATCCCGAAGTCGGCCACGATGGCCTGGCCCTCGGACAGCAGGATGTTCTCGGGCTTGACGTCTCGATGCACCACATCGCGGCTGTGCGCATAGCTCAGGGCGGTTGCCACTTCACCCGTGATCGTGACGGCATCTTCGATCGGGAGCTGCCCTTCACGGTTCAGCCGGTCTCGCAGCGACTCGCCCTCGATGTACGGCATGACGTAGTAGAGGAAGCCGTCCGCCTCTCCCGAATCGTGCAGCGGCAGGATGTGGGGATGCGTGAGACGGGCGGCCGTTTCGATCTCCCGGAGAAACCGCTCCCGCCCGAGCGCAGCGGCGAGCTCCGGCGCCAGCACCTTGATCGCCACGGGGCGGCTGTGCTTCAAGTCCCGCGCAAGGTAGACCGTGGCCATTCCCCCGCGCCCGAGCTCGCGCTCGATCGTATAGCCACCGGCGAGGGCGGCCTGCACTTGGGTGAGGAGGTTGGTCACAGGCGAGCTTTGGTGTGCGTACCGGCTCCATCTTAGGTCCGGCGACGTGCCCGGGCGTGATGTACTACCGACGTCTGCAGGATTTGGCGCTGTGCCGCGTAACTTCGCCTACGCGGTGTCCGCCGCTCCGCCGTACCGTCCTGCCATGCTCGCTCGCGTCCGCTCCGCCGCGGTGCTTGGGATCGACGCCTATCTGGTGGACGTCGAGACCGACATTGCGAACGGCCTCCCCACTTTCGCCACCGTCGGGTTGCCGCAGGGTGCCGTCAAGGAAGGACGCGAGCGTGTGTACGCCGCACTCGCGAACACCGGTTACACGTTCCCCCTGAAGCGCATCACTGTCAACCTCGCCCCCGCCGATATTCGCAAGGACGGCTCGGCGTTCGACCTGCCGATCGCCGTGGGCATCCTCGCCGCCACCGAGCAGATCTCGGCCGAGCGGCTCGGGCGGGTCGCGGTGCTGGGCGAGCTAGGGCTGGAGGGCGCGATTCGCCCGGTCCGCGGGGCGCTGCCCGTGGCGCTGGCGGCGCGCACGGCCGGGCTCGAAGCGCTCGTGCTGCCGCGCGAGAACCTGCCGGAGGCAGGCGTCGTTTCGGGGGTCCGCGTGCTGGGCGCCGGCAATCTGGCCGAGCTCGCCGACTTTCTGGACGGGCGGGCCGAGCTGCCGGAATCGCGGGTCGATCTCGCGGGACTGTTGGCGGAGCGAGCCAGGCACGAGGTCGATTTCGGGGAAGTGAAGGGGCAGGCGCACGCCAAGCGGGCGCTCGAGGTGGCGGCCGCCGGGGGGCACAACATCCTCTCGAGGTGGCGGCCGCCGGGGGGCACAACATCCTGATGATCGGCCCGCCGGGCAGCGGCAAAACGATGCTCGCGCGGCGGCTCCCCACCATTCTCCCGCAGATGAGCCTCGACGAGGCCCTCGAGACGACAAAGATCCACTCGGTGGCGGGGGTGCTGCCGGTCGGGGAATCGCTCGTGGCACGGCGGCCGTTCCGCGCACCGCATCACACCATCTCGGACGCGGGGCTGATTGGCGGCGGCTCGTACCCGCGGCCGGGCGAGGTGAGCCTGGCGCACGGCGGTGTGCTATTCCTGGACGAGCTGCCCGAGTTCCGCAAGAACGTGCTCGAGGTACTGCGCCAGCCGATGGAGGACGGCGTCGTGACCATTGCGCGCGCCGCCATGAGCCTCACCTATCCCGCGCGCTTCATGCTCGCCGCCGCGATGAACCCGTGCCCCTGCGGCTACTTCGGCGATCCGCAGCACAATTGTGTCTGCGGACCTCTGGGTGTGGAGCGTTACCTCGCCCGCGTTTCGGGGCCCTTGCTCGACCGCATCGACATCCATCTCGAGGTGCCCGCCGTGAAGTACCGTGCGCTGACGGACCAGGGCGGCGGCGAGCCGAGCGAGGCCGTGCGGGAGCGCGTGGACCGGGCGCGTGCGGCGCAGCGGGAGCGGTTCGCGAACCGGCTGGGCGTCTATGCCAATGCGCACATGGCCGCGCGCGACATCCGCACGTTCTGTCGCGTATCGGACGGCGCCGACGCGCTGCTGCGCACGGCGATCACGCGGCTCGCGCTGTCGGCGCGGGCCTATCACCGGATTCTCAAGATCGCCCGCACCATCGCTGACCTCGAGGGAGCTGCGGACCTCCAGCCGAAGCATGTGAGCGAGGCCATTCAGTATCGGAGCCTCGACCGGCGGGGGCTCGCGTAGCGCCGGCTCTCTGACCGATCGCTGACGTCCGGTCCATCCCAGCCGCCCGTAGCTTGGAAATCCCATTCACACCCGAGGCCGGATGCGCAGACCCGCACTCGCTTTCGTCGCCGGCATGCTGATCCTGCCGGCAGTCGCCTGCGCGCTGGCGTGGCTCGGAGCCTGGTCCGTCGACGCGATCGCCACACCGCCGGCGCGGGAACAGGCCCTGACCGGGGGGGTGAGGCTAGAGTGCGGCCTCAGCGGCACCGCGGGGGCGGCGCGAACGCGCTGTCGGTGAGCGGCACATTGGCCTCCATCCAGTCGACGCGCATGACAGTGAGCGGCTCGCCCGTCGCCTGGTCTCGCTCCAGAGCACGGAAGGCGTAGAGCACGCCCGACACCGGCCGGTAGTCGTCGTAGACTACCTCGATCACCCGTTCTGCTTGGTTGGGGTGAAGCGCTCGACGGCTTCGCCCGCGTACGAGCAGGGCGGTCTCAGCGTCCAGGTAGTACGACCCCGCAGTCCCGTCCGCCTCGGTCACATCCACGCGATATGCGGACCGCTCACCCAACTGTTCGCGACCGATGACGTGAACGGCAGCACCCGTTTGACGAGCCGCGATCAGCGGATCGTCGAACTGCTCGGCCGCGTGTCGCGTAGCGGCGGTAGCCGCGAGCCTGGGGGTGCAGTGTTCCTTCTCGGGCGGACCCTCCCAACTGCGCGAGCCGGTATAGCCTTCGGTGAAGACGAGCTGGGTCGCCGCCGATCGATGAACATCGGGTGCAGCGTCCCTCGCTCGTTCAGAATCCCGATGATCTGGAGCGAGTGGATTGCCTCGAGACGCTCGCGCCCACCCACCGCCACGACATGGCGTTCGATCAAACGCGCGGCGTCCGGGATTGGCGCCTGCCGGGTGCGGGCGCTCGTGACTCCGCACGCCGCGCAAAGAATCAGCGCCGCCACCGGTAATGACCGATTTCCGATCATGGAGGCCTTTCGAGAGGGCAGATCTGCTTGGCGACCCATGTCATAGACACGCTGGCACGCGGGAGCGTTGCGCGGCATCTTCCCCGGTCACAACACACCCGGTATGTCCAGCGCGCCTCGCGGCACCCCGACTCTGCTCGGTCTCCCCTACGACGGGAGCTCGTCCTTTCTCAAGGGCACGGCGGCGGCTCCTCCGGCGATCCGTCAGGCGCTGCATTCACCCGCGGGGAACCCGTGGACCGAGACGGGCGTCGACCTGGGAGTGGACGGGGCGCTGGGCGACGCGGGCGACGTGCCCCTCGGCACCTCAGCGGCCGACGCGCGCACCAAGATCGAAGAGGCCGTGCGCACGCTGCTCGAATCGGGAGGCCGGCCCATCGCGCTCGGCGGCGACCATTCCGTGACCTACCCGATCGTGCGGGCGGTGCGATGGTTTCACCCGCAGCTCAGCATCCTCCACTTCGACGCCCATCCCGACCTGTACCGGGAGTTCGAGGGCGACCGATACTCCCACGCGTGTCCCTTCGCGCGGATCATGGAGGAGCGGCTAGCCGATCGGCTGGTGCAGGTGGGCATCCGTACGTCGACCGCCGTCCAGCGCGCCGAGGCCGAGCGTTACGGGGTGGAAGTGATCGACATGCGCGCCTGGGTCGCGGGCCGGCGCCCCGCGCTGCGCGAGCCCGTGTATGTCTCGATCGACATCGACGCCTTCGACCCTGCGTTCGCGCCGGGAGTGTCGCACCGCGAGCCGGGCGGCCTCACCGTACGAGAGGTGCTGGCGGTGCTACAAGGCTTGACCGTCCCGCTCGTCGGTGCCGATATCGTGGAGTTCAATCCCGCTCAGGACCCGAGCGGCATGACGGCGACACTATGCGCGAAGCTTGTGAAAGAGGTTGCTGGGAAGATGACTAATTCGGTGGAATCGTCAGGTGGATGACGTCGCCGGGGTGCACGGTGATGGTCTCGCTGACGGGATTCGAGCGACCCCCGATCGGATGCAGCTCGAACTGCAGCTCCGTGCCGTAGCCGATCAGTTCCGGCCGCACCATTAGGATGTGCGACGTGAGCCCCGGTACCATGCCGAGGCGGATGCGCTGCCCGCCGCGGATGAGGAACACGTTCATGTCGAGAAAATTCTGGTTCTCGACGCTCACCGCGACTTCTGCCTGAGGATTGATCGGTGCGACGGCGCCACGGTGACACGCCGCGGCGGCGAACGCCGCGAGTACTAGGGCGGACGAGAGCTGACGCATTACTGTTAATGTACACCCAACCCACCACGGCCACATGATCGACTGGCTCCAGGCGCACCTCGGCATGAACCCCCAGCTCCAGACGCGGCTGCTCGTTACCGCGGGGACGATTGCCGGGCTCTGGCTCGTGCGCCACTTCGTCCTCGGGTTCGTGTACCGCCGGGTGCAGGACCCGTGGGGCCGCTACCGTTGGCGCAAGGGTCTGACCTACGTTTTGGTCGCGGTCGGCGTGATCCTTGTGAGCCAAACGTGGTTCGTGGGAACCGCCGCGCTCACGACCTACCTGGGGCTGGTGTCCGCAGGCCTGGCGATCGCCCTCAAAGAGCCGGTCTCGAACGTCGCCGGCTGGGCGTTCATCATCTGGCGTCGCCCCTTCGAAGTGGGGGACCGCATCCAGATCGGGCCGCATGCCGGCGACGTAATCGACCTGGGCCTGTTCCAGTTCACCCTCAACGAGATCGGCGCGTGGGTCCAGGCGGACCAGTCGAGCGGGCGGATCATCCACGTCCCGAACGGCAAGGTTTTCACCGATCCCGTCGCCAACTACAACAAGGGATTCCGCTACATCTGGAACGAGGTGCCGGTGGTGGTGACGTTCGAGAGCGACTGGAGAAAGGCGAAGCAGATTCTCGGGAAGATCGCCGTCAAACACGCGGAGCATCTGACGGCGCAGGCCGAGCAGGAGTTGCTTGCCGCCTCGCAGCAGTATCTCATCAATTACCGGAAGCTGACCCCGATCGTCTACACGAACGTCGTGGACTACGGCGTGCAGCTGACCATCCGCTACTTGATCGAGCCGCGCAAGCGACGCGGCACCGAGCACGCCATCTGGGAGGACATCCTCACCGAGTTCGCGAACGCCCCGGACATCGACCTCGCGTATCACACGACGCGCGGGTTCAAGTACACGGAAGAAGGGAAGCCGGCGCTGCGGGCCCCACCCGTCGGGCCACGCCGGGCCGATCTGGCGCCCGCTGACGACTGAAGCGCGCTACTGTTCCGACACCTCGTAGTGCTGGACGGTCGGCTCCAACTCGAGCAGGTAGTCCCGGTCCTCGGGGTAGTAGTGCGCGCGCTCGACGTCGTCTCCCGCGAAGGTCCCGATCGCCTCCATTGAATCCCAGAACGAGATGAACAGGAAGTGCGTCTCGCCGCCGACCGTCCGGCGCAGCACCTCGACGCCGCGGTTGCCGGGCGTCCCGCGGCATTCCGTCACGCCCGTGCGGCGCAGGTAGGCGGCATAAGCGTCGCCCTTCGCGGCCGGGACCGCACCGTGCCAGAGCCGCGCGATCAAGGGCCGCTTAGATCCGGTCGAGCTCGCTGACCGTGCGTTCATTGCGGACGTTACCGGTGTTGAGAGTGGACTTCGGCTCGAGCAGGACCACATGTGTCTCTTCCGACGCGATGGGAAGGTGGTCGACCCCCCGCGGCACGATCACGAACTCGCCTTCGTTCACCCACACGTCGCGATCGCGGAACTTGATCAGCAGGCGGCCCCGCACCACGAGAAACAGCTCGTCCTCTGCGTCATGGTGATGCCACACGAACTCGCCTTTGAGCTTGACGAGCTTCACGTAGCAATCGTTGAGCTCGCCCACGATCTTGGGGCTCCAATGGTCGTCGAACTGCCGGAACTTCTCCGCGAGGTTCACACTACGCATGCTCCGAGGCCTCCTGACGGACCGGCCCCGTCGGTTCCGTCCGGCCCGCCGCCGGTCCGGCCGTCCGTCCGATCTTGTGGGAGAACTGGATCCATACGACGGCGCCGAGGATCAGCGCCATCGCGAGGAACGTGCGCGCGGTCACCGGCTCGCGCAGGATCAGCCAGCCGAGCAGTACGGCGATGACGGGATTCACATATGCGTACGTGCCCACGATGGTGGGTGACGCGTGGCGCAGGGCGTAGGTGTAGGCGCTGTATCCCAGGATCGAGCCGAACACCACGAGGTACGCCATCGCGCCGACGCCTTTCGGCGTGAGGTGCCAGCGGCTCCACTCCCCGAGCAGCGTGCCCACGAGGGCGATCGCGGCGCCGCCCGCGATCATCTGAATCGCCGCCCCCACGTAGGGGCTCGTCTCCGTCCGGTGCCGCTTGCTGTACACCGAGCCGAGCGACCACGACGCGCTCGCGCACGTGAGGGCGATCGGTCCGCGCAAATCCGCCCGCATGATCTCGGCGGGGCTCGCACCCACCAGCAGGGCGGTCCCGATGAAGCCAAGCAGCAGCCCCGTCACGACGCGCCAGTTCAGGTCGCCCGACCCGCCCGGGATGATCGCGTCGAAGAACGCCATCCACAGCGCCACCGTGACGACGAAGATGCTGGCGATGCCCGAGGCGGTGTACTGCTCCGCCCAGACGACGAACGCATTGCCGCCCGCCAACAGCAGGACGCCCACGATCGCCTGGGTGCGCCAGTCGACCAGGCGTTTGGGAAGCGTGTCGCCGAGCGCCAGAACCACGCTGAGCAGCAGCAGGCCCGCGATGAGGAACCGCAGACCGGCGAATAGAAACGGGGGCAGGACCCCGACGCCGACGCGGATGGCGAGGTAGGTGGACCCCCAGAACACGCAGACGACGAGATAAGCGACGAGCGCCTTGCCACGCAGTCCGGCCATCAGTCGAGCTCCGTGGGGACGAACCCCGGTTTTTCGAATACCGTGCCGAGCACGATCGTGGTCCGCGTGTTCATCTCGACTGTTGGAGATGGACCGCGCAGGTCGCGCAGTAGATCCTGCAGGCGCTCGAGATCCGGCGCGGCGACCTTGAGGACGTAACAGTCTTCACCCGCGACGTGGTGACATTCCAAAACGCCCGGATGCTTTTCCATCTCGCGCATCCGTGGCTCGTCGCCGACGTAGTCGGACTTGGTGTAGCGCACCGCGACGAACGCCGTTACCGGGAATCCCGCTTTGACGCGGTCGACGCGCGCGCCGTACCCGGTGATGTAGCCGGCTTCCTCCAGTCGCTTCACCCGCTCCATCACCGCGGGTCGCGACAACCCCACTTCGTCGGCGAGGGCCTGATAACTCGACCGCCCATCAGTCGCGAGCAGCCGCAGGATCTTCCGGTCGACGGCATCCAGCTCGGTTTTGTGCGCCATTTCGGAGCCTTTGTACGCTGGTAGCCTACTAGAAGTAGTCGTTTACGATAGTTCTTGAACGTATCATAAGGGTAACAGGTTTCAAACCTACGAACTATCCGTTCATGTCCTTTGATGGAGACAGTGTGAGCCGCTACTATTCGGCGATGTCCGGCCCCTCAAATCCAGCCGCGCCATTACGCGCTCTCGTGCGGACCTATCCATCAGCCCTGGTCGCCTACTCGGGCGGGGTCGATTCGGCCCTGCTGGCAGTCGTGGTGCGGCAGGAGCTGGGGCGCGACCGTATGCTGGCGGCGGTGGGCCGGAGCGCCTCCTATCCGGAGGCGCAGTGGGCCGCGGCGCGTGCGGTGGCCCAGCGTTTCGATGTTCCATTGGTCGAGCTCGACACCCACGAGCTTGAGGATCCCGACTACCTCGCGAATCCGACGAACCGCTGCTTCTTCTGCAAGACGGAGCTGTGGCGCCGGCTCGTCCCCGAGGCGCGGGGCCGCGGGCTTGCGGTCGTGTGCGACGGCACCAACGCCGACGACCTGCGCGAGCATCGCCCGGGTTATGCCGCGGGGCAGGCGGCGGGCGTGCGCTCGCCCCTGGCCGAAACGGGGCTCACCAAGGCGGACGTGCGGCACGCCGCGCGCGAGCTCGGGCTCCCGGTGTGGGACGCGCCGGCGGCGCCGTGCCTCTCGAGCCGTGTGGCATACGGCATCCCGATCACGTCACAGCGGCTCGCGCAGGTGGAGCGGGCGGAGAGGTATCTGCGCGAGCTCGGCGTGACGGGTGATCTGCGGGTCCGCCACCACGGTGATCGGACGGGCGCGCGTATCGAAGTCGAGCCGCGCTGGATTCCCTTGGTAACAGCGCGCTTGACGGAGGTGCAGGAGCATCTGGCGGGGCTGGGGTTCGCGGCGGTCGAGGTGGATCCTCGCGGCTATCGCCGCGGCGGTCTGCTCGCCGAGCGCGCGTGAGGCTGTTCGTTGCGCTCAATCTCCCTGACACGGTGCGAGCGTCGCTCTCCGCCTGCGTGCGGCCGGTCCAGAGCATGGGGTTCGCACTGCGCTGGATGACCCCCGCGCAGGTGCACCTGACGCTCAAGTTCCTGGGCGACGTGGAGCCTGAACGCGAAGGCGAGTTAGTGGCGGCGCTGGGCCGCGCCTGCACCGGAGCACGGCCTGTCACACTGTCGCTCGGCGGGTTCGGCGTGTTCCCCCACTACGACCGGCCGCGCGTCGTCTGGGTGGGTGTCGCACCGGAACCGGCGCTCGAGCTGCTGCAGCACCGCATGGAGCAGGAGTTCGCGCCGCTGGGTTTCCCGACGGAGGCTCGGGCCTTCCGGCCGCATATCACCCTGGGGCGGGCGGGGACGGCCGCGAGCCCGCGACGGTTCGACCAGCTCGAATCGGCCCTGGCCGATCTGCGCTTCGACGCCACGGCGGTAATCATGACAGTCGACCTGATGGAGAGCGCGCTCCAATCCGGACGTGCGGTGTACCACGTGAGACACAGTGAACGGCTGTCTTAAGGGACTGGCTCGGCTCGCGCTACTCTGCGTCGCCTTGGTGGCGGTGCTGGTGGCGTGGTGGTTCCGGGAGCCGATCATGCGCCGGGCCGCGCGCGTCATCGGCCCGCGCTCCACCCAGCTCCCTCCCGTGACGGACACCGGAGTCGGTGCCCCAACGCCCAAGGCCCTGTCCAGCACGCAAACCAAAGTCGATAAACTGAAGCGGGCGACGGGCCCGGATTCCGTGGTCCTGTCCGCCAATGAAGTGGCGTCCCTCATCGGCAGCTCGATGGACTGGTCGGTGCGCAAGAGCTTCGACTCGTTGCGGGTGGAGCTGTCGGAGGGCTCACTGGCCGTTCATTGCCGGCTCGACACGCGAGTGATTCCGCCCGACGCGCTGGGGCCGGTGGCCGGATTCCTGAGCCCGAGAGAGCCGCTGCGCATCGCCGGTCCGCTGCGGATCGAGCGCCCGGGGCTGGCCCGCTTCACGGTCCAGGAGCTGAGCCTGCGCGGCATCCCGTTTCCCCCGCCCGTCGTGCGGCAGCTGGCGCAGCGCCTGGCGGGGGCGGACTCGACCGGCGCGGTTCCCCTGCGTGTCTCGCCGGGGTTCGCCGACGTCCGGATCCACCCCACCGCCGTCGTCCTGTACCGCCTGAAGCGGAGCGCACCGTGAGCCGACGCGTCATGGTCGTCGACGACGAAAAGGGCATCCGCGAGGCGCTGGCGCAGGTGCTCGAATACGAGAAGATCGAGGTGCGGGCGTGCGCCTCGGGATCGGAGGCGCTGCAGCGCTACGCCGAGTTCCGGCCCCACCTCGTCTTTCTGGACGTGAAGATGCAGGGGATGGACGGGCTGGAGACGCTGCGGAAGCTGCGCGAGCTCGACCCGCACGCCCAGGTGGTGATGATCTCCGGTCATGGAACGATCCAGACCGCGGTCGAGGCCACCCAGCTCGGCGCGTATGATTTCCTCGAAAAGCCCCTCGACACCGACCGCATCCTGCTTACGCTACGCAACGCGCTGCAGCACGTGGACCTCGCCAGCGAGAACGTACGTCTCAAGGCCGAGGTGCACGCGCAGTACGAGATCGTGGGCACGAGCCGCGCCGTCAAGCAGGTAATCGAGCGCATCGAGAAGGTCGCGCCCACCGCCGCGCGCGTGCTCATCACCGGAGAAAACGGTACCGGGAAGGAGCTCGTAGCCCGCGCGATTCACGCGCTCTCCCCGCGCGCTCGCGGGCCGTTCGTGGAAGTGAACTGCGCCGCGATTCCGACCGAGCTGATCGAGAGCGAGCTGTTCGGCCACATGAAGGGGAGCTTCACGGGCGCGTTCGCGGATCGCGCCGGGAAATTCGAGCTGGCGGACGGCGGCACGCTGTTTCTGGACGAGATCGGGGACATGAGCCTCTCGGCGCAGGCCAAGGTGCTGCGCGCGCTGGAAGAGGGTGTGATCTCACGGGTCGGATCGGGGAGAACGCTGGCGGTGGACGTGCGGGTCGTGGCCGCCACCAACAAAGACTTGCAGGCCGAGATCACGGCAGGGCGATTCCGGGAAGACTTGCTCTACCGACTCAACGTCGTGCCGATCGAGGTGCCCCCGCTGCGCGCGCGGCGCGCCGACGTGGCACAGCTCGTCGCGCACTTCGTGAGCCAGATGACCCAGAGCGGCGGGCTGCCGGCCAAGCCGTTCGACGCGGAGGCCGTGCAGCAGCTGGCCGCACGTGATTGGCCGGGCAACATTCGCGAGCTGCGGAACGCCATCGAGCGGCTCCTTATCCTCGCCACTGGACCCGCGGTGACGGCGCAGGACGTGGAGCGGATTGCCGGCTTGGGAACGGCGGACGCGGGGCCCGGGGCGAGCGCCGCCGATGTGGCGGGGGCACCATGGATGCGGGCGGCCACCTTCGAGGAGTTCAAGCAGGTGGCGGAGCGCACCTATATCCTCGCGAAGCTGAAGGAAAACGACTGGAATGTGTCCGAGACCGCGCGCACATTGGATATGCCGCGCAGCAATCTCTACAAGAAGATCGAGCGCTACGGACTGGCTCGGGAGGCGTAGTGGCGGACATCGACAAGGATCGCGACTGGGATAAGGAGATGGCCGAGGTGGACCGTCTCCTCAAGAAGCTGCCGGCGGCGGACCCATCGCTCGGCCGGCCGAGCGGCGGCGAACCCACCGTTCGCCGGCCGGCCGCAGCGCCCGGCAGCGCATGGGGAGGCGGGGCCCCCAGCGCCCGCGACCGCGTTGGCACTTGGGCGAAAGTGGCGCTGGGAGTACTGGTGGGCATCGGCATCGCCCCGGGTGTCTGGCCCTATTCACACGGCTGCGGTCTGCGGCTGATCTTCTATCTCTTGGGCGTGACCACCGTGATCGCCGCCGGGTTGTGGGCCAGCATTTCGTCCTGGAAGCGACGCCTCGGCTTTGCCCACGTGATCTCGCAAATCCTCATCGTCTGGGGGATTCTCCTCTTGACGCGGGAAGTATTGCCGCGCGTCGGCGACAAGGCGGCCGCCCTGTGGCTGTGCCCCGACGTGCCGCTGCCGCGCTGACACCCAGGACCTGACATGCCCGAGAACTTCAAGAACTTCATCGCGGGCGAGTGGGTCGCCCCGCGGACCGGCGCGTACTTCGAGAACCGCAACCCGGCGGACTGGGACGACGTGATCGGCTGCTTTCCCCGTTCCGGACCGGAAGATGTGACCCGCGCCATCGAGTCGGCTAAGCGGGGGTTCGCGCAATGGTCCAAGACCCCCGCGCCGATCCGCGGCGAGGTGCTGCACCGCGTGGGCGATCTGCTCGTTCAGCGGAAGGAGGACATCGCGCGCGCCATGACCCGGGAGATGGGGAAGGTGCTGGCCGAGACCCGTGGCGACGTGCAGGAGGGGATCGACACCGCGCATTACGCCCACACGGAGGGGCGGCGCTTGTTCGGTCGCACCG
>WNFP01000138.1_pt1 | contig 77302 bp, 67 predicted proteins | sample 5400201 | NCBI WGS metagenome assembly WNFP01 (sample SAMN13153355, study PRJNA577476) | soil metagenome | isolation source: 115 cm saprolite under Madrone tree | place: USA:California | collected 2016-06-14
GCGCTCCATTGTTTCGATCCTTTCGGCGACAAGTTCATATTGGAGGGCAATGTTTTCCAAATCTTTGCGCATGTCAGTCGAGGTAGCCTCGGCTGCCCTTATGCGCAAGCTTTTGGCTTGCTCTCGGTAAGTTTCCGCACGCCAGAAGCTCACCACGCCCCCTTTACAAAATGTCTCGATAAGGACGATTCGTTAATATTTAACATGATTCGTTCATACTCTTTAATAGATTGTGTCCACGGGCAGTCGTGCTGGCTTGGGAACTGAGCAAATCCGCAAGATTCGCCATTAAGCCCGCTAGGAGCCTGCCAGTTCGTTCCGGCATTGTTCCGCCACCCCACCAGCCGAAACCAGCCCAGCGCGAATCCTCGGTCGCCGGGCGCGGAGTTTGAGGCATACCCTGGGGATAGCAGCCAGTTCGTTCCGCTATTGTTCCGGTTCAGGGGCTCGGCTGGCCTTGAACCATGAGAAAACAACCCATCGGCACCCTTGCCGACCTCTTGAGAGCCAATCAGGCCTTGTATCTGCATTGTGAGGCTTGCGGTTATTCGGCCCGGATGGATTTGAACACCCTAGCTAGCTAGGGCGCTTGGGGAAACAATGCTGCTCGCCAGCACCGTTCGCCGGGCCGTTTGCATAATCTGGGGGCCAGGGCGCCGGAGGTTGTCGCGGTTTGCCCGTCAGCCAGATAGTACGGCGGTTAGTTCAGCCACGGTTGAGAACTGAGCCACGGGTGACCGCCCTGAATGAAAACGTGCCACAGCCGCGCAAACCCGATTGCAAGTAAGGGATTGATGGCTGCGTTGCTGAATGCCCGCATTCACCCGGGCCGCAGCCTGGACCTTGGCGAGCATCGCTTGCTGAGGGCCGCTTGCGCGCGCCATGACAAACCTAACAAGCCTAGGCACCTGCGGCGTTTTCGCGCATGGCCGGCCTGCCCGCGGCGACCATCTTACTTGTCTACGTCATCACACAGGTCGCGCCGCCCCATCCCCTGGAGGTCCCGCAATGAAGCCACAGCTCGGCAAACAGAAATTCGGCCGGTTCAACCTCCACGAGGTCGCAAGGGCCTTCCCGCCGACGGCGGAGACGCTTCTGCTGGACACCTACTTGACCGACGAGCCTTCTGCCAGCAGCCGCGTGTTCCGCGTCTATCGCGAGACGCCGCCGCATTACCACGAAAAGAGCGACGAGCATCTCTTCGTGCTCTCGGGCCGGGGCACGTTCTGGATGGAAAGCCCGGACAACGGCGGCGAGTTCGAGCCGGGCCATCTGCTGGTCTTCAAGCGACGCACGATCCATGCCTTGCCGGACATCATCGAGCCGCCCGTCGTCTTCCTCGCGATCGACACGCCGCGGCGCGATCCTAGAGACATTATCTTCGTCAATCCGGCGGACGGAACGCCGGAGAGCTTCATCCGCGCCCATGATCGGCGGAAGGATTCCGACTGAGACGCCGTGGTTCGACCACTGGCTCGATCCGGCGTTCCGCGGCGATGAAGGCCTTGAGGCACCGCAGCCGGCCAGATCGCTTGCAACTTGCATCAGCTGCCGGCACGAACCCGTTCGCCTGAAGGCTGCGTCGGCGCCGAATACCTAGCGTCAGCCGGATCGCGCGACGCGATTTCCGCCGCAATAGGGTGACCGGCGCGTCACAGGTTTGGCGCTTTATGGTCCATATGCGATCGTCTTGTTCTGCTTTCCTTGCCGAAGGCGCCGCAGAACTTCCATCTGGCGTGGGGAAAAATTTCTCCGTGCGATGGTTTCCTTTCCATCGGTACAGCTCTGAGCCGCGCTGCGCTGCGTCGACAGGCTCAGAATGCTCGAAGGCACATAATTCCCGCCGGCACTGACGAGGCGAATTGCCTCCACGACCTGTTTAATCGTCGGCTCTTAATTCCATGTCGCCGGGGATAGCGCCGACCCTCAAACAGTCGCGGAGTGACGCCCAAATCTCGGCCCGCTTGTTAGCGCACGGCGTCGCATTCTCCCCCCGACTTAAGCCGATCCGCCCTGCCGCCAAATTGCACGTCGCAAACGCCGGCGCTCACGTCCCCACCTCTATGCACTCGATTACCGCGGCCGGGATTAGCTCGATGCCGCCGCCTTCCTACTCGACAACGACATTCAAGCCTTCGGTCGAAACAGCCTTGCCCCTGGCGCCCATGAAATTCTGCACGCGGCCCCCCGCCAAGATCAGGCGGTGCCGCGGGAATGCTGCGCCAACCGCTGTCACCCCATCCGCCAACCCGGAACACAACCGCAAACGCATCAGTGCCAGCGCAGTTCTGCTGCCGGTTCACGCAGAGGTGAGCACTCGCATGTGCATCTCCCGGCGCAGGTTGAATCCGAGCGCCTGGTACAAGGCGATCGCGCCGGTGTTGTGGGCGAAGACATGCAGAAACGGCATTTCGCCTCTGGCAAGAATGCCTGTGGCAATCAGATGGCTGAGGGCGCCGGCATAGCCCAGGCCACGATGGCTGGGCGCAGTGCAAACGCCGCTCAGTTCTGTGAAACCGTTGGGCTTCATGCGCTCACCGGCCATGGCGACTAACTCGCCGTCACGCTTCACGCCAACGAAATTTCCGAGCTCATGGGTCCGGGCGAAGAACGGCCCGGGCTTGGTGAGGGTGGCTAGCGCCAGCATTTGCGGCGCGTCGGCTGCTGTGAGCGGGACGACCTCGAAAGCCGGAGCCGGCCAATCGGCCGGGCGCCCGGTAACCATTTGCCAGACGACATGTGCTTCGGCCTTTACACCGGGCAGGGGTGGCTGCGGCTCTGCCTCAACAATCGCCACCACGTCCCGCTTCGCCACTAGCGCGGTCAGCGCAGCGAGACTCTGGGGCGAGGCGTCCGCCGCGGCGGCGAACAGGCCGAAGGCAGGGTCAAAGCGCCGTGCCAGCCCATTGCTCAAGGCGACATGCGCTTGGCGGGACGTGAGAGAGCTCCAGACAGGTCGGTCCAGTGGGTGGGGCGAGGTCATGGGGAATAACCTGTTGGTCGGATGGGTGCGAAGCTGCCGTCAACTGAAGGACACGAGCGAAGCGCGTCGGTCCTCGCGTCTCGGCAGCGCGGCGTCCGTCCTGTCAATGTGCAGAGCGATCAACGCGGCGACTTCGTCGGGATGGGTCGAGATCAGGAAGTGCGCTGCCCCCGCCAGCGTGACCAGTGACGCATCCGCGATGCCATCAGATAGAAGTTCATTCGCGCGCTGTATGGCTGGATGGCTTTCCCCGCCGCGAAGAACAAGGGTCGGAACCGCGACCTTCGCTAGCATCGCAGGCGACAATGGAAACCTGTAGGCCGTTTGCCAGTCCAGGATGTTGACCGCGGTTGTGCGTATGGCATAGTCGCGCACCCGCTCCGGCCAGGCGGCAAAGGTTCCGGGGCCGCTGAAGAAGTCGATCATCACCTGTATTGCTTCTTCTTCTCCGGACTCGAATGCGCTGAAATAGGCCTGGGTCATGTCGCGGATGGTCCGGCAATGCCGACGGTCTTCAGCTTGCCTCAGCACGTCCGCGGCCGGCGCCTCGATGATCACCAGGCTCAGCAATGGCACCCGATGCCTGAGTGCGGCGGCCAACGCCGTGAGGCCGCCAAACGAGTGGCCAACGAGATGCACCGGGCCGCCTGCGCGCAGGACAACGGCCTCGAGGATGTCGGCTTCGTGGTCAATGTTGGTATCGCCTGAGGTTCGACGTTCGGCCGTACGGCCGTAGCCGAGCAGACTGGTCGTTACGCACCGGAAGCACTTCTCCCAACGGGCCATGATCGGACGCCGCACGGCGCCGGTACTGCATGACCCCGGCACAAGCACGACGGTGGGGCCCGTTCCGCTTTCGTCGTATTCGATGCTGCCGTGTGGGCTCTCGATCATGACACTCGTCTCCTTGAAATCAGATGTGCGCGCAGCGGTTCACTGTCGGATGATCACGATTTCCAGGTACTCGCTGGGCACGACCACCGAGCCGTCCCCGGCGCGGTTGAAGCGCGCAATGAGCTCGAAAACCTCGTGCTCGAGGGCCACCCGTTTGGCGGTATCGAGCGCTGCGAATGTCTTGAGCAGCGGCCCGTAGTAGGTCTTGAAGACCTCAAGCCAATGTTCCGGCGAGCGATAGCGGAACACGAAATTCCGCGGCTCGGCGGTGATGGACACCGCTTGCGGTCCGAACATCTCGGCCATCCGCGCCTGGGTTCCCCATAGTGCGGGCGACTTGATCCCTGCGGGCGGCGCGACATGCTTGCCGATCGTCTTGAAGAGCTGGCCGATGAAGCCATCGGGCGTCCAGTTGGCAAGGCCGATCTTGCCGCCACTCTTGCATACTCGGAGCAGCTCGGTCGCGGCGCGGTCCTGGTCGGGGGTGAACATCACGCCGAAGGTGGACATGACCACATCGAACCCAGCGTTCGGAAAGGGCAAAGCTTCGGCGTCGGCCTTTCGGAACTCGATCGTGAGTCGTTCTGCATCCGCACGTTCCCGGGCGCGTTCAAGGAGTGCCGGCACGTAATCGGTGGCGACCACGTCGCACCAGCGGCGGGCGGCGGCGAGGGATGCATTGCCGTTGCCGGCCGCCACGTCGAGCACCTTCTGGCCCGAACGAAGATCGAGGGCTTCGCAAAGCTGTTCGCCGACGATCTGGAGCGTGGTGCCGACAACGGCATAGTCCCCGGACGACCATGCGTCCTGCTGGCGGGTCTTGACCGCTGTGAGATCGACCGGCAAAGCCGCGCCGGCCTGGTTGGCGGCGAGGAAGGTTGAACTCATGATTATTCTCCACGAGAGGGTTGAGCCTGCTATGCTCCCCACCTGCTCGGAGGGACAGCCGGGTCCGGCGTCTTATGCACACCGCGACCTCAATCCCGATCGTAGAAGTCGCCCGTGGGGAGCAGCGAGGGAGCGGCCGTGGAAACGAGCGTGGATTCGCATGCCTCCCGCCAGCTGGGTGAGGTTCCCGCGCTCGAGGTGCGTTTCCTCGGACCGATGGCGGTCAGCCGAGGTGGCGTGGCGTTGGCGCTGCCGACCTCGCGCAAGACCCGCGCACTGTTTGCCTACTTGGCTCTCACGCCGCATCCGGTATTGCGCAGCCGACTCTGCGATCTGTTTTGGGACGTAGCCCAGGATCCCCGGGGTGAACTTCGCTGGTGCCTGAGCAAGATTAGAAACTTGGTCGATGACGCAGGCCGTTCCAGGATTGAGACGGAGGCGGATACTATCCGGCTCGATCTTTCGGAGTGCGTCGTGGACGCGGTTGAGATCAGCCGCGCGGTCGAGGGTGGCATCGACAAGGTGTCGGCGGAACGGCTCATGACGCTAAGCGGGATATCCGCTGGGGAGTTTCTCGACGGTCTGGACATACAGCGCAGCCCGATGTTCGACACCTGGCTGGCTGCCCTCCGGCGCCGCTTTCGCGATTGCCGCGCCGCCGTGCTGGAGCGCCTCGTACAGATTGTTCCGGGAGACGACGTTTTCCCCCATCTTGAGGCCTGGCTTCAGCTGGCCCCGTTCGACCGGCGGGTGCACGAAGCTCTACTGCACGCGCTAGCCCGGCGGGCCCGCATTTTCGACGGCGACGCGCATCTGGCCGCGACCACCCGCCTGTTCGAGGCAGAGGGACTAGACCACGCCCCTATCCGCGATCTGTGGCGCTCAATTCGGGCCCGGGCGGACCGGTCGGCCCTGGGTCACAGCGGGATTGCCGCGCCGGTTGCAACCGGTGACGGCCAGCCGGACGGAGCGGCCGCACCGCGCCGCGCGTCCGTCGCGATCATGCCTTTCGCCAGCTTGTTCGGCGAAGCGGGCGTCCCCGGAGGCGTCGGGGATGGCCTCACGCGCGACGTGATCACGCGGCTTGCAAAGCTTCGGAACCTGTTCGTCATCGCCGAGGGCAGCGTTTTCGCGCTCAGCGAGCGCCGGGTCGACCCGCAAGACGCCGGCCGAATGCTGAAGGTAGACTACGTCGGTAGAGGAACGGTACAGCGCCGGGACAAGCGGCTGATGGTGATGGTGGAGCTTGTCGAGACGCGCACTGCGCGGGTCGTCTGGGCGGAAGTTTACGACCAGGCACTGGACGCAACTTTCCTTGTCCTGGACGAAATCGGGGACCGGATCGTCGCGGCCATCGCCAGCGAGATCGAGACGGTCGAGCGTCACCGCGCCATTCTGAAGCCGCCCAGTTCGCTGGACGCCTGGGAAGCGCATCACCGCGGCCTTTGGTACATGTACCGGTTCAGCCGGACTGACAACGAACGGGCCCGGCACTTCTTCCAGCAGGCCGTGGCTCTCGATCCCACTTTCTCGCGCGCCCATGCCGCGCTGTCCTTCACGCACTTCCAGAACGCATTCCAGGGCTGGGACGATCGCCATCGCGAGATCGACCGCGCGTTTGCGGCGGCCGGCCAGAGTCTTATGGCCGATGATCGCGATCCGGCGGCGCATTGGGCCATGGGCCGGGCACTGTGGCTTCGCGGACGCCAGGAGCAGTCGGCGGCCGAACTCGAAATAGCCGTCGACCTCAGCCCAAACTTCGCGCTCGGTCATTACACACTTGCCTTTATTCACAGCCAGGGCGGCGATCCCACAACGGCCATCCGGTTCTCGGACCACTCGCGACGCTTGAGCCCATTCGATCCGATGCTGTTCGGCATGCTCGGCGCCCGAGCAATGGCGCTCCTCCGCCTTGGCCAGTTCGGCGAGGCTGCCGAATGGGCGCTTAAGGCCGCAGCCCGCCCGAACGCGCACGCGCATATTCTGGCAATCGCCGTTTATAGCTTGGTGCTCGCTGGTCGGCTGGACGAGGCGCGTGCCCAGCTTGCCGCAATCCATGCGACGCTTCCGCAGTACGGAGTCAGCGACTTTCTGACCGCCATGAAGTTTTCCACCGAGGGTGAAGCCCTCTTCCGCAAGGCGGCAGAGTGCATTTGAACGACGAGCTTTTGGAGAGGCTGCACTGAGCCCTCGGGCACTTCCGCGCGCTGACATCGTCGGCCAAACATAAGACTATGGTGTAGACATAGTTCTCCTCATCGTCGGTCGTGGCCCGCCACCCGCGAGGATTGCGCCGACCGTCGGATTCTTGCCACAACATCCGCCGAACCGCTGCGCGCATATTCGCTTTTAAGCCAATCAACGATTCATCCGTCTAACTTCGGGGCGGGCGGTCAACCGCCGAACGTTCCACAGGCACGATAGAGCGTACGAGCCGGTCGATTGAATGCCCTTTTTCCTCATGGAGAGCCTCTGTGGGCTCCGTAACCGGGGGGAATCGACATGAAGCTGCCCCGACGCATAAGATTTTGGTTATTGCTGGCGACAGCCGGTCTGCTCGTCGGCGTCAACCTCGCCCATGCCCAGGACGCCGCCCCGAACCCGTACCTGATGGGGACCGAGGGGTACTACAAGGGACCACGCGGGCTGACAAGCTACCAGCCTGTCGCCATCATCACGCCGTTCGCGACCAGGATGGCCCAGGATGTGGCAGCCAAGTCGGGCATCGAACGCGAACATCAGGCGGTGCTCGAGGAGCGCTACGACCTGGGCGATCACCCCGCGCAGGGCGTCACGATGGAACGCGGAAAACCGCTGCAGGAAGGTGTGCGCGTCAAGCTGCCACCCGGGGTGACCTGGGAGCAGCTCGCGGCGATGAGCCCGGACGAGATCCGTGAGCGGGGCCTATGGCCGAAGGGGTTCCTCCCCCTGCCGCATCCCTTCCACCCCACCGGCGGCTTCGTGTTTCCGAAGGTGGCGATCGACGCGATCAAGCGGCAGGACGGGCGCGACCTGACCCGCTTCGACATCGATTTCGATCTGCCCGAACGCTTCCTGGCCGCATTTCCTCCAGCCATGTTCCTGACCTCGCGCCCCGAACTGGGCGACGTCTCGCAGGGCAAGCTGGTCACGCTGACCAACTTCTTCGAGCTGTTCAATGGCATTCTCACGCCCCGGCAGTTGGAAGGGCTGCGCCTATTGCTGACGCCGTTCCCGCAGCAACAGTTCAATGCCACCGACGATCGCAAATCGGCAATGCCCAGCCAAGGTTCGGCTTGCTTCGATTGCCATTCGAACGGCCACCAGAACGGCGCCACGCACCTCGATCCCAGTATCCGCCCGGAGTGGTTCCGCCACCGCATCAAGACCGTGTCGCTCCGCGGCGTGAACATCCAGCGGCTGTTCGGCTCGCAGCGTGCCCTGAAGACGGTCGAGGATTTCACCGAGTTCGAGCAGCGCACTGCCTATTTCGACGGCGACATCGTGATCGCTACGAAGAAGGGCGTGAACCCGCTCGAGCGGGGAAGCCAGGTCGACTTCATGGCCGACTTCCAGGAAATACTGGACTTCCCGCCCGCGCCCAAGCTCGACTTGTTCGGCAAGCTCATTCCCGCCAAGGCGACGCCAGCCGAAATGCGCGGACAGCAGATCTTCTTCGGCAAGGGCCAATGCGCGAGCTGCCATCAACCGCCCTTTTACACCGACAATCTGATGCACGATCTCGAAACTCAGCGCTTCTTCAAGCCGGAAATGGTCAACTTCGTGATGGAGGTCGGGGACGGGAAGATCAAGACTTTCTCGCTGCGAGGCGTCAAGGACAACCCGCCCTACTTGCATGACGAGCGTTTGCTGACGCTGGACGACACGGTCGAGTTCTTCAACCTGGTCCTCGGCGACAAACTGACCACACAGGAGAAGCAGGACCTGGTGGCGTTCCTGCGCGCTCTTTAGCTCGCGGATTTGCTTAGAAACCGAACTCGCTGGCAATCACCATGCAGGAGCTCAGGCCGCCGCCACGTGGCGACAGTCGTCGGGTTGATGCCGTAGCGACTGGCAAGCTCTCTCTCAGGCTCGCTTGACGATTCTGTATTGCTTGACGCACCAGCCTTAGTCGTTGTGGTGCTGCTGCGGAGAATCTGTCCCATAGCTCATCCCTTCGGAGGTCGAGGTACAATGCACCACACCATGGGAGCAAACACCTAGTCTTTGAACTGATAGGCACCTCGGTCCACTTTGCCCTCCGGCCGTGGACGGCCCGCAAAATCCTCGCGTGGCGCAAGCTTTGACGTTCCGCTTCCCACAGCAGGAGAACCGGCCTGAAGATGGAAGTCGAAGGCCACCGGCTTTACAAAAAGCGGATCGAGAACCAAATCATGCTCACCCATGGGCTTTGCATCGACACCATTGAACATGATGTTGTAGTCCCAAAGCAGCTTAGTGACGGACGTGCTGCCCTGGTAGATCATCGGAGCATAAGGGCCTCCATACATGATATTATTGAGAACATTTACATCGGTTGACTGAGAAATGGCGATTTCTCCGCCACCCGTATGGGCCTTGAAAGGAGAAAGCTCCTTAGCCGAAATATTATTCATATAGGTCGTATTATTAAGAACGTCGACATGCTGGCTTTGGAAAACCTCGATGCCGGGGCCTCCATTATTATATGAAATGTTATTGAACAGAAGCACCCGGCCACCAAAGTGGGAAGCCTTGTTGCTGTCCACAATTATTCCCTCACCGTCAGTAATTCGGCAAGGGTTGGTCTGGAATCTGTTGCAAATGAAATTTTGGTTGTTGTAAAGGACATTGTCGTGCACGAAAATTTTCGTAGCGGCACTCGAATCACTGTCTGTCCCAGATACGGTGATACCACTGGTTCCGAGCGGAGACCAAAACGAATTGTGATGGATGACATTGTTGAAAATGTAGAGGTAATCCCCCGTTGCAACGATGCCTCCGCCCGGGCAGTAGGAAATGTGATTATTGCGAATAATAATATGATTACTTTTGTCACCTGTTCCGATACAATTACCATTAGTCACATTGCTATAGTTTACTGCCGTTTGAGCTTGATTTACAGTAATTTTCTCGACGTTTCCCACAATATTGAATCCGTCGATGATGATATAAGAAGCCCCGTTTTCTTTTTTTAGCTGAACAGCACTCCAGGAATCGCCAGTCTTGTTTATCCTGGGATGATGTCCCGGGTAGGCTTGGTATGCGATATAGCCACCCGATGCAGAACCGGAACGCGTAATCGAAAGCGGACCGTAGGTCCCGTTCGTTACGTACACGATGTCACCGGGATTGGTGAGGCCGGCTGCTTTTTGAATAGTGAGGAATGGGGCGTCGAGTGTCCCATTGTTCGAATCGCTACCGCTTGCACTCACGTAATATTCCGTAGCCGCTGCGCCTTCCGCGCTAAAGAGGACGGCGGCGAACGCGATCGCTACACAAAAAACATGCCTATTTCTCATCGTGCCCACACCTGTCAGATGGGCAGTACGGATGCAGCGCCACCAGGCCGCCAAGATGGCGAAGTGCGCGTAGTGTCGCGGAAAAGGTCTGGCGCGACCAACAGCAGAAGGGCCGTTAAAACCGTCATCGACCAATAGAGCGGCACGAAGCGCAGGATTTGCCGTTCGAGGAATCGCAGCGCAGGATAACCCGCGCGGCCAGCCGTCACTGCCATCACGAATCCGCTGATAACGAAAAATATATCAACGCCGGTATTGCCGACGGTCGTACCGACGGCGGCCTCGAATCCCGAAAATTGACGCGCGTGATGGAACACAATGAGAAGCGCGGCAACTGCGCGGAGATACTGAACTGACAAAACTTCCGCTGACTTTGACTGAGGTGATAGCGCCACGCCTTTTCCTCGATGGTTCGCCAACGGTTCCCCCATTCTCCCCGGATGCGGGGATCTTGCATGGGCGCAGGGGGGAAGTTGTGTGGCAAAGAGGTGGCGGGGGCTCTGCGTCCTGCCAAACGCTTTCGCCGTGGCGAAGAATCTCATCACACCGGACGCGACGGCCTTTCCCGGCCACTTGCCTGTGCTGCCTTTCCTCGGCGTCACCCAGTTTGGCCGGCAGGATCGCATAGTGACTCGAGATCCATGGAGCCGATCCTGGGTTGCTATTGCAGTTGGACCCTCTTCGCCCCCCAGCGCCGCCGGCGGGCCCGCTCGATCAAATCCTGGAGTTCCTCCAGACTGACCCCATCGCGCTTCAGCAGAAGATGAAGAATGGGGTCGGCCAACAGTTCGTTCAGCTTCGGTTCGTCATGAAGGCGGTACATTTTCATCTCCCCTGAACGCTGTTGCGATGAGCGAAGGCTGGTCCGAGAGTGAGGCGGCCATGGGACCACAATGCGGCAATTTCGCGATGGCGATTAATCCTTCGTAATGGACGCGGCGCGCCGCGGCACTACAATGACACCGGGGAATCAACATCGGATCCACACCATGACCTTTCGCGTCGATCCCAGCCGCCTCGACCTCGCGCGGGAGTTCAAGGCGAATATCTACGGCCGACATAGCGGCGATCTGCAGCGGATCCTGAATCTGTTCCGCTCCGAGCCGCAGGATGGCCAACACGTTCTTATCCGCGAGGGCAAACTGGGGCCCTGGGCCCTGGCGCAATACGATCCGACGCCCGGCGTTCTGCCACGACGTCTCGGCCCCGTCTTCGCCAGCTGGGAAGAAGCCGAATGGGCCGTCTTCAAGCTGCGCTGGAAAAAATTCACCGGCCAAGACTTGGCGATCGAGTAGCCCCATGTTGCAGATCATCGGCTACGCCGACCGCATGACGGTCCGGCCGGGCGAGACCATCGAATTCAAGATTAGCTGCGAGGCCGGTGCCGCCTCCTACAGAGCCGAGATCCTGCGCCTCATCTGCGGTGACGACAGCCCGAAGGGGCCCGGATTCAAGGCGCGATCGATCGGGAGCCCCGTAACCGGCAAATACCCGGGCCGGCGCCAGCCGATCCATGCCGGTTCTTACATCCGCGTGGCGCCCGCCCCTGCGCTGGATCGACTCCGAAGCATCACGATCACAGCCAATATCTGGCCGACGACACCAGGCAAAGGCGAGCAACTGCTCATCGGCCGGGGCGACCACAAGACCGGCTTCGCCCTGGTTATCGGGCCGGCGGGCGATGTCGCTCTGCGCATTGGCGAGGCGTTGGTCGGTACCGGCAAGCAGCTGCGGGCCCGACAATGGTATGGGATTCAGGCGAGCTATGACGCGAGCAGCGGCAAGGTCGAGGTAAGCCAGACTCCACTCGCCCAGCTGGTCCGCGACGACAGCGGCGGTCGGGCCGGCGGTACGGCGCGCCTGACTCCGTCTCCGGCGGCCACGGCTCTGGTCATGGGCCAGGGCTACAATGGCAAGATCGAGGCGCCGCGAATTGCCGACCCAGACCAAGGCTTGGTCGCCGCCTGGGATTTCTCCCAAGGCATCGGCACGACCCACATCACCGATCTCTCCGCCAATGGGCTGCATGGCGAAACGATCAATCTTCCCACCCGAGGCATGGTGGGCGCGGGCTGGAATGGCCACGCCTTCCACTGGCGCGACCGGCCGGATCTCTATGGCGCCATCCATTTCCACGACGACGATCTCTACGACTGCGGTTGGAAGACGGATTTTGCCTGGCAACTGCCCGCCGATCTGCCCAGCGGCTTCTATGCCGCTCATGTGACTTGCGCCGAGGATGAAACCGGCGAGGACTTCATCCCCTTCTTCGTCTGCCCGCCCAAGGGCAAAACCCGGGCGCCGGTCGCCTTCATCGCCTCGACCGCCACATTCATGGCTTATGCCAACAGCCACCACGGCCACGAGGATCCAATCGCGGAAATCTGCTACGGCGCGCTGCTGAAGTTCACGCCGACCGACCTGTTCCTGATCCAGCGTCGCGATCTCGGCGTTTCGACCTACGATCGGCACAGCGATCGCAGCGGGTCCTGCTACAGCTCGCGCCTCAGGCCAATTCTGAATACAAGGCCGAAAAGCCGCTTATGGAACTTCAACGCCGATCTCCACATCGTCGATTGGCTGGATGGCATCGGCCAAGCCTGCGACATCATCACCGACGAAGATATCCATCGCGAAGGCCTGTCGCTGTTGAAGCCCTATCGCGCCGTCATCGCCGGCAGCCATCCGGAGTATCATTCCGCGGCCATGTTGGACGCCCTCGAGGACTATCTCGGCCAAGGCGGACGTCTCATGTATCTCGGCGGCAACGGGTTCTACTGGCGCATCGCCTTCCACGACAGCCTGCCCGGCGTGATCGAGATTCGGCGCGGCGAGGCGGGAACGCGCACCTGGGAGAGTCACCCGGGCGAACGGCATCTGAGCTTCACCGGCGAACCCGGCGGGCTCTGGCGCAGCAGCGGCCGTGCGCCCCAGCGCCTGGTCGGCGTCGGCTTCGCTTCCGAGGGCTTCGACGTGAATTCCTATTTTCTGCGTTCGCCCGGCAGCTTCGATCCACGCGCCGACTTCATCTTCGAGGGCGTCGGTGCCGATGAGCGGATCGGCGATTTTGGCTCGCTGGGCGGTGCCGCGGGATTCGAGCTCGATATCGCGGACCCCGTCCTAGGCACGCCGCCCCATGCCCTGGTCCTCGCCCAATCGGTCGAGCACAGCAACGTCTACGCCGTGACGCCGGAAGAACTGATCTCCGCCCAACCCGGCACCGACGGAATCGAGCATCCCAAGGTGCGAGCGGACATGACGTTCTTCGAGACACCCCAGGGCGGGGCAGTGTTCTCCACCGGATCCATCTCCTGGGCCTCCTCGCTCGCCCACAACGGCTACGACAACAATGTCGCCCGGATCACCGGCAACGTGCTGAAGCGTTTCATCGATCCCAAGCCGATCGAGTAATCCTCGAAGCAGCTAGCTGTTGGGCAAGGCTCTGGGATTGCTGACGGCCAGCCGCGCCAGCACATCGGCCGCGAGGCGGTCGCGCAGGGTCGCATCCGCATCATGCTTGCCGGCGCGAATGGCGGCCGCGAGGGATTTCCACTCGGGCGCCGACGGCCGCAATGCCGTAAGCTCACGCCCTGCAATGGCCATGGCATTGGCGATCATCCGCGCCTCGTAGCGCCGCGCCTCGGGCAGCAGAGGCAACAGTTCCTCGATCGCCACGCGCCGGGCCTCGGCAAGCAAGACCGATCCCTCGGGCTGCTCGGCCGCCGCGGCGCCCGGCGGCGCCGGTTTCGGCCAGGGGCCTGGGGCGATCAGATCGATCGCGGCAAGTTCCACTTCCGCCAACACGCGGCCGGTCAGCGCCAACTCCAGGGAGCGCTCCTGGCCCGAGATATGCCGGTCGGCCTGCTGAAGCGCGATGACGGCCCAGCGCAGATGGGCCATCGCTTCCCAATAATGCACCGCCTTGGCGTCGATGCACCGGCCGCCGGCCGCTTCGTAGCCGCGATAGAAATCGGCGCGCGGGGCAATGCCCCCCGCTTCCAGACTGTCCTCGCCATAGCGCCAGCATTTGGCGCAGAACCAGCCGATATCGGCCATGGGATCGCCCCAGGCCCCGAACTCCCAATCCAGGATTGCGGTTAGGCCGGCCTCGTCGACCATGTAGTTGCCACTGCGATAATCCTGATGGACCAGCACGATCTCGCCCGGGATCGGCGCGTTGCGTTCGGCCCAGCGTAAGCCCCATTCCAATACCGGATAGCCGGCGGCGCGGCGATCGAGATCGGCGCGCAACAACGCCACCTGATCCAGAGCCGGGCTCGCAAATGGCATCGCCAAGAATTCGAGACCCGGTATGCCGGGCTTGATCGTGTGGATGCGCGCGAGTTCGCCGCCCAGGCGTTCTGCGAGTTTGACGCGATCGCCGCCCAGGCGCTTGTCCTTGACCACGCGATATCCCTGGGCCACGCCATGGGCCCGGCGCATCAGATAGAAGACCTGGCCGAGCACGGCCGGATCGCGGCAGAGCCAAAGCGGCTCGGGCACCGTGACGCCGGCGCGGTGCGCCGCGCGCAGAATCGCGAATTCCTCCGCGCGCCCGTGACTGACAGCGACCCGCGAGGGCGCATCGGTGCGCAGCACCAGCTCCTGGCGCCGGCCGCCCTGATCGATGGCGATCAGCCAATTCTGCTGAATCGCCCCGCCCGCCAGCGGGGCTGCTTCGAGGGAGGTGACCGCTTCGCCGCTGGCGCCAGCAATAAAACCCGCCAACCGCCCGCGCATGGCAGGATCGTCCAGTTTCAGCCGCGCCATGCTAGGTCCAGAACTCCGGCCCCTCGGAGAGGAAGGCGCCGGCGAGCACCATCTTATGGACCTCCGAGGCGCCATCCACCAATCGGGCTTGGCGAGCATAGCGGTACATCCATTCCAACGGCGTGTCCTTGGAATAACCGCGGGCGCCGCAGAGCTGAATCGCGGTATCGATGGCCTTGTGCAGGGCCTCTGACACCTGGACCTTGGCCATCGAGACTTCCTTGCGGGCAAAACTGCCCTGGTCCAGTTTCCAGGCCGCCTTGGCCGTCAGCAAGCGGCCGATCTCGATGCCCATGGCCGCCTCGCCCAGCAGCCACTGCACACCCTCGTGCTTGGCCAGCGTCGTGCCGAAGCTTTGGCGTTCGCTCACATAAGCGGCGGCGATCTCAAGCGCGCGCTTGGCCATGCCCAGCCAGCGCATGCAATGGGTAAGCCGCGCGGTGCCGAGGCGAATTTGCGTCACCTTGAGCCCATCGCCGACACCGAGCAGGCGGTCCTCATCGGGGATTTCCAAGCCATCGAACACGAGTTCACAATGCCCGCCATGTTCTTCCGGTCCCATGATGGGAATGCGGCGCTGGATACGCCAGCCGGGCTGATCGCGATCGAACAGGAAAGCGGTCAGCCCCTTGCGCGCATCGTCCGAGGTCCGCGCAATGAGAATGAAATGCTGCGCCACGCCGGCGCCGGTGATGAACCATTTGCGGCCCTCAATGATCCATCGCGCGCCCTGCTTCACCGCCCGGGTGCGCATGACCGAGGGGTCGGAACCGGCGCCTGGCATCGGCTCGGTCATGGCGAAGGCGGAACGCAACCTGCCCTCGACGATGGGCGCCAGCCAGCGCTGCTTCTGCTGGGCGCTGGCGATCTTGGCCAACAGAATCATGTTGCCGTCGTCAGGTGCGGCGCAGTTGAACGCCGCAGGACCAAAGATAGATCGGCCCATGGCCTCATAGCAGACCGCCATGCCCGAGACGTTCAAGCCGAGCCCACCCAATTCACGCGGCATCTGCGGGGCCCAGAGCCCCGCTGCCTTCACCTTGCCGCGCAGGCGTTCGAGCAGCGGCAAGGCAATGTTTTCATGTTTGTCGAAACTGGCCGGATCGGATTCCAGCGGCAGGATCTCGGCGGCCACGAAGTCGCGGATGCGTCGCTCAAGGGCGGCAATCTCGGGCGAAGGGGTGAAATCCATAACCGGTTTCCTAAAGCGAAAGGCCGCCGTCGATGACCAGCACGCTGCCCGTCATATACGCGCCGGCATCGGAGGCGAGCAGCAACAGCGGGCCTTCGAGATCCGCGAGATCGCCGATCCGACGCTGGGGAATGCTGCTGATGAGCTTGGCGCCCTGCGGGCTCGACAGAAAATCTTTGGTCATCTCGCTGTGAAAATAACCCGGACAGATGGCATTGACGCGGATCCCGTCGTCGGCCAATTCCAGAGCCATCGATCTGGTCAAATGGATCAATCCGGCCTTGGAGGCGGCATACCCGGGTACTCGCGAGACGGCCTTCAATCCCAGAATAGAGGCGATATTGACGATGCTTCCGCCATGGCCCAGGCGAACCATGTGACGCGCGGTCTCCTGCGCCACCAGCCAGGCGCCTTTCAGATTGGTGTCGACGACCTGGTCCCAATCCTCTTCCGAATATTCGAGTAAGGGCTTGCTGACGACCGTTCCGGCATTGTTGACTAAAATGCCGATGGCTCCCAACTCGGTCTCCGCAGCCTCGACTGCCCGGCGAACGCTGGCTTGATCACGAACGTCAGCCTTGATGGGCACGGCACGACCGTCAAAGGCCTCGATCTCGGCCGCGACCGTTGCGAGGGCTTCCAGGTTGCGCCCGAGCAGGGCGACCTTTGCGCCGGCCCGCGCCAGCGTAAGGGCGAAATGACGGCCCAGCCCTGAGCCCGCGCCGGTGACGACGGCCGATTTGCCGGAGAGGTCGAAGCGGCTCATGACCGCCGCCGCAAAAGATAGAACGTCGTGCCGCCGACGCCGAAAAAGACGAGGGCCGAGGGAAGCCAATACGTATAGGCAAGCAGCGCCGTCAGCGTCCAGGAGATGAGCACGCCGATCGACAGAACCTGATTGATCACGAAGCAGATAAAACGCAGCCAGGCCCGATGGGACCGCCAGACCGCCACCAGGGTGACGCTGTAAATCGTCAACCAGGTGAAATAGAAGGCGATATTGCCGAGGCTGAACGGATTGAGTTGATCGAAGAAACTCGTGAACGCGCGCCCGATATCGCTCATCTAGGCGCTACCGAGCCCCTTGGCCTGCTGGCGCAGCATGTATTTCTGGATCTTGCCCGTGGAGGTCTTGGGCAGCGGGCCGAACACCACAGTGCGCGGCACTTTGAACTTCGCCATATGATCGCGGCAGAACGCGATGATCTCCTCGGCCGTTACATCCTCGGCGCCCGGCCGCGGGGTCACGAAGGCGCAAGGATGCTCGCCCCATGTCTCGTCGGGCCGGGCCACGACGGCAGCTTCCAATACCTTGTGGTGACGATAGAGCACTTCCTCGACCTCGATGGAGGAGATATTTTCGCCACCGGAAATGATCACGTCCTTGGAGCGGTCCTTGATCTCGACATAGCCGTCCGGATGGCGTACGGCCAGATCGCCGGTATGGAACCAGCCGCCCTTGAAGGCGGCATCGGTCGCCGAGGGGTTCTTCAGATAACCCATCATCACCGTGTTGCCCGCGAGGAAAATCTCACCCATGGTCTTGCCATCATGGGGCGTCTCGATCAGCGTCTCAGCATCGGCGACCATCAAACCTTCGAGCGTTACGTAGTTCACGCCCTGGCGCGTGTTCAGCCGAGCCCGCTCCTCCACGGGCCGCGAATCCCATTCGTCGTGCCAGGCGCAGAAGAGCCCCGGTCCATAGCATTCGGTGAGCCCATAGACATGGGTAACCCGAAACCCGTTGCGTTCCATCGCCATGATCACCGTGCTCGGCGGCGCAGCGCCGCCGGTCGCCACCTTGACGGTCTGATCGAACTTCACCTTCGCCTGATCGGGAGCGTTGGCCAGCATGTTGAGCACAATGGGGGCGCCGCAAAGATGGGTGACGCCCTCGCGCTTAATGGCGGCATAAGTTGCCGCCGGTTCCACCCGGCGCAGGCAGACATGCGTCGCGCCCACCGCCGTCACCGCCCAGGTGAAGGTCCAACCGTTGCAGTGAAACATGGGCAGGGTCCAGAGATAGACAGAGTGGCGATCCAACCCGACGGCGAGGATATTTCCCAGCGCGTTCAGATGAGCGCCGCGGTGATGGCAGACGACGCCCTTCGGATTTCCCGTGGTGCCGGAGGTATAGCCCAGGCTGATGGCGGACCATTCGTCGGCCAAGGGCGGCGCCTCGTAATCGGGATCGCCGGTGAGAAGAAAAGCCTCGTACTCCATCTCGCCCAGTTTGCGACCCGCCCCGCCAGCCAGCGGGCCGGCGATGTCGATGACCGTGATGGGCCGGTCGATCATCTTTAGCGCCCTTTCCATCACCTCGGTATAGTCGCTGTCGGTGATCAGCACCTTGGCCTCACCATGCCCCAGGCAGAAGGCAATGGTCGGCGCATCGAGACGGGTATTGAGGCAGTTCACCACGGCGCCGACCATGGGCACGCCGTAATGGGCCTCCAGCATCGCGGGCACGTTGGGCGCCATGATGGCGACCGTGTCGCCCTCGCCGATGCCGCGCTTGGCGAGCGCGGAAGCCAACCGCCGGCAGCGTTCGCCGAATTCGGCATAGCTGTAGCGTCGATCGCCATCGATGACGGCAGTCTTATCGGGATACACCGCCACCGTGCGCGCAAGGAAGGAGAGCGGCGTCAGCGGCGCGTAATTCGCCGGATTCCGGTCGAGATGCTGACGATAGATATTCGACGGCATGTGAGGGTACATTCCCCGCGATATTCGGCGCAGCTGTGGTCGTCAGTGTGCCCGCCACTCCAGGGCGGCGCAAGGGCGCGCCCTGTTCAGAAGGCGCAATATCCGCCGTCCACCGCCAAGCAAACGCCGCTGACGAAAGCCGCGGCATCGGAAGCGAGGAAGACGACAGGCCCCGCGATCTCGGCCACGCTGCCCCGCCGGCCCAGCGGGGTCATGCGGCGGATCTCCTCGGCCAGGCTGACCGTGGCATGGCGCTCGTCGCCGCCGGCCATGTTGTTGGTGGTATAGCCCGGGTTCACCGCATTGACCCGGATGCGATGCGGGCCCCATTCGATGCTGAGCTGGCGGCAGAGCTGGTCCACCCCGCCCTTTGAGGCGCCATAGGCCGTCAGATCATGGAATCCGACAAGACTGGCGTTCGAGGAAATGAGAACGATCGACCCACCCTTACCCTGGGCGATCATCTGGCGCCCAGCGGCTTGCGCACAGAGAAAGGCGCCCGTCAGATTGACGGCAATGGTCTCGCTCCAATCATGATCCGTCACTTCGACGGCAGGTGCAGCGAGCGCGATCCCATGATTGACTACCATGATGTCGAGCTTGCCATGGCGCGCCGCCGTCTCGGCCACGAGGCGTTGGCAGTCCGAGCGCTTGACCGCATCGAACAGAAAGGGCTCGGCCTCGCCGCCGGCCGAGCGGATCTTGTCCGCCGTCTCCTCGATGCTTGCCATGGTTCGACCCGCGCAGACGACCCGGGCCCCCGCCTGTGCCAAGGCCTCGGCCATGCCGCGGCCAAGTCCACGCCCGGCACCAGTGACAATGGCGGTTCGCCCGCTTAGATCGAAAGCCGCATAAGGCATTTTTTACTCCCCTTGCCTGCGCTGCTTCCTTTACCATGTCTGCCGCATGCATCTCGACATCTTCTCCGACACCATCTGCCCCTGGTGCTATGTCGGCAAACGCCGCCTGGCACGGGCGCTTGCCCAGCGTCCGCAGCCCAAAATGGCCGTGCGCTGGCGCGCCTTTCAGCTCAACCCCGGCATGCCGCCCGAAGGAATGGTTCGCGAGCGTTATATCGAAGCGAAGTTCGGCAGTTCGGAGCGGGCCAAGCGGATTTATGAGGCGGTGACCGCCGTGGGCGCCAGCGAGGGCATCGACTTCAATTTCGATTCCATCCGGCGGACGCCCAATACCCTTCTCTCCCACCGCCTGCTGCGCAAGGCGGGCCGAGAGGGCCTTCAGGATCCCCTGCTGGAGGCGATGTTCCACGCCTATTTCATCGAGGGCCGCGATATCGGCAATGCTCGGGCCCTGGCCGAGATCGGCGAGGCTTTGGGCCTGGCCGATGCCGCCGAATTCTTGGCCGGCGAGGAGGACAGCGAAGAGGTCCGCGCCGAAGACAGTCTCGCCCGGCGCCAAGGCATCAACGGCGTGCCCTGTTTCATCTTCAACTATCGATTCCTGCTCTCCGGCGCCCAGGAACCCGAAAGCTTCTTCCAGCTTTTCGACCTCGCCCGCGAAGAAGACGCCGGGCTCTTGCGCGAAAGCGCCGGATGACGCAAACGACGCCCGCAGGCCAATTCCTCTGCCCCCATTGCGGATCGGATGCGGAAGCCAATATCCGCACCACGCTCTCGGTGCCCATGGTCGAATCGACCCATCCCTGGGATCCCGTCTTCGAGATGCGTCATTGCAATAGCTGCGGGACCACGACGCCGGCGCAATTGGCGGAGCGCTGGGGCGGCATCGACGACGAGGAAGCCCGCCGCCTATGGCAGACGATCTTCCGCGAGAGCAGCCCGTTCAAACCGTTCTACTGGCGGCCGGGCTCGACCAGGGAGGCCTGATCGCGCCTGCGTCGGGCCCCCTATCCCGGCCGGCGCATCGAGAATTTCGAATCCACTGCGACATACTCGCTGTAGCCTAGGCGGGCGATGGGCCGGGCCGCCACGATATCGACCCGGCGATCCTTGATCAGCGCATCGGCGATGTGAATGCCAATGACCTGGCCGATGACGAGACAATTGGGCTCGCGCTCGTCCGACGTGGGCAGGTCGATCACCTTCCACAACTTGCACTCGAGATGCACCGGCGATTCCGCTACGCGCGGTGGCCGGACGAGACGCGAAGGTATGGGCGTCAGGCCGGCGGCCCTCATCTCGTCGGCCCCGGCGGGGAGATTGGCCGAGGTGGCATTCATCGCCTCGCGCAGATCCCATGTGGCGAGATTGCAGACGAACTCGCCTGTTTCCTCGACATTCGCCCGGCTGTCCTTGATCGGCCGATCGGCCTTGCGGCCGCCCGGCGCGAAGGCCACCATCTGGGGATCCTCGGCAATTCCATTGAAGAAGCTGAACGGGGCGAGATTGACGCGGCCGTGGCCGTCGATGGTGGTGATCCAGCCGATGGGCCGGGGCACCACCAGCGCCTTGAAGGGATCGACTATCAATCCATGATCGTTGCGCGATGACTCGTAGAACATCGGGTTTCCTGTTTTACGCGGCCAAGGCTGCGAGCTTATCCATCAGCGTCTCGACGCCCTTCACGCGATCCGGCGGCTTGTCCCAGGGCTGGCGGAAGACGATGCGGTGGTCCGGCCGCACAGAGGCTGCCTTGCCTTGCTGGGCGATGAATCCGATCAGGCGGTCGGGGCGCGAGAACTTGTTTTCGTGGAAGCTGACCACCGCGCCCTTGGGCCCGGCTTCCACCTTGTCCACATTGGCCACCCGGCAAAGGCGCTTGATCGCCACCACCTTCAACAGATTCTCCACCTCCGCCGGCAGCGGGCCGAAGCGGTCGATCATCTCGGCGGCGAAGGAATCGATCTCGGCCTGGTCCACCAGGATGGCGATGCGGCGGTAAAGGGCCAGCCGCACAGGCAGATCGGCGACATAGCTTTCCGGGATCAGCACCGGCATGCCCAGGTTGATCTGGGGCGTCCAGTCCTTGGCACCCGCTGCCTGCCCGCCGCGCCGGGCCTCGGCAACCGCTTCTTCCAGCATATGCTGGTAGAGTTCGATGCCGACCTCGCGGATATGGCCCGATTGTTCGGCGCCCAGCAGATTGCCGGCACCCCGAATGTCGAGATCGTGGCTGGCGAGCGTGAAACCGGCACCCAATTGGTCCAGGGTTTGCATGACCTCCAGCCGCTTCATGGCCGTGGCCGACAGCTTGCGATCGGGCGGCAAGGTCAGATAGGCGTATCCGCGCAGCTTGGAGCGGCCGATCCGCCCGCGCAGCTGATAGAGCTGGGCGAGGCCGAACATTTCCGAGCGGTGAATGATCATCGTGTTGGCGGTGGGAATATCGAGGCCCGATTCGATGATATTGGTGGAGAGCAGCAGATCGTATTGCTTGTCGTAGAAGGCGGTCATCGCCTTTTCCAACTGGGTCGGCGCCATCTGGCCATGGGCGACCACCATCTTGATTTCCGGCACCAGCTTGCCGATCCGCTCCGTCAGGCGCCCGATATCCTCGATCCGTGGGCAGACATAGAAGACCTGCCCGCCGCGGTAATGCTCGCGCATGATCGCCTCGCGCACGATCACCGGGTCATAGGGCAAGACGAAGGTGCGAACCGCGAGGCGGTCGACCGGCGGCGTCGCGATCAGGCTCATTTCCCGCACACCCGAGAGCGCCAGCTGTAGGGTGCGCGGAATGGGGGTGGCGGTGAGCGTCAGGACATGGATGTCGGTGGCCAAGTCCTTCAGCTTCTCTTTTTGCGCCACGCCGAAATGCTGTTCCTCATCCACGATCACCATGCCCAGGCGGGTGAAACCCACGCCCTTGCCCAGCAGCGCATGGGTCCCGATGACGATATCGACCGCGCCGGCCGCCAATTCCTTGCGGGTCTCAGACGCCTCCTTGGCGCTGACCAGCCGCGACAGCTGACGGATGCGCAAGGGCAGGCCGGCAAATCGTGCCGAGAAGGTCTTGAAATGCTGGCGGCAGAGCAGCGTGGTCGGCGCGATCACCGCCACCTGTTTGCCGTTCATGGCGACGACGAAGGCGGCACGCAAGGCCACTTCGGTCTTGCCGAATCCCACATCGCCGCAGACCAGCCGATCCATGGGCCGGCCGGAACCGAGGTCGCCCAGGACTTCCTCGATCGCCTTGGTCTGGTCCTCGGTCTCCACATAGGGGAAGCGGGCGGCGAATTCGTCGTAAAGGCCGGGGGGCGGCAGGATGGGATCGGCGGTGCGCGTGGCGCGGGCTGCCGCCGTCTTCATCAATTGCTGGGCGATGTCCTGAAGACGCTGCTTGACCCTGGCCTTGCGCGATTGCCATTGGACGCCCCCGAGACGGTCGAGCTGAACCGGCGTATCCTCGGCGCTGTAGCGCGAGAGCACCTCGATGTTTTCGACCGGGACATAGAGCTTATCGTTGCCGTCGTAGACCATCTTCAGGCAGTCATGGGGCGCGCCGCCGACATCGAGGGTCTCCAGCCCCTCGTAGCGGCCGACGCCGTGGTCGACATGGACGACGAAATCGCCCTCCGCGAATGTCGCAAGCTCGGTCAGGAAGCGGTCGGCCTTGGCCCGCTTCTTTGCCGGCCGTGCCATGCGGTCGCCCAGGATGTCGGGTTCGGCAATGACGGCGAGGTCGCCAGCGCTAAAGCCATGATCGAGTGCCAGTAGCACGAAGCCCACCACGTCGCGCGGCAGCGCCCGGGCCGCCGGCCAGTCCGAAGGCTGCTGGCCGCGGGCAAGCCCGTGATCGGCCATGACATGTTCCAGGCGATCGCGGCTGCCCTCGCTGACGGCGGCGATGAGCACCCGGCGGCCGGCCGCCTGCTCATCGGCGATGCGCGCGCGAACCGCGTCATAGAGATTGATCTCCGGTCGGGCACGGGCTTCGGCGAAGTCGTGCCCGCGTCGGCCGCCGGCGTCGACCTCGCCCTCCGTCGCGGCAAAGGGCGAGAGCGCGAGGACCGCGCGCGTGGCCAATCGTTCAGTGAATTCGCTGCGCCCGAAATAGAGCGCATCGGGCGGCAGCGGGCGATAGACGGCGGCGCCGTCCCCTTTGCCGCCGCGCATCATCTGGGCGCGCGCATGATAGAAGTCTGCAATGGTATCGAAACGCGCCTGAATGGCTTCATCGGCCTGATGGTCGAAACTGACCACCGCCGAGGGTAAATAGTCCAGCAGCGTCTCCATCCCCGGCAGGAACAGCGGCAACCAGTGTTCCAGGCCCGGATAGAGGCGTCCGGCGCTGACCGCCTCGTAGAGCGGGTCGTCCACCACGGCGCCGAACATCTCGCGATAGCCGATGCGAAAGCGCCCGATGGCCTCGGTATCCAGGCGGAGTTCGCTGACCGGGCGCAGGATGAAACGCTCCTGCCGCCCCGTGCTGCGCTGGGTCAGGGGATCGAACTCGCGGATGGTCTCGATCTCATCGCCGAAGAAATCGACGCGCAGCGGGGCCGCCGAGCCGGGCGGAAACATGTCGATGATGCCGCCCCGAAGGGCGAATTCGCCGGCCTCGGCCACATTTCCGCTGCGGGCGTAGCCGTTGGCGGCGAGAAAGGACGTAACTATCTCCGGCGCCAGGGTCTGGCCCTGTACCAGTTCCAGCACGGCCGTCGCGAAACTGGTCTTTGGCGGCAAACGCTGAAGAAAGCCAGCCACGGTCGTGACAACAAGCTGAGCACGCCCCGGCGCGGTTGCCAACCGGCTCAACCCGTCGATGCGCCGCGCGACGATGTCGCGATGGGGCGATACCCGGTCATAAGGCAGGCAATCCCAGGCCGGCACCGTGATGACCTGCAGCTCAGGCGCGAAGAAAGCCAGATCCTCGACCAACCGGGCCATGCGCAGATCGTCGACGCAGACATGCAGGAACTCGCGCGTATCGGCGAGTTCCGCCAGAACCCGCCCGTCAAATCCTTCGGGGGCGCCGCTCAGCCGGCGTCGGCCCGGCCGATCCAGCGCCAAGGCGCGCAATGTTGCGGCCATCGGCGTCTCGGCCACCGCAGTCGATCGATCGGCAGGATTCAAGAGGCAGATTCCTTGGTCGCGTCGGGGAAAAAGCTCGCCGTCAGAAGTCGCCACAAATCGTCGCCGATCCCGGCAGGCCGCGGCTCGCGTCCGGTCAGCCAGTTGTAGATGTCGGGGTCGGTGTTTTCCAGCAGGCGGGCATATCCGTCAAGCCGATCTCGATCCATGACCGCCAGATGGCGCTCGGCAAACCGGCCCAGGATCAGGTCCATTTCCCGGGTCCCGCGATGCCAGGAGCGGAAGAGAAGCCGCTTGCGCAGTGTTTGGTCATCGATCGTCATGGCATTAGGATGGGTCATCAACCTTGTCAGAACGGTCAAACGCGCTTGCGCCCGGAAATCCTTTATCCCCTCTTCGCTCCGACGACAACGCTGCCGGGTGTGGGGCCGCGCCTGGGCAAGCTCATCGAAAAGGTCGCGGGCAAGACATTGGCCAGCCTGTGCTGGCATCTGCCCACGGGAATCATCGACCGGCGATTCTCACCCAAGCTGGCCGAGGCGCCCGAGGGCGTCATCGTCACTTTGACGGTGACCGTCGATGCCCATCTGCCCCGGGCCAATCGTCGCCTGCCCTACAAGGTACGCTGCCACGACGATACCGGCGGGCTGGTTCTGGTCTTCTTCCATGCCCATGACGACTACCTGAAGCGCCAGCTACCCCCCGGACAGCAGCGGGTCGTGAGCGGCCGTCTGGAGCGCTACGACGGCACGCTTCAGATGACCCATCCGGACTACATCGCAACTCTGGACGAGATCGCTCAGCTGAAACGGGTCGAGCCCATCTATCCCATGACCGCCGGCCTGACGCCCAAGCTGCTGGGTCGGGCGGTCCAGGCGGCGATCGCGCGCGCGCCAGAACTGCCGGAATGGACCGACCCCGCCCTCCTGCGCAAGATGAAATGGCCGGCTTGGCACACCGCCCTCTGGGTCGCTCATAACCCGACCTCAATGGAGGATCTCTCGCCCAATACGCCGGCGCGCCGGCGGCTGGCCTATGACGAATTGCTGGCCAATCAACTGGCCATGGGCTTAGTCCGCGCCGACCAGCGCCGGCCCCTAGGACGGCAGATTCAGGGCGACGGCCGCTTGCGCGCCCGGGTGCTCGCGGCACTGTCCTATCAGCTGACCGGCGCCCAGCATCAGGCGCTGGCCGAGATCGACGCCGATATGGCCTCCCCCCATCGCATGCTGCGGCTGCTGCAGGGCGACGTGGGCAGCGGCAAGACCGTCGTGGCCTTGCTCGCGATGTTGAACGCGGTAGAGGCCAGCGGCCAGGCAGCCTTGCTGGCACCGACCGAAATTCTGGCCCGTCAGCATTTGGCAACCATCGAGCCCTTGGCTGCGGCGGCCGGCCTTACGCTGACCCTGCTGACCGGCCGAGACAAGGGCAAGGCTCGCACGGCCATCCTGCAAGGCCTGGCCGACGGCAGCCTGCCGCTGGTCGTGGGCACCCACGCCCTGCTGCAGGAGGATGTGAAATTCAAGGACCTGGCCTTCGCGGTCGTCGACGAACAGCACCGCTTCGGCGTTGAGCAGCGCCTGGCCTTGGCCGACAAGGGCCGCCAGGCCCATCTGCTGACTATGACGGCAACGCCCATTCCGCGCACCCTGATGATGACCGCCTATGGCGACCTCGACGTCTCGCGCCTGACGGAGAAGCCGCCCGGGCGGAAGCCGGTGGATACCCGCACGTTGCCGCTGGAGCGGCTCGACGAGGTCGTCGCGGCGTCCCGGCGCGCCATCGCCGGCGGGGCGCGCATCTTCTGGGTCTGTCCGCTGGTGGATGAATCGGACATCCTCGATCTGGCCGCAGCCGAGCAGCGCTACGCGCATCTTCGCGAGATCTTCGGCGAACGGGTCGGACTGGTTCACGGCAAGATGAAGTCCGCCGAGCGCGATGCCGCCATGGCGGGCTTCGCCGAAGGACGCCTGGATATTCTGGTGGCCACCACGGTAATAGAGGTGGGTGTCGACGTGCCGACGGCCTCGGTCATGGTGGTCGAGCATGCCGAGCGCTTCGGCCTTGCCCAGCTTCACCAATTGCGGGGGCGCATCGGTCGTGGGGAAGTCCAATCCACCTGCCTGTTGCTTTACCAGGCCCCTCTCGGTGAGACCGCCAAGGCGAGGCTCAATATCTTGCGCGAAACCGAGGATGGATTTCGCATCGCCGAGGAGGACCTTCGACTGCGGGGTGCCGGGGAAATTCTGGGAACGCGGCAGAGCGGCCTGCCAGATTTCCGCCTGGCCCAGCCTGCCGAACACGCCGACCTGATCGCCGTTGCCCATGGCGATGCGCGGGTCGTCCTCGATCACGACCCTGCTTTGGCAACGCCGCGCGGCAAGGCATTGAGAATATTACTTTATTTGTTCGAGCGGGATGCCGGAGTCAAGGCACTGCGCGCCGTTTGATCGCCCCAGCCTCTCGCGGTGTTTGAGCCGACGCCATAATCCGGCTTGGCCAATCGGCTTGGCCAACTACATGCCGATTGAAGGAGACTTTTCTCGTGGGTTCCTACGACGCGCTGCTGAAGCCCTTGACGATCAAGCATTTGACGATCCGCAACCGGATCATGGGCTCAAGCCATGCGCCCGCCTACGGCAAGGACGGCAAGCCCCAGGAACGCTATCAGCTCTATCACGAGGAGAAGGCCAAGGGCGGCATCGGGCTCGCCATGTTCGGCGGCTCGTCCTCCGTTTCCATCGACTCCCCGGCGTCGATGTGGAGCCAGCTCTCGGTCGCCGACGATTCCATCATTCCGTATTTCAAACAGTTCTCGGCGCGAGTCCATCGTCATGGCGCCAAGTTGATGTGCCAATTGACCCATATGGGCCGGCGCACGCGCTGGGATACGGAGAACTGGTTTCCCACCCTTGCACCCTCGGCGCTGCGCGAGCCCGCGCACCACTCCTTCCCCAAGGCGATGGAGGATTTCGATATCGAGCGGGTGCAGAACGATTACGCCGCCGCCGCCCGGCGCTGCAGGGAAGGCGGTCTCGACGGCTGCGAATACGTGTTCACCGGCCATATGATCGATCAGTTCATCTGCCCGGTCACCAACAAGCGCACCGACCAATATGGCGGCAGCCTGGAAAACCGCATGCGATTTCAGCTCGAGATGCTGGCCAAAGCACGCCAGCAGACCGGCCCGGATTTCCTGATCGGCATCCGAATCACCGGCGACGATCTGCTGGAGGGCGGCAATTCCATGCAGGATTGCCTGGAAATCCTGAAACGCTTCGGGGCAAGCGGCTATCTCGATTTCATGAATGTGGTGGGCGGCAATGTCTTCACCCACGCCGCCCTGGCCGTGAACGTGCCGAACATGAGCTTTCCGCCGGCGCAATTTCTATACCTCGCCAGCGCCACCAGGCAGATGACCGATTTGCCGATCTTCTACGCCAACAACATCAAGGATCTGGCCACGGCCTCGCGCGCCATCGAGGAAGGCCATTGCGACATGGTGGGCATGACCCGCGGGCATATGGCCGACCCCTACATCGTGCGGAAGCTGATGGAAGGCCGCGTCGACGACATCCGCCAATGCGTCGGCGCCAGCTATTGCATCGACCGGATCTATGCCGGCGGCGACGCGCTCTGCATTCAGAACCCGGCCACGGGGCGCGAAGCAACCATGCCCCAAATCATCGCGAAATCGACGGGGCCGAAGCGCAAGGTCGTCGTCGCCGGCGCTGGGCCGGCGGGGCTGGAGGCGGCGCGCGTTTCAGCCGAGCGCGGTCATGACGTCGTGCTGTTCGAAAAGGAGGCGCGCAGCGGCGGCCAGATCAATATCGCTGCCAAGGCCGGCTGGCGCGAAAACCTCTCGGGCATTCCGCGCTGGCTCGACGGCCAGGTTGCCAAGCTCGGTGTCGACCTGCGCTTCGGCAATGAAGCGACAGCCGAGAAGGTGATGGCGGAATCCCCGGACATCGTGATCGTCGCCACGGGCGGCCGGCCGAACCTGAGCATGGTCGAGGGCGGCTTTGAACTGGGCGTCTCCACCTGGGACATCCTGACCGGCCGCGTGGCACCCGGCGAGAACGTACTGATCTACGATTCCCAGAGCCAGCATCAGGGCCCCTCCACCGCTGAATTCCTGGCCAAGCGCGGCAGCCTCGTGGAGATCGTGACATACGACCGCATGGTGGCCGAGGAAATGGGCGCGGCCAATTTCGCGGTCCATTACCGCGAGCTCTACAAGGCCGGCGTCATCATGACGCCCAACCACGAGGTGACCCAAGTCTATCGCGAGGGCAACAAGTTGGTGGCGGTGCTGAAGAACGACTACACCGGTCAGGAGGAGGAACGCGTCATTGACCAGCTTGTCATCGAGCATGGCACGCTGCCAGTGGACGAACTCTATTTCGCCCTCAAGCCCCATGCCCGCAACCGCGGCCAGATGGACCTGCGCGCCATCGTCGAGGGCAAGCCGCAGACCATCGAGACAAACCCGGAGGGGCGCTTTCAACTCTTTCGCGTCGGCGACGCCGTCGCCAGCCGCAACATCCACGCGGCGATCTACGATTCCCTTAGATTGTGCAAGGATTTCTAGGAGCGGCCCGACTGGCGTGATCGCGACAGTTGCCGTCGCGCGAACGCAAGACCCTCGGGGTCATGGGGATATGAACAACAAAGTCTGCGAACAGGGAGTTTCTCGATGAAAACGCATGCGCGGGTCGTGATCGTCGGCGGTGGCGTCGTCGGCGTCAGCATCCTCTACCACCTTGCCAAGAAAGGCTGGTCGGATGTGGTGCTCTGCGAAAAAATGGAGCTGACCCACGGCTCCACCTGGCATGCGGCGGGCCTGCTGCCGCTCTTCAACATGAGCTACACCGTCGGCCAGATCCACAAATACTCGGTCGATCTCTACAACTCGCTGGAGGCCGAAACGGGCCAGGCGGTGAGCTTCCACCAGACCGGCAATCTGCGTCTGGCCACCAATCGCGACCGCATGGACGAGTATTACAAGTACTGCGGCACGGCGAACACCATCGGCGTTCCCTTCAAGATCATCACGGCGAAGGAGGTGAAGGAGCTTTGGCCGCTCTGCGAGACCGACGGCATCGTCGGCGCCCTCTATCACCCCCAGGACGGCCATGTCGCCCCGGCCGACGTCACCATGGCGCTGGCCAAGGGCGCGCGCACCCGGGGCGCCGAGATTTATCGCCAGACCAAGGTCACCGGCATCCAGCAGCAGCCCAATGGCGAATGGCTGGTCAAGACCGACAAGGGTGATATCGCCTGCGAGCATGTGGTGACCGCGAGCGGAAGCTGGGCCCGCCAAGTGGGCAAGATGGTCGGCCTCGATCTGCCGGTGATCGCGGTGGAGCACCAGTATCTCGTCACCGAGGAGATTCCCGAGCTGATCGAACGCAAGAAGCAGGGCCTGCCGGAACTGGCCGTGGTGCGCGAGAGCGATCAGTCCTATTATATGCGCGAGGAGCGTCAGGGCCTGATCCTGGGGCCCTATGAAAAGGGCGCGCCCGCCTGGGCCGTCGACGGCGTGCCGGATTCCTTCGGACAGGAATTGCTGGCACCCGACTACGACCGCCTGGAGCCCCATATCAATGCCGCCATCCGCCGCGTGCCCATGTTCGGAAAGGCCGGCATCAAGGATTGCATCAACGGCCCCATCCCCTATACGCCGGACGGCAGTCCGCTGATCGGCCCGGCCTGGGGGTTGAAGAATTTCTGGCTCTGCGAGGGCCACAGCTTCGGCATCACGGCGGCCGGCGGTTCGGGGTGGCAGCTCGCGGAATGGATGGTGGAGGGTGAGCCCGGCATCGACATGTGGGATGTCGACCCGCGCCGCTTCGGCGATTACGCCAACAAGCGCTATACCAAGATCAAGAATGAGGAATGCTACGAGCATGTCTTCGTTCTCCACTATCCACTGGAGGAGCGGCCGGGTGGCCGCCCGGCCAAGACCGCACCCTGCTATTTGCGCCAGAAAGAATTGGGCGCCGTGTTCGGGCAGAAGTTCGGCTGGGAGCGCGCCAATTGGTTCGCGCCCAAGGGCGTGGAGCCGAAGGATAAATACAGCTTCCGCCGCACCAATTTCTTCGAGCCCGTGCGCGAGGAAGTGAAGGCGGTGCGCGAGCGCGCCGGGCTGCTCGACCTGACGGGCTTCTCGAAATTCGAGATCGCCGGGCCGGGTGCCGAAGCCTTCCTCGATCGCCTGGTTGCCAATCGCCTGCCCAAAAAGATCGGCCGCATCCAGCTCTGCCACGTCTGCACGCCCAAGGGCGGCGTCGCCTCGGAATGGACCATCACGCGGCTGGGCGAACAGTCGTTCTATGTCATCAGCGCCGCAGCGGCCGAGCGCCACGATCTCGACATCTTCTTGAAGAACCTGCCGGCCGATGGATCGGTACAGGTTCGCGATGTCACGATCGACCGCGGGGTGCTGGTGGTGGCCGGCCCCCGCTCCCGCGATATCCTGAAGAAGATCACCGATGCCGATCTTTCCAACGAGGCCTTTCCCTGGCTGACCGCCCAGGAAACCACGGTGGGCTTGGCGCCGGTGCGTGCGCTGCGCGTCAACTTCGTGGGCGAGCTGGGCTGGGAACTCCACCATTCACTCGCCTACCAGCTCCACCTCTGGGACACGATCATGGAAGCGGGCAAGGAATTCGGCATCGCGCCTTTCGGCATCAGGGCCATGGACTCCCTGCGCATCGAGAAGAGCTATCGCTATTGGCGCGTCGATCTCTCGACCGAATATTCGCCGCTGGAATCAGGCATGGGCCGCTTCGTCCAACTCAACAAGGGCGAATTCATCGGCCGCGAGTTCCTGCTGCATCAGCAGCAGAAAGGCCTGCCCTATAATTTCGTCACCGTCGACGTTCAGACCAAGGACAGCGATCCCTGGGGCAACGAGCCGATCTATGTGGGCGATAAGATGATCGGCCGCGCCACCTCCGGCGCCTACGCCTACACGCTGGGCAAGAGTCTGGCCGTAGGATATGTGCGGCCGGAATTTGCCAAGCCAGGAACCAAGGTCGAAATGATCCTGCTGGGCGAGCGCCACAAGGCCGAGGTCATCGGCGAATCCCCCTGGGACCCGGAGAACGCGAGGCTGCGGGCGTAACCGTCCCAAAGTGCGAGGTCGTCATGCCGAGGTTGTCGAAGCACGAGCTTGTCTGGGCGCCAGTTTCCGGATACGGGATATTGAAGGATCTACACCGCCTCCAGGCGGATTCCGCTCGCGGCATCGAAGAGATGCACGGAGCCAGTTCTCGGCTTCAGGCTGATCGGTTCTTCGATGGCTAAACTCGGCCGGCCGGAGAGGGCCACATGCAGCCGGGTATTGCCGGCGAGCACATGCACCAGAATTTCGTCGCCGGTGGGTTCGATGACCTCGATGCGACTGGGGATCGTGCCATCGCCGCCCTTTGCCAATTCCAGGGCGCCAGGACGAACGCCATAGATCACGCGCTGCCCTTCTCGCCCCACCGCGGGCGGGGGGACGGGCAGGCGCAAGCCTTGGGCGTCGACGAAGGACCTGCCCAGGACCCCCTCGATCAAATTCATCGGTGGCGAGCCGATGAAACCGGCGACGAAGGCATTGAGCGGCCGGTCGTAGACCTCCAGGGGCGAACCCATCTGTTCGATCCGGCCCTCGCGCATGACCACGATGATGTCGGCCAGGGTCATGGCTTCGATCTGGTCGTGGGTCACGTAAATCGTGGTCGTGTTGAGGCGATGCTGCAGCGACTTGATCTCGGCCCGCATCTGGATTCGCAGATTGGCGTCGAGATTGGAGAGAGGCTCGTCGAACAGAAAGACTTGCGGCTCGCGCACGATGGCCCGGCCCATGGCTACGCGCTGGCGCTGGCCGCCGGAAAGTTCGCGCGGATAGCGCTTGAGGTAGGGGGTCAGGCCCAGGCTCTCCGCCACCTTGGCCACGCGCTTGTCGCGTTCTTCCCGCGCCACGCGGGTGAGGCGCAGGTGGAAACCCATGTTCTCGGCGACGGTCATATGGGGGTAGAGGGCATAGCTCTGGAACACCATGGCGATGTCGCGATCGGCGGGCGAGAGGTCGTTGACCACTTTGCCGGCGATGACGACCTCGCCGGCGCTCATATCCTCCAAGCCTGCGATCATGCGAAGCAATGTGGACTTACCGCAGCCCGAGGGGCCGACCAGCACGGCGAAGGCGCGATCGGGAATGGCCAAGTCCACGTCGTGGATGACTTTGATCGCCCCATAGGCCTTGGCGACTTTGCGCAGCGTTACGGCGGCCATGGCCCGTTCCCTACAACTTGGCGCCGGCAAGCCGGCCGGATGGAACCGGCGGCGTATAGCGCCGGGGCGATGTAGCGATAACGGCCGAGGCAATGGCCACTCCCGCGGCGACGGCGGCCTTCAGGCCGTGGCCCAGCAGGCGCGCCTGCAGATAGCCGGCGTTGAAGACATCGCCGGCACCGACGGTGTCGACGACCTCGACCGTGGGCGCGGAAACATTGACGGCCTTGCCGGCCTGCCAGGCGCTCGCCCCCAGCGGCCCGCGCTTGACGACCACCGCGGCACCAGGTTTGGCGCGAGAGGCAATCCACTGGGCGGCAGCGGCAACCTCGGCCTCGCCGGAAAGACAACAGCTTTCGATTTCGTTCAGCAGGACATGATCGCAAGCCCGAAGCCAGCCGGCGACGCGGCGGCGCTGCCCTTCGCTCCAGCCGCCCGATGGCCAACCCGTATCGAGCGCCATTTCGAAACCGCGATCCACCAACGCAGCGATCAGATCCTCGTAGGAGTCGATAAGCCGCGGGCTCAAGAACCCCCCGCAGAGAAGCGCCACGTCGCCCTTGCCGGCATGCTTCGGCAGCAGGCCAAGTGCATCGGCCGAGGTCATGACCGACAAATGTCCCTGCGAGGTCAGGAATGTGCGTTCCCCATTGGGGTGGGCAATGCCGACGGAGACTGTCGTATGGGTCGCCGCCTTCGGCCAATCCGCTGCGGCGGCGCCGAAGGCATCGGCCAACCAGCGTCCGAAAATATCGTCGCCCATGTTGCAGATCAGGCGAAATCGGGTGCCCATGGACTGCAAGGTCAAGGCCGTGTTGCCGGCCGCACCCCCGACCCGCAGTTCGCTCTGCGGCAGGATGCTCTCGGTCCCCGGCCGCGGCCAGGGCGTCACGGGCCCCATGATGAGATCGACGTTCACATTGCCGATGACGAAAATCGTCGGCGGTGCCGCCGTCTGACGTGCGCCGGGTTTCGGGGAATCGTTCTTCATTCGGCGCCCGTGACCTTGGTCGAGCGCAACGGCTCGCCCACCCGCTCCACCTGCGTGATCGCGATGCGGATCAGCATTTGCTGCAACGCGGGCAACAGGGCGATAGCCGAAGCGAGGCCGTGCAAGCGCGGCAGGGCAATGGTCAGGGCCCCCGGCACTGCAGTCTCGCCGCTGACGTCGAAGATAATCGGCGGGGTTCCAGCCTCGAGGCAAATTCGCGCCAGCGCCAGGGCCGAGGCTGCCATGGCCCCGGCCGGGCGCAGCAGAATGACGCCGACGTCGGGAGAGAGAACTTCCAGCGGGCCGTGGCGGAATTGCCCGCCCTCCAGGGCCAATGCCGGAATGCGCGCCAGTTCCATGAGGCAGAGGGCGCCGCTCTCGGCAAGCCCGGCCAACTCGCCGCGACCGGTGAAAATGAACCTTTTGCATCCGACCAACCGGTCCAAGGCTTCGTCCACCGAAAGCGCCGGTGGCGTTCGCAGCATGGCCAGCGCCTCGGCTTGGGATTGGCCCAGCGCGGAAGCGACCGCTGCATGCAGCGCCAGCGAGATCAACAGGCTGCGGGTCGCCGCGAACCCCCGCTCCACGCCCCCCACGCCGATGAGCGAGGGAAGCCCTTGAGCCAGTGGGCTATCGCCGCCCAAGGTCAGGCCGAAGCGCGCCTCCTGCCCGGCGGACCGCTCGAGCAATTGCAGGATCTCGCCCGAGGCGCCGGATTGGGAGGTCAAGATGACACTACGCGGCCGGTCAGGCAGCGGCTGGGCCAGAATCTCCGAGGCAACGATGGCCGTGGCGTCCAGGCCCAGGGCGCGATAGACCGGCTCGGCTACGCGGTTGACGAAATGGGAGGCGCCCATGCCGATCAGCAGCAGGCGGCCGGTCAGCCGCGCGCTCTTGGCGATGCGGGCGGCCGAAAGCTCGGCGCCGGCGAAGGAGGCCAGCGCGTCGGCATGCTGGCGACGCATCTCGTCCTCGATGAGCGCCAGGCCGGATGCCGGGGTTGTCGTTGCGTTCATCGCCTCAGCCTTTCACGCCGCCGGCAGCAAGACCGGAGATCAAGGATTTCTGCAGGAAGAAAGCTATCAGCAGCGGCGGCAGGGCCGTCAGGATGCCGGCGGCCGAGATCAACGCGTAATCCGTCGCCCGGCCGGCGGCGAAATCGGCAATGGCCACCGGCAGAGTCTTGGCGCGCAGATCGTTGGTATAGAGCAGGGCATAGAAGAATTCGTCCCAGGCCAGCAGCACCGCAAACAAGGCGGCGGTGCCGAGGCCGGCCTTGGAGATCGGCAAGATCACATGGCGGATGACGCCAAAGAGGCCGGCGCCATCCATGCGTGCGGCCTGTTCGATCTCCAGCGGCACCGCATCGAAATTCGACTTCAGCAGCCAGGTGACGAAAGGCAGCAGGATGGTGCAATAGACGATGACCAGAGCGGCCACGTTGTTCAGCAGGTTCAGCGCGCTGAACACCAGGTAGAGCGGCAGGATCAGGGCGACCGGCGGCATCATATAGGTGCCAAGCACGGTATAGAGCAGCCCCATGCGGCCCGGATATCGCGAGAAGCTGTAAGCGGCTGGAATACCGGCAATAAGCGCAATGGCGCTGGCACCGATGGCGGCGATCAGGCTGTTGCGCAAGGCGTAGACGAATTCCTCGCCCGCCGAATGGGCCTCCACCGTCAGAAGCTTGGCATATCGGGAGAAGTCGGCTTGGTCAGGCAGCCAGTGAAGCGGCAGCGAGGTCAAATCCTTGGTGCTGCTGATGCTCATGATGAAGAGCCAGACCAGCGGCGCCAATGTCGCGATTACCAGCACCAGCACAGCGGCATAGGTCAGGATCCGCGCCAGGGGTTTCGCGCGGCGGTTCATCCCACTCTCTCCCGGCGCCGGAGCAGCGTGATATAGGCTGCGATCATGACCGCACTGGTGAGTGCCACCACCAAGGCATAGGCGGCACCGCTGCCCGCGCGCAGATAGCTGAAGGATTCCTGATAGACGAAGAAGCTGACAGTCTTGGTCGAATCCGCCGGCCCGCCGCGGGTCATCACATAGATGATGTCGAAAACCTTGAAGGCTTCGATCATGCGCAGGATCAATGCCACGGTGAGCGGGCCCAGAATATGCGGGAAGGTGATTTTCCAGAACCGCATCCAGGGCCCTGCGCCGTCGATGGCCGCCGCCTGGTAGAGCTCACGCGGAATGGTCTGCAGCGCCGCCAGCACGATCAAGGCGACCAGCGGGTAGTTTTTCCAGACATCCGCCAGGATCACCATGTTCATGGCCGAATCCGGATGGCCGAGCCAGGAGCGGTAACTGTCGATCAGACCGAGTTGGCTCAGCAAGGCGTTCAGGCTGCCGAACTCGGGGTTGTAGATCAGTCGCCACAGAATGGCGTTGACGATGGTGGGCAGCGCCCAGGGCAGGACCAACAGCGCGCGCACGATTGTGCGGCCGACGAATTCTCGATCCAGCAGCAAGGCCACCAGCACGCCCAGCAATAGTTCGATCGCCACCGACACGATGGCGAAGTAGAGCGTCCGGCCGAAGGCGTCACCGAAATTCGGATCGGTCAGGACATAGCGGAAGTTGTCCCAGCCGACCCAGTTCGGAGTGGCTCGGCGGCCCGTGAGTATGGCATCGGTGAAGGAGAGCCGGATGGTGTTGAGCAGCGGATAGCCGGTCACCACCGCCATGATCGCCAGCATGGGCAGAAGCAGGTACCACGCCTGACGTTGAGGGCTGGCCCGAGGCATGAGCGGCTATTTCGATAGGAAATGCAGCGGATGGGCGGAAGGAAAGTGGCACGCGTCACTCCCACCCGGCCCCTCCCCCACGACCGGCGAGGCGGACGTAAGGGAGAGGCTCAAGGCGGGAGGTGACTTACGCATTATGCCCGTGGGCGCTTAGTGCAACCGTGCCGCCTCGTCGGCCGCCTGCTTCATGGCGGCATCCGGCGTGGACTTGCCCAGGAGAACTTCCTGGATCCTCTTCTGGAGGATCGACGAAAGCTCCTGATAGGCCACTGTGGACGGCCGCGGATATAAGACCGCGATGGATTGCTTCGCCGCCGCAATCAGCTCTTCTTGACCCTTGGTCACCGCCGGATCGTCGTAGGAGGACTTCCAGATCGGCAGGCTGAGCTTGGCGTATTTGTTCTGGACGGGCTGGGAGGTGATGAAGGTGATGTATTTCCACGCCTCGTCGGGATGGCCGCTGTTGGCGGTGATGCCCAGGCCCATGGAGCCGTTGACGGCAGAAGACTGCGTCTTGCCTTCGACGCCGGGCGCGGGAACGATCCCCACCTTGCCCACGACCTTGCTTTCCTTCGGGTCGTTGGCCATGGCGTACATATAGGTCCAGTTGAGGGCGAAGGCTGCATCGCCGTTGGAGAAGACCTTGCGCACGTCTTCTTCCAGATACTCCCGCGAGTTCGGGTTGGAGAGGCCATCCTTCAGGCTCTGGTCCATGTATTTGACGGCGTCCAGCGCGCCGCCGCTATCGAAGCTGGGCTTGTCCCCGTTATAGAAGCTGCCCTGATAGGCGTCGACCAGCGTGGTGTAGTCGCAGATCAGCGCCTCGGCCTGGGACCAGCTCCACACAATGGGGGATTTGACGATGCCCTTGTCCTTGATGATCTTGGCGTCGGCCGAGAGTTCGGCCCAGGTGCGCGGCGGATTGGCGATGCCCGCCTTTTGCAACATCTCCTTGTTGTAGAACAGGTACTTGGTATCGAGAATCCAGGGCATTCCGTAGCGCTTGTTGTCATAGATCACGGTCGTCCAGGCGCCGTCAAAGACCTGGGAGTTCAGGCCGGCGTCGATGCGGCTCGTGACATCCTGCAAAAAACCGTGTTTGGCGAATTCCGCCGGCCAGATCACGTCGAACAGGACGACGTCATAGCCTGAGGCGCCGGCGCCCTGGGCGGCGACGATCTTGTCGTGCAGGGCTTCGTAGGGAACGAACTCCAGATTGACCTTCAGGCCCGGATTGGCAGCCTCGAATTCCGTTGTCATGGCCCGGATGTCGTCTTCGCTATAGGCCGCCTGTTTCATGAACAAGGCGTTCAGCGTCACATCCGCGGCCGACGCCGCCGTCGGGGCCAGGACCCCGGCCAGCATCGCTAGGCCGAAACCCACGGCCCATATCAGGAAACGGTTCATGGCACTCCTCCCACTGTCATTGCTGTCCGCCGGGCGCTTCGCCGGCAGGAAGCATACCCCGGCCGGGGCGGGCGGATCGGCGCTAAGCAGATCACAGTTTAATTATTAAATCAATTTGATAGGTTTAATTCCCGGTGCATAATCCCGGCGACCGAAAATGACCCAGATTCCAGGTAGAACCGCCACCGTCGCCGGCACCAATCTGGCGCAGGCGAAATCGCACAACCGCCGGGTGGTTATCGAGGCGGTGCGGATCAACGGCGCGCTCTCGCGGGCCGAGATCGCCCGATTGACGGCCCTCAGTTCCCAGACCATTTCCAACATCGTGAGCGAGCTGGAGACGGCCGGCATTCTGAAAGCCGCGGCGCGACGAAAGACCGGCCGCGGCCAGCCCGCTACGCCCCTTTCCATCGATCCGGACGGGGCCTATTCCATCGGCTTGCAACTCGACCATCGCAAACTCATCGGGGTGGTGGTCGATCTGACGGGCAAGATCCGCGCGCGCAGTTTGATCGCCGTCGACCGGCCCACGCCCGGCGAGGCCCTGCCCGCCATGCAGCGCCTCATCGCCAAGCTCCTGAAAGCGGCACGGATCGATCGCAGCCGCCTGCTCGGCATCGGCCTTGCCATGCCAGGGCCCTTCGGCGTCGAGGGCATCACCTCCGTCGGGCCCACAGCCCTTCCCGGCTGGCAGGATTTTCCCCTTGCCGCCGAACTCGGCCGGCTGACGGGCCTTGCCGTGTTCGTGGAGAACGACGCCACGGCGGCCGTGATCGGCGAACGCCTGCACGGCGTGGCGCGCAGTCTCGATAGCTTCGTCTATCTTTTCATCGGCACCGGTCTGGGCGCCGGGCTTTTCCTCGGCGGCCATCTCTTCAAGGGCAGTGCGCATAATGCGGGCGAGATCGGCCATATGATCGTGGAGCCGGAGGGCCGCCCTTGCCCCTGCGGCAATCGCGGCTGCCTGGAACGCTATCTCTCGCTGCGGGCCGCCTATGAGTATTTGAAATTCCCCGATCCCGACCACGCCTCTCCCGAGATGCTGAGCGATCTGCTGGTCCAGGGCGATCGCCGGATTTTGCGCTGGATCGGTTCGGTTCTCCCCCCCATGCGCCGCGCCGTGAACATCCTGGAATCCATGCTCGACCCCGATGCCATCGTGCTCGGCGGGTTCTTGCCGCTGCCTCTCCTCAAGGCGCTGTTCGAGCGCCTCGAACCCCTGCCCCCTTCGGTCGGCGCCCGGCGAGCTCGCCGCTCGCCCCGCATCCTGCTGGGCGCCGCCGGCCGCGAAACGTCCGCGCTGGGTGCCGCCGCACTGCCCATCTTCGACGAGATCAACCCGCAATTCGACGTGCTGCTGAAGCCGCAGCGGAGCTAGGTGCAGGACGCCGCTTCGCCTTGCTTCTGCTCACCGGCGCCGGCCAAGATAGCCCGCCATGACGATACTCGCCCTCGGCCTGCTCTTTGCCCTGCTCTTGCTGGCGGCCGCGGTCTTGCTCTATGTCCGGCGCTGGGCGCGCGGGGGGCCAGCCAACGTCGATTGGCAGGGCGGCATTGTCCGCCTGCCCCAGGCATATCTGCATGACGTGCATCACGTGGTCTCGCGCGAGCGTTTCGCGGGGCTCATGCATGCGCTGACCGCGGGCGGGCTTTTGGCGAGTTTGCTGCTGCTGTTGTTCATGGCCTGGATCGGCTGGCGGGGTATCCTGCCTGGCGCGCTGCTGCTTCTCGGCCTGGTCGGCCTGGTCGGCGGCAGCCTGCTGGTCGCGCGCCGGCGTTGGCCAGGGCGGCCGGCGAGGCTCTCTGGCGGACGGTTTCAATTTCTTCCGGCGCTGCTTCTGTTCTTCTCGCTTTCGGCGGCGCTGATCGCGTTCGGCGAGCTCGGTTGGCTGCCGCGCTCGGCCGATGGTCAACCGCCGGGGCAGATGTTCACCGCTCTCGCCCTGGTTCTGCTGGCGACCCAGGTCGCCTGGGGGCCTTTGAAGCATGTGGTTGCCGGCACATTGAGTCTGATCACCCATCCCCGGCCGGCGCGGTTCGGCGCGGGAACTCCGGTGGCTGATCTGGCACCTCTCGATCTCGATGGCCCTCAACTCGGCGTCGCCGCGATCGGCGATTTCGCCTGGAACCGCCTCGTCTCCTTCGATGCCTGTATCCAATGCGGGCGCTGCGAGGCCGCCTGCCCGGCCTATGCCGCGGGCCAGCCATTGAATCCCAAGGCCCTGATCCAGGATTTCGTCGCAGCGCTGCCGGGGCCGGCCCTGGAACATTACAGCGGCTCGCCCCATCCGCCGCGCGTGGCGGAGAGCGGCGGCACCATCATCCGCCTTGGGGCGGATGGCCGGGGTGCGGTGCATAGCGACACCATCTGGGCCTGCACCACCTGCCGCGCCTGCGTCTATGAATGCCCGATGATGATCGAGCATGTGGATGCCATCGTCGATCTACGCCGCCATCAAACCCTGGAACGAGGCGCCACGCCGGGCAAGGGTGCCGACGCCTTAGCCGAATTGAAGGCCGCCGACAATCCGGGCGGCCGCGCGCTGTCCAGCCGCCTCGATTGGGCGAGCGATCTCGATCTGCCGATCTTCGCCAAGGTGAAGAGCGCCGAAAATCTGCTCTGGCTCGGAGAGGGCGCCTTCGATCTGCGCAATCAGCGCAGCCTGCGAGCCCTGGCCCGTCTGCTCCGCCGCGCCGGGGTCGATTTCGCCGTATTGGGCGCAGAGGAACTCGACAGCGGCGATATCGCGCGCCGTTTGGGCGATGAGGCGGTGTTTCAGGATCTTGCCCGCCGGAATATCGCCACATTGGCCAAATATCGCTTCTCGCGCATCATCACCGCCGATCCCCATGTACTGCATTGCCTGAAGAACGAATATCCGGCGCTGGGCGGGCGCTATAGCGTCATCCATCACAGCACATTGCTGGCGAGCCTGCTGGCCGATGGAAAGCTGGAACCGCAAAAGGCGCTGGGCGGCAGCGTGACCTATCACGATCCCTGTTATCTCGGGCGCTACAACGGCGAGATCGCATCGCCGCGCGCCATTCTCGATCGCCTCGGCGTCGAGCGGCGCGAGATGGAGCGTTCGGGCATGCGCTCCTCCTGTTGCGGGGGCGGGGGCGGCGCGCCGCTGAGCGACATAGCGGGCAAGCGGCGCATTCCCGACATCCGCATGGATCATGCGAAGGCAACGGGTGCCGCCACCGTGGCCGTTGCCTGCCCCAATTGCGCGATCATGCTGGAAGGCGTCGTCGGCCCCCGGCCCGTGGTGGCCGACATCGCCGAACTGCTGGAGGCGGCGCTGTGAACCGGCCACGCATCGAGCGGCGGCGGCCGGCCGGTCCAGCGGCGCCGGATGGGCGCATCCGCCGCGATCCGCGCGCCGAACGAACGGCACCGACAACCGCTGCAACTGAGGCCGCCTCGCCCAGCGGGCGCGTCCGGCGCGATCCGCGCGCCGGGCGCACGCCCATGCGGGCGTCGGCTCCGGTGGAAAAGGCAGCGGTGAGCCCCGCGCCTCGCCTTGTCGTCATCGATGAACCGGCCTGCCTGATTCTCGCGGTTCCCGATCTTGACGATGGGCCGCTCAGCAACCATGACCGCGACCTGTTGGGAGCGGCACGTCTACTGGCCGACGCATTGAAGGGCGCCGTGGCGGTCCTGGTATCCGCACAGTGCACGGAGGATTTCGGCGCCGCCGGAGCCGATCGGCTGCTGAGCGCGGATCTGCCCGCTGGTTATGCGCCGGAAAAAAAGACAGCCGCGGTTCTGGCAGCGATCGAAGCCCTGCGGCCTCGCCATGTTCTGTTCCCCGAGACCGCGGCCGGCGGCGGCGACATCGGGCGGCGCGTCGCCGCAGCATTGGACGAGCGCTTGGCGCCGCGCGTGATGCGCCTCTCGGCGAGCGAAACGGCCAGCCGGGGCAATGGGGGGCGCAGCGAATTTCTGCGCCAGCCACCCCGCCTGTTGCTTGTCGCAGCCGAAACCGCCGACCCGCCGGTTGGATCGCGTTGGGAGGCGCGCCCCTTGCCCGCCCTTTCGACATCGGCAACGGCGAGCCTTGTCGAAGACCGCGGCCTTGCCGCGACCGATCCCAACGCCGTGCCGCTGCGGGAAGCCGATTTCATCGTCAGCGCCGGCAATGGCGTCACCGATTGGGCCAGCTTCCACGATATGGCGACCGCGTTGGGCGCCGCCGAGGGCGGCAGCCGCGTCGTCTGCGACGCGGGATCGATGCCGCGTGATCGCCAGGTGGGCGCTTCGGGCAGCCTGGTCGAGCCGCGCTGCTATCTCGCCTTCGGCATCGCCGGCGCGCCGCAGCATCTGCAGGGCATCGCGCGCTGCGAGCGGGTGCTGGCGGTCAACACCGATCTCCATGCCGAGATGGTGAAACGGGCCGATCTCGCCATCATCGCCGACGCCCAGGCGGTTATGCCGGCCCTGGCCAAGCTTGCGAAGGAACAACGCCGTGGCCATTGATATTGCAGTTCTTCTTTCGATCGGCCGTCACCCGGCATCGGGGCGCTCCTGCCGGGCCGATCGCGACGCGCGCGCCTTGGAGATGGCCCTGAACCTCGGGCCGGCTGTGCGGCTCCATGCCATCCATGCGGGCGATCCGGACGAGCCGGCGCTGGCCGATTATCTCGGCATGGGCATCGATAGTTTGACGGTATTGCATCAGCCCGCTCGTGCCGATGTGGTAGCGGCCCTGGTGGCGCATTTGGCCATATTGAAACCCGCCCTGATCCTGGCAGGATCGGCCGCCGAGCACGGGGAAGGCAGCGGGATGCTGCCCTATCTGCTGGCGCGGCGGTTGGGCGCGAACCTACTGTCCGCCATCGCCGAAATGGAACTGGGCCAGGAACGCATCGACGCGCTACAAGCCCTGCCCGGCGGGCGGCGGCGAAAACTCAGCGCGCCGCTACCCTGCCTGGTTACCGTCGATCGCGCGGCAGCGGCCCCGCGGCAGAGCGCCTTCGCGAAGGCCCGGCGCGGACGCATCCAGAGGCTGGATTTTCCCGCCGGGCCGCCCGAGGCCCTCGACGCTCGCGAGATTCCCGCACGCCCAAAGCCCAGGCGGCTGAAGATCGTGACCGGCGCAACCGCCGCTGAACGTCAGCGCGCGGCCACGGAAATGCGGTCTGGCCGCGGCAAATTGCTCATCGACCCCCCGGCCGAGGAGGCCGCCCGGGCGATTTACGATTATCTGCAGGAGGAAGGAATTCTATCGCCGTCCCACCATGTCTCCGTACACCCGTCCACCATTTCCCCGTGCTAGACAGCCATCAGTCCTGCTTCATCAACATCGGTCTAGCGCTGAGTTGTGGACAGCGAGGCATGCAATCCCGCGCTTCCGTCGACCCCACACTATGCGGCCCCAGTGGCGCTGAGGTCGCCGGAGAATCTAAAAGTGCGCCAGAAGCCCCCAAGGGGGCGTCAGCCCGCTGCCGAGGAAGTAGTAGGCATAGGCGGCGGTTGCGATGCCCACGGCCACGACCGCGAGGCGGTATGTCACGCCGACGAAGTGGGCAGTCGCACCGAGGCCCGCGATTACTATCGCAAGGCCGAATGTCACGCGCTCACGCCCGGCAAATACCGCCGGATAAGCATTGAGGGCGAAAACGATGACCCCGACCAAAAGAGCAGCAGCGAGAAAGATCACCTGGCCAAGTATCTTTTTTTTCATGATGCGCATTCCCGCGTAACCGTTGACGAATCGCTTGGGAATGCGTGGCCGGCTCGATGTGTCGGCAACAATCTGCAGGCTTCCATCCGTACCGTTTCAGGCTAGCGGTTCCAACGTCGGACGCCTGCCTTCCCGCCTGCGCCAGAGTTAGACAACGCTTGGGAACGCTGGTTTATTCTGGGTTATTTCCCGGCAGGCAGCCCTGTGCCCGCGAGGGAATTTGCAAATGGATAGGGAATCTCGGCCGAGACTTCGCGCTGGCCACCGGTGCGGCTAGCGAGTTCCGCCCACCGCCTGCCCGACCAGTGCGCCATCGAGGTCGCCCTCATCGATAAGCTGATCGGGGCGCGCCGGGCTGCACGTATCGGCGCATCGTCGCCGTGCTGGTCGGATCGGCAGCTTCGCGGCGTGGAAGATGTCGGGGTGGTCAATCACTTGGCGGATACCCTTGACAACGCTCTTTCGTCAACTGCGCGAAATGGCCGCGCTTATGGCATGGCCCGACATCCGCAAAGACTTGGAAAACCTCCAATATGAACTGGTGGCCCAGAGCAGCCTGTCGCGCATTCAGCCGTGACATAGTTGGGCCAGGAGCTGGTCGGGGTCAGCCCGGTCTAGCGAGACGGGGGAGCCTGGCAGACCGGGCTGAGCCCTAAGAGTGGCATGATCGACGCGGCAGATTTGGGGGATGCCGCTGGGGTAGAAAGATTCGACCGGATGCACTCCTAGGTCGAGTATGCGGCGAGCAGCCACTTTCGCAATCAACCAAGAGGGGACCTACCCCTCATACTTTCAGTGAATATCACTTCGTGGCGATGGAACTTGCTCCCCTCGAATGGTTTGACTCCTGGACAGGTCCGGGAGAAACCGATGTCAACCCCGTTCCGTGCTCAGATTTACCGAGACGTAGCCCACCTGCTGCGAGAGCAGGCTGCGGCCAGTACGCCCGAGATCCAAAAGGAAATGGAGGCAACAGCGCGCCAATACGATCTGTTGGCAGAGAACGTCGAGATGTCAAACTCCCAGGCCGTGATGGATTCCCGAAAGCTCTATCAACGGGTCGGATTGCAAGCGCAGGAAGCGTCCGACCTGCGATGGCGAAATGACGGAGGCAGGCTCTAAGCCACGCATTGTCAATATCTTCGTCACGGAGGCCGAGGCCTGGAATTGGATCAAAGAACAGGAGTCGGTCAACAAACTTGTCGCGTAAGAGGCAAAGGGCGCGAAGGGCAGACGTTGCCGATCACCTGACGCCTAAAATGCCCCTGCGATCCCATCGGCCTAGCCGCGGTGCGTCCGATCATGGGTTGTGTCAAGATAGCCGCGCCAAATGCCGACCAGATAGATGGGCGCTCTAGCCATGCCCCGTTTCATCGCCATACTCCTCGCGGCGATGGTCATGCTCTTGATCGTCGGGGTCATGTGGTATTCGAATCCATAGATCCCGGTGCGACGCTGCGCTCAGCGTGCTCCAGGAACTCGCCGCTTCACTCGGGATTCGCGCTGGACCCTCGACAGCCACCACCCCTAGCGCAAGTAGCCCAATTCGCTTGTGCGAGTGAGAAAGCCGCGCTGGTATCTATTTGACCGCCAAGGGCACGGGTATTCCAATTTGCCGCGTTGCTAGCCTCGGGTAGTTTAAGGCTTAGCCCTGGCTGGGTAGTGGGCCAGCTTGAAAGTCAGGCGCCGCCTTGGCTCTTCTTTTCGGATTGTTCCATACTCTCGGCCATCAGTTCATACTGGCGTGCTATCGCCTCCATATCATCCTTGCGGATTTCATCATCCTTGCGGATTTCGGGCGTGTTAAAATGCTTTGCTTTCTCTCTTAGCCGCTTGGCCTGCTCTCGGTAGCTTTGGGCGCGGGTTTGGTTTGACACGGCCCCCTCGCAAATGTGGGCGCTAGCAAGTCAAAGCCATAAAACGGAACAGGTCTTGTGATATTTCGTGCTGCGACTAGGGCCAGCAGGCATGCCATATTTCCGTCATGGCGGACCCACACGACAGACCACCAAAGACGACGAGCATCCAGAGATCATGAATTGCTCGCCCGCAATCCTCCGCCCCGATAATTGTCACGACCAAGCCACCGAGCCGCGCCAGACATTTTCCGCCGCCGCCCACATCGACTGCCGCGCCATGCCCAATTACTTTCTACCCGCACTCTGCCCACGATCACACAGCGCGTTGCGGCGAATGTCGGCGCAAGACCACGGTAAGAAAGGCGCCTAAGCTATGGAGTTTCGACCTTTCCACACAAACCAGCGAACGGTTGCGGAATCGAACAGGGAGGACTAGTTTTCCGCCATGTCGAACCGTCTCCAAGACCTGTTGGCCGAGCGTCCCTATCTGATCGCCGATGGCGCCATGGGCACCAACCTCTTTGCCATGGGGTTGATGTCGGGCGACGCGCCGGAGCTGTGGAATTTCGACCACCCCGAGCGCGTCGAGGCGCTGCATCAGGGCTGGGTCGATGCCGGTTCCGACATTATCCTGACCAATAGTTTCGGCGGCACTTCTTACCGGTTGAAGCTGCACAAACAGCAGGATCGGGTGCTCGAGGTGAATCGCGAGGCCGCGCGCATCGCGCGCCGCGTCGCCGATCGCGCCGGGCGGCCAGTGATCGTCGCGGGCTCGATCGGCCCCTCGGGCGAGTTGTTCGAGCCGCTGGGGGCGCTCACTGTCGACGAGGCGACGCGCGAATTCGCCAAGCAGGCCCAGGCGCTAGCCGAGGGCGGGGCCGAAGTTCTGTGGATCGAGACCATGTCGGCCAAGGAAGAAGTCGCCGCCGCCGTGGCGGGCGCCGCGACCACCGGGCTCCCCTTCGTCACCACCATGAGTTTCGACACCAACGGGCGCACCATGATGGGCCTCTCGCCGGCCGAGTTCGCCAGCCTCGCCCATGAGCTTTCGCCCCAGCCGCTCGGCTACGGCGCCAATTGCGGCACGGGTGCGGCCGAGCTGGTGGCAGCCTTGGTCAATATCGGCAGCGCGGCGCGGCCCGACGATGTCATCGTCGCCAAGGGCAATTGCGGCGTCCCCTATTTCGTCGAAAGCCAGATCCGTTACGACGGCACGCCGGAATTGATGGCCGATTACGCGCGCATGGCCCGCGATGCCGGGGCGCGAATTATCGGCGGCTGCTGCGGCACCACGGCGGCCCACATCGTGGCCATGCGTGAAGCGCTGGCCGATCACCTGCCGGGCAGCAAGCCCAGCTTGATGGAGATCACCGCGCGGCTGGGCAAGCTCACCGCTGGAACCGAAGCCGGCGGCCTCGCCGCCGACCCCTCCGCCGGCAACCGCCGCGCCGGCCGCCGGCGCCGCGACGCCGACGCGGCGTTTTAGAAGCAGCGCCTTCGACGTTCTGTCATGGCCGCGCTTAGCGCGGCATCAATGTCTTTCCAGCACAAGAAGACGTCGTAGATACCCGAGCCTCGGCCTTCGGCCGATCTCGGGCATGACAATGAGGAAAGCTAGCGCGCCAACTCCAGCGCCGTTTCCAGATCGGCGATGCTCTCCAGCACCAGATCGGCGTGAAGAACCAGCGTCTCGCGGGGGCTGACACCGGTGAGGACGCCGATTGCCAAGCCGGCGCCGGCAGCCCGCGCCATGTCGAGATCGTGGGGCGAATCGCCAACGACGGCGATCGATTTAGCCGGCAGGCCGGCAGTGCGGCAGAAGGCGTCCACCATCCCTGGCCCAGGCTTGTGGCCGAAGCCGGAATCATAGCCGCAGACGAAATCCATCAAGCGGCGCACGCCGAAGGAGTTCAACTGGGCCTCCGCGGCCGCTGAACTGTCCATGGTGGCGAGTCCCAGGCGCAGGCCGTGGCTGCGCAGACGACCGAACAAATTGACCAGATCGGTCACTGGCCGTGCATTGGCGATGGCATGTTCGCGAAAGAACTTGTCGAGCTTGGCGGTGAGCGCACCATGGTCGGCGTGGCCGGCTGTCTGGGCCCAAAGCAGGCCGATCTGTGCGTTGGTACCCGCCGCCAGGGGCGAATCCGGCCGGAAGCGCTTGGTCACCGGGTCGCGCCCGCCCAACGCCAGGAGCCTCTCGGCCAAAGCCACATCGCCGCGCGCCGTGTCATGAGCGGCCTGTTCATAGGCCGTCGACCAGGTCGCGAAGAAATCGATGAGCGTGCCGTCCTTGTCGAACAGCACGCCGCGGATCGCCGGCGCTGCCATGTTCCCTTCCGCGTTCAGGCGTCGGGGGAGATGGGTGCCTCGGGGTCCGATTGGCCGAGATCGGTCTGCTTCAGCATGCCGCGATAGAGTTCATGCTCGCCCACCACACCCAGCAATTCGCCATCGGGGCCCAACAGGATCAGGGGCCGCTTGGTGATTTGGCGGACCAGGACCGCGCCGCGCATGGGGGTGCGCTGGTTGCCGGTCACCATGGCATAGTCGCCGATCTTGGCGAGGTCCAGGTCGGTGGCATAGTCGATGAAGCGGCCGGGCTGTCCGGCGATCACGAGGTCCGTCGGCCGACCCGCCGCGTCGATCTTCACGCGGCAGCGGCCGGCGCGATCCAACTCGACAATCAGGGGATTGGTCGGGTCGCGCTTCAGATCCGTCACCGGGCGCATCAAGGTGCCCCCCTTCAGCACCGTCAGCGGATTCATCGAGGCAACGAAGCGGCGCACGTAATCGTTCACCGGCCGCATGACGATGTCCTCGGGCGGGCCGAACTGGACGATGCGTCCGCCCTCCATGATGCCGATACGGTTGCCGATCTTGAGCGCCTCGTCCAGATCGTGGCTGACGAAGACGATGGTCTTCTTCAGCGCGCGCTGCAGTTCGATCAACTCGTCCTGCAGATGTTCGCGGATCAGGGGGTCGAGCGCGCTGAAGGGTTCGTCCATCAGCAGAATCTGGGCGTCGGTGGCAAAGGCGCGGGCAAGGCCGACCCGCTGCTGCATGCCGCCCGAGAGTTCATGGGCGAATTTGTCGGCGAACTTGTCAAGCCGCACCAGTTTCAGCTTCTCATCCACGATCCGGTCCCGCTCCGCCTTCGCCACGCCGCGCACTTCCAGGCCGAAGGCGACGTTGTCGCGCACGGTCAGCCAGGGCATCAGAGCGAATTGCTGGAACACCATGGATATCCGGTTGCGGCGTAGCTCGCGCAAGACTTCGCCACTGCAGGATGCAACGTCGACCTCATCGCCGCCGGCCCGGACCATGACTTTACCGCGGGTGACGGTGTTGAGGCCGTTGATGCAACGCAGCAGCGAGGATTTGCCCGAGCCCGAGAGCCCCATCAGCACCAGGATCTCGCCCTCGTTGACGAAGAGCGAGGCGTCGTGGACGGCGACCAGATTGTCCGTCTTCTCCAGGATCGTATCGCGCCCTTCGCCCATATCGAGCATGGCGAGCGCCGCCGCGGCATTGCGGCCGAAGATCACGTCGACATGCTCGAACCGCACGGCGTTGCGTGCAGCACCTGCCGGGTCGGCGGCGCTCGCCGGATCGGCACTGGTCTTGATCATGGGTTCAACCCTTCGCAGGCTTGGCAACGACCCGCTGCCGGGCGCGTTGTTTGAGGACGCGATCGAGGCCGATGGCCACGATAACGATGGCGATGCCGGCTTCGACACCCAGCGAAACATTGCTCTGGGCGAGTGCGCGCACGGTCGGCGTGCCAAGCCCCCCGGCGCCCACCAAGGCGGCAATCACCACCATGGAGAGCGACAGCATGATGCATTGGGTGACGCCTGCCATGATGGTGGGCAATGCCGCCGGCAGCTTCACCTTCACCAGCAACTGCCAGCGCGTGCAGCCGAAAGCCTCGCCCGCTTCGACCAGCGGCTTCTGCACCTGGCTGATGCCGAGATAGGTCAATCGGATCGGCGCCGGAATGGCGAAGATGACTGTGGCGATAAGGCCCGGCACGATGCCAAGGCCGAACAGCACCAAGGTGGGCACCAGATAGACGAAGGTGGGAATGGTCTGCATCATGTCCAGGATCGGAGCCAGGGTCTGGTAGATCCAGGCGCGGCGGGCGGCGAGAATGCCCACGGGAATGCCGATCACAAGAGAGACGAAGCTGGCGGCGGTGACCAGAACCAGCGTCTCGATCATCTCGTTCCACAGGTCGAGATTCAGGATCAGCAGCAAGCCGGCAAAGATGAACAACCCCACCTTCCAGCTGCGCTGCAACCAAAATGCCAGCAGCGCGGCAACGACGCAGAAGACCAGCGGATTGACCCGATCTTCGAGGATGCCGACCAGCCCCTCGATGGGGATACGCAAACCGTTGGAGAGCCCGTCGAAGAACGAAGGGAAGTTGGTGGTCAGCCAATCGACGAAAACCCGCGCCCAATCGCCGATGGGAAGCTTGTGGTCGGTAATCAGATGCTGCAACCAGTCCATGGCCTAGGCCCCCTTGGCCGAGCTTGACATGAGAGAGCCCAAAAACAATGACGGCCCCCGCTTGAGGAATCAAGCGGGGGCCAACATTGGTCGTCTGCTGGTTCGCTGGCCTCCCCTTCGACAAGCTCGAGATGAGGCCGATTTCCTCAACCCTCATGCCGAACCCGTCGAAGCATGAGAGTCATGGCGCGCCGGTCAGCTGCCGGTGATGCCCAGCGATTTCTTGACCGCCGCAGCACCGTCCTGACCGTCGAAGGTCGTCACGCCGGCGAGCCAGCTGTCGAGCACGGCCGGATTGGCCTTCAGCCAAGCCGTCGCGGCCCGGTCGCCGTCCTTATCCTTGTTCGTGCTGATCCCGTCCATGATTTCGGACTCCATGGGGATCGTGAACTTGAGGTTGGACAGCAGCTTGCCGAGATTGGGGCATTCCGTGCTGTAGCCCACACGGGTCAGCGGATGGATCTGCGAAGCGCCGAAACCCATCGAATCCCAGCCCGTCAGATAGGTGATCGGCATCTTGGCCATCACCGGATGCGGCGCCCAGCCGAGGAAGACGATCCATTCCTTCTTGGCCATGGCCTTTTGGGCCTGGGCCAGCATGCCCTGCTCCGAAGATTCGATCAGCTTGTAGCCCTTCATGTTGTTCTTCGGATCGTCGATTGCCTTCTGGACGATCTTGTTGCCGTCGTTGCCCGGCTCGATGCCGTAGAACTTGCCCTGGAACTTCGCCGTATTGGGCCCCAAGTCCTTGATGTCCTTGACACCGGCATCGGCGACGTAGTTCGGGACCACCGGCCCATAAGGCGCGTCGGTCAGATCGGGCGGCAGTTCCTCGATGGTATGGGCGTCGCGATAGGGCTTGGTGCCCTCCTCGTTGGATGGCAGCCAATTGTCAAGGAAAAGGTCGAGCTTCTTGCCCTTGAGGCCTGCCAGGATGACCGGCAGGTCGAGCACGTCGATCTTTGTCTTATAGCCGAGCGCCGTGACGACCACGTTGAACAGGCCGTTCTGGGCGGTGTTGTCGGTCCAACCAACATCGGCCATGTGGATCTTCTGGCAGCTCGCCGGCTCCGCTGCCTGGGTCGTCCCAAAGACCAACGCCAGGGCCAGAGGGGAAAGCGCTAATGTTTTACGAAAGCCCATTGATCATGCCTCCATTTGCGACAGGCGCGGGGAACGGCCCGTCCGCTGTCGTTATTCAAATCGCGACCCGGCCATCTGCCAAGTCACTTCCCTGTGCGGTTCCGGCAAAGATTACCCGGTCGGCCATCGACAGTCCAACATAAACAAAGGTTTAGACGCCAACCCTCCCGCTTGGAACCGACCTGCTGACGCCATTTCGCGACACCCTATCATTGTGTCCCAAGGCGCTGCGAATGAAAGAATGGGAAAACCCGGAACGCCGATGGGGCAAAGGATCAGACCGAGCATGCCCAAACCCGATCTCCTACGCCGTATCGAGATCTATAACAGAGGGCGCGAGCCGGAGCGGCTGGCCATCAAATATGCGCGCATGCGCTCGAGCGCCTTCGTCTTCCTGCGCGGCACGGCCCATCTGTTCTACGAGGATTGGCCGCGGCGGAGCCCCTTGAACGATGCGCCCAAGGCCTGGATCTGCGGCGATCTTCATCTGGAGAATTTCGGCGGCTATACCGCGGCCGACGGGCAACCGCACTTCGATGTCTCGGATTTCGACGAAGCCGCGCGGGCACCCGTGACCTGGGAGTTGGCCCGCCTCTGCGTCAGCCTGAGCTTGAGAGCAATGACCTGGTCGGCTGCTGCCTCGATGGCTATGCGGCGGCGCTGTCGGAACGGGCGCCGGCCCCTATCGACGCTAAGACATCCCAATCGGATCTGCGGCGATTTCTACGCCAGTTATCCTCAAACGACCAGGCCGCCTTCCTGCAGGCTCGCACGACCGGCAAAGGTGCCGCGCGCCGCCTGCGCATTCTGAAGGACAAGACCCTGCCGGCCCAGCCCGTCCAAACGAAACGCCTGAAGCGCTGGTGGAAAAGCTATCGCGAGCATTTGGACATCAGACATTTCGGCAGGCTCCTCGACGTTGCACGCCGCATCACCGGCATGGGAAGCCTGGGCGTGCGTCGCTATGCCCTGCTCGTCGCCACCGACAAGGATGCGCGCCTTCTGGAACTGAAGGAGTCTGTTCCCGCCGCCATGATCCGGCTGCATCGCGCACCGGCGAATCCCTGGCTTAGCGAAGCCGCGCGCGTCACCGCCGCGCAGCGCCGCGCCCAGGCCGCCCCGCCCCGGCTGCTGACCGGCGTGGAAATCGGCAAGCGCAGCTTCATCCTGCGCGAACTGCATCCCGGCGACGACAAGCTGACCGTCGCCAAGGGCAAGGCCCAGCGCGAGCGCCTGGCGCGGCTTGCCCCCTGGCTCGGCCGCGTCACCGCATCCTGCCATCGCCGCACGGCGGGGTGGAAAGGTGCTGCCTCGGCAGCGGAACTCGCAGCCTTTGCCAAAAGCAAAGCTTGGCGAAAGCAGGTTGCGACATACGCGCGCGACTACAAAAAAGTTGTCGAGCGGGACTGGGCGTTGTTCAGGGAGGCGACCCCAAAATGACTACAATGCGGATAGGAGCTTCGCCGGCCGCAGATATCGCAGCTATTGCTCAGAATTAGTCCTTCGCGCCCGATGCGTGAAATACCTCGCGAGAAGATACGTGATGATCGCCGAGATCCCCGCTGAAACTGGGACCAGAATCAGAGGACCCAAAGGGCCTGGCGGAAACCTGTCCTTGAGTGAAAAGATTACGATCGGAGCAACGGCGCAGAAGCAAGCCAGCCATACTATCAAGCAACCCATCACGTAATATTTATGAACCTTTATCGCTTCGTACTTTTTCCTAACTCTTGCCTGCTCGCGTAATATCTCCTCGCGGTTCAATTCTGACTCCATCTGACAGAGATTGTCGCTACAGTTTACCTCTGGGACGCCTCGTAGTTCGGCGCGATATAGACCTTGGCCTCGGACCGGGGCAGCGGTGGATTGCCCAGGATCACATCGGCGAGCTTCTCCGCCATCATGATCGTCGGTGCGTTCAGGTTGCCGCTGACCACATTGGGCATGATGGAGGCATCGACGACGCGAAGCCCCTCCATGCCATGCACCCGCGCACTCGCATCGACGACGGCCATGGGATCGCTGGGCAGGCCCATCTTGCAGGTGCAGGAAGGATGATAGGCGCTCTCCCCCATCTTGCGGATATGGGCGTCGATTTCGGCATCGGACTTCACATCGGGCCCCGGCGCCAGCTCGGCCCCGCGATAGGGATCGAAGGCCTTCTGGGCGAAAATCTCTCGTGTAAGGCGGATGCCCGCGCGCATCTCCTGCCGGTCGCCCTCGGTCTGCATGTAGTTGAACAGGATCTCGGGATGCTGGCGCGGGTCCTTCGACTTCAGCTTCACATGGCCGCGGCTGGTCGGGCGCATGGGCCCGACATGGGCCTGATAGCCGTGCCCCGCCTGGGTCTGGCTGCCATCGTAGGAGGCGGCGATGGGCAGGAAGTGATACTGCAGATCGGGGTGCTCAACGCCGGGCTTGCTGCGGATGAACCCGCCGGCCTCGAATTGGTTGCTCGCCCCCGGCCCGGTACCGAAGAAGGTCCATTGCATGCCCACCAGAAGCTGGCGCAGCGGATTCTTCATTACCGGATAGAGCGTGATGGGTTGCAGGCAGGCATGCTGGACATAGGTTTCGATATGGTCCTGCAGGTTTTGGCCGACGCCGGGCAGATCGCGGATTACATCGACCCCATGCTGGCGTAGATGATCGGCCGGGCCGACGCCCGAGAGCATGAGAAGCTGGGGCGAATTGATCGAACCGCCGCTGAGGATCACCTCGCGGGAGGCCCGCGCCCGATACACCTGGCCGCCATGGGCGTATTCGACGCCGATCGCACGCTTGCCCTCGAACAGAACCCGCAAGGTCAACGCGCGCGTGAGCACATCCACATTGCCGCGCCTCATCGCCGGGCGCAGATAGGCCTTGGCCGTGCTCCAGCGCCGGCCGCGGTATGTCGTCATGTCCATCGGCCCCAAGCCTTCCTGCTGGTAGCCGTTGAGATCGGCGGTCACAGGATATCCTGCCTGGCGGCCGGCCTCCACCCAGGCCTTGAACAAGGGTTGGGGTGTATGGCCGCGGCTGACGTGCAACGGACCGTCGCCCCCGTGGTAATCGTCGGCTCCTAGATCGCGGCTCTCGGCGCGGCGGAAATAGGGCAGAATTTCGGAATAGGACCAGCCCGAGAGACCCATCTGGGCCCAGCTGTCGTAGTCCCGCGCGTGGCCGCGGATGTAACACATGCCGTTGATGGAAGAGGATCCGCCGATCACCCTGCCGCGCGGGCAATACATGCGCCGGCCGTTCATGAAGGGATCGGGCTCCGTATGATAGGCCCAGTTCAGCTTGTCGTCGGCCAGCGGATAGGCGAAGGCCGCCGGCATATGGATCTTCCAATTGAAGAAATAATCCTGCCCGCCGGCCTCCAGGACCAGGATCTTTTGGTCCGGCTTCGCGCCCAGACGATTGGCCAGAACGCAGCCTGCCGAGCCTGCGCCGACGATGATGTAGTCGTAAGTCTTCGTGTCAGCCATACGGCCTACCTTAAAATCCGATCCACCAACCTACCCTCTCGCTTGCTCGGGCGAGAGGATATTTAGGATGCTAATCCCCGATCCACAAACCCGCCGCCGGCCTATGCCTTCACCGGCTTCGCCCGGGGATCGAGGGTGCCGGCTACCGTGCCCTCGCCGCGCGGCGCGAATTTCGCCTGCTCGGCCGGCGGCAAGGCCATCCGCCGGCCCATGCGATATCGGGTGAAGACAGCAAGGGCGCCGGACACGCCGGCGAGATAGAGAAGCAACGACCAATCGCCCTCCCTCGACATCAGAAGGGAGGCCAGCAACGGCCCGGCCGTGGCCCCGATGGCCCAGGAGAGCAGCATGCCTGCGGATGCGGCCACCATCTGCTCGCGCTCCACATAGTCGAAGGCATGGGCGACGGCGAGCGGATAGATCGTGGCCGCGGCACCGCCGAAGAGCCCGGTCAGAACCAATAGCCAGGTCGTCGCATGGGCCGTGCGCGACAGGGCAAATTCCAGGAGGCAGGTGGTGGCTATGACGATCAGCACCCAAAGCAGCACGGTGCGGCGATCGTATCTATCGGAGAGCAGGCCGATGGGCCATTGCATCGAGAGCCCGCCCAGGAGCGTGATGCCCATGAAAACCGAAATGGCGAAAATCGACATGCCGATGCCGGCGCCGAACACCGCGCCCATGCCATAGAAAGCGCCGCTGATGAGGCCGGCGCCCAGCGAGGCCACGACGCCCAAGGGCGAGACGCGATAAAGCCGGGCGATGGAGAGGCGCGAGGTGCGATCGATGTCCGGGCCCGCAACCCTGGTCAGCACCACCGGCACAAGCGAGACGCAGAGCAGCATGGCGCCGAGGCAGAACAGCTCGAGGCCCTTCACGCTCCACACATTGACCAGAAGCTGGCCCAGCATGGAGGCCAGATAGTTGGTGACCATGTAGAGCGACAGGATCTGGCCGCGCGTCTTCTTGCTCGAGCGCAGGTTGAGCCAGCTCTCGATGGTGAAGAAGAGGCCGGCCATGAGGAAACCGACGATGATCCGAAGGGCGGCCCAGGCGATAGGATCGAACCACAAGGGGAAGATCAGCGTCGTCGCCGCCACACCGGCCGCAAACGCGGCAAAGGCACGGATATGACCGACCCTGGCGATGACCCCTTGGCCCCAGAGGCAACCGCAGACCAGGCCCCCGTAGTAGGCGGACATGACCAGGCCCGAAAATTCAGTGGGCACATGTTCCAGGCTCATGCGCACCGGCAGCACGATGCCCACCAGGCCGTTGCCAAGGATTAGGATGCCGGCGCCGAGCAGCAGGGAAGCGACGGTCTTGAGGGCCTGGAACATGGGGCGATCGGTCTCGGCTGGGTCTGGCGCCTCACATGCCCGGCGCGGCCCAATTCTGCGCGCGCGCCGACGACGCGACTAGCTTGGCGGCGACATGCCTGCAACCCATTGGACGTGACGGGATCATCCAAAGGGCGGTCGAGACTGTTCGAGCACGAGGGCTCCTTGACGGAAGGTTTTCGAGAATACCTACTGCCCGAGCCCGCTGTGCGGAAGGTTGATGGTATTGGCTCATGAGGAGTACCGCGTCATTCGACTGCATAATCGTCGGCGCCGGATCGGCGGGATGCGCGCTTGCCGGGCGGCTCTCCGAAGACACCTCATGCCCGCGTGAGCCGGGGAGCCCGCCTGGAGTTTCGCCCCCATGTGCCGGGCCCTCGCCTTCTACAGCGTACCCGCCAGCGTGCCCGCGCTTTCGCCGCCATCCAGCGTGAACACTTGGCCGGTTCCATAGGCCGCGTCATCCGAGGCAAGATAGGCAAAGAGCCCGGCCAATTCTTCCGGCCGGGCGTGACGGCCCATGGGGATCATGTCGTTCACCCGCTTCAGCATCTCCGGGCTGTATTCGGCCTCCTGCATGGGGGTCATGGTGTAACCGGGATTGACCGCATTGACCCGCACCTTGGGTGCGAGTTCGAGGGCCATGGTCCGCATCATGGCGATGATCGCGCCCTTGCTGGCGTTATAGTCGGCGTAATGGCGATAGCCGATGACGCCGCTGGTAGAAGCGGTGAACAAAATGGTCCCGCCCTTCCCCGCCATCATATGGCGTGCCGCCAGCTGGCTGACGTAGAACGAGCCGAAGAGATTGACGCGCAGGATGCGGTCGAATTCCGCACGCGGGATATCGACGAAATCGTGACGAATGGAGACCCCCGCGTTGCAGATAAGCACGTCGAGGCCGCCCAGGCTTGCGAGCGAGCGCGCAAAGGCCGGATCGACCGCGTCGGCATCCGCCACGTCGACACGGTCCACGCTGGCAAGCGCGGGCAAATTGGCGGCGATGGCCGCGGCGTTCTTCTGGCTCCGGCACCAGACGGAAACCTTGGCGCCATCGGCCAGGAACCGCTGGGCGATGGCCGCACCGATACCGGTGGAGCCGCCGGTCACGATCACACGCTTGTTGGTCAGATCGGTCATATTGCCTGCACCCGGTTGCTGTCCTGTTGACGCGAAAATGCCCCACGCCATGTCAAATGACGAAGCCTCGAGGCAAAGGCTCGAATGAGTTCAACACCTGCGGGCCACCGCGGGTCTCCAAGGTGACAACGATTCCGGGCTGCTCGCGCTCCGCCACGGAAAGTTCGAGCCCCAGGGTTTGAAAGAGACCGCTGAGCTTCGCCGCCTGTGGCGAGAAGAGCTCGACCTTGCGGAAGGCTCCGCCGCGCGGCGCGCTCAATGCGGGATGGGCGCAGTCGGTCCAATCGATGAAGAAGGGAACCAGCGCGCCGAACCCGTGGTTGCGCAAACCGACGCACTTCCACCCCAGCCAATTTCCGTTCGGCAGACGACGGCCGCCGCCGATCGCATCGCTGACCTCGAAGGAGGATCGCCGCGCCCGGTCGATGATTTCGTCCAGATCGACGCCGCCGACGGCCCAGTGATAGAGGCCCTGGTCTGTCAGGCTCGCCAGTTGGGGATCGAGAGAGACCGATGCCCCCTGGGCGGGGTCGCGTGCCAGGATTTCCACATATGTCTCATCGCCCAGCGATAGCAGGCTGTTCCGGGTTCCATCGCCCGGATGCACGCCACCATAGGCCGGGGCACAATCCATTCGTTCGGCAAAGTACCGCTCGCCGTCTGCCAGATCCGGCGAATACCAAACAAGGTGATCGATTCTCATGCGGGATTCCTAGAACGACTTCCGCGGCGCGACTTGTTGTCGAATTCGAATCGCCCCGTTGCATGTTAACAACATGGCAAGGTTGGGACGCCACCACAATCGCGATTGTGCCGGTAGACATTCACGGGCGCGCACCACAGGTTGGGAGTGCGCCCGTTCGCCCGGTTTTTGTTGCCAGAAAAACCCAAATAACTGGATACTGACCGCCGCGTTTGGCCGTGCGGTCATGGGGCGGTTGATCTATGGCTGGCGGGCACGCCGTCGGTCTGTTACGGGGGAGATTGTGCATGAATGGAGCTTTCCGCCGCGTGGCGCGGCTGGCTCTGTTGATCGCGGGGGTCGCCTTGCCGGCGGCCTGCGGCGATCTGGCCGTGGAATTCGCCCCAGAGAAGCGACCCTCGACGAGCGGGACAGGACTGGCAACGCAGGCCAACGAGCAGTTCCAGCAGGCGCTCCACGCCGGCAAATACGACGATCTCCCGCAGGTTCTCGACCTGCTGACTGCCGCATATCTGGAAAACCCGAACGACACCGCGATCGCGGCACATCTGGGCTTCGCACACATCTGGCGGCTCTCCGAACGTCAGCGGCTGACCAGCATTCCGGCAACCATCACCGACGACATCGTGCTGGCGCGCAAATATTTCGGCGAGGCCGTGCAATTGAATCCGGGCGATCCGAGCCTCCTCGGCTTTTATGGCGTATCGATGATGGCGGAAGGCCGTGTCGACAAGAACGAAAAGCTTTCGACCCGGGGTTATTTCATCGGGCAGAGGGCGATCGACCAATGGCCCGAGTTCAATTACTTCACCGTGGGTTATGTGCTGAGCGCCGATCCCTACGACAGCCAGATGTTCCGCGACTCCCTGGAATGGCAGTGGCGGACGCTGGATCTTTGCTATGGCGAAGCGATCGACCGCGGTTCTCCCAGCATCGCCAAATACCTCGCGCTGGAGGCCAAGGAGAGCGATCCGCACCGCAAGCGCGCCTGTTGGAATTCGGCAATCGCGCCCCACAATCTCGAGGGGTTCTTCCTCAATATGGGCGACATGCTGGTCAAGAGCGGCGATTGGCAGACGGGCTTGAAAATCTACGAAAACGCCAAGCTCGCCGTCGATTATTCAAACTGGCCCTATCGCGGTGTGCTGGAAGAGCGCATGGCCACGGCCGAGGCTAATGTCGAGTTATTCAGAAGGCAGTACAAGAATTCCGCGGTCATCACCGAACGCACTATGATGTTCAATTCGAAATTCAGCTGCATGGTTTGCCACCAGAATTGACGGCGAACAGCAATTGCGCACGGCCGGGTCTTAGCCTTCGTTGCGAAACCTGAGCGCCGCGACAATGCCGAGCAGGATGAAAATCACCAGCACGACGACTTGTGTCACTAGAAACGGCGGCTCGGACTGCGTCGGCGCCAAGGCATTCAAGCCCGGCACCTTCATGAAGGCCTGCACGATCAGGACGAAGACGTTGAGATAGAGGGCAACGACGGCGCCGAGCACGTAGATCCAGCGCCAGGCACCGGCGAGCCGGTGGCCGTAGCGCGCGAAGATCGCCAAGGTCAGCGCCACCAGCGTTATGATTCCGACAATATGGGAGGGCAAGAGCTGGACGAAGGGGAAGCCGAATCCGGTCAGGCAGGTTGCCACGGTGGTCACCAGAAACAGCACGGTCCAGCCATTGAGCCGGTTTGCCGCCACCAACCCAAGCAGAACGACCAGTCCGGAGACGATCCCCACCAGGCTTATGACGACGTGCACGAAGGTATATGTGGTCATGCCGAAGATCATGATCTTCCTCCACATTGAAACGGCGGCGATGCTACGATGCCATGTTCAATTTGGCCACACCTGCCCGATCATGTGTCGAGCATAGTAATAGCAGGATCGGACTTGCTCCGGCAGCACGACGACCAGTCCAACAATGACCACTGTCTTCGCCCTTCATCCCCAGCTTGCCGCCGACGGTATCGAACTCGCGCGCTGGCCGCTGTCTCTGGTGCTGCTGATGAACGACGGCCGGTTTCCGTGGATGATCCTGGTGCCGCAGCGCAGCGGCCTGCGGGAGATCCATGATCTGCCGGCGGCCGAGCGTGCCGTCCTGGTGGAGGAGATTGCGCGGGCCGGGCGCCTGATGCAATCCGCGTTCCGAGCCGACAAGATCAACACCGCCGCCTTGGGAAATCAGGTGCCGCAGCTTCATGTGCATATCATCGCGCGATTTGCCGGCGACGCGGCCTGGCCCAACCCGGTCTGGTCCCACGGGACCCGGCGGCCGATGACGGCTGTGGAGCGGGCGGAGCGGATTTCGGCACTTCGAGCCGGCCTCGAAAGCTAAGAACACAACGCCGGCGGCGCGCACGTGCGGACTGGGATAAGCTCGCTCCGTCATGGTTCGTCCGCCGCTCGCCTCCCTTCCCCCTCCCTTCGCCGCCTGGTTTGCCACGCGCGGCTGGCAACCCCATGAGCATCAACTGGCGCTCCTCGATCACGATCGGGCGGGTCGCTCGGCCCTGCTGGTGGCGCCCACGGGCGGCGGCAAGACGCTGGCCGGATTCCTGCCGAGCCTGATGGATCTGGCGGAGAGGCCGCGCGAGGGGTTGCACACGCTCTATGTTTCGCCGCTGAAGGCATTGGCCGTCGATATCCACCGTAATCTCATGCAGCCCATCGCCGAGATGAAACTGGCGGTCACGGTGGAGACGCGCACCGGCGACACGCCGGCGGCCAAGCGTCAGCGCCAGCGGCGGCACCCGCCCCAGATGCTGCTGACCACGCCGGAGTCCCTGGCCTTGCTGCTTTCCTATGCCGATGCGCCACGCATCTTCGGCGGGCTCGCGCGCATCGTGGTGGATGAGTTGCACGCACTCGCCGGCAACAAGCGCGGCGATCTGCTGGCCCTGGGCCTCGCCCGATTGCGCCGATTGGCGCCGGCCTGCCGCATGGTCGGGCTGTCGGCGACGGTCGCCGATGAAGCCGTCCTGGCGGATTGGCTGGTCGAGCAGCCGGGCAGTGCCGCGCTGGTGCGCGGCCGTCCCGGTCCACAGCCGGAGGTCGACATCCTGGTGACGCGGGAATATCTGCCCTGGTCCGGTCATATGGCGCTGCATTCCGTGAACGAAGTCTATGCCCGCATTCGCCAAGCCAAGACCACGTTGGTTTTCGTCAATACCCGAGCCCAGGCCGAACTCATCTTCCAGGCGCTCTGGCGCATCAACGACGACAATCTTCCCATCGCGCTGCATCACGGGAGTCTGGCTCCCGAACAGCGGCGCAAGGTGGAAGCAGCCATGGCACGGGGCGGTCTACGAGCCGTCGTCGCCACGTCGTCGCTGGACCTGGGCGTCGATTGGGCCGCGGTCGATCTGGTGGTTCAAGTCGGCGCGCCCAAGGGCGCCAGCCGATTGATCCAGCGCATCGGCCGGGCCAATCATCGCCTGGATGAGCCGAGCCGTGCGCTGCTCGTTCCTGCCAATCGCTTCGAGGTGCTGGAATGCCGCGCAGCGTTCGAAGCGGTCCGGGAGAACACATTGGATGGCGAGGCGCCCCATCCCGGCGGCCTCGATGTGCTGGCCCAACACCTGCTGGGCATGGCCTGTGCCGCCCCCTTCGATGCCGACGTGATGTATGGCGAGATCGTCACTGCCGCGCCTTATCGCGGACTTCCCAGGGTGGATTTCGACGCGGTGCTGGAATTCGTCGCCACCGGGGGCTACGCGCTAGCCGCTTATGAGCGCTGGCGCCGTCTCAAGCGGGACGATGCGGGACGTTGGCAGCCGGCGGACGCGGGCGTGGCGCGGCGATATCGCATGAACGTGGGCGTCATCGTTCAGCAGCCGATGATCAAGGTGCGCTTTCGCCGCGGCAGGGTGCTGGGCGAGATCGAGGAGAATTTCATCCAGGGCCTGGAGATTGGCGACACTTTCATGTTTGCCGGCGAGATGCTGCGCTTTGAGGGCTTGCGTGAAATGTCGGCAGAGGTGACCCGCGGCAGTGGCGATGCACCCAAGGTGCCCGCCTACATGGGCGGGCGCCTGCCGCTGACCACGCATTTGGCCGATCGGGTGCGCGCCTTGCTGGCCGAGCCGGGGCGATGGGCGATTCTGCCGCCCGCCGTGATGGAATGGCTGCAGATCCAGCGGCGCAAATCCATCCTGCCGACGCGCGATGGATTGCTGGTGGAGAGCTTTCCCCGCGGCAACAAGGAGTTTCTCGTCGCCTATTGCTTCGAGGGGCGCAATGCGCATCAGACCCTGGGCATGCTGCTGACCCGGCGCATGGAGCGTGCCGGCCTCAGGCCGCTCGGGTTCGTCGCCACGGATTACGTGCTGGCGATCTGGAGCCTGCGTCCGGCCCAGGACATGGCAGGCTTGCTCGACCGCGACCTTCTGGGCGACGATCTGGAAGCCTGGATGGACGAATCGAGCATGCTGAAGCGCAGCTTCCGCAATGTGGCGGTGATCACCGGATTGATCGAGCGGCGCCACCCGGGCCAGGAGAAGACGGGCCGCCAGGTGACCTTCAATTCCGATCTCATCTACGACGTGCTGCGGCGCCACGACCCCCAGCATATCCTGCTGCGTGCCACGCGGGCCGATGCCGCCGGGGGCTTGACCGACATCCGGCGCCTTGCCGACATGCTGACCCGGGTTGCCGGCAAGATCACGCACAAGCGCCTCGAGAAAGTTTCGCCGCTGGCCGTGCCGGTGCTGCTGGAGATCGGCAAGGAGGCCGTCTATGGCGCTGCTTTGGACGAGCTGCTGGACGAAGCAGCACAAGAGCTGATCGAGGAAGCGATCGCCGATGAGCCGGCGCCGCAGTTGCCGCTGTGACGGAGCCAACGCCGCTCCATCTCAACGGCGCCGAGCTGCTGGCCGATCTCTCCGGCGCGCTCGCTTGGCCGGACCGCCGCCTGCTGGCGGTGGCCGATCTGCATCTGGAGAAAGGCTCGGCCTTCGCCAGCCGCGGCCGGTTGCTGCCACCTTATGACACGACCAACACGCTGGGGCGGCTGGAAGCGGCTATCCAAGGCCACCGACCGGAAACCGTCGTCTGCCTGGGCGACAGCTTCCACGATATCCGGGGCGCCGGGCGGCTGGGCGGGGCCGACGCGGCACGCCTGCGCCGGATGACCAATGCCGTCGACTGGATCTGGGTCGCCGGCAATCACGACCCGGCCCCGCCCGCCGACTTGGGTGGGCGCGCGATGCTCGAATATTGTCTCGGCCCGCTGGTCTTTCGTCATATCGCCGAAAGCGGTCCCGTGGCCGGTGAGGTGTCCGGGCATTTCCACCCCAAGGCGGGATTCAACTGGCGCGGACGGCACGTCGGCGGTCGCTGCTTCATCGGCGATGCGCGGCGCTTGATCCTGCCCGCCTTCGGCGCCTATGCCGGCGGCCTCGACGTGCGCGATCCTGCAATCGCGGGACTGTTCGGGCGGGCCGCGCGCATCCATATCCTAGGTCGCACGAGACTTCACAGCTTCGCCGCCGGACAGATCGCCGCCGTCTGATGCCCGGCCCCGCGATTCTCTGATTCCGGGCATCAACCGGATGAAAACCATCCTGGCCCGTGGTCGATCATGTCGCTGCGCGGGCCCAGGCGATGAGCGCCTACGCCACGATGAAATACGCAAGCTAGGATCAGCTCGCGTGCGGGTCGGTAGGACGCTCAAGGATCGGAAAGACAGGCGGTGAAGCCGGCGGCAATTTCCTTCATCGCCTTGAAATAGAGATCGGGCCCCTCTTTCAAATCGCCACCATAGAGATCGATGCGGGCGGTCTTGACCTTGGCCGCATCCGCGATGGCCCGCAATTGATCGTTATCGGTGGTCGCATCGCCGATCACGCAAGTGGCATGGAGCCGGGCGATCTTGGCCGCCACCTCCTTCAGGCGATCGGGCGATAGCGCGTCGGTATCGACCACGATCGAGCCTACGCCCTGTAGGCCATAGCGAGACTCGAGATACTGGAAATCGTCATGGAGCAGCAGGAACGGCCGGTTGCGCAACGGCGCCATGGTCTGGGTCAGTTCCCGATCCATGGCATCGATGCGCTTGCGCAGCGCGACCGCGTTCATGCGATAGACCTCGGCGTTGGTGAAATCGACATCGGTGAGCGCGCTGGCGATGCGTCCGACCAGCAGCTTCGCATTGTCCGCATCGAGCCAGATATGGCCGTCGGCACCACCCGGTCCGCCCCCGTCCCCCGGTGGGCGTCGGTTCGCCGGCGGCTGGTCCCATTCTCCGCCATGACGAGGGGGAAAGGTCAAAAGCCCGTCGGTATCGGACAGTTCGACGATCCGCGCCCCGACTTCGGGATCGGCGAGCGCGCGCGCCAGCGATGTCTCCAGCGAGGGTCCGACCCAAAAGATCAAATCAACCTGGCGCAGCGTTCTTTCGTCCTGATCGTGGAGGAGGAAGAACTCGGGCGATTCATTGGAAGGCACCAGACTGGTGGAGGTGCCCACGCCATCCATCACCGCAGCGACCAGCGAATTGATCGGCCGGATCGTGGAAACCACGATGGCCGATTTCGCATAGGCTGGCGCCGAGGCTCCCAACAAAAGCCCGCCAAGAATCGACGCCGCCATCCAACGCCCGAAATAGCCCTTTTGTCCCATGATGCCCTGGCCCCCGTCGCGCCGATCGTTCGTTACACCATTATCGCGTCTTGCGCGACGGGGGAGCGAGCGAGAATCGTAGGAGGGTTCGGCCGTAGAGTTTTCGAATTCTTAAGCACTTAGCGCCTGGCGGCTGATCGTCTGAAGCCAATTCGGGTTAAGGACAATCAGGCGCTACTTCGTTGAGTTAGAGGAAAATTCACCGGTCATTTTGAACAAGACTGATCGGATCGCACTTTAGCACCGCTGCGATGGCGGGTTTGTAATGGGCGAAGTCGGGGGTCTTCAGGCCGGCGACCTTGGCGAGATCGTCCCAGCGCCGCAACCGCAGAGCAGGCCCCATGAAGGGTTCGGCCATGAAGGCTTTTGATTCGTCGGCCGACATCTGGCCGCCTTGAAGCTCCAGACTCTGGACCGAGGCCGGCGACAGATCGGCAAAATAACCGGGCAAGGTGGCGCAGAGGAAGCGCTTGGCGGCAACATGAAGGCGCACGGGCTCGCTGACTTCCTTCGGGAAGTATTGCGAGAGCCAAGCGGAGGCCAGGGATTCATGTTGGCTGTCGATCCCCTGGTCGGCGATGTCTTCGGGGAAATCATGCAGCAGATGGCCGATGTCATGAAGCAGCGCCGCCACGATCATCGGCGCGCCCTGCTCTTCCTGCTCCGCCAATTGGGCGGCCTGCAGGCCGTGTTCGGTCATGGAAACGCCCTCGCCATAACTGGCGCCGCCCTTGCGGGCGTAGAGATCGACGATTTCCTCGACCAGACGGTCGGCGGGCCGGCTCGTCATGCTACCTCTCGCTGCAAGACGCGCCGGCGGCTTTCCACCCCGTCCTTGTCGACATAGCACCCCTGAAGGTGGCGCCGACCGCGATTGGGATCGAAGGATGTACGGCCATGAAGTGCGCGATTGTTCTCCATGATCATCAGATCGCCGGGCGAAAGCCGAATGCGAAGTTCGCCGGACGGCTCGCGCAGGATCGCGGCGAACAGGCGATAAGCCCGATACCAGGGTTGAATCTGATCCTCCGGCAAATCCAGCGGGGCCATGGAGCGGTTGTTGAAATGCACGGCCGTAATCCTGCCCTCGAAATCCGTCGAGATCATGGGCGTGGCGGCACGAAGATCGGTCTTGGCGTCGGCGAAATGGAAGGGCAACGGCAGGCGCGCCAGCAGGGCGAAGTCCGCGGGATGGCGCCGGCGCAATTCTTCCGCGGCCCGGAAACCATCGACCAGCAGCGTCTCGCCGCCGGGGGCGTCCGACTCCAGGCAATGAAGCAGTTGCAGACCGGGGGTGGGATCGCGATAGGGGTTGTCGGTATGAACGCCGAGCGCCGCGGCGGTGAAGGCGAGATTGTTCGGATTGGGCAGCGAGACGACATCGAAGAGCTGGCCATAGTTCGTGACCCGCACATGACCCAGGCGGTCCCCGACGCTCGCCACCTGCCCCTTCGCGACGGGTACTTTATGCAGCAAGGCAAATCCGTAAGCGGCGAGCCCGTCGAGCAGGCGCAATTCCTCTGCCGGCTCGGCCAACACCCGCGGCCAATCGGCCTGCGGCAGATCGTTGGTGATCTCGGCGCCCCAATATCGCCGCGCCATGCGACGCTTGGCGCGCGCCGTCGGCGACAGATCGTGGGCTTCCAACCACTCGGCGGCGTAGCGGCTCTCGTGATCCTCGCCAGCCCAACGGATGACGAGCTCATCGCTCTCCAGTTTAGCCTCGGCGGGACAGGGCGCCGGCAGCAGATCGAGGGCATCGAACAGGCGCTGGCCGTTGCGTGGATCGCGGCATTTGGCGCAGCGGCAATTGTCGCGCAGCCAGATATGGGCAAATCGGCTCTGGTCGCCCGATTGCCAGGCGATGGTGAGCGATTCGCTCCCCGATTCGACACCGCGGATCATGGCATCAGACCTTCATTCTGGCGCTGGTTGGATCGTACATCGGTTTCAGGCTGGCTCTGGCGGCATAGCGCTTCAGCCCCACTTCGATTTCCCATTTGCCGCCGGCAACAAAATCGGCATCGACGCCCGCCTCATGACGAACATAGCCCATGGCGACGGCCCGGCCGAGATGGTGACCGTAGTTGGCAGAGCTGGTGGTTCCCACCAACTTGCCGTCGCGATAGATCGGCTCGTTGTGATAGAGCAGCGGCTCCGGGTCATCGAGGGCGAATTGCAGCAGGCGCTTGGCGAGCGTCTTCGCCTGCTTCTGCTGCAACAAGGCGTCACGGCCGATGAAGGGTAGATTCTTGTCGAAGGCGACCGCGAAACCGAGGCCCGCTTCGATCGGCGTATCCTCATCGGTGATGTCGTGACCCCAATGGCGATAGGCTTTCTCGATGCGAAGACTATCCATGGCATGGATGCCGCAGAGCTTCAGGCCGTAGTCGCCGCCCGCGGCCATCAGAGAATCGAATACGCCGACGGCGAATTCGCTGGGCACATAAAGCTCCCAGCCCAACTCGCCCATGTAGCTGATCCGGGTGGCGCGGACGGGGGCCGGGCCGACGATGATTTCCCGCGACCGGCCGAAGGGAAATCCCTGGTTGGAGAGATCGTCGTCGCTCAGAGATTGCAACAGGGCGCGGCTATGGGGTCCCATGACGCCCAGGACCGCATAGGCGTTGGTCACGTCGTCGATGGTGAGACGCGCACTGTCCGATAGATTGCGCTTCAACCAATGCAGATCGCGAACGGCTGTGGCGGCGGCGGTCACCACCATATAGGCGTCTTCGGCCAGGCGGGTCACGGTCAGATCGGCCTCGATCCCGCCCCGCTCGTTCAGCCATTGGGTATAGATGGCGCGACCGGGCTCCACCGCCATATCGGCGGCCGAGATTCGCTGCAGCTCGCGCTCGGCGTCGGCACCGCGAACCAGGAATTTTGCGAATGTCGATTGATCGAACAATCCGACCTGCTCCCGGGTCGCCCTGACCTCCGCGGCGGCATAGCCAAACCAGTTCTGCCGCCCGAAGCTGTAGTCGTATTTCGGTGCCACGCCCTTGGGCGCGAACCAATTGGCCCGCTCCCAGCCCGCCACTTCCCCGAAACAGGCGCCATTCTCCTTGAGCCGCGCATAGAGCGGCGTCAGGCGAATGCCCCGCGCGGTCTCGAACTGCCGATAGGGCCAATGCATGGCATAAAGCAGGCCAAGTGCCTCCGAGGCCCGCTCCCGCAGATAGGTCTTGCGATTCTGGTGGGGCTGCATGCGGCGGATATCCACGTCCCAGAGATCGAAGGGCGGATGGCCGCCCACGATCCATTCGGCCAACGCCATGCCGGCGCCCCCGGCGGACTGGATGCCGATGGAATTGAAGCCGGCAGCGACAAAGAAGTTCTTGAGACTGGGCGCTTCGCCCAGCAGATAGCGCTGGTCGGGCGAGAAGCTTTCGGGCCCGTTGAAGAACTTGCGAATCCCCGTCTCGGCCAGTTTTGGCACCCGATGGATGGCACCTTCCAGGATCGGTTGGAAATGATCGAAATCCTCCGCCAGCTCGTCGAAGCAGAAATCCTCTGGAATGCCCTCCATGCCCCAGGGCTTGGCATGGGGCTCGAAGGCACCGATCAGGAGCTTGCCGGCGTCTTCCTTGTAGTAGGCGCAAGAATCCATATTGCGCATCACCGGCAGATTGGCGGGCACGTCCATGGGCTCCGTCACCACGTAGAAATGCTCGGCGGCATGAAGCGGCACGTCGACCCCAGCCATGAGCCCGATCTCGCGGGCCCACATGCCGCCGCAGTTTACCACCACCTCGGCCTTGACCTCGCGCTCGTCGGTGCGCACGCCCGTGGCGCGACCATCTTTGGTGATGATCCCGGTAACCTTGCAATCCTCGACGATCTTGACTCCGCCCATGCGTGCGCCCTTGGCGAGCGCCATGGTGGTGTCCGCCGGGTTGGTCTGCCCGTCGTGGGGAAAGAAAATCGCCCCCACCACATCCTCGATGTTGAGCAGCGGCCACATCGCTTGCGCCTTCTTGGCAGAGATTTCCTCCGCCTCGACCCCGAAGGCACTGGCCATGGAGGCGCCGCGGCGCAGTTCGTCCCAGCGTTCGGCGTTGGTGGCGATGGAAATGCTGCCGTTCTGCTTCAGCCCCGTTGCCTGGCCAGTCTCCTTTTCCAGGCGGGTGTAGAGGTCGATGCTGTGGCGCGCCAGCTTGGTGAGATTGCCGCTGTAGAGCATAGCCCGAACCAGACCGGCGGCGTGCCAAGTGGTGCCGCAGGTGAGCTTCTTGCGCTCCAGCAGCAGTACATCCTTCTTGCCCAGCTTGGCGAGGTGATAGGCAACGGAACAACCGATGATGCCGCCGCCGATGATGACGATTTCTGCCTGGGTTGGAAGCTTGGTCACCGTGATCGATCTCTCCCGAGCTCTACCTGCGTCTAGGGACGTTCGCCGCGCGTCAACCGCGCCTCGATATCGTCGAGGCAGGGCATGATATCGGCAATGCTGTCGACCACATAGTGGGCGCCGGTCTGGTACATCCGCATATAGGCGCCCTGCCGTGCGCGATCCTGCTCATCCTTAGGCAGCTTTTTCCATTGGGCAAGCGGCAGGCCGACTTCATTGCCGCTGACGGCCAGCCCGATCGTCCACATGCCCCCGTTCAGCCCCTCTTCGACCCCCGGCCGCGTGTCGTCGATCTTGACGCATGCCTCTACCGGAGAGACGGACAGGTTGATCAGGTTTTGCAGGCACATATACGGATAGGGCCGTCCTTCTGGCACATCGGAGGCACAGACGGTTGAATCCGGCTTGTAGCCCTGCTTGGCCGCATCCTTCTGATTGATCGCCATCATCTCCGTATTGTAGCCTGTGGTGGATCCGATTTTGTAGCCGCGCTTGCGCAGCTTGGCGACAATGTCGAGTGTGCCCGGAATGAGCTCCGAATAGTCGGAGAGGCATTTCAGCTGCAACGGCACGAAGGCCTTGAACATGCGATCGACGTCGGCTTCGCCCGGCACCTTGCCATGCTTTTCGGCCCAACGCTTGCTCACGGAATCGAGTTGGGTAATGCGCTGAATATGAATGCGCTTATGGGCGCCCATGGGGGCGCGGGCCTCTTCTATCGTAATCGGCACGCCTTCGCGCTTGAATACATCCATGAAAACCACGGCCGGCGCCATGCAGCCGAAGTCCATGGTCGTGCCGGCCCAATCCAGTAGGACGGCCCGAATCTTGCCGCGATAGCTCCGTTGGTATCTGAACGTCATCTCTAACTCCTTTTTCTAAGCTTGGCCCGGCTTGCTCACGGGCAATGGGATCGGGTCTTGTGATTCTTTGAATTTCAGAGCGGGTATTCTTGGTGGCCGCCTAGGCGTTGGCGGCGCGCTTCTGCGCGGCGCCGCTCAGCACGCCCATTTCGGCCATGACCGCGCGCACAGCCTCGAGCGCGCCATTCATCTCCGCCTCGCCCAGCCTGCCAATGCAGCCGATGCGGAAACTGTCGGCCACCGTAAGCTTGCCGGGGTAGATGACGAAACCGCGCTCGCGCAGCTTGTCGTAGAAAATTTCGAAGACGAACTTCGGATCGGCGGGCATGTGGAAGGTGACGATGATAGGGGCCTGGAGGCGGTCGGGCAGCAGGGTTTCGAAGCCCAGCTTGCGCATGCCCTCCACCAGGATGCGGCAGTTGTTGCGATAGCGCCCGCCGCGACCGGCAACGCCGCCCTCGGTCTCATGCTCCTGGATCGCCTGGTCGAAGGCGACGATGCAGTGAATGGGCGGGGTGAAGCGCCATTGCCCGGTCTTCTCCAGCACCTGGAACTGGTCGAAGAGATCGAGGGAGAGCGAAGGCGAGTTGCCTTTGCAGGCGTCCAGTGCATCCTTCCTGCAGATGACGAAGCCCAGGCCCGGAACGCCCTCCAGGCATTTGTTGGAGGAAGCGGCGAGTGCGTCGAAGACGACCTCGCGGGCATCGAGCGGCAGGGCACCAAAGGCACTCATGGCATCGATCAGCAGGCGACGGCCGGCCTTGGCGACGACCGCGGCAACTTCCGCCACGGGATTCAACACGCCCGAGGTGGTCTCACATTGGACGACGGCGACATGAGAGATGGCGGGGTCGCTTGCCAGCGCCTTCTCCACCGCTGCCGGCTCGACCGGGCAATCCTCGGCCCATTCCAGGATCGTGTAATCACGTTTGTAGTAGTCGCAGATCCGGGCCATGCGCTTGCCATAGGCGCCGTTGATAAGGATTAGCAGCTTGCCCTTGGCCGGCACGAAGCTTCCCAGCATCCCCTCGACCGCGAAGGTGCCGCTGCCCTGCATGGGCACGCAGACGTGGGTGCCTGTGCCGCCCCCCAGCGCCACAAGCTTGTCGCGGACCCGCCGGTTGATGGCGATGAATTTCGTATCCCGCGAACCCCAGTCATGGAGCATCGCCTGTTTCACCGTGAGTGAGGTGGTGAGCGGGCCGGGGGTGAGCAGCCAGGGATCCTGGGCTGTCCGGTCGGGCGAGGTCATGGCAGTTCCTTTGAACGGGGAGCTGGTGTTGGCTTTCGTGTTGCGCATCTCATCTCAAGGGCTACCATACGTCAAATCACTAGTTTCTATATTTTATATAGGTTTTTCCTATGAACCACAGCCAACTTCGAGCCTTCCATGCGGTGGCCAGCGAGGGCAGTTTCACCAAGGCGGCTGGGGCCTTGCATGTGACCCAACCGACCCTCTCGGGCCAGGTGAAGACTCTCGAGGAAACCTATGGCGTCCGGCTGTTCGATCGCCGGGGCCGGCGCGTCTCCCCCACGGCGCTGGGCCAGGAACTTCTGGTCTTGACCCGCCGCCTCTTCAGCTTGGAGGCCGAGACCGAACACCTGCTCAGCGCCGCCCAGGGCCTGCGCAAGGGCCATCTTCGGGTGGGCGCCGATGCCCCCTATCACGTCACTGCCGCGCTTTCCGCCTTTACCCAGCGCTACCCGGGCATACAGATATCCCTCACCGTCGGAAATTCCGCCGAACTCGCCCACGATCTGCTGGAGCACAAGCTGGACGTAGCCGTACTGGCCAATGTAACCGGCGACTCCCGTTTCTTCGCCAAGCCGTTGCGCCATGACCGGCTGGTGGCCTTCGTTGCCAAGACCCATCCCTGGGCCCGGCGGCGGCGCATCGATCTCGCCGATCTCAGCGAGCAGCGGCTGGTGCTGCGTGAGCAAGGCTCGGCAACACGGCAGATTTTCGAGACCGCCATGGCGCGGCGCGGCCTGCCGCGCGGCGAAGTGCTGGACATGAACAGCCGCGAAGCGGTGCGCGAAACCGTGGCCGCGGGTCTCGGCGTCGGCGTCGTCTCGGCGGGGGAATTCAGCAAGGATTCGCGTCTGGCGATCCTGGAACTCACCGGCGGTGACATGGCGATGACCGAATATGTCGTCTGCCTGGCTGAACGACAGGATCTGCGTCTGGTGCGCAGCTTCCTGGATCTTCTCGGCTAACCGGCGCGGCGATGGCAACACCGCCTGCTTGCTGTAGCGAATTTGTCATCGATCTGTAGCGGAGGCTGACTATACCTCGCCTCTCCCAGCCACTCACATGAACAGGGAGAGCCTGAATGAATCGCTCGCATGCTCTAGCAATTGCCGGCTGCCTGGTTGCGGCTCTTGGCGTACATGCCGCTTGGGCCGAAGACGTCGTTACGATCTACAGCGCCGATGGTCTGCATGACGGCTCGCCCAATTGGTATCAGACCGAGTTCGACGCCTTCACCAAGGCTACGGGCATCAAGGTACAGTATGTCGAGGCCGGTTCCGGTGGCGTTGTCGAACGCGTCGCCAAGGAGGCCTCTAACCCTCAGGCCGACGTGCTGGTGACCTTGCCGCCCTTCATCCAGAAGGCCGCAGCCGACGGTCTTCTCCAGGAATTCACCCCGGCCGGTGCGGAGCAGATCGCGGCAGGCGAGAAAGATTCGGAAGGCTATTACGTCGCCCTCGTCGACAACTATCAGAGCTTCATCTACAACGCGAGCGCGGCCAGCGAGGCGCCCAAGACTTTCTCCGACCTGCTCGACCCGAAATACAAGAACAAGATCCAGTACTCGACCCCGGGCCAAGCCGGCGACGGCACCGCGGTGATGCTGCAGGTGATCCACGCCTTCGGTGGCAAGGATGCAGGTTTCGATTACCTGCAGAAGCTGCAGGCCAACAACGTCGGCCCGTCCTCCTCGACCGGCAAACTGACGGCCCTGGTCAACAAGGGCGAGATCTGGGTCGCCAACGGCGATTTGCAGATGAATATTGCGCAGATGCCGCAGAACCCGAATATCCGCATCTTCTGGCCGGCCGGCCCGGACGGGAAGCGCTCTACCTTCTCGCTGCCCTATTATGTCGGCCTGGTCAAAGGCGCCCCCCACGCCGATGCGGGCAAGAAGCTGATTGAATTCCTGCTGACTCAAGAAGCCCAGGCGCAGGTCAGCGCGATTGCCCAGGGTCTGCCGGTGCGTCAGGATGTTCATCCGACGGATGATAACTTCAAACAGCTCCACGCCATGATGGAAGGCGTGGAAGTCTGGACGCCCGATTGGCCGCAAGTTCTGAAGGACCTGAAGGAAGACGTGGCGCGCTGGCATCAAGTGACCGGCAGTTGAATTCGACTGACCTGACCCTCGATGGGGTCCAGCGGACCGCCGGTTTGGCGCCGCTGGCACCTTCGAGAGATAAATCAAGCGGCATTGGCTTCGAGAACGTCAGCGTCGCCTACAAGGGCGCTGTCGTTCTCGCCGATCTGGATCTCGTCATCAACCCTGGCGAAATCGTGGCCATCATCGGCCCATCCGGTTCCGGCAAGACCACGGCGCTCAGGGCCGTGGCCGGCTTCGTGCGCCCGGTCCGCGGGCGCATCCGGATCGGCGAGCGCGATGTGACGGACCTGCCGCCCTACGAGCGCGGCATCGGAATGGTGGTCCAGAACTATGCGCTGTTTCCCCATATGCGAGTCGAAGAGAACGTGGCTTTCGGCCTGAATGCCCGGCGCGCGGCGCGGGCCGAAGTCGAGGCGCAGGTCCGCGATTGCCTGCGCATGGTGGGGATGCAGGATTTCGCCCGCCGCTATCCGCGCGAGCTGAGCGGCGGGCAGCAGCAGCGCGTTGCCATCGCCCGCGCCCTGGCGATCCGTCCCCAGGTCCTGCTGCTGGACGAACCGCTGTCGGCCCTAGATGCCCAGATCCGGCGCAGCATGCTGGATGAGCTCGCTCGCCTCCATCGCGAACTGCCATCGCTGACGGTGCTCTATGTCACCCATGATCAGACCGAGGCGTTGACGCTGGCCGACCGGATCGCCGTGATGCGCGATGGGCGGCTTATCTCTTTCGGTCCTTCGCAGAATCTCTACCGCCAACCACCCAATCGCTTTACCGCCGAATTCCTGGGCCGGGCCAATCTTTTACCCGTGCGTCTGGGCGCGGTCCGCTCCGACGACAGGTTTGCCCGGGTGCAATTCGGAGATACCCAGTTATGGGCGCAGCACCACCCCAAACTCGCCCGTGGTGCAGAGGCCCTTCTCTGCATCAGGCCCCATGAGGTTATCTTGCAACCGGCCGCGGGCGCCGGCAATCGGATCGAGGGCGTCGTGCAGTCGGTGGTCTGGCAAGGCGATATGCACAGCATCAGTCTCGACGCCCAGGGAACCGTGCTTCGTCTCACCTGCGCCCCGCTGCGCGAGCCGCCACGGCTGGGCGAGCCTCTCGCGATTTATTTCTCCGCCGAAAATGCCGTGCTCATCGACCATGGCTGAGCCCGCGGCCGCCACGACGAAAACACTCGCGCGGCCGCTTCCCTTTGATGCCGGCGCTCTGTGGATTGCCCCGCCCCTGCTCATGCTCGGAATTCTGTTTTTCTACCCCTTGTCGCTAATCATCCAGCAATCTCTCACGGGCGACGACAAGCTGTTCTCCTTGGCCAATTACGCGACGGTCCTGGCTTCGGCGCAATTCAAGGGGGCACTGCTGCATACCATCGCCATCGCGCTGGCCGCCAGCGCCGGCTGCATTGTGCTTGGTTTCACCTTGGCCCTGATCCTTTCGTTCGTGCCGTTTCCCGGCGCCCGCGCGCTTGCCCGCCTGATCGACACATTCATTGCGCTACCCACCTTCCTGGTCGCGCTCGCTTTCACCTTCATCTACGGATCGGCCGGCATCCTCAACATGTCGATCATGAATCTGACCGGCGCGCCTCTGCCACCCATCGATTTTCTCTATTCGCCCTGGGGCGTGATCCTGGCCGAAGTCACCGTCTATACGCCTTTCGTGATGCGCCCGTTGCTCGCTGCGTTTTCCTTGATCGAAACCTCCCAGATCGAGGTCGCCAGTAGCCTGGGCGCCAGCCCCTGGCGGATTATCCGCCAGATTATCTTGCCCGCAGCGCTGCCGGCACTGCTCGCCGGCGGCAGCCTTTGCCTGCTGCTGACGGTCAACGAATTCGGCATCGTGCTGTTCATCGGGGCCAAGGGAGTGATCACCCTGCCGCTACTGGTCTACGACAAAGCCATTCAGGAATTCGACTACACGACCGCCTGCGTCATCGCCGTTGTGAACATCGCCCTCTCGCTTGCCCTCTATTCCCTCTACCGCTTCACGGTCGCGCAAGCCGGAGGCCGACGTGCTGGTCTGGTCTAGGTCGGGGCGCGCCGGCGTCTGGTTGCTGGCGGCCCTGTTGCTGGGGGCTATTTATGGTCTGCCTTTGGCCATGATCGCGCTGGCCAGCATCGCTGGTCAGTGGAACGGCGCGCTGCCCAGCCATCTGACTTTCCAGAATTACATCGATGCGCTCCACGGCGACTCCGGCTCTCAACTTCGGGTCAGCGTCTTGACCGGGCTCATGGCAAGCGCGGCGGCGCTGATATCGGGCAGTTGGGCGGCGCTTGCCCTGCGCGACATGCGGCCGGCGCCCAAACGGCTCATGGATCTGCTCTTCTTCATCCCCAGCGCGGTGCCATCGGTTTCGGTGGGGCTCGGCCTGCTGGTTGGATTCAGCCGGCCGCCTTTGCTGTTGAACGGCACGACGGCGATCGTGATCATCGCACATTTCGTGCTGATATCGGCGTTCACCTACGGCAACGTATCCGCCGGTCTTTCGCGTGTGGCCCCCGAGTATGAACAGATGGCGGCGAGCCTGGGTGCCCGTCCCGCCTATCGGCTCTGGCATGTGACCCTGCCGCTGGTGATGCCCTATCTCATCGCCGCTTTCAGCCTGAGCGTCGCCCTCTCCATGGGCGAATTGGGTGCCACGGTCATGGTCTATCCGCCAGGCTGGGTCACCATCCCCGTTGGGATCTTCTCCCTGACGGATCGCGGCGACGTCTTCCAGGGTTCGGCGCTCACCATGCTGCTGGTGGCCGCCACCTTGGCCATGCTGATAGGCTTATCGCGTCTGCCGGTGAAGGCGACCGCGCGCTGAAGATCCGGTTGGGGATTCCACACCCGCGTCGGGCTAGCGACCCAGTACATCCGTGGGCCGCCGTCCCTTCGCCGGGTCGGACTGAAGCCGTCACCCGAAACCCGCTACAGGGGATTTGCAATGATCGGCAAGCCCATCTAGCCACGCCAACGGCGACGACCGCGTGACGGGGCGATGAAGTATTTATAACTGGCCGATCGTAAGCTAGGATTCGTAGCTCGCCGCCAGCGCATCCAATAGGCGCACGCCGAAGCCGGTGGCGCCCTTGGGCTGGGTCGGTTTTTCCTTGAGCGCGAACATGCCGGTATAGGCAATATCGAGATGGGCCCAGGGAATCTTACCCACGAAACGCTGCAGTAGTTGCGCGCCGTGGATGGCATCGGCGGTCTGGTCGTTGGGTGCCACCTGGCGCACATCGGCGATGGCCGAATCCAGATTGGCGTCATAGTCCGGGCCCAGGGGCAAGCGCCATAGGCGTTCGCCGGTCTTCTCGCCGGCGTCGATCAGGCGCCTGGCTAGCCCGTCGTCATTGCTCATGACGCCGGCGTGATGCAGGCCGAGCGCGGCACCCACGGCATAGGTCAAGGTTGCCAGATCCATCATGGCCCGCGGCTTGAAACGCTTGGCGGTGTAGTAGAGAGCATCGCTCAAGATCAGGCGACCCTCGGCATCGGTATCGACAACTTCGATTGTCTCGCCGGACATGGTCTTGAGGATATCGCCCGGGCGATAGGAGGTGTCCGACGGCATGTTCTCCACCAATGCAGCGACACCCACCGCCTCGATGGACGCCTTGCGAAGGGCGAGTGCCTGCATGACGCCCACGACAGCGGCCGCACCTGCCATATCGGCCTTCATAGCCTCCATGCCCTCGGCCTTCTTGATGCCGATCCCACCGGCATCGAAAACGACACCCTTGCCGACAAAGGCGATGGGCCCCCGACCCTTCTTCGCCTTCGGCCCTTTCCAACGCAAGACCAACAGGCGTGGCCGGCGCACGCTGCCGGCGCCCACGGCCAACAGCGCGCCCATGCCGAGGCGGCGAAGCTGTTTTTCGTCCAGCACCTCGACTTTGACGCCGAGCTGCTTCAACGCCCCCGCCCGGCGGGCGAAGTCATCGGGGCCCA
>WNFP01000053.1_pt1 | contig 76791 bp, 58 predicted proteins | sample 5400201 | NCBI WGS metagenome assembly WNFP01 (sample SAMN13153355, study PRJNA577476) | soil metagenome | isolation source: 115 cm saprolite under Madrone tree | place: USA:California | collected 2016-06-14
TCGCTGCTCTGTTCTGCTTCCGCTCCGCCCTTCGGGCTACGCTCCAGCAGAACAGAACTCGATCCTCTTAACCTTTAACGCCTTAAGGTGGGCCAGAACAAACCGCCAAAGTGGGCCAAGCCAACTTGCCAAAGTCAACAAGGCGGGGAAACCAAGGGGTAGCATAAATGGTTTTGTTTGCAATGGCCGCGAGAGATCCCATTTTGAGTGATTGGGGAGTTTACAAACCTGCCGCCAGCACGGCCCGCCTGGCAAATACTTTTATCATCTCCCGGCGGTACTCCGGAGTCAGCGCGGAGGTAGTGAGTGGTTTGGCGATTTTGGCGGCCAGTTCGCCGACCACCATCGCCACGTGTTCGTCTACCCGTTTGCCCGCAAGCGCATGTTCGGCCCCTGGCACCAGCAACGGCGCGGGATTCACGGCGGTGATGGCGACACGCGCTTCCTCGACCGGCCCGGCTCCTTTTTTAAGCGCCACCGCCACACCCGCCAAAGGATAGTCAATGGAGCCACGAACGCGCAACTTTTGGTAACTCCCTTTCCATCCGGCGAACCCTTCCGGCAGAAAGATGCGGGTAAGCATCTCGTCTGCCCCCATTTTCATGCGCGCATCGCCGACATTGGTATAAAAATCTTTGAGCGCAACGCAGCGAATGCCTGAGGGGCCGGCGATCTCCACTTCCGCGCCCAGGCACAGCAGCGCCGGCGGCGTGTCGCCGGAAAACACCGCCCAGCAAAACTTTCCCCCCGGCGCCACGTGGCAGAGGTCGCCATCTTTCTTGATGCAGAAACCGCAGGAGCGCCGCCATTGCAGAGACTGGTTGTACCAGGCACAGCGCGTATCCAGGCAGATGTTGCCGCCAATCGTGCCCATGTTGCGCAGAATAGGCGAGGCCACCGTGATCGCCGCTTCATGCAGCACGCGATAATTGCGGCGAATAAACGAAGAGTCCTCAATCGCCGAGAGCGTGGTGAGCGCGCCAATCTCCACACCCGCGCCTGGCACCACGCGAATGCCCTGTATTTCGTCGATGCAGCGGATATCCATGAGATAGGGCGGCGCAAAGAGCCGCTGCTTCATGGAAGGCAGCAGGTCGGTCCCGCCGGAAACGACCTGAACATCCTTGCCGTACTTCGCAAGATAATTGACCGCGTCAACAATGTTGCGGGGACGCAGGAGCTTGAATGCGGGAAGGCTCAATCGTCACCTGCCGCTGGTTCAGACGAATGCTCAGGTTCAGCCGGATGTTGACCTGGGCGTCTCGCCGGATCTTCCGGATGCCGCATGGGGCCTTTGTCCTTAAAACACAGCAAGCCGCCGTGCTCGCGGAAAGCTTGTGGCATAGAGGGATCGAATCCACGAGTTACTGCGAGCGCCCTGGCTTCCCAGTTCTTTTGCTTCAGCGCGGCCAGGACCCGCTCCGGAGTAAACGGAGCCTCGCGCAGGCGCACGCCAACCGCGTCGTAAATGGCATTGGCGATGGCAGGAATGGTCGCTGCCAGAGAGCCTTCGCTGGCTTCTTTGGCGCCGAATGGACCTTCAGGATCAACGCTCTCCACGATCACGGCTTCCACCTCGGGCGATTCCACCGCCGAAGGCGAGCGATACTCGAGCAGGCCAGGATTCATCAGCAGACCGTCTTTCCATATCATCTCTTCCTGCAAAGCCTGCCCCAGCCCCATCCACACCGAGCCAATCACCTGGCCCTCTACCGATACCGGGTTCAGGGCGCGTCCGCAATCATGCGCGGCCCAGATTTTGTGTACGGTAACCACACCGGTCTCTTCATCCACGCTTACGTCCGCAACCTGCGCGGCATAGGAATAAGCCGGGGAAGGACCAACGCCTGCGCCTTTGAATGCCCCGCCCCGCGCTTCCTTGGGGGGGGCGTAGGAGCCCGTACCCGTTAAAGTGCCGCTGAAATCGATGGCGGAAACAACGGCTTCCTCAAAGCTCATCTGGTCTTTGGGGCCTTCTTCCTTCCGCTTTTGCTGGAGCGAGCCTCGGAGAGTCTGGCCTTCAACCCGCCCACTGACCTCCTGCGCGGTATTCTCCTGTGTGGCATCCGCTGTTGTGGTTGCTCCGCGCTTCCAGACCATATCGTCGCGCATCACTATGTCTTCGGGCGCGCAACTCATCCTGCGGGCAGCCGCGGCCACGATCTTCTTCTTTACGTCTTCAGCAGCACGCAGGGACGCATTGCCGTTCATAAAGGTCACGCGGCTGGAGTAAGAGCCAATATCCACCGGCGTGAGATCGGTATCGGCGGTCACTACTTTTACCCGACGCAGGCTGACGCCCAGAGCTTCGGCGACGATCTGCGTCACCATGGTGTCCGATCCCTGGCCGATGTCCGACGCCCCGGTGTACACCACCACGCCGCCGTCGCGGTCAATTCTGATGTTTACCGTGGAGTGGGGCATGTCCGAACGGATAATGCTGTTGGCCGCGCCGCTCACATAGTGGCTGCAGGCAATGCCCAGGCCGCGTCCGGCTCCGGTTTTGCCTTTGCGCTCTCGCCATTTCGACCGCGTGGCCACCTGCTCAATGCACTCCCGCAGTCCGTAGCTTTGTACACGGAGATTGTTCACCGTAACGCACGGCGATTTGAGCAGGTTGCGGCGGCGAATCTCCACAGGGTCCATGCCCAGCGCGTGCGCAACCTCATCCAGTTGCGACTCAAAGGCAAAGCGGACGTTTACCGTGCCGTGTCCGCGCATGGCTCCGCAGGCTGGCTTGTTGGTCAGCACGCGATAGCCGTCATAGCGGATATTGGGAATGTCATACAGAGCGCCCAGCAGCGCGCCAGAGTAAAGAATCGTCACCACGCCGTAAGAGCAGTATGCTCCGCCATCCTGGACCACGCGTGCCGCCACCGAAGTAATGCGGCCATCTTTCTTTACGCCGGTCTTCAGATCAATGATGGTGCGCGGGCGTCCGCGATGCGCCCAGAAGACTTCCTCGCGCGTGTACGTGATTTTTACCGGCGCTTTGGCTTTGCGCGCGGCTACCGCTGCCATGATTTCCAGCGGAATCACTTCACTCTTGCCGCCGAAGCCGCCGCCCACCAATGGTTTGATTACGCGAATCTGCGACATGGGCATTTCCAGCACGATTGAGAGTTTGTGCTGGAGGTAGTACGGCACCTGTGTTGACGACCATACCGTCAGCCTGCCTGGCTGCCCGGTTTGCGGATCTATTTCAAAGGCCGCAAGAGTAGAGTGCGGCTCCATGGCCGCGTGCGTAACTTCATTGGCGAGGTAGCGGTTCTCAACAACGACGTCGGCCTCGGAAAAGCCTTGTTCCGGATCGCCGAAAGCGTGGTGGTAGTCCTTCTCAATGTTATTCGGACGCTGCGGATGGATCCAGTCCTTCTCCGCTTTCATCGAGTCTTCCGGATCAAACCACGCCGGCAGCGGCTCATACTCAACATCAATCAGTTCCAGCGCCTGTTCGGCGATGGCTTCCGATATCGCAACCACGCAGGCGACATTGTCCCCCACATAGCGGACTTTCTCCACCGCCAGAGCGGTTTCATCGTGGCCAACCGGAAGAATGCCGTATTTGTTCGGCGCGTCCGGACCTGTAACTACGCACACAACACCATCGACAGCTTCGGCGAGTGAAGCATCAATTTTTTTGATGAGCGCGTGCGGGTATGGCGAATGCAGAATCTTACCGGTCAGCATTCCCGGAAGCGAAAGATCGTCCGCATACTTGCCCTGACCGGTGGTCTTGCCGGCTGAATCAACCAGCGCTACCGGTTTGCCGATGATGGAAAAGCTGGACATGTTTTTCTTCTGTCACGAAACTTGCCGGCTTATATCAGGCTTAGCTTTTGGCCATTAGCTCTTAGCCCTTAGCTTTTGAAAGCAGCTTGCCTCGTTTTACGCTTTCAATTCCTTCCGCCTTCGTCATGCGTGGTAAATCCTTACTTCGTTCCCGACTGAGCCGCGAGTACCGCCGCAATGGCCGCCTTAATTGCCTGATACATCTGTGTATATCCCGTACAACGGCAGAGATTGCCGCTCAGAGCGCGGCGAATATCTTCCTCCGTGGGATCGGGATTATTATCGAGCAGCGCTTTTACCGTGACCATGAATCCCGGAGTACAGTATCCGCACTGCGCTCCTCCCCACTCGCCATACGCCTTCTGGATTGCCGAGAGAGCGCCGTGATCGGCAATGCCTTCCACGGTGGTAATCTCCGGCCCGCGTGAATTATCTTCGCTTCCGGCGCAACTCAGGGCCAGCACGGTACAACTCAGAGATGGGACTCCATCCACCAGCACGGTGCAGGCTCCGCAGGAAGAATCATCGCATCCGCGCTTGGAGCCGGTAAGCTGCAACTCCTGCCGCAGAACATCCAGCAACAAAGCATTCGGCTCCACCGCCAGTTCATGGCTGCGCCCGTTCACCCGGAGTTCAATAAGCTCTTTTTTCATGAAGGAACAAAAACCTGAAATACAGAGGAAAGGGGGAAACAGAGGTTTTTTAATTGCACGCTAAATTACCCGTGTGTCAATTAGCAATTCATCATCTGAATATTTTTCTCTGCTTCTTTGTTGTCCTCTGTTTACTTCTTTCCTCTGTGTTTCAAAGGTGTTGCAAAGATTCTAATACCCGTAATCCGTCTGGGCCGCATACGCATGTTGCTTCACCCCCAGATCCTCGGCCCGATTCTCGCCCAGCAACTTTATATACTCATTGCGACCGGCCACGCCCTGTATCCATTGTTCCGACCAGGCATTGAACTCACCCTGGGTCTTGGTTTGCTGATGGTATTGCTGGAAGAAAGCGTCATCTCTTCTATAGTAGCCCTGAACCGGGGAAGGATGCGCGCCAAAACGGCACTCCACCACAGCCGAGACCAGAAAACCTGGAATTACCGTCCGATTGGGATCGCTGGCAATGGTTTCTTCCGAAACAATCTCTTCGGCGCAGACGATCACCTTTTTGGCCGCACGTACCGCCTCCAGCATTACGCCATAATTGCCCCAGCAGTGCGCATTGCCGTTTTTATCGGCCCGCTGCACGTGCACAATCGTCACGTCCGGCTGAAGGGCGCGCACTGCAAGCAGAGCCTCTTTCGGTTCGAAGGGCGAGTTGATCGGGCAGAACCAGGGGCTGCCCTGAGAGACGTCACTGCCCATGGCCGTGCGCGTGGGCAGAAACGGCACGCCCATGGCTCCGGCCTGCAGCGCCAGCGCCATGGAAAAATTCGTCATGTTGAAGACTTCGAGCTTCGCGCCCGGAGCGCCAGGATTTTCCTGCTCGGTGGCGCGGCGGAAATTATAAGCCGAGCCCATCATCACATTGCCGACCCACGCCGCCACCACGTCTTTCACGCAGCCTGCACCGATGAGCTGGTCAAACAGAATGTCGGAAATCGGCCCGATCAGTCGCAGGTTACGCTTGCCCTGGCGGATAATTTCGTGCCCGGCGGCAAAGGGAATCATCTGTTCCAGTTGCAGACCGAGGGCAACACTCGCGCCATCCGGTACCAGCTCCGCAATTGCTTCGTGAAGAGTGAATATTTTCATTGGTTTGAGTAGTTTAAAACGCGAGCCTCATGTGAATGACATGCCTCAATACGTCGTGTTCTTCCTGATCTGCGTTCATCTGCGGTAAAGCCTTTAGCGTCCCTTCCACTCAGGCTTCCGCTTCTCCAGCCATGCCTGAATGCCCTCATGCGCGTCTTCGGTCTTCATCAGGTCTTCAATATAAATTTTCTCGGCCCGCGCCAGGCCTTTATCCAGATGAACGGAATCCCAGGCATAAAGCGCTTTCTTGGCTACGGAAAGGGAGGCAGGACTGAGTTTAAGCAGATGGTCGAGCGCGCTCTGCAAAGCTTCCCTGAGTTCACCTTCCGGGTGCGCCTCACTGGCCAGTCCCCATTGCGCGGCTTCTTCACCGCTAAAGGTACGGCCAGTAAAGATGAGGTCTGCGGCGCGCTTCTGGCCTACCAGCGCCGCCAGCGCCGCGCAGGCCACCGGGGGATAACAGCCCAGAGTGATCTCTGGGAATCCCCACTTTGATCTCTCCGTGGTGAACACCATGTCACAGACCATGGCCAGCTCGGCTCCGCCGCCCAGGCAGACGCCATGCACCTCGGCAATGGTAATCTTCGAGCACTTAGCCAGCGCGTTGATCACTGCGTGAAATTTTTGCAGCATGGCCGGAATTTTGTCCGGTGTGTGGATGGCAACGTCAACGCCGGCGGAAAATCCCCGCTCGCCTCCGCTGAGAATCACGGCGGAAACGTGTGCACTTTGTTCCAGCAGCGCCAGCACTTCGGACAGTTCGTCCATCATCTGAAAGCCGATTACGTTGAGCGGCGGATGATGCAGCGTAATGCGCGCGACCGGGCCAGAGGCCTCAAACGAGAGACATTGCCGGTTTTTTCCGAATTCCTGATGGGCATTCATGGCGGCGAAATCCTTTAGCTGGTCCAGAAGCCGTCTCTATCATAGTCGCGGATGGCCTTCAGTTCCGCCTGGTTCGGCTCCGGCGTGGGCTTTACATTGTCCGCTACTTTCAGCTTCCAGCCGGTGTTTGCGAGTACGTCATCCACGGTCACGCCGGGATGTATGTTGGCCAGTCGGGCCTCGCCATCGTCGCCAAAGCGCAGCACGCACTTGCTGGTGATCACGGCGGAAGGGCCGCCCCGGGGCAGACCGGCGCGCTTTCGCCATCCTGCACCCTCGCCGTTACCGGGGCTGGTAATGTAGCTTACTCGCTCGGGAAGGCGATGCTTTGCATGGTCCAGCAGGGCCACAAAGCGGTGGGCCATGCTGGCAATATCACAAGCGCCGCCGGAGCCGGGCAGGCGAATCAGGCCGTTTTTGCTCTGCACCTGCGTGGAATTAAGGTTGCCGAATCGGTCCACCTCAGCAGCTCCGAGAAATCCCAGATGAACGCGTCCGGACTGCAGCAGGCCCATCACCGCCATCATGTCCAGGCACTGCGTGGCGCCTTTGATGTTGGGCGGATCGGCCATGGTATAGATCAGTTCGGGCGACGGCGTGGAGCGCACCACGCCATTTTCAAAGAGGCCAGTCGCATTGGGAGCATGGGTCTTTTTGGCGACGACAAACGCAATCAGCGGAAGCCGCATCCCGACAAAAACAACTTCATTGTCCTGGATCTCCCGTGCTGCCGCCACCACCATGAGTTCATTGAGGGTATAGGACATTTTTTATGAATTTCCGGTCCCGAGGAACGGGGAGGACTACCTTATGATATAAAACTCCCTCTCCCGCATGGCAGGAGAGGGATATAAGAAGCTACTGCACGCTCGCGTTCAGCGCATTTTTTCTGACTTCGCCAATGGTGAGCAGAGGATCTTTGGCCCCGGCGCGCGATGTGATCCATTTCTTTTCGGACCGCACAATGTCCATCAGCAGCTTTTTGTCTGCCGGAGTGGGCATCCAGGTGTCAAACATCTGTTTGTATTCTTTTTCTTCCATCATCTGGCCGGTTTTCGGATGGAAGTATTGCCCCTTCCAGCGGCCAATCATGCGATTGAATTTAATGTCAGGGCAATAGAGCTCTTCGTTGCCGGGCTTCTGGGCGATGCTGATACGCCGCACCAGCTGCGCGCATTCATCGCGATAGAGATGGCGATTATAATCGTTGAGATCGTCGAGCGCCGGCTCGGTCGTATTCTTCAACTCGTCATAGCGGCCTTTGATTCCCCAAACGTAAGCCCAGTGCGCGGACGATGAATTGTCCGTACCGAACAGGTCATAGGCGCTGGAAATCCATTTGTTGAGATACTTCTGCATCAACCAGCCGGGGACCACGCCGGCTTCGGCGATGCGCGCCAGCCCGGTATTGCCTGTGCCCATGTGGAAGGCCTCTTCCTTGAGCATGTAGCTCATGGAGCGACCCAGCGGGGCGAAGGCCGAATACTTGAGCATCTGGAGCTGGAATTTGCCGTCGCGGTCCACGAAGTCGGTGAAGGCGAAAAAGTCGAGCCAGTTGTCGCATTCTTCGTTGAAGGAGCCAAGCAGGCGTTTATTTTCGTATGCTTTGCGCTCCAGCATTTTTTGCGCTTCCACCTTGCCGGTGGCGCCGAAGTGCTCGATCAACAGGGCGCACATCTGCCATCCGTGCCGCATCTCTTCAATCATCACACGCGTCAGGGCCTGGCGGTCCCAGTCGGTGGGCGCGGTCTCAAACAGATAGCGCTGCTGCTCCACGCTGGCAAACTCGGTATCGCCCTGATAGACGATCAGGTTCAGCAGTGCGTCACGCATGTTCTGCGTGGGAATCTGGCGCAGGTTCTCCCACTTGGGACGGCCCTTGTAATAGCCGAAGGAGATTTCTTCCGTCTCAATGGCGCCATAGAGCGTCTCGAACTTGAAGGCCTTGATGTCGTCATTATTGACGCCAATCTCCTCGCGCCATTCCTTGAACAGGCCGACCCAGTCACTGAATGTTCCGATCTTCATTACTTTTCCCGGCATAATGCTCCTCGACAAATCTTGTTTAGATCACAAATTCATCCACACGGTTTTCAGTTCCGTGTAGTGCTCAATCGCGTGCATTCCCAGCTCCCGGCCAAAGCCGGATTGTTTATATCCGCCAAAGGGCAGAGCGGCGTCCATTACGCCATAGGTGTTAATCCACACCGTACCGGCCCGGAGCCGCCGTGAAAGCTGGTGCGCTTTTTTAATGTCATTGGTCCAGATGGCCGCAGCCAGGCCATAGACGTTTTTATTGGCCAGTTCAGCCACTTCTTCAATGTCGTCAAAGGTGAGAGTTGCCAGGACGGGACCGAAGATCTCCTCCTGGGCAATTTTCATGTCGTTCTTTACGCCGCCGAAGATGGTAGGTTCAATGAAGAAGCCATGATCGCCGTTGACCGAGACGCGCTTTCCGCCAGCCAGTAGCTTTGCGCCTTCGTTCTTGCCAGTTTCAATGTAGCCCAGAACGGTCTGCATCTGTTTTTCGCTCACAATCGCGCCCAGCCGGGTCTTGGGATCGAGCGGATCACCCAATTTGATTTTTTTGCTGCCTTCGACCAGCTTGGTCAGGAATTCGTCTTCAGCTTTTTTCTCGATAAAGAGCCGCGATCCGGCGCAGCAAACCTCGCCTTTGCCGTAGAAAATGCCGTTCAGCGCGCCTTTGACCGCCGAATCCAGAGCGGAATCGGCAAAAACAATGTTGGGCGACTTGCCGCCGAGCTCCAGCGTGATGCGCTTGAGTGAATCCGCCGCGCTCTTCATGATTTCCTTGCCGACGGAGGTTGATCCGGTAAAGGCAACTTTGTCAACACCCGGATGGCTGACCAAAGCCGCGCCCGTTTCTGGTCCGCCCGTGATGATGTTGAGGACACCGGGCGGCAGTCCCGCTTCCAGCGCCAGTTCACCAAAGCGCAGCGCGGTGAGCGGCGTCTGCTCCGCTGGTTTGAGCACCACGGTGTTTCCGCACGCCAGTGCCGGCCCCAGTTTCCAGCTCGCCAGCAAAAGAGGGAAGTTCCAGGCAACAATCGCACCGACTACGCCAATCGGCTCGCGCAGGGTGTAGGTGAATGCGTTATTGAAAGTGTTGACGGTCTCACCGTGAATCTTGGTGGCCCAGCCGGCATAGTAGCGAAAAACATCCGCGACCATGGGCATGTCCACATAACGCGATTCGAAGATGGGCTTGCCGTTATCCAGGGTTTCCAACTCGGCCAGTTCATCGATGTTTTTTTCCAGCAGATCGGCAATGCGCCACAGGATTTTGCCGCGCTCACTGGCCGAAAGCTTGCGCCATGGCCCGTTCACATCGTCAAAAGCTTTGCGGGCGGCAGCGACCGCCTGGTCCACATCGTGTGTGCTGGCGTCGGCGATCTGCGTCAGCGTTTCACCCGTGGCAGGGTTGACTGTAGTGAAGGACTTCCCGGAACCCTCAGTCCACTGCCCATTGATGAGCAGTTTGCCGGGTGCGATTTTGGTTTTGGTGGCGGTAAGCATGAAACGAACTCCTTGCTGTTAGCTTTTGAACTACTGGTTGTGTGGCACAGGCACTCCTGCCTGTGCTCTGCAATCAGGATGTCGATAGCGGGTGCATGCCTGTGCTCACACCCGCTGATTTGTTAGTTACTTTGCAGAGAATGATGCCGGGCGCTTTTCGACGTAAGCAGCCAGACCTTCCTTGGCGTCTTCGCTGGCGAACAGGCGCTGTTGCAGTTCGCGCTCCACGGCCAGTGCGGACTCCATCGGAATCTCCCAGCCGGTCTGTACGGAGCGCTTGATGTTGCCCACGGCCTTCGCGGCTTTATTCGGAGGCGTGAACTGGCGCGCATACTCCATTACGTTTTCCATGAAGTTTTCACGCTCGTAAATATCGTTGATAATGCCCATCTCCTTCGCCTCTTCAAAAGTGAAGGTGTTGCCGGTGACCATCAGCTCAATGGCTTTGCTCTTGCCCACCATCCGGCTCAGACGCTGCGTGCCGCCGGTGCCAGGCAGAACGCCCAGATTGATCTCAGGCAGACCGATCTTGCCGGAGTCGCGGCGCGCGATGCGCAGGTCACAGGCCATGGCGATCTCCAGGCCGCCGCCAACGCAGTGTCCGTTGATGGCCGCAATCACCAGCTTGGGTGTGTGCTCCAGACGAAGCAGGGTCTCATTGGCATGCAGGCAAAAGTAGTATTTGAAGGTCGGGTCAACGGACGAAAGCATTTTGATGTTCGCGCCTGCGGAAAAAAATTTGTCACCGGATCCGGTCAGCAGCAGGACATAAACGTCATTGTCCATGCGCGCCTTCAGAATGCATTCATCGAGCTGCCGGTTCATCTCATAGGTGTACGTGTTCGCCGGGGGATCATTCAGTTCGATTACGGCAATGCCGTCTGCCACGCGATAATTCACGAGGGTTTTGGTTTCGCTTGCTGTAATTGTGGCCATGGTCAAAAGCTCCTTTGATGTCTCTTCAATCCTGAAATTTAAAAATACCGTTGCGGTCAGTTCTTGCGCTTCGCTCTCCGGCGTTGTGCTTTCGCGGGATGCAGGACCCCGCACAGAAAAATGTCGCCCATTTGCCGGGCCAGCACCGTGGCATCAGCGTCCACTTGCGGATTATGCCACGTGTAAATCCAGTTGATCATTCCGAACAGGCTCAGCACAGCCAGCCGTCCGGAAAATTCCAGCCCCATGGTCTTCCGCAAATCTTCCATGAGATCCAGGCAAATACCGTAGTACTCCTTCTTGATGGAGCGTATGCGCGCCCCCCGGCCATTTTTCAGGGTCTCGTCCTCATGAGTGAGCACCTTCATGGCTTCTTTGTTGGCGAGGAAGTATTCCAGATGATTCTGGATAAAAATTCGCACCCGCTGTTCCGCATCACCTGATTCCGCCAGCCGCTCTCGCAGCTGCTCCATGATGGTAGTGAACGTGTGCTTCTGAATCAGATACAGCAACTCTTCCTTCGAGTCGAAGTAGTGATACAGCCCGGCCAGGGACATTCCGGTGACACGGGAAAGATCGCGCATGGAGGCACCTTCGTATCCCTTTTGCCAGAAAATGCGGGCTGCATGTTCCAGAACTTCAGCCAAACGGCGGTCGCGCGCTGTCCCGTTCTTTTCGTCTCCGGATGAGGGACGAGGCCTGCGCCCCGCAAGGGGCGGGCTGGTGGACCGGGTTTCGGCAGCGACAAGAGCCATGAGAATGGAGAGACTTACCGAACGTTCGTTCGGTAAAAATTATGCCTGTTGCCGGGGATGGCTGTCAATGTCACGTGGAGATGAAAAGCCGGCTGCGGAGCCGGCCTTTGGGTTCAACTGCACCAGTCCCGAGATTTAGCGGTGATCATGATCCCGGTCATGATCTCGATCGTGATCATGATGATCACGATGGCAGCGCTCACGCTCTTCTTCCAGTTTGTGGCGTTTTTCCTCTGCCTGATGGCTGTGCTCGCCGTGCTTGCGCTCGGCTTTGTGCAGTTCCTCTTCGGCATTGTGGATGCGTCTTTCGCATTTCTCATCGTCCCGATCCATTGCCTGCGCGGGCGTTACCCGGCCAATGAGCAGGAATGCCATCAGCAGGGAGAATATTCCACTCTTCCATAATTTTTTGTTCAACATAACACCTCCAAGTGCAGAAGTATTTTATTCCCGTTCAGGGGATTTTAGCGGCCTACCGGATTTAGACACGCGGGCAGGCCGACGGCGTGGGGGCCTATTTTTTCATCGCCGTTTGATTGGGCGGCTCTGGATTTTGGGCCGATTTGGGTTCTTCCGGCTGAAGTACGACGGGACTGAGAATCACCATTTTGGCCCGCCCCTCGCGGCCTCCTGGCAGAAACAGCATCTTGCGTGCTGGATCGTAGGCAATGCTGAAACCCTTTACATCTGTGGACAACTCATGATCCACCATGTTGCGGGTGAGATCGATGGCCAGCACCGAGCCATCGCCGCCTGCGGCATAAAGAAGATGGTTCGCCGAGTCCAGAATCAGCGAGTCGGTTCCTCCGGGAGCAGGGATGCGAAAGAGCTCAGCGCCGGTATCGGCATTGAGCGCCAGTACCGCATAGCGGACAGCAACGTAAAGCCGGCGGCTGGTGTTATCCAGCGCAAGGCTGGTGGGCTCGGACGCAGCCAGATGAAAAAGCCGGGAGACCTTATTAGCACTGTCGAGGGCCGTGATCTCGTTTTGGTCCTGCAAGCTTATAAGAAGCTGGCCGCGGCTGGAGTCATACAGCAGGTCCTGCGGCAAAGCGTTCATCTCAATCACCGCCGTTTCCCCCGCGATTCGCGGGTCCACCACGCTTACAGTGCGGTCGTGAACGCTGGTTACATACAGCAGTTTGGTTTCCGGGACCCACAGTAGCTTCTCCGGCATATGCTGGACGGGGACAAGCTGCTCCGTCTGCCAGTTTTTGCTGCTGATGACAGCAATTCTATTGCTGCCGGCGAGTGCGACATAGATTCGGTTGCCCGCATCGTCCACGGCTATGCCACGCGGATTATCGATCTGTGAAATACGGGCAATGATGCGTCGCTTGACCGGGCTGAATATCTCAATCGTGTTCGTCTCCGGACGGGTGATCACGACCTCTCCCGCGGCCATGGTGACCTGATGGAATCCAGGATTTCCCGGCAAGTCGATCATTGCCACCTGGCGTAGTTTGGCCGCGGGGCTGGAGGTCGCATGGCCCAGAACGAGCAGGAGAAGACAAACGAAGACAGGCAGTCTATGCGTTCTCAGGAGTTTGGTCACTCTTCTTCAGATGCGCGCCGAATCCGTGCTGCTGCCCGAGCAGCATTGAAACGCTTCTAACGAACCAGGCTGAACTCGATATCCGGCGGATAACTGGCGGCCACTCGCAGGTCATTTCCCCGTGAAAGCTCTGGTGGCGCCGCGAGGGCATAAAATTTTCCGCTGGCGGTATCCACCAGATAAAAAATCAACACGTCATTGGAAACGGAAGGCCAGAGCGGGTCCCGCGAAAAGTCCGGAAGATTCGCGGTGAAAGATCCATCGGGCGCTACCTTCGCAGTGGCCAGAGAGATAGGCGAGAGCGAAATCTGCGGCACATTGAAGACATCGCGTGCCCAGCCGCAGGCATACAGCACCTGAAGCTGCCATTCTTTACTGCTGTCAGCGCCAGGCACTTTGCCTCGTAACTCGACTGTTGGCAGTTCCTGGCATTGAAATTCGCCCTGGTGGGTGGCGGAAAGATCATCAATTTGGATGGTCGCGAACTGGCATCCAGGCGCATAGACAATCGCTTTCAGGCTTTTTGCCTGCCGCTCCTGCACTTTTGTGCTGATGACGACAGAGCTGGCGCGCGCCTCGGTTTCCGTGGACCCAAAATCCGTGCTCTTACCGTCAGAGAATACATACCGCAACTGCACGTCCCGAGGCGAGACACTCGCGGGAACGGAGAGCGTGAACGTATTGGTCTCAGACTCCTGAGCTGACGCGCAAAGCGGCATCGCGAGTCCAAGGGCGGAAACCAGAGCGAGCAGACTGGGCCGGTGCAGATTCATTGGTGGGAAACTCCGCAGCTATTATTGCGCAATAACCACAAGTTTTTTGAACTTTATTGCACAATACCTTTGTCTCTAACCTTTATGAGAAAAAACTTATGCTAAAGCGAAAGCCATAAGCGCAACTCATGGCTTTTACTGTCTTTCCTGGGGATGCCCCGGTTATGCCAGGTTCAGGGCGCGCTTGAACGATCCGCGCTCTTTCTGGATCTTCTCCTGAAGCAGAGTGATGGCATAGATGAGCTGCTCCGGACGCGGGGGGCAGCCAGGAACATATATATCCACGGGAATCACCTGGTTCACACCCTGGACCAGTGCGTAATTATTGAATACGCCGCCGGAGGTGGCGCACGCGCCCATGGAGATCACCCACTTGGGTTCAGGCATCTGCTCCCACAGCTGGCGGATGACCGGCGCCATTTTCTGGGAAACCCGTCCGGCAATAATCATCAGATCGGACTGGCGTGGCGAAGGGCGAAACACTTCGGCGCCAAAGCGCGCAATATCAAAGCGGGAAGCGCCCATGGCCATCATTTCAATGGCGCAGCAGGCGAGGCCAAACGTCATGGGCCAGATGGAGCTTTTGCGCATCCAGTTGACCACGTTGTCCAGCGAGGTCAACACCACACCCTGGGGCTGCTCGTTGCCAAACAGCACTTCCTTAAGATGGCTGGCCTCCGCCGGATAACCGGCCGTATTCTCATAGCGCTTCACCTGCATGGCGCGTTCAGCGTGCGGATCAATTAAATGGTCATTCATGACAGTACCTATTCTATTGGATCACGGGCCGAAGCAAAAGCGCCTAAGTCTCGCTTTCTTCCGGCTTCGACTCGTTTGCTGTAAACACCGCTTCTTTGCCCATTTCTTTTTTCCAAATCACGGCAAAGCGCTGCTGGCTGGCGGCGGAATCGAATTCGCCTTCCAGCCGTATATGGCGAAAGGCCACGTGCCCGAGCTGACCGGCGTAGTCGAGTTTGTAGTTCCACTTGATTTTCATTCCCGGCAGGCCGTGTGTCTCCCATGAGCAGTAGACGGGCAGATCGCTGGTCTCAAGCGGCGACACTACCCGGATTTCCACGCCAAGCTTCTGGTCGCCGCGCCAGCCCTGCCTGATCTGCCGAATGGAGTCTTCCTCTTCCGAGGTCACAACTTCGCCAGGTAAACTCACGCTGGCTATCTCGTGGAACAGCATCTCGAAAAAGCCGCTGATGCTGGGGGTCGAGCAGATAGCGTCCCAGTCGCTGGTATCAGGCTCGTCCGGTGCGCCGTGCTGCAGTAGAAAATTTGGCATAGGAGTGACCTTATTTCGCGGCTGTAGGTTTCCCGCCGGCATGGCAGGTGGCGCACAGCTTCGTCTCCGCCATTCTCAGCAGATGAGCAGCAGAGGAAAAATGCTGCGAATGGCAGTCCAGACATCCCGCTTTCATATTGGCGTGCTGTGCATGCAAACGAACGCCCGGCCCCTTGGCTTGTTCATGGCATCGTAGGCAAAGTTTCACTGCATCAGCGCGGGTGAGTGCCTGTGGCCGGACGATGTTGCCCGGATCTCCGGCTTCGGCATGGCTTCTGCCCGCTCCGTGGCATTCTTCGCAGCCCCGCCACTGCGCTCCGGCTTTCGTCCGCGCCGCCTTGCCATGTGGATTTTGGGCAAAGCCCGCGCCAATTTCTTCGTGGCAGCTCATGCAGGTTTCCGTACCCACGTACTGCGAAGATTCTTCTGCCGCTGGCGTTTTGTTTTGCGGCGCGGCGAGCAGCGCCACGCCTGCAAACACCAGGGCCATCCACCGAAGCTGAATTTCCACGATCACTGGGGTTTACTTAGTTGAAGCTTACGGATTCAAAATCACCTTTCCGAACTGCTCGCCCTTTTCCAGCCTTTCATGCGCGGCGGCGGCGTCACGCAGCGGAAAACTCTTGTCCACCACGGGCTTCAGTTTGCCGCTGAAGACATGCCGCAGCACCTCATGAAAATCGCCCATGGTGCCCATGAACGAGCCAAGAAAGGAGAGCTGCCGCGTAAACAGAAAACGGATATCAAAGCCCACCTCCGGGCCGGTAGTCGCGCCGCAGGTCACGAGGCATCCGCCGGGCTTGAGCGACTTCATGCTCTCGGTCCAGGTGGCCTTGCCCACGTGCTCAAACACGATGTCGCACATGGCTTTGCCGGTGATCTTCTTTACTTCGTCGGCAATTTTCTGCTGATAGTGGTTGATCAGGTAGTCCGCGCCCAGGTCGCGTGCCTGCTCCAGTTTGTTCTCGTCTCCGGCGGTGGCAATCACGGTTGCGCCAAACATCTTGCCAATCTGAATGGCCGCCGACCCAATGCCCGACCCGCCTCCCAGCACCAAAATGGTATGGCCCGGACGAAGGCCGCATCGCGCCACCAGCATGTGCCACGCCGTCAAAAACACCAGCGGCAGGGCAGCGGCTTCGTCATACGTCAGCGAAGGTCCGTCAACGGCTTCAGGAATGGGGATCACGTTCACTCGCGGCACGGCGATGTACTCGGCGTTTCCGCCATCATTGAGATAGCCCAGCACGCTGTACTGCGGACACATGTTTTGCCGGCCCTGTGTACACTCCGCGCAGTGTCCGCAAAACGTCATGGGCGCGAGCAGCACGCACTGCCCCGGCTTCAGATCGGTGATGTACTCGCCCACCTCGGCAATGTCTCCGGCCACATCGCTGCCGTTGATGTGCGGCAGCTTTACCCCCGGCAGCCCCTTGCGGATAAATAAATCCAGATGGTTCAGCGCGCAGGCCTTCACCCGGACCAGCACCTGGTCTTTGCGCGGCCGAGGGTCGGGGACATCTTCATACTTCAAAACTTCAGGACCACCAAACTCGTGGAAGCGAACAGCTTTCATTCAGGCCTCTTTGTATAAATTTTTATAATAAATATGGAACTGCACAATTTTGCCCCGGTCTCCCAGGCTCATGTGGCACAGCCGCCCCCGGCTGTGTCTGGGTGTTGGTTTTATCCGCGCCCATCCGCGTAAATCCGCGGTAAGGGGGTGTCAGCCACCCTCCCGGTCTGTTATGTCAGGTATGTCCCCGGTCCGTACCCTTGTACCCTTGGGGTACCCCCCTCCCCATTTTTTGCCGACACCACAAGAAACAAAGGGTTTAGCCCCATCAGGCCCTTGGGCCACGCTTGGGCCACCCAACGGCCACCCAGCGTCAGGAGTCTTTTGAACAGCCAATATCCAAATTCTCATTTTTCAAATATCTAGCACCCAACTTCGTCCTCAGACAAGCCACTGCGTGATACCACAAAAATCCGGTAAGTAGCAATGCCATAATTTGTCACTTTTGCATTAGCGGCAAATTGTTTCCTGCAACTATGTCGGGTTGTCTTGAGAAGACGTGTCAGGGTATGGCTTTAGCCGTACCGCCAAAGCCAGAGAGACCACGGCTTCAGCCTCTGAGTTAGGCTGAGGCTTCCAGCCGCGGCCCGTGGATTGTCATTGTTGATTCGCCACAATCGTGATGTCCTAAAAAGACTGTGGACGACCACTATTTTATAAAAACTTTTATTTCACTGCCCAAAGAAATCGGAACCCGATAAAATACGGATCTGATATGGACATGAAGTCGCAGATTTTGGCTTACGTTCTGCAGATCGATGACCTGAAGGCACAAATGGCAAAACACTGGATGCTGGTGCAAAAAAGTATCGCAGATGGGAATGTGGATGATGCAATATCGCTTCTGAACGCCTACTTCAGCCTAAAAGCAAAGCTAGAAGGAGTAGAGGCAAATCTACAGGGAATTTTACGCGGCTATTTTGCGGACAAATAATTGAACGCACTTCCAAATAACGCAACCACCATTGACCTACTTGAATGGGTTATCGCTAATCCCAACAAGCCATTTGACCCAAACATGGTGGTGAGCGCTACGCACACCAGCGATTGGCAATGGCAAGCTGTAACTGGTCAGATGGAGTACTTAAAAAGTCAGGGTTATCTCAACAAACTGAAGCAAGACCCTGCAGGGTCGACATATTGGACGATCACTAGCAAGGGCGAGAACTATCTACGGGCGTTACAGCGGGCTGAAGGCTCAAACGAGGCAGGTCTTACTGATGCATCGCCACGCAGTCAAGTGTCTTCCAGTCCGGCTGACGCTGTAGCGCCACGAATTGCAGGAGTCGTTCCGCCTGTCATGCGCAAAGCATTTGGGGCGACGGGAATTCGGGTAAATCGAACTACAAGCCTAACGTTCAGGATCATCAATCCCAATTCAGCCGCCAGACTTACCGGTATCTCTTTTGTGGATACTCTGCCTGCCGGCCTTATAATCTCCACTCCCAACGGGCTTCTGGGACCAAACGGCGGCGGCACTATCACCGCACTTGCGGGAAGCAATGCCATTAGCTTGTCGGGTGCATCTCTAGCTGCCGGTGAGAGTATCGAGTTAACCGTGAACGTGACCGGCGCCGATATAGGAACAAAGAACAACATCACGAGCGCAATATCGTCCATCGAAGGAGGGGCTGGCGAGACTGCGTCGGCCACTCTCTCGGTATTAGCAGCATCTCCGACGGCAAGTCTTGCTCAGTTACTTGCCCTGAGGGTAACCATATGGGGTGGAGGAAATCGTGCTTACGTCACAATGGCGTCACTAATTTCTCCCACGCTTGCGGTAATGCCGTATCATGCAATTTCCGGAGCGGGCCTATCCCAAGGGCCAGAATTCGTCAACGGTTCTGCAGAGTTCCTTGGAAGTTCTACACCCTCGTCCACCATCGTGACCCTTTTGCGGAGTGATCCCGACCGGGATCTTGCTGTGGTGGAGCTTAAGTCGACAGCACCCTTCGATTTACCTCACAAATTCCTGTCATTTATAGACGTGGACGTGCAAGGTGACTGGCAGTCTTATCTTGCGCCCGCCCATGGAGACGTGGCGCTTATTAGCGGGACGTTAAGGGGATTTGAAGTTTTCGAAGGTCGTCAATGCCAACTGCTGCACGTGTCGGAGCCAGTGGTCAATACCGAGGGCCTAAGTGGTGCGCCCGTGATTTGGAACGGGCAACTGATTGGAATCGTTTCGTATGCACAGCCCAACGATTCTTCGTGGCGTGGGTCGCCGATTTCAAGAAGGATACTGTTGTCGATTCCTGGAGTGTTCATGGCAACGAAGGAGGGCACAGAATGGCTCGACAAGGCCACGATTGCACGCTTCACTGACGACACATGGGCAATTCTAAATAGTGCAGATCAGATTCGGGAGCAGCGCAATGGACACGCAGTTTCAGCATTCGATCTGGTGTTGGCCTTCGGACACCAACAGAGTGGCCAACTGCCTAATCTTCTAGCCAAGGCTGGCGTGACTCTTGATTCGCTCATCCCACCCACGATTGATGCTTCAGCTGAAGGCCCACCTGAGGATGTGGCGTCTGGCACTCAGCGGAAGTTTCCACGCATTACACAATACGTGCGGCTGGCTCTTGTCAGGGCCCGCGATACGGCCGACGCGATGACCTCCGCTTTTATCGACGATAGTCATTTGCTCTTCGGCCTGTTATCTCTAAATGACACCGACAACCTGCTCATACAGGGCTTTAACCGACAGGGCATCACACCTGACAAGGTCAAGCTGTCTAACGAGGCCACACCGGGAACCGAAACCTCACGTCCACAAGCGGGCTACAAATCAGACGATCCCACTGGCGAAGATCTTCTTGACATCTCCAAAGAAGTAAATGCCCTGGCTTCAGTGCTGGCGGGCAAAGACGTAGAGCCTCCTCTGTCGCTTGGTCTTTTCGGCGATTGGGGCACAGGCAAGAGTTTTTTCATGCGCAGGCTTGAAGGACGCATCCGCGACCTAACGGAGGATGCGAAGCACGCAAATGGTGAAAGCCAATACTGCCAGGACGTCGTCCAACTCACATTCAACGCTTGGAACTATATAGACAAGGACCTGTGGGCCAGTCTGGCAGCGGAGATTTTCGAAGGCTTGGCGGCTGCGCTGGCACAGAAACGTGGTGGCGACTCGCAAGCAGGCAGATCGCTGGCCCTTGCGGCGGCTTCTAGTTCGCAGACGGTGGTGGCTGAGACAGAACGACAGAAAAGCGTTGCCGAGGCGCAACTGCGAGAATCAGAAGCGCAACTGGCAGAGCTACAGCGCAATCAGAAGAACATACAGCCGAGGCTTAGTGCTAGCGAGGTACTGAACCAGGCAGCTCGATTTGCTGTCAAAGACGACAACCTGCGGAAGCAAGCCCAAGAAGCTGCACAAGAGATCGGCATTTCCAAGGGAATAATGGCCGTAGGTGACATCCAGAAACAACTTCTAGACTTGAAGAATATTTGGACCGAGATCATCTTCAGTATTCGCAACAATGATTTATGGATTTTGGGACTAGCCTCTTTGGCTGCACTGGGAGTGGGATGGGGAGGTTTTTTCTTGGTGAAGCGTTATGTCGGGGATTTTGCGAAAACCGTCATAACTATCTTTGTTGCAGCCTCCACTTTCCTGGCAGCGTTGCGCGCGGGAAGCCGCAAGATACTTAACTTCGTCCGGAAGATCAAAGCCTCCAAACAGGAACTCATTGATAAAACGCAGCACGCAGTCAAAGAGAAGATCGACCAAGCACGAGAGTCTATTGAGCAAGCGACGGAAGCGGTCAAAATCTTAAATCAACAACTTGAGAATATGCGCGCTGACCGTAAGATGGTCGATTTTATTCGGCAACGTTACGAGAGCAGCGATTATCGGGCACATCTTGGAACCATTGCCCGAGTCCGAGCTGATTTTCGGCATTTGAGTGCTCTTTTAAGAGACGTACAGAACGAGTCAGAGAAAGATTTTAAAGAAATGAAAGAGCGTCAACAAGAGAAGGACAAGGAAAGGAACACACCTCTATTCCCGCGGATCGACCGCATCATTCTTTACGTCGACGATCTCGACAGATGCCCGGAGAAAAACGTAGTTGAAGTTCTCCAAGCCGTTCATTTGTTGCTTGCATTTCCTTTATTTGTGGTAGTCGTCGGCGTTGACCCAAGGTGGTTGTTACACTCCCTCCGGAAGCATTCCGTCGCTTTTGAAAGCAATGGAGCTAACGCCCACGAGGAAGAACAGGAAATGCGTTGGGAATCGACACCAATGAACTATTTGGAGAAGATCTTCCAGATCCCGTTTACGCTACGGCCCATCGACAAATCTGGTTTCGGCAAGCTGGTGGACTCCTTCGCTGCCTCAAGTGCAAGAACTGATGGTGTGGAACCGCCCGCGCTGACGCAGCAATCACAAACCGCTACCATACCGCTTAACGAGCCGACCCTGCCAGAGGAGCCGACGTCAGTAGTGGTATCTTCAGAGCTTTCGTCGGCGAGTGGCACCACGGAACTTCCAGTGCCGAAGATACCCACGCCACATCCATCGGGCAAAGAACAATATGTTCGGTTGGAGCAATCCGTTCCTGGACCTGTGCGAGAGCCCATTGATCGTTATCCTGAGCATCTCCACATCGAAGAATGGGAGCGAGTCTACATGAAGGCCCTGCACGAACTCATTCCCTCTCCCAGGGCGGGCAAGAGGTTCATCAATATCTACCGTCTATTGCGTGCTTCAGTTAGAGCGAACGAGCGGGAGCGGTTTGTTGGCGATCACAAACGCGGCGAGTATCAATGTGCCCTAATGCTGCTAGCAATACTGACCGGTTACCCTGCAGAAGCCACCGAAATACTCCGGGCACTTATTGAAGAGGAACACACGGAAAGCTGGGGAGTTCTGCTGCGGGCCTTTAAAGCGAGAGTCGAGGGAGAGAGCTCTATCGAAAAGGAATCCAATATCCAAAAGGTCTCGAAGCAAGGAACCAATCGCCTTGAGGTTAACACCGGTGAGTTACCAAGAATGGCGGGCTTTCCTACTACCACAGCCACAACACTGGGTGGAACTGTTCAACAAACTCGCCAGAGTCGAGGACAATCTCAGCGACAGACCCTGTCAAGGCTTTACCAAATGGGCACCGCGTGTGGCACGTTATTCATTCCAGTCCGGACGCGTACTTTTGCATCAACGTGAATAGTCGACGCACATACTTTCTTTAAGCCAATCTGGGGGGGAATCGGCGAGGCTTCGGGCGTTGTTGCTGGTGCTTCGTTAGTGGACAGGTCAACAATTCACTTGGCGAGTTGGTTCGGGTCGCGCGGAAGTGTTTGCCTTTATAGACTGTCATGTAGACATCATGCAGCACGCCATGTCTGTGTTCCTATTCACAGACATAGCGCCTGAAAAAATCCATCTATTCCCGATTTCCCCCGCTCTCCTGCGGCTCCGGATTCGCCTCCAGCCTGAGTTCCGGCAGATTGGCCTGGCGCAATTGGGAGTTGAGCGCCGGGAGGTCCTGGGTCTGGATGGCCTTCCAGCGGGCCATCACTGGCGGAAAAGATTTTTCGAGTTCGGCGACCGCGGCAGTTGCCTGGGTGGTGGGAGCGTCGTCTACGTCCTGCAAAATCGTGAGCAGCGCTAACATGCGCGTGCGGATATTGCCCAGCGTCGCTGGTTCGTCTGCCGGGCCGGGACGGCGTGCTGCGCCCTCGACCAGGGCCTGCAGCTTTTGCTCGAAGGCCTTCACCGAGTTCAGCGCCTCGCCCTGGGCGCGGGACTGTATATCTTTCGTTTTCTCGCGCAACGCCACTACCTGATCGAAAGCTGGTGAGATCTCCAGCAGATGTTCGTACAACTGCTGTGACAATTGGAACTGCCGTGCCAATGCCGGGGCCGGAGTCTTCACCCGTGGGTCCATCTTTACCGTAAGCGGCTGCGAGTAGGTTTTGCCGCTGGCGATCAGCACCACCGTGTATTGCCCCGGAAGCACCCACGCCGATGTGGATTGAGGCGCGGTGTTGTGCGGTACCGCGGCAATGGGGTATTCAGCTTTGATTCCCGATACCGGCGCATAGTGCAGGTCCCACAGGAAGCGATGCACTCCTGCCCCATTCGACAGCACTTGCGGCGGCCTCAGCCAGTACGAGGGAATCGCCAGCATGGGATCGGATGCCGGAACCGGATCGGAACTTGAATACTTGCGGACTGTTTTGCCCGCGCTGTCGCGAATCTCCAGCGTGACCGGCCCGGATACCGCCGGGGACAGAGAGTAGTCGATCACTGCGCCATCCGGCGGATTGTCACCGGCAGGGAAGTCGGGCGGCAGCGGCGTGTCGGTATTCATGTCCCACCGTACCCGAATCGCGGTTTGCGGCGTGAACAGAAACGCCTCCGCCGCTGTGACCTTCGTATCGAGCTGGCGCAGCGGCGTAATGTCATCCAGAATCCAGAAGCCCCGGCCATGCGTCGCCGCCACCAGATCGTCGTCTTTGATGATTACATCGCGCACCGAACTGGCGGCCATGTTGAGCCGCAGCGATTGCCAGTGGTCGCCGTCATCAAACGAGACATAGATGGCGCGCTCGGTGCCCGCGAATAACAGGCCTTTGCGCTTGGGATCTTCACGCACTACATTAACGTTTTCATTCTCCGGAATGCCGTTGACGATCTCCGTCCACGTCTTGCCCGAATCGCGTGTGCGCAGAATGTGAGGATGCAGATCGTCGAGCCGCAGCGTGTTGATGGCGGCCCAGGCAGTCTGCGCGTCGGTATGGCTGGCCTCGAGAATGGAGACCTTCTGGAATGCCGTCATACCCGGCGGCGTGATGTTGCTCCAGCTCTTGCCGCCATCGGTCGTCAGATGAATCTGGCCGTCGTCCGTGCCCACCCAGATACGATTCACGTCCAGCGGAGAGGGCGCAATCGTGTAGATCACGCCGCGCTGCGTGGCTTCCGCCGTCTTCTCCGATTTGTATTTGCCGATGCTGGCTGGCAAATCAAACGTCTTGCGCGTGAGGTCCGGGCTGATCTGCTGCCAGCTTCGTCCGCCATCCATGGTCTTCCACAGAGTATTGGTGGCGAAGTAGAGAATGTGGGGATTCACCGGAGAGAACACAATCGGCTCGGTGCGCAGGGCGCGGAAATCCGCCGAGCGAAACGGCTTGGGCATGATGTTCTGCGCCTGATTGGTGCGCCGGTCAAAGCGGGTAAGCTTGCCGCCATAAACAATTTCCGGATCCAGCGGATCGGGGACCACATAGCCGTATTCCTCCGCCGCCACCGGATGCCACTCGCGGATCGTTACTTGGCCATCCGCGCCCCGGCTGGAGATGCAGGCCGAGCCGCTCTCCTGCTGTCCGCTGCACAGCCGGTAGGGGAAAGCATTGTCGGCGTTTACGTGATACATCTGCGCCGTGGGCTGGTTGTACCAGGAGCTCCAGGTCTCTCCACCATTCACCGTGATGATGGCCCCCTGGTCGCTGGCGATAAGAATGATTTGCGGATTGTCAGGATTGATCCACGCATTCTGGTAGTCGTCGCCGCCGGGCGCGCCGCGGAAGCCCGTCCACGTCTTGCCGCCATCGGTGGATTTCCATGTGACGGTGCTGGTGACGATCAGCGTGTCCGGATTCTTCGGGTCCACGCGCGGCACCGGCAGATCACCGCCGCCAATGCGTCCGGCGGGCCGGGGATCGGTGGTGGCCTGTGCCCAGCTTGCGCCGGCATCGTCTGAGCGATACAGGGCGACTGCGTTTTTGCTGGCCACGGCAGAATAAAGCCGGTTGGGATTACTGCGGGAAATGGTGACGTTCGCCTGAACAATTCCCTCCGGCAGGCCTTTGCTCAGCGGCTGCCAGCTCTTGCCGCCATCGGTGGATTTGAAAATGCCGCCGCCCGTACCGTTCCATGCGGCGTTCTCCCACGGCCCCTGCCGCGCCTCCCACAAAGTGGCGTAAACCGTATCGGGATTGCTGGGATCAATCTGCACATCGGCTCCGCCAGTGTTTTCGTCCTTGTAGAGGACCTTTTGGAAGCTCCGGCCGCCATCGGTCGAGCGGAAGATGCCCCGCTCTTCGTTCGGTCCGTAGGGATGCCCGGCCACCGCCACCAGCAGCGTGTTGGGATCGCGGGGATCAATGGCGATCTGCGGAATCTGCTGGCCCTCGCGCAGACCGAGATGTGTCCAGGTTTTGCCGGCGTCGGTGGACTTGTAAATGCCGTCACCCACGGAGAGATCGGGCCGCTGCAAGCCCTCGCCGCTGCCCACATAAACAATGTTGGGATCGGAGGCCGCGACGGCCACGGCGCCAATGGAACCGGTCGGCTGCTGGTCAAAAATGGGCGTCCACGTGGTGCCGTAGTCGGTGGTCTTCCACACTCCGCCGTTGCACACGCCTATGTAAAAGACATTGGGCTGGCCGGGGACGCCGGTGGCGGCTTTGGTGCGTCCGCCACGAAAGGGGCCAATACTGCGCCAGTGCAGCGATTGCAGAAAGTTAGGATTCACCTGCTGCGAAAGGGCCACGGGCAGAGCAGCCAGACAGATAACGACGAAAAGACTCAGAACCACAAAACGGCGAAGAGCTTCCACAATATGCCTCCGGAGCGACAGAGGAGAATACCGCAGAATTGGCTGGAAGCAAAAGCCCGCTGGGGACAAAGGAGAGGTTTTAGGGCAAGTGGTTAGCAGTCAAAAATTGCAAAAACGAAGTTTTAGGTTGGTGGGAACAGGATTGAACATAAGGCTTGCCGTGCACGATCAAGTTCATCGGCATTATGCTGGAGAAGAGCATGCCCCCACGTTCCATCAGTTCCATCGTGACAATCCCTTGCCAGTTTCGAGCCGATCTTTGAATAAGAGCCAAGAACCGGTTTAAGATCTTCTGGTTCGTTCAGGGCACCCAAAACAAAAACTCTGTTCGCTAAATCCGTGGGAATTGTTTCTTGCACTTGCTGCCGCCTTGCCTCGTATTGATTATCAAAATCAATCAATAAAACCATGAATCGAGCAGGACAGCGATTCATCTCTGGCACATGTACTTCGGTAAAATGCTCTAACACACGTCTCCACCCGCCAGCCGGTGTGAGCACCTTCATTTGCCGTTGCCGATTCCACGGAACTTCTGCCAGGAACTCCACCGCTAACTGGCTATCGGCGTCATCTTCCGGAAGTACGTAGATGTGAGGTTGGTTCTTATTCGCGCTCATGGCTCCATGTCGCTCCGCGTGAGCGCTTCAACAAAATCTCCATGAAATTTCAATTCATTGACCCGTCGCACCATGGTGGGTTCAAGATGGCTTCGCCTGAATAACATTAGAGTATTTTCTTCAGAAAAACTCCGAATGGCCTCGGGGTTATGCGAAGTTGCGATAAACTGACCGCCTGTTTTGAAGCTGCTGCGAAGAGCCAGTACAAAATGCCCAACCTCGTCTGGAGCCAGATAATTATCTGGCTCGTCCCAAAAGCAAAGCACGGGTCCATATGCCTCGTTTGCCGCCAGTACGACGGCGCATATCATGAAGCATTTTTCCCCATCTGAGAGGTCTTCGAAAGGCAGACGTATGCTCCCCTTGTCGTTAGTGAATTGGACTTCCAGGCTCCTGGAATCCTTGCCAACCGGAGGATTTTTAATGTCTTTAAAATCGGGCATTACCTGCTTGAGGTACTTGTCGATACTGTTATAGGCAGATGGTGCTTCGGCTAAAAGACCGGAAAACCATTCTCCAAAGTTGTCTACTTTAAGGCTCGGCTCCAGTATTTCCTGTTCAGAGTTTCCTTTAATCAAGCTGGGGATTGGCCTAAGTATGAGTGAGCGGGCCAGCCATTGCCTGAAAATAAACAAAGGGTCGTTCGTGGATTGTTCTTGAACGACTGGCAAGGCTACTAAATGCCAGTCAAGAAAAAAAGTCGCTTCTTTTTGTTGGCTCGTTCTTGTCAAACGGACCTGTGCCTCTTCTCTGGTATAAACAGGTTTGCCATTAACTATTAACTTCTCTTGGGATACCCGAAGTTCCTTAAAGCCCTGGGGGAGTTCGAAAGAAATAAAATATTCATAGACACTGGCTGCCAACTCAACCTCAATTTCAAACCGCATAGGCAGCATAGATATTTGTCCACGAGTGAAATCCTTCGGCTTTACCAGTTCCCCTACTCGGTTAATACGTCGGGCAATTTTTTGCAGAATCTCTAGTGCCAGCGCAACTGTGGATTTACCGGTGCCATTTTTCCCAATAAGGAGTGCAGACGACTGCCCTGAGACTGGTAACTCAAAGTTCTCCAGGCACCGGAAGTTATGAACATAAAATCGGCGTATCACAAGAGAGATGATACACCCTCATACGGTGTCATCGATTGGAATGTACGGCGACACGCCTGCGCGGCTGAATCGCAGAATGGTGCCAGCAATAAGGACAGAGTTTCCGTGCCGTTCGGTTGCAACGGAAAGTATATCCCAATTGCTGAATGGGAGATATTATGCTACTTCATGGCGCAAGCATTTATGACAGAACTGGAAAGAGAATAGCGAGTGAACAAACCAGGCGTCTGCCGAGTGTCGGTTCACTGAATGATGCAGGGAAACACTCGAAATTTATTCCGGATGGGCCAGCGATTGACCGTTGGGGCCTACCTGCACTTCAGAGTGCTTCTTGCCGGTCAGCACCTGCGCTTCATAGGCCACGAGCTTGCCCTTTTTGGTAAGAGATTCCACTTTTGCGATCTTTCCTGCTCCAGCTTTCTTTTGCAGTCCTTCGCGGACACCAGCCGGCAGGGTGCTCAGATCAACCTGTTCTTCCACTTCCAGAACGGCGCCGTCCGGCGCGATGCTTACATCTTTGGAATGTCCGCTAACGGTGAGCTGAAGTTCATACTGAAGCTTTCCATCTTCCACTTCGCTCGCATATCCGCGGACCGTGGCTCCCTTGCTTTGCTCATCGGCGGTTTTTTGGACAGCAGCCGGCAACTCCGACTTCTGCAGGGTCTTTTCTTTGACAGCGGCAAACGCCACCACGCAGGTAGCTAAGCCAAACAAACCGACCAACAACATTCGTACATTCATCCATTTTTTGTGGTTCATATATTTGTTCTCCGAATTGAATAAGCCGCAGTCTATTATCCCGCCTTAACCAGCACGGCCTCGCTTTCAACCTTTGCTTTAACCGGCAGAGGCATGGCTCGCACCACCAATACGAGACCGGCGGAGAGCAGTGCCAACAGGGCGCTGCCGTAAAACACTGCGTCCCAATTGCCGAATTTTCTAAAGACCAGCGCGGCGATTCCACCGGCCAGAATCGCGGCTACGCCCTTGGCCATATAAAGAAATCCATAATTAGACGTAGCGTTGGCCGGGCCGAAGTAGTCGCCAACAATGGCAGGGAAGAGCGAGAACATGCTGCCCCAAATGAAATACACCGCAACCAGACACACGGTGAAGGCCGTCCCTGAACTCCGGCCGAACCAAAGCACAGCCAGAAGACTGAAGGCCTGTAGAACGTAGGGAATGAACATGGCCATCTCGCGGCCAATGCGGTCGGAAAGCCATCCCCAGAAGATTCGTCCTGCGCCATTGGCCAGCCGGCCTATGGCCAGCGAGGCGGTCAAAGCAGCTGCGCTGATTTTGAAGTAGTCGGCCACCGGGGCCGTCTGGATCGTCACCATCGATCCGCCCACGTTGATCATGACAAAGGTGAGAAAGAGGAGGTAGAACTGCGGCGTCATCAGCATCTGCAGGCTGTTGAACTGCGCCGTGTTGCGCCGTATGCGAGGTGAGATTTGCGCGCGCGCCGCCTGAGATACGCTGAATTCCGGACCAGGATTGTGCAGGAACTGCGCGGCAATAAGAACGAGCAGCCCCTGGGCGATGCCAGTGTACAAAAATGCCGTGCGGTAGCCGGAGCTTCGGATGATGGCCGCAATCATGGGAATGAACAGGGCCGCACCCGCGCCGAAGCCGGCGGTAATAAAGCCGGCGATGGCGCCGCGCTTGTCGGGGAACCACTTGAGTGCCGTGGCCACGGAGCCGCTGTAAATAAACGCCGCGCCGATCCCGGCAATCGAGTAAGCGGTATAAAGTTGCGGCAGTGTCTGGACAAAGCCCATCGCCGTCCAGCCCAGTCCCACCAGCACTCCGCCCACGGAAAGAAAGAGCCGCGGGCCAAGGCGGTCAATCAGCCATCCCTCCACGGGAGTGATCCATGTCTCAAACACCAGAAATAAAGTTCCCGCCCACTGGATGGCCACCAGCCCCCAGTCTGTATGGGCCTGTTGCAGAGGCCGGACGAACAAGGTCCAGGCATACTGCAGGTTGGCAATCATGATCATCGCTACTACTGCGCTTGTGAACTGGATCCAGCGTTTGCCCATGGCAATTCCTCCTCAGGCGTGAACTTTGTCCCTCAGGCGTGAACTTTGTCCCTCAGGCGTGAACTTTTTCAGCTAGTGCAGCGGTCCGGCATTCGGCCATCAGTTTGGTGCACGCATAAATGGCGCGCGTGTGCGGCATTTCCACTCCCAGCCGCTCGCTCAACTCCAGGACCGCCCCCACAATGGCTTCCAGTTCCAGGGGGCGTCCTGCCTCCAGGTCCTGGAGCATGGAGGTCTTGTGTTCTCCGATTTTGGCCGCACCCGCGATTCGCTGTTCAATCGTGACCGGCAATTCGATTCCAAGCTTCAGCGTCACCCCTTCGACTTCGCGCATGATGCCGCGCACCACGTCCGCGATTTCGGGAGTGCGGGTCATGTGGGCGAGAGTTGCGCCGGTAAGCGCGCTGATGGGATTAAAAGCGATGTTGCCCATCAGCTTGACCCAAATTTCGGTGCGGATTTGCGTGGTAATGGGAGAGCGCAGCCCGGCGGCGATCAGCGCATCTGAGATTTGGCGGCAGCGTTCGGAGCGAGTGCCGTCCGGCTCACCCAGGGTCACGCGGTTGCCTTCATTGTGCTGGATAACTCCAGGCCGGACAATTTCGGTGGCAAAGTAGATGAGCGATCCCACAACGTGCTCGGGCGCAATCACGGCGGAAATCACGCCGCCTGGATCGATCCGCTCAATGTGCGTTCCAGCCAGCGGACCGTTTTCGCGCTGAAAGTACCACCACGGAATCCCGTTCTGCGTGCTGACCACGGTGGTTTCAGGGCCAATGACCGGCTTCAGTTGCGGGGCCAGCGCCGGCAGCCCATGCGCTTTTACGCCCAAAAAAACTACGTCGAAAATGCCCGCGTCCGCCAAATTACCTGTGATTTCTGGATGCACGGTAAATTCATCCTTGGCCGTGATTACGCGGACACCATTTTTCTGCATGGCCGCAAGGTGGGCGCCACGGGCATGAAGGGTTACGTCACACCCGGCGCGCGCCAGACACGCGCCTATATAAGCCCCTACCGCACCCGCGCCTACGATCAGAAATCTCATGACTGTGTCCCGCTCAGTGTGGCCGCCACCACTCGGCGCTGAATTTTTCCGGTTGCGGTCCGCGGAATCGCCTCCACGATATGGATCTTCCGTGGACATTTGAAGTCGGCCAGGCGCTCACGGCAGTAACTCAGCAGTACGGCTTCGGCTCCATCATGCGGTTCGCGCAGGACCACGGCGACGGCAACTTCTTCTCCCCATGCCGGATGAGGCGCGCCGAATGCAACCGCCTCGGCCACCGAGGGATGCGAGAGCAAGACCTCGTCTATTTCGAGAGGCGCAATCTTCTCTCCGCCGCGCACGATCAGTTCCTTGATGCGCGCAGTGAGATGCAGGTATCCATCGGCATCGATCTTTCCCTGATCGCCGGTGCGGAACCAGCCGTTGGTGAAAGATTTGGCGTTGGCTTCGGGATTGTTTTCATAGCCCTGAATCACATTGGGTCCCTGAATCACCACCTCGCCCAGTTCGCCGGTCTTCAAATGGTTCCCGTCTTCATCCATGATGCTGATGTTCACGCCCGTGCCCGGCCCTACCGAACCAGCCTTGCGCGCCGAGGGCGGAAGAGGATTGGAGCACATTTGGTGGGATGCCTCCGTCATTCCATAGGCTTCCAGCACGGGAACGCCGACAATGTTTTCTATTTTTTCCATCAGCGCGGGCGACAGCGCGGAACTGCAGGAGCGCACAAAGCGCAGCCGCTCCAGCCCTTCCGGACGCTCATTCTGGCGCGCCAGCGAAAGCTGGTGAATCGTGGGGACACACGAATACCATGTGGCGCGATGCTCCCGCGCCGTCCGCCAGAAAGACATGGGGTTGAATTTGGCCGGGACCACCACCGTTCCGCCGGAGAGAAAAGTCGAGAGCGTGGATGCCACCAGTCCGTGGACATGAAACAGCGGCATTACGCACAGTGAGATGTCTTCAGATGAGAGCTGATAGGTATCGACGATGTTCCGGCACGATACCGCAAGATTTTTGTGTTTCAATGGGACGCGTTTGGGCCGGCCGGTGCTGCCGCTGGTGTGCAGCACCAGAGCAATATCGTCAGGTGCGGGCGTGCCCACCGAGCCGGTGCGTGGGGAGCCGATCATTCGCGCCGTCGATGAATCGGCCATGTCCACCACAAACACCGGAATCCCCATCTTTTCCGCCGCGCGCCGTGCATCTTCAGCGCCGTCCGCCGGGCAGAGCAGCAGCCGGGCCGCGGTGTCTTCGAGGTAGAAACAGAACTCGTCAAAGCGGTACGCCGGATTCAGCGGCGCCGCTGTTCCGGCAATGGATGCGGCCAGAAAACTCACAATCATCGGAAGCCCGTTGGGCATAACACTGGCCACGCGGTCGCCAGGGCGAATGCCGGTTCCGGCCAGGCTTTCCGCCATCCTCATGACCTGATCGCGAAGAGAGCTGTAGGTGATGGACGTTCCGCTTTCGGGAATAATGACAGCGGTTGTATTGCCGGGAGCAGACTGTAAGAGAGAGGGAAGATCGCCGGGTATGCTCATTGGGAACTCTGGACTTCTCCTTTGCTCGAACCTCGGTTAGATGACAGGGCTGGAATACATGGTCACCTGAGATTTTTGCCGGGCACATATTTTTCTGTGCCGTTTCTGTACCGACCTAAAATACCTGAACTTTTTCCATTGTCAACCGGGGTGCTCAAAATCAGATGCCTGTTTCCAGACAGTAAAAAAGTTGTTCGGGAAGACAATGACTGAAATGCCTTGCCGAAAAATGCCCCCGGACACCGCCAGCAGAAAGCTCACTCCGTGGTTCCTGGCCGCATAGGCCCGCATCAATATGGTAGGCTTTATTTTTGATTCCTCTGGGATTTGAAAACCCTTCTAAGGACCCAAATTGATCCAGAAAGCACTCGCCAAAATTTTTGGCACCAGTAACGAACGAGAGGTCAGGCGGATTCGTCCGCTGGTGGACCAGGTCAACGCGTTTGAGCCACAGATGCAGCAGCTCTCGGACGAGCAGTTGCGCGCCAAAACGGACGAGTTCCGGCAGCGTATCCGCGAACGGCTCCAGGGCATCGAGGACCAGGCTGCGCGGCTGGCTGCCCGGACCGAGGTCCTGAACGAACTGCTGCCCGAGGCTTTTGCCGTGTGCCGCGAAGGCGGCAAGCGCGTGCTGAACATGCGGCATTTTGACGTCCAGCTTATTGGCGGCGCGGTGCTGCATCAGGGAAAAATTTCTGAAATGAAGACCGGCGAAGGCAAAACGCTGGTCGCCACGCTTCCGGTCTATCTGAATGCCCTCGCCGGCGATGGCGTTCACGTGATTACGGTGAACGACTATCTGGCCAAACGCGATTCCGAATGGATGGGCAAGCTCTATCGTTTTCTCGGGCTGAGCGTGGGCGTGATTGTCCACGACCTTGACGACGACGAGCGGCGTGAAGCCTATGCCGCCAACGTAACCTACGGCACCAATAACGAATTTGGCTTCGATTACCTGCGCGACAACATGAAGTTCGATCTGAAGGAGTGTGTGCAGCGCGGGCACAACTTCGCCATTGTGGACGAAGTGGACTCCATCTTGATTGATGAAGCCAGAACACCGCTCATCATCAGCGGCGCCAGCGACGAATCCACCGACAAATACGAACGGGTAAACCGCATCATTCCTCATCTCGAAAAGGGCGAGGAGATTGAGGTGCCGCCCGGCGAGCCGAAAATCTATACCGGCGACTTTGTGGTGGATGAGAAGCACAAGAATACGACCATCACCGATCAGGGCTGGGAAAAAGTGGAGAAGCTGCTCGGCGTGGAGAACATAGCCGATCAGGAAAACTGGGCGCTCAAGCACCACGTGGAAACCGCGGTCAAGGCCAACGCCCTGTATCGCCGTGACGTGGAGTACGTGGTGAAGGATGGCGAAGTCATCATCGTGGACGAGTTCACCGGACGCATGATGCCCGGCCGCCGCTGGTCCGATGGTTTGCACCAGGCCATTGAAGCCAAGGAAGGCGTGAAGATCGAACGCGAGACGCAGACGCTCGCCACCGTCACCTTCCAGAATTATTTTCGCATGTACAAAAAGCTGGGCGGCATGACGGGTACGGCAGAAACCGAAGCCGCCGAGTTCGACAAGATTTACAAACTGCAGGTCGTGGTCATTCCCACGAACATGCAGATGCTCCGCATCGAGAATCCGGATATCGTCTATCGCACGGAGAAAGAGAAGTATTATGCTGTGGCCGATGAGATCCAGAAGATCAACGCCGAGCAGAGGCCCATTCTGGTGGGCACCACGTCCATTGAAAAATCCGAGCGCCTCTCCGATCTGCTGAAGAAAAAGAACGTTAAGCACGTGGTGCTCAATGCGAAATACCACGAGCGCGAAGCGGAGATCGTGGCCCAGGCAGGCCGCGTTGGGGCCGTAACCATCGCCACCAACATGGCCGGACGCGGCACGGACATTTTGCTGGGCGGCAATGCCGAATTCATGGCCCGCCAGGAGGCGGTGAAGAAGGGAATTGCACAGCCGCTGCGCGAGGCGGGTGGCGAGGTGGTTCTGCAGCAGGACAGCGCGCACAGCCTCGTCTTTTACTACAACGGTACGGAATTTCAGTGTCCGCTGGACAAGTGGAATGAGATTTATTCGCGCTACAAGTCAGATACCGATACGGAGCACGCTAAAGTCGTCGCCTCCGGTGGTCTGCACATTCTTGGCACCGAGCGCCATGAAGCCCGCCGCATTGATAACCAGCTTCGCGGACGGGCCGGACGCCAGGGAGATCCGGGTTCGTCCCGCTTCTATCTCTCTCTGGAAGACGATCTCATGCGCATCTTCGCGCGCGCCTGGATTTCCAACCTGCTGCAGCGTCTGGGCATGGAAGAGGGCGTGCCGATCGAATCAGGGCTGATCTCTCGCCGCATTGAGGCCGCGCAGAAAGCAGTCGAAGCCCAGCACTTTGAATCGCGCAAACACGTCCTTGAATACGACGATGTGATGAACAAGCAGCGCGAGGCAGTGTACGGCCTGCGCCGCCAGTTGCTGGAAGGTGTGGACCAGAAAGAACTGGTTCTGGATGATTACGTTGCCGGAATGGTGGGCGAAGCCCTCGACCGGTTTGTTCCCAAAAATCTTCATGCCGACCAGTGGGACATGGACGGTCTCCGCAAATACCTGCTGGAGATATTTGCCCTGGATCCGGCAAAGCAGGGAATTGATGACAGCCAGCTCAATCGCGGTGAACTGGGCGATGCCGTCTTCAACAAGCTGCGCGAATTGTATGACGCCAAGGAGAAGCAGCTTGGCGCGGACGCCATGCGCTATCACGAGCGCATGATCATGCTCAGTGTTCTGGATACGCTGTGGAAAGACCATTTGCTCAACATGGACCACCTGAAGGAAGGCATTGGCCTGCGCGGTTATGCCCAGCGAGATCCTCTGGTTGAGTACAAGCGCGAATCATTTGAAATGTTCGAAGGCATGCTGCAGCGCTTCCAGGAAGACACAATACGCTATCTGTTTCACATGCAGATTGTGGAAACCGCGGTGCCCATGCCTGCAATCCCCTCCGGCGAAAATGGCGGTGAGGCCGCCAGCACTATCACTCCCGCGCTTCCCCAGCGGCGGGCACAAACGTCAGTGGACGATCTGGAAGAGCAGTTTCAGAGGCGAAAGAAACGCGAACTCGAGCAGGCACGCATGGCTGGCGCCACCAACGGCAACACGCCGCAAACCGTGGTTCGCGATGCGGCAAAAGTCGGACGCAACGATCCCTGCCCGTGTGGATCAGGCAAAAAATACAAAAAGTGCCACGGTACGGCAGCAAAAGCCTAAGGTAAAAGCCTTAAATGAAAGGCTTGGTTACCTGAGTAATATTGCACACTTCCCGAGCACGTAGCATCTTTAACCAGCGACGATTTTTGACGGAAAGCTTAAATCCTTCTCATCGGTGGTGCCCAGTGCTTGCGAAACAAAATCATTTTTTGACCCAATCTCATCATGAGGAGAAAAACTCATGATCCAGCGAGTAGTTTTTTCACTATTAAGCCTGTTGCTGCTAAGCCTGTCAGCACAGGCGGGAACCGTCAACGGTAAGATCGAGTGGACCAAAACCTCTGGCGGCAAAACCAGCCAAACGCAGGACAAAATCGTAATCTGGCTTGAGGGCGGGCCGGAACTTCAGCCGCCTGCAAACTCACTTGTTATTGAACAGAAAGAACTGCGCTTTATTCCCGATTTTCTGGTAGCGGTCAAGGGGCAGAAGGTCGAGCTGCCGAACCAGGATGATGTGGCTCACAACGTCTATTCTTACTCGGAAAACAGCAAGTTCAATTTTGGCCTGTATCCCAGGGGCGAAAGCCGCACCGCGGTTTTCGACAAGATTGGCATCGTGGACATGTTCTGCTCCGTGCATCGTTACATGCATGCAAGGATCTTTGTAGTGCCCACCCCTTATTTTGCTGTCGCCCGTCCTAACGGCACGTTTTCGATTCCCAACATACCTGCCGGCACGTACACGATAAAGGCGTGGAATGACCGCGCGCGTATGTTTAGCAAGAGCATTGTGGTCCCCAAGACCGGCGCCCTCACTTCTGACATTATGCTTGACGTCCCTGAGAGTGCCAGCAAATAGAGGTAATGAATATGGATTTCATCAGATTTGTCAGTAAAGGTGGCGCTGCAGCATGGATGCTGGGCGCCATTCCGTTCTGCGCCACTCTGGTTGCCGGTACGCTGGTGGCTTCTGATGCACGACCCGAGCCGCCTCCCATCACCATTGAAATGGTTGATAGTATGAAGTCTCTTCCCGGAGGGCTTGGTGCATTGCCTCCGGTTCCCGTGCCCCGCGACAATCCGCAAACCAGCGAGAAAGTCGAGCTCGGGCGCCATCTTTTCTTTGATACCCGTCTCTCTCTCGACTATTCCATGAACTGTGCGAGCTGTCATGATCCGTCCAAAGCTTTTACCGATGGAAAAGAGAAGGCCATTGGCTTCCACGGACGGGTACTGACTCGCAATTCGCCTACCATCCTGAACAGTGCGTATAATCGCGCCCTGTTTTGGGATGGACGCGCTGTCTCTCTGGAAGAGCAGGCCAAAATGCCTCTGCTCTCCGTGGAAGAGATGAACATGGTAAAGGAGACCGAACTGGTTAAGCGGCTGAACGCTGTCCCGGAGTACCGGCGGCAATTTCAGAAAATATTTAACTCCGGCCCGTCTCTCATGAATGTGGAAAAGGCCGTTGCGGCATTTGAACGCACGCTGATCACGCCTGACTCCCGTTTTGATCAGTATGCGCGCGGCAATCATAGCGCTCTTAATGATCAGGAAAAAAGAGGGCTGTTATTGTTTTTCGGCAAGGCATCCTGCACGGAATGCCACAGTGGGACAAACTTCAGCGACGACAAACTTTATGCGCTCGGAGACACCGGACACGGTGACCTGGGACGTTATAACGTGACTCGCCGTTCCGAAGACAAGGGTGTTTTTAAGACTCCCACTGTGCGCAATATTGCACTTACTGCCCCGTACATGCACAACGGTTCTTTGGCCAGCCTCGAAGATGTGGTGGAATTTTATAATCGCGGCGGTGATCCCGGATCCAATAAGTCGAAACTGCTGCATGAACTGAATCTGACTCCCGAGGAAAAGGCCGACCTGGTCGCATTCCTGAAAACGCTTACGGGAACTATGCCCGCCACGGAAAAACCGGAAATGTATCCGGATGGTCCAGCTGGCATGGTAGCGAGGGCCAAATGAAACCGGCCCAATCCATGTCCACGGTAAAGAAAGCCTGTATTTTTGCGGTAGTGATTGCGGTTGTGCTGGCCGCTGCTTATTATGGGCTTCGGCGCAGTTATGTGGCAGGATTGCGGCATCGCGAGAAACTGGATGCCGATCTGAGCCAGGTAATGCGCGCCAAAGTTCATCCGGATTACACGTTTCTAAGCTTTACGATATGGCATGATGTTCCGCTGGATTCGCGGAAGATGGATGCCATTGCGGGTTCAGCGAAAAACATCAAAGTTGCGGCCCACACCGTCGGTGAGTACCAGAGCTTATGGACCAGCGGGAATGGCGGCGATTTCTTTCGCGACAACGTTCAGGAACTGGACGAGGTGGCCGGACAGCTTGAGGACGCAGCCAGACATCATGATCCGCACCGGGTCGAAAACCTGTTTGCAAAGATGGATGGTGTTTGCCAAAACTGCCACAGCCGTTTCCGGCCAGACCTGAGTGCGCAGGCGGTCCGGGCATACACCCCTGAGGCACATACACCCTAAGCCAAAATTTAGAAACCACAAACCGACTATTGAAGCACGAAGACGAACGTTCAGTCTTCGTGCTTTTTTGTTTTCACGATATGCTCAATACTGGGCTCCAGCGATCGGAATCATTCCCAGTTACAGGATTCCTGAACGCCAACCACCCAGGGCAAGTAGTTTGCCCATCCGCCAACTATTTGAGGAATAATGCTTCCATGTCAGTTTAGGTGTACGATACAGCTTCTTTCGAGTGAAGGGGGACACCAACACTTATGAAGATTACAGTCCCGCTGGAAAAACAGGCCGGAGAAGCTCGCGTAGCCCTTACGCCAGAGTCGGTCAAAAAGCTGGTTGCCGCCGGAGTGGAAGTTGGCCTGGAAGCAGGGGCGGGAACCAAAGCCGGGTTTCTCGATAGTGATTACACCACCGCCGGCGCAACCACCATGGACCGCGCCACACTTCTGCAGGGTACAGACGTTCTCACCTGCGTAAACCGTCCGGAGACCGAGGATTATCAGAAACTCAAAGCGGGAGCCGTGATTATCGGCTTTCTGAAACCCCTGGACGAACCCGCTTTTCTGGAGCCCCTTATCAGCCGCAAGCTTACGGCTTTTGCCATGGAGCTGATACCGCGCACTACGCGTGCTCAGTCCATGGACGCACTTTCTTCGATGGCGACGGTGGCCGGATATAAAGCGGTGATCATCGCCGCCGAACATCTGCCCCGTATGTTTCCGCTGCTGATGACTGCTGCCGGTACCGTTCCCCCGGCCAAAGTGCTGGTACTGGGGGCCGGTGTTGCCGGCTTGCAGGCCATCGCCACCGCCCGCCGTTTGGGTGCAGTGGTGGAAGCTTATGACGTACGGGCCGCCGCCGGGCAGGACGTGAAATCGCTCGGCGCAAAGTTTCTGGAAGTCGATCTGGGAGGCATTGAGACCCAGGATGCGGGTGGATACGCCAAAGAACTCAGCGAAGAGGCATTGCAGCGTGGACGCGACATGGTGGCCAAACACGCCGCCCAGTCTGACGTGGTAATCACGACGGCGCAGATTCCAGGCAGGCGTGCTCCTCTCATGTTGCCGGAAGCGGCGGTGGCGGCCATGCATCCAGGCGCGATTATTGTTGATCTGGCTGCAAGCACGGGCGGAAATTGTGCGGTCACCAAAGCTGGCGAGACCATCAGCTACCAGGGTGTGACGGTGATGGGGCCGCTGAACGTGCCAGCCACCGTTGCCAGCCATGCCAGCCAGCTTTATTCACGCAACCTGACCAGCTTTTTGGCTTTGATTCATGACAAAGGCAATCTGAAGATCGATCTCTCGGATGACATTCTTAAGGGCTCGTGCGTCACCCTGCAAGGAGGCAATATTCATCCCCTGGTGGCAGCAGCGCTCGGACAGACGGTTGGAGTGGTGTAGCAAAGGAGATGGTGAATGAATTACCTCTTGTTCAATCCAGCAGCGCTCATGGTTGTGATGTTTGAGGGCGGAAGTGCGGATAAGATGGCTTTCAATCCGGCAGTGCTCATTGCCTCACTCTATGTTTTTGCCCTGTCGGCATTTTTGGGGTTCCAGGTAATTTCCCGTGTGCCCCCTCTGCTGCATACACCGCTGATGTCGGCCACGAACGCGATCTCCGGTATCTCGCTGATCGGCTCACTGGTCATTGCCGGTTCGCGCTATGACCATCATCAACTGCTGGCCTCGGTTCTGGGCTGCGCGGCTGTGACCTCTGCCATGATCAACGTGACCGGCGGTTTTCTAATTACTGATCGCATGTTGAAGATGTTCCGCAAGAAGGAAACTGCGAAGGCGGAGGAGAAAAAGTGAGCCACGCCCAGTATTTTCTTGAAGCCACATATCTGATTGCGTCCTGCCTGTTCGTTCTCGGTCTGAAAGGACTGAGCCATCCGGACTCCGCCCGGCGCGGCATGATCATGGCTGCCGCCGGCATGGCTGCTGCCGTTCTTGGGACACTCCTTCATCCCGATATTCACAATTACATCTACATTGCCATCGGTCTGATGGTGGGCTCGGCGATTGGCATTCCCATGGCCATGGTTCCCATGACTGCCATGCCCCAGCGGACCGCGCTGTCCCATGCCTTCGGAGCGCTGGCCGCATCCATGGTGGGCATTGCCGAGTATGTGATCCACGGCTCTGCCCTGGGCGGAATCAAAATGGGTGCCCTGGGTTTGGAAGTGATGCTGGGATCGCTTACCGTGACCGGATCGCTCATTGCCGCCGCCAAGCTGCAGGAGCTGATGCGCGGCACGCCCATCACGTACCGGGGGCAGCAGTTCGTGAATCTGGGATTGTTCCTGACCATGATCACGTCCTTTGTGCTCTGGCTCACACATCCCGCCGATGCGCACTATTTCTACGTTATGGTTGGCTGCGCATTCGTTTTCGGCGTCCTGCTGGTGATTCCCATCGGCGCGGCGGACATGCCTGTAGTGATGTCGTTGCTGAATTCTTATGCCGGTCTCTCTTCGGCCGCCACGGGATTTGTGCTCGGCAACAACGTTCTGATTATTGCCGGAACACTGGACGGCTTTTCCGGCTTCATCCTCTCCATTCTGATGTGCAAAGCCATGAACCGCTCCATCACCAATGTTCTGTTTGGTGGTTTTGGCACGCCAATTACGGCGGAAACGACAGTATCCGGCGCCATGCGCGAGGTCAGTATGGATGATGTGGCGGTGCAGCTGGCATACGCCAATCAGGTGGTTTTTGTGCCGGGATACGGCATGGCCACCGCGCAGGCGCAGCACGCTGTCCGTGAACTTGGGAATGTGCTCGAAGAGCGCGGCATCTCGGTTAAATATGGCATTCATCCCGTCGCCGGCAGAATGCCTGGGCACATGAATGTTCTGCTTGCCGAAGCCAACGTGCCCTACTCGCAGCTTTATGAAATGGATCAGATCAATCCGGAGATGCCCTCGACCGACGTTGCCGTGGTGATTGGCGCGAATGACGTGGTCAATCCCGATGCGCGCGACAATCCTCAGAGCCTGATCGCCGGTATGCCGATTATCGAAGTGGACAAAGCAAAGTCAGTGGTGGTGCTGAAGCGTGGCAAGGGCAAAGGCTTTTCCGGGCTGGAAAATCCGCTGTTCTTCAAACCAGTCACCGGTATGCTCTACGGTGATGCGAAAAGCAGCCTTACGGCTCTGACGCAGGCAGTGCAGAAAGTTTAACTTTTCGTTCTGAAATCCCGAGCACGTACTGTGGGCGAGGGATCACTATTGCCATCGAGCTCTTCAGGTTGGCGATACACTCATCTCTCATTTACCGGAAAATGTTAGATTGCAGTATGGTTCCATCTTTGCTCCGCGGGATTTGAATTTCAAAAAACTTTTCGAGATCAGAAGCAAAATGTTTTCACTCCGCACCAACTGGAATCGCAGTACCAACCGTCTGAGCGAAGCTCTCGACCAGCATCGCGCCAGTGGCCGCAAACTGCTGGACCTCTCAGCTTCTAATCCTGCTGCGTGCGGCTTTGAGTATGACTCGCGCGCCATCATGCGCGCGCTGTGCAGTCCGGCCTCCCTTGAATATCATCCGGAGTCGCGCGGTCTGGAAGCAACACGGCAGACCGTGGCCGCATACTATGCCGAACGCAGCCAGGAAGTCTCGGCGGAAGATATTATTCTTACCGTCAGCACCAGCGAGGCTTATTCATTCGTCTTTCGCTTGCTATGCAATCCCGGAGACGAGGTGCTGGTTCCCACGCCGAGTTATCCGCTGTTCGAATTTCTGGCTGACATTCAGGACGTGAAGCTGGTCCACTATCCGCTGATTTACGATCACGGATGGCTCATTGATTTCCACACTCTGGAGCGGCTGGTCACGCCGCGAACGCGTTCCGTGATTGTGGTTCATCCCAACAATCCTACGGGCCACTTTACCAAAGCGGCGGAGATGGAAAAGCTCAACGACATCTGCTCGGCGCGCGGAATTGCGATCATTGCCGATGAGGTTTTTCTGGACTTCTCGCTTGCGGCGGCAGCGCCGGGCTTCGCCTGCAATTACGCCGCGCTCACTTTTACCATGAGCGGCGTCTCCAAGATCTCCGGTATGCCGCAGATGAAGCTGGCATGGTTGATTACCAGCGGTCCCGAGGAATTAAAAAGGGAAGCGCTGGCCCGGCTGGAAGTGATTGCGGATACTTATCTTTCGCCCAACGCTCCCATTCAGCATGCCGCTCCGGTGCTTTTGCAGCAGCGACATTCATTTCAAAAGCAACTGATGATGCGAGTGCGAGCCAATCTGGCTGAGCTGGACCGCCAACTGGCCGGGCAGAAATACGGAAATCGTCTGGATGTTGAAGGCGGCTGGTACGCGGTGCTGCGTGTGCCGGCGATCAGATCTGATGAAGATCTGGCCCTGAAGCTGATCGAGAAGCACGATGTGTATGTGCATCCGGGACACTTTTATGATTTCCCCGGCGAGGGATACATAGTCGTTAGCTTGATTACACCGCAAGACCAATTTTCCACTGGGCTAAATCGAATTTTGGCGGAGATTGCCGACGCAGCAAGAACTTAAATCAGATATTGAATGGAGAATGTGCAGTGGGTTATTTCATTTAGACAATACACTGGCCATCTTCAACCTGGGTAAGTTTGGGCGGAACGACACCTCCGCCGCCCCGATGTCAAACCTGTTCAGGGGTGGAAATCCTTTAGGGCTTCGCTGCCTTCGAAGGCTTCGACTTTCCAGAACTGTTGAGGGCGATCGCCTGGCGAACGAGCGCCTTGAAGGCGGACTCGTCAACTTTTTCTCCTTCGTGGATGTCGATCGCGCGGCGTGTGTTTCCGTCGAGACTCGAGTTGAAGAGACGGGCCGTGTCCTTCAGAGACGCCCCCTTGGCGAAGGTAAGCTTCACGGTATTTTTGTAGGATTCGCCAGTGCAGATGATGCCGTCATGCGGCCAAACCGGAGTGCCCCTCCACTTCCACTCCTCGACGACGTCGGGGTCTGCTTGCTTGATCAGCTTGCGCATTCTGCTGAGGGTTTCCCCGCGCCAGTCCCCGAGTTCGGCGATTCTTTGCGAGATGAGCTCCGATGCCGACTGGCCCTGGCTTTCGCCCGACTTTTTCATGTTCTCATCCTAAAGGTTCCCGATATATTTCATTTAAGTCTAAGATCAGACCCTTGATTGCCGCAGCTTGTAGCGCTGAATTTTTCCTGTCGCCGTTTTGGGCAGGTCCTGCACAAACTCCAGCCATTGCGGGCACTTATGCGGCGCCAGGCGGGCAGCCAGGTGCTGCCGGATTTCTTCACCGATTTGCGGCTGGGAATTGTGCCCGTCGCGGAGCACAATGTAGGCCGCTGGCTTTACCAGCTGATTTCCATCCGTCACGCCAATGACCGCGGCTTCCTGCACGGCTGGATGTTCGAGCAGCGTGCTTTCAATCTCAACCGGGCTTACCCACATGCCTTTGACTTTGAGCATGTCGTCGGAGCGTCCGGCGTACCAGTAGTAGCCTTCGGCATCGCGGGAGTATTTGTCCCCGGTACGCAGCCAGTGTCCGCGCAGAGTTTCTTTCGTGATTTCATGCTGGTTCCAGTAGCAGGCGCAGACCGCATCGCTCTTGACCCACAGATTGCCAATCTCTCCGTCGGGTACGGGACGGTCGTTTTCATCGAGAATGCGCGCTTCATAAGCAGGAAGGACCTGTCCGCTGGAGCCGGGACGCAGCGCGCCAGGACGGTTGGCGATGAAGATGTGCAGCGCCTCGGTAGAGCCGATACCGTCCAGAATTTCCACGCCAAACCGCTCTTGGAAGCGATGAAAAAGCGGCGCAGGGAGGGATTCACCAGCAGAAACCGCATGCCGAACGCCGGAAAGATCGAAGTCCGGACCACCTTCCCGCTGATAAGCGAGCAGTGACGCATAATTCGAGGGCACCGAGAAAAACAGAGTGGGCTTGTGCCGCTCGATCACCGAATAGATGTTGGGCGGTGCAGGCGAGCCAGGCCAGAGAATGCTTGTGGCGCCCACCGAGAGAGGGAAGTACAAGCCATTGCCCAGTCCGTAAGCGAAAAAGAGTTTGGCCACGCTGAAGAATCGGTCGTCTTCTCGAATGCCCAGCATCGGCTTGGCGCACAGCTCTGCACTTACCACCATATCGTGCTGCAGATGTACACAGCCTTTGGGAGCGCCGGTGCTGCCGGAAGAATAGAGCCAAAATGCGGCGTCATCTTTGTTGGTGGGTGCGGCTTCCAGCGCAGGGGAGGCTGCTTCCATTAATTTGAACAGCGAAAATGTCCCTTGCGGCGCATTGCCGGAGACAATGATCGTCTTGAGATAGTGCAAATCCGAACCAGGTATGGCCTGGAACTGCGGCAGCAGGGACTCGCTGATTACGACCACGCGCGCTCGCGAATCATTGAGGATGTACTGATATTCCGCTGGCTTCAGCATTGTGTTGACCGGTACGGGCACCGCGCCCATCTTAATGCCGCCCAGAAAGCAGCAGGCAAACTCCGGCGTATCCAGCAGCAGCAGCGCCACGCGCTCCTCCGGGCGCACGCCAAGCGATTTGAGAGCATTGCCCACCCGGTTGACGCGCTCGGCAAGCTGCAGATAGGTAACGCGCTCATCGCCGCATTCAAAAGCCACTTTGCCGCCACGGCCTTCGGGAATGTGGCGGTCCACCAGCCATGTGGCTGCATTGAAGGTCGAAGGCAGGTCGATAGTTTTCATGTCTGGAGCAGATCAGCCCGATCACAAATTTTTGCAGCCTGTTTCTTTACGTTTTCCAATCCCCGGTGAGGCGGAGTGTAAAGGTGGAACTTCCGGGTGGTCAAAAACGTAAAGTGCATAGGGCGGTAATTATTTTAGCTCCGTGTTAATAAAGGCGTCTTCACCCCGTCAATATAGTCAGAGGAGCGCCGCACAATGCAGGCTACCATGCACATAGCGCAGGTGAATATGGCCGGAACTGCCGAAAGCGAGAACGTCTTCCAGAGTGGTTCGGACCTGGAACAGGTATTTCTCGATCATAAAGACCTGGTATTCCGGGCCGCCTACCGCGTTACCGGCAACTCGAGTGACGCGGAGGACGTTCTGCAGACCGTTTTTTTGCGGCTGGCCCGGCAGGAATGTTTGTCCGGAATAAAGAACATCCGCGCTTATCTGCACCGGGCTGCCGTCAATGCAGCTCTGGACCTGCTTCGAATGAAGAAGGAATCGCAGACCGTCGTTCTTGAAGAAGAAAGCGATATGGCTTTGTCCCGGGACGCAGGTCCTGGATCGAACGACACGCGGCAGTGGCTGCGCCACAGGCTGGCGCAGATGAATCCCAAATGGGCGGAGATGTTTGTGCTTCGCTTTATTGAGGAGTACAGCAATCGGGAAATTGCCGTCGCCATGAATACTTCACCGGCCGTGGTTGCGGTAATACTGCATCGGACGCGCTCCCAGCTCAAAAAAGACATTCAGGCACTTTCAAGAGGTGGACGATGAGACATCAGGAAAAGAAACCCGCGGAGATTTTGGAGCAGGCCACCAGCGCTATGCATGCGGATCAACCATCACCCGAGGTAATGGAAGCAGCGGGCGAGCGGGTCTGGCAGGGTCTGAGTGCACAATTGTCAGGTCCGGTCAGTGATTTAGCGTCCATTCATGGATGCGATGATGTTCGCACGCTTCTGCCTGACTATCGCAGCGGCACGCTTACTCCGGCCCGAGCGCTGCTGGTGGAAGATCATCTGCGCGGCTGTGTTGCCTGCCGGAAAGAAGCAGAAGCCGGCCCGCATACGCCGCTTCCCTGGAAGCAGGAATTGCCCCAGGGCGGCTTCCGCAATTTTCGCTGGGTTGCGGCTGCCGCTGTTTTGCTTGTGGCCGCAATTTCCGTATATCTGCTGCAGGACAAGCTTTTCACCGGCCCTGATGGATTTCGCGCGCAGGTAGTGTCGGCCAGCGGGCCGTTATATCGTGTGGCTTATAGTGGCGAGCAGTTGCTCCAGCCCGGTGAACAAATTGGCGAAGGTGAACTGGTCCGCACGGCGGCAGGGTCGCGGGCCAAGTTACGGCTGCGCGATGGCTCCCTCGTCGAGATGAACGAACGGGCGCAGTTTTCCGTTGCGCTCGGTTATCGCGATACCACCATTCACCTGGACCGTGGCGACATCATCGTGCAGGCAGCAAAGCGCAAAACCGGCCACCTGTATGTTGCCGCCAGGGATTGCCGCGTTTCCGTCACCGGAACCGTATTTTCCGTAAACAGCGGAATTAAGGGATCGCGCGTTTCCGTGATCGAAGGCGAAGTTCGGGTAGCCAGCATGGGCGTCACTACGGTGCTCCATCCGGGAGAGCAAGTTGCCAGTAACCAGAGCGTGGCCAGCGTGCCGGTGCAGCAGGAAATAGCCTGGAGCGAGGACCGCGACAAGCATCTGGCCCTGCTGGCTGAATTTGCGCATTTGGGCCAAAAACTGGAACAGGTGCAGATGCCTGGTTTGCGCTATGAAAGCAGCCTGCTTCCGCTGCTGCCACCGAATACCGTTGTTTATGCGGGCATTCCTAATTTGGGGGATTCTATTCATCAGGCCCGTGAACTTTTCCAGCAGGAGTTGCAGGAGAGTCCGGTACTGGCCCAGTGGTGGCAGGAGGCACAGGCCAATGGAAGTGCCGGCAAACTCGAGCAGTCCCTGGATAAGGTCCAGGACCTCAGCCAGTATTTGGGTAACGAAATTCTGTTTACTGTGGGGCACAGTGACAGCAGCAATAAAGAGACTGTGCTGATCGTGGCCGCAGTGCGAGGGCAGGGGCTAAAGGAATTTATTCAGCAGGAACTCGCCCGGCACGGGAAGAGCAATACGCTGGTGCTGGACGAACAGGAACTGATGCACGCGCAGCCTAGTGGAAATGCTGGCTTCGTCATTTTGGTACGCCCCGATTTGGTGGCTGCGTCCGGCGATATCGCCGAACTGCAAAAGTTTGCGGCCGCGATTAAAAACGGTGGCGGATTTGCCACCACACCTTTCGGCCAGAAACTGGCGGCCCGCTACCAGAACGGCGCCGGACTTCTGCTGGGAGCTGATCTGGCGCGTCTGGAACAGAGCTTTATGCATGACGGCACAAGGCAAAATACCGTGTTTGATCGCACCGGTCTTGCCGATCTCCAGTATTTGATTGCCGAGCGCAAAGAGCTGAGCGGACAGACTTACAATCATGCGGAACTGAACTTCTCCGGCCCGCGGCATGGCCTTGCTTCCTGGCTGGGAGCGCCGGCGCCCATCGGTGGGTTGGACTACATCTCCAAAGATGCCGCAGCCGTGGGATCGTTTGTGGCCAGGAACCCATCGCAGATGCTGGATGACGCGCTGGCAATTGCTTTGGCCGCCGATCCCGGTGCGCAAAGCGAAGTGGACAAGCTGGAATCCGAACTTAACATCCACTTCCACGAGGATGTGGCCGGCACGCTGGGCGGAGAGATTACCGTCGCTCTCGATGGGCCGGTACTTCCCACGCCATCGTGGCGGGTAATCGTGGAAGTTTATGATCCGGTGCGTCTGCAATCGACCCTGCAGAAGCTGGTGGAGTATGTCAACGCGAAAAGTGCGTTGCATCATTCATCCGGTGACAAGCTAAAGCTGGAGCAGGAATCCTCGGATGGTTTGACCTACTACACACTGTCTTTCACTGACCCTGAAAAACCGGTGGAGATCACGTTCACCTTCACCGATGGATATATGATACTGGCTCCGAATCGCGCCATGGTGAAGAGCGCGATTCGCGTTCACCAGAGCGGTAACTCGCTGGCCAACTCCGGCAGTTTCCACAGCCTAATGCCACAGGACGGCCATGCCAATGTTTCCGCGCTGCTGTATCAGAACCTCGGCCCGGTCGTGGGGCCGGTGTTGCAGCAGCTTACACCGTCGCAGCAGCAGTCTCTCCAGCAGCTTGCCGCCGAGACGAAACCGAGCGTAGTCTGCGCGTATGGAGACGAAAGTGCCATCGAGGTGGCCAGCAACAGCAGGTTCTTTGGACTGGATCTGAATACAATGGTGCTTTCCACGCTGATGAAAATCGCTCACCCGCCGCAGTATCGCGGCGCGCGAGGTATTTAAGGGAGAGTGATGCCAGCAGTCATTGAACTGGAGAATCTGGTAGTCAAGCTCGGTCACAGGATCATCCTCGACCGGCTGAGCGGAGCGCTTTCCGGCAACTGCATTGGCCTGCTGGGCCCGAATGGCTCGGGCAAGTCAACTCTGATCAATACGCTGCTGGGATTTTATCCTCCCTTGTCTGGGCGGGTGCGCATCTTTGGTGAAGACGTTCAGGAAAACCCCGGGCGTCTTCGCTCGCAAATCGGTTACATGCCGGAGACAGACGCCTTTATTGCCGACATGACCGGCATCCGCTTTGTGCGCTACATGGCGGAGATATCCGGTCTTCCACCCCGCGAAGCCATGGAGCGCGCCCACGAGGCCTTCTTTTATGTCGGATTGGGTGAGGCCCGCTACCGAAAGGTTGGTACCTATTCGCTGGGCATGAAGCAACTGGTCAAGCTGGCCCAGGCCATTGCCCACGGTCCGCGCCTGCTCCTGCTCGATGAACCCACCAACGGACTGGATCCGGAAGCTCGGCAAAGGATGCTGCAGCTGGTGCGCGACATTCGCGACACGGGAGAGGTCCACGTACTCATCTCATCGCATCTGTTGCACGACATTGAAGAATGCTGTGACCAGGTGCTCATTCTGAAAGACGGGCACGTTGCCGCACTGTGCAATCTGGAAGAGGAGCGCAAAGCCAACCTCAAATTTCTGGAGCTGGAGGTCAGCCATGAAAATGGCTTTCTCGACGCGGTCCGCGGGCTCGGCTGCGAGTGCGCCAGCTTCGGCGCCGGACGCCTGAAGATTGTGCTGCCGGACAACATCGAGCTGAACCAAATCTATCGCTTGGCGTCTGACCACACCGTACAGATTCGCCGCATGAACTACCGGCGCGATTCGCTGGAAGATATCTTCCTGAAAGCTATGTCAGGAAAAACGGAAATGCGAGGCGCCACGAATGGCCGTCTATAAACGTACTTACAAGGCATATCACGGCCAGCTTACTCCTGCCTGGTCGCGTTTTACGGTGTTATCGCGCTATGGATTTGCCCGGCTGTTTGCTTCGCGAATGTTCACCGCCTTCACGGTGCTGTGCTTTGTGCCGTTTATTATCGGGCTGATCTTCATTTATTTTCTGCACAGCAGCATGGCGCAGGCGCTGCTGGGAATGCGGATGGGATCTGCTCTGCAGGTGAATAACCTTTGGTTTTCCGTGTTTCTTGGCATACAAGCGTGGCTGGGCTTCATGCTTGCGGCCTGGTGTGCGCCGGGAATGATGAGCACTGATTTCGCCAACAATGCCCTGCAGCTTTATCTCAGCCGTCCTCTTTCGCGCCCCGAGTATTTGCTGGGTAAGGTGTCCGTGCTGGTCGCTCTGCTTTCCTGTGTAAGCTGGGTTCCGGCGCTCATCCTGTTCTTTCTGCAGGCCAGCATGGAAGGCCATGGATGGCTCTTCGAAAATCTCTGGCTCGCGGGCGCCATTGTGACCAGTGCCCTGGTATGGATCGCCGTAGTTGCACTTCTGGGCCTTGCCACATCCGTTTTAGTCAAGTGGCGCATTGCCGCCACCGCGCTCATGCTGGCGATCTTTTTTATGTTGCCCGGATTCGGAGTGGCGATGAACCTGGTCCTGCATACGCGATGGGGGCAGTTGTTTAACCTCACGTACGTGTTGGCCCGGCTGTGGGCCAGTCTGCTCAGGATTCCCCCTCCTCACGGCGGACGACTTGAGCCTGTGCCACTCTGGTCTGCTGGGGCCACGGTATTTTTCGTCTGTGCGGTATCGCTGTGGATACTGAACCGCAGACTGAAAGCGCGGGAGGTGGAATGATCATGGGCCGCGCCGACAACAGGATTGTCTTTGAAAATGTTTCCAAATTTTACGGCGAAGTTCTGGGTGTGAATCGCGTGAACCTGGCCTTGCCGCCTGGGGTTACCAGTCTGGTTGGCCCGAATGGATCGGGCAAGACAACCCTGATGAACCTGATGACAGGCCTGGTCCAGCCCACACAGGGGCGTGTGACCGTCCTGGGCCTAACGCCGGACCAGCCGGAAGAGTTCTTTCGCTACGTGGGTTATTGCGCTCAGTTCGATTCATTTCCCAAAGGCGTTACCGGATACGAGTTTATTTATCTTTTTCTGCGGCTGCGCGGACTTTTCGCCAAAGACGCAGATCGCCTGACCTGGGAGGCCATTGAGCGCGTGGGCATGGTTGAACCGGCAAAACGCAAGGTTGCCGGATACAGCAAGGGAATGCGGCAGCGCATTCGTTTGGCCCAGGCGCTGGCGCATCATCCCACGGTGCTGGTGCTGGACGAACCACTGAACGGGCTGGATCCCATGGCACGCGCCGAATCCATTGCTCTGTTTGAAGCCCTGGGAAAGCAGGGGGTGCATGTGATTGTCTCCAGCCATGTCCTGCATGAAGTGGACCGAATATCAGATCAGGTTGTGCTGATGAGCTATGGCTACGTGATGGCGGAAGGGAAGATACAGGGAGTCCGCAGTGAGGTCAGGGAGCATCCCATGCAGATTCTTGTCCGCTGTTCTCAGCCTAATCTGCTGGCCTCGCGGTTGTTCTCTCAGGACCACGTTGTGGAAGCGCGGCTGGTCACCGATGGCAGCGGAATATTAATTCGCACGCGGGACGCCGATCGTTTTTACACACTGCTCAACCAGATCGTGGTGGAAGGCGGCGTGAATCTGGAAGCCGTGGCCCCGGCGGATGACGATGTGAACTCTCTCTACCAGTACCTCATTGGAAGCGGAGGCGGCGCCGTATGACCATTCCCGGTTCACAATTTTTCCGCGAAGCCAGCTGGCAGCTCTGGACCGCTCAACTGGCGGCATTGGTGCGCATGGAGCTGAGAAAAAATCTCCTGCGCCGGCGCAATCTCTGGATCTATCTGCTGGCATTCGCTCCGCTGATACTCATTGTCGCCCACGCGATCGTGGCGAATGAATTTCCTCTCTCCGCTGAGACAGAGATGCTGGCCGGAATCTTCCAGTTTTATTATTTACGGCTGGCGATTTTCTTTGGCTGCATGGGGCTTTTTACCTGGCTTTTTCGCGGCGAGGTGGTGGAAAAGAGCCTGCATTACTATTTCCTTGCGCCGGTCCGGCGTGAGGTGCTGATAGCCGGCAAATTTCTGGGGGGAATCGTCAGCTCGGTGCTGATTTTTGGCCTCGCAGTCTTCCTCTGTTTTGTTCTGATGTATGGGCACTTTGCTGCTGGCCGGGCCTTTGTCTTTTCCGGGGCCGGCTTGGGACATCTGGTCGCCTACCTGGGAGTCACCGCACTTGCCTGTGCCGGTTATGGATCGCTGTTTCTGGCTCTCAGCCTGCTTTTTAAAAATCCAATATTGCCAGGCATCGTGGTTCTGCTGTGGGAGACGTTTCACGCAGTGCTGCCAGCCCTGCTGCAGAAGCTCAGCGTGATGTTCTATCTGAAGCAACTGTGTCCGGTTTCGCTTCCACCGGATGATTCGCTGGCGCTCTTTACCGTGATTGCCGAGCCAGTCTCTCCCTGGCTTGCCATTCCCGGACTGCTGCTTTTAAGCGCAGCTATTCTTCTGTTTGCCTGCTGGAGGATTCGCCGGGTTGAAGTCAGTTATTTGGCGGACTAACCAGTTCCGACCACGCATGACGGCATGAGATTCAATTTCAGTAAAAATTAAACACCAATACCTCGACTTAAAGCCTGCGCGACAAGAGTGTCATCATCAGCGCAACAGTGGTAACTTTACATTGCGGTTGCAACAGACGAGGCAGGCTCAACCACAATCATGCCCATTGGCTTTTGGATTATTTTCAACGCAGTCATTCTCATACTGGTATTGTTGGATCTGGCGGTCTGGAACCACAAGGGCCGCACGTTAAGCATTCGTCAGGCGCTGGTGAGCAGCGGATTCTGGATTGCTCTGGCGCTGGCCTTCGCCTTGTTCGTCCGCTGGTGGATGGGCCCGGCAAGGTCGCTGGAATTCGTGACCGGGTTTCTGGTTGAGGAAGCCCTTAGCGTAGACAACCTCTTTGTTTTTATACTTTTATTTGCCTACTTTAAAGTTCCACCCGAGCAGGAGCGTACGGTGCTCTTTTGGGGGATTTTGGGTGCGCTGGTGATGCGCGGCCTTTTCGTCTGGGGTGGAGTGGCGCTGGTCAGCCGCTTTCACTGGATTCTGTATGTCCTGGGCGCCTTCCTGATCTATACCGGCTTTCAACTGATGCGCCAGGGAGACGATACTGCAGTGGACCCTTCCCGCAATTGGCTCCTAAAGCTAAGCCGCAGGTTCTTGCCACTCAGTGAAAATTACGAAGGAAACAAGTTTTTTGTTTTCCGCGACGGGGTTCGTCTGGCGACACCATTACTGATCGTGCTGCTCGTAGTCGAGACCACGGATGTTATGTTTGCCACCGATTCCATACCGGCGGTTCTGGCCATCTCGCGCGACCCGTTCGTGGTTTATACCTCCAACGTGTTTGCCATTTTGGGGCTGCGCTCTCTGTTCTTTGCCCTCTCCAGCATGATGAAACTTTTTCACTTCCTTAATTACGGTTTGGCCGTGGTGCTGATGTTCATCGGAGCCAGGATGCTGGCTTCCGCCAAATATGAGATTCCAACATGGATCACGCTGGCGGTAATCGCCGTGGTGCTGGCGGTGGCAGTAATGGCGTCGATTCTTTTTCCCGAACAGCGGGAAGAGCCGGGAAGCATCGGCTGAATCTGGACAGTTAACGAGCCTGCAATATCTGAGGGGCCTCGTTCCTGTTGATGACAGCTTCGAGAGCTGTGCGAATCGCTTTCACGCAGCGTTCGGCTGCTTTTCCGTCCCAAAGGTCAGGAATTCGTCCAAATTGAGATTTGGCATTCAGATCGCGCCATGCCGTGAGAATGCTCTCTCGGGTAGTTCCAGCCAGCCGGTTGCTTCCTTCCGTAATCGTCACGGGACGTTCAGTGTTATTGCGCAGGGTAAGGCATGGGATTTGCAAAGCTGTAGTCTCTTCCTGCACCCCGCCTGAGTCAGTAAACACGACTGCACTGTGAGCCATCAGACATACGAAATCGATATAGCTCAATGACTGAAGAATATGCAGGTGCGGGGAGCGGGCTTGCCCGTTCATGCGCGCCAGGGTGCGAGGATGAGCAGGAAAGTACAGCGGAAGGTCACGAGCAATTGTCTGCAGTGCATCCAGCAACTCCTGTAGTTGGGCGGTATCGTCCACATTAGCTGGCCGGTGAAGCGTGACCAGTCCAAATCGCTGGTTGCGCAATCCCAGACTGTCCAGTATGCGAGAATTCCTGGACTGTTCCAGGTGGAAATAGAGGGAATCAATCATCAGGTTGCCCACATAGCAGACCTTTTCCGGGGGCACACCTTCACGCTCCAGATTTTTCAACCCGCTTTCTTCGGTTACCAGCAGCAGGTCGGAGATTGCATCGGTGACCAGGCGATTAATTTCTTCCGGCATGGAGCGATCAAAGCTGCGTAATCCTGCCTCGGCATGAATCACGAAGATGCCAAGTTTTTTTGCCACAAGAGCGCAGGCGGTGGTGGAGTTGACATCGCCGACCACCAGAACCGCGTGTGGTTTGTACTGCAGAACGACAGGCTCAAAGCGCTTCATGATTTTCGCAGTCTGCTGTGCGTGAGAACCGGATCCGGCTTCGAGGTTCTGCGCGGGGGGGGGAAGCTCCAGATCGCGGAAAAACTGCCCTGACATCTGGTCGTCATAGTGCTGGCCGGTATGAATCAGAAGCGGCTCCAGATCAGTGGCCGCGGAAAACGCCCGGAACAGAGGCGCAAGTTTCATGAAGTTCGGCCGCGCCCCGCCTATACATAGAATTCGGATTCGGTTTTCTTGTCTCACTTCGTCAGAGCCTGCCTTCGGGATCGGACAGCATCCTTGTTCAATATCGTTCAGTATCCCGAACCTTTGAGTATTTCGGGAATCGTGCTGAGAAGGATTTTTATGTCCAGCCAGATGTTCCAGTTCTCTATATATTCCAGATCGAGCAGAACATTGGTGGCGAAGGAAGGATCATGGCGGGCGCGGATTTGCCAAAGTCCGGTGATTCCAGGCAGGACATCCAAACGGCGGAGATCACCCAGTTCGTATTGCCTGAAATCGTCCAGAGGATGGGGACGCGGCCCCACCATACTCATATCTCCCTTGAGCACATTCAAAAGCTGGGGAATTTCGTCAATGCTGAATCGCCGCAGAAATCTCCCCACACGGGTGATTCTGGGGTCCTGGACTACCTTAAAAGTGGCCCCTTTGCGCAGGTTCATGGAGCGCAGTTTGTCTTTGCCAGCGTCGGCATCCGAAATCATGGTGCGAAGCTTGTAAAAGCGGAATCTGCGCCCTTTTCTTCCGACTCTCCAGGATGTGTAGAAGACAGATCCAGGAGAGTCGAGTCGAATCGCCAGCGCGGCCAGCAGAAGCACGGGCAGGCTTAGAAGAAAAAGCGATGGAGCAAGCATAAGATCGATCAGCCGTTTGATAAAAAATTCAAATGCCGGAATCGGCTGATGATTCAGCTCCAGTACCGGGACATTGCCGATGTGAGTTACGCCCGCACCCAGCGCCAGTCCTTCGTAAAGATCGGGGACAACTTTGATGCTGATTCGCTCCTGCCGTGCCTGCAGTGCGACATTGAGAATCAGGTCCCGGCTGGCTTCAGGCGTGAAATATACCTCATCAATGAAATGTTCTTTTAGAATGCGCGGCAGATCATGCGACGTCCCCAGCCAGTCGGCAGCAGAGCGCCTGTTGTCATCCACAAATCCACAAAACATCTTTCCCAGATAGTTGTCACTTTCCAGATAGTGCTGAAAAGCCTGGCCAACGTGTCCAGCGCCAACAATCAGAACGTGCCGGGTGCCAATACCACGCTCAAACTGCCTGCGATTGTACCTCTGTATGGTGAAACGTAGTGCCAGAAGACCAGCCAGGCCGAACAGCATGGTGCAGATAAACATGAACCGGGGCGCGGATTTTTCATCGGCCAGGAAGACCACGGTGATGGTGAGAAGGGAAGCGATGAGAAAGCTCTTGAATACCTGTACTTTATGTACTCTGGCTTTTTGCAACTGGTTTTCGGAATAGAGATTTGCCGAGCTGTTGCAAAGCACTGTCAGAAACGAATAACACGCTAAAAGCCCAAGCAGGCGAAGATGCGGAAGCTGGTGGACATCCATGTATAGCGAGCCCGGCAGGTACAGTCGCAGATTGAAAGCCAGGATTCCCGCGGCCATAATAATGAGTCCGTCGGCAACAGCAACAGCCAGACCCGGTTCACTGATCCATTTGCGTGTGTGCTGCTGGACAGATGACGAAGCAAAATCCCCATGGAGGTTGTCCTGCTCGAACTCAATCTCTTGCCCTGCCGGCATCGAACACCCCTAAAGGCCAGATTGAAACCAACAACAACTTCTTGACTTCTCTGCGGCGGTTCAAAGCGCTTAAGCGCTATTTATTAATCGGCACCGGAAACAAGAGCGCGGATTACGATAAATCCAAACTGAATACCATCGAGCAGATACCGCTTCCACATCCTCCCCGGCTCCTGCAGGACGCGCCAAAACCATTCCAGACCAGTCCGCTGCATCCAGAGCGGCGCTCTTTGGGTCACGCCAGCAGCTACGTCGAAACTGCCGCCGACTCCCATGGCGAATGGAACCTGCATTTGGGTGAGGTTGCGGTCCATAAACAGCTCTTTGCGCGGAGAGCTGATTCCCACAAAAAGAATGTCGGGGCGAGCCTCGCGGATGGCGCATACCACACTGCTTTCTTCCTCGTCCGACCAGTATCCATTGCGGCTGCCGACCACCCTGAGACCAGGAAAGCGCTGCCTGTACTGCTCAATCATTGCCTGCAGAACTTCATGCCGGGCCCCAAGCAGATAAATTCCATACTGCTTGCGCGAGGCCAAATCGACAAGCCGCTCCATAAGGTCCGTGCCATTTACCCGGCTTTTTAATGGACGTCCGAACCATCGTGAGGCCCATACAATGGGCTGACCATCGGCAGTCACCAGGTCACTACGATTGGCGATGCTTCGCATTTCCGGTGAGCGGCGGCAGGCAACGATCTTGTGTATATTTACGGCGAAGTACCGGCGGGTTCCACCCTGCTCCACAAAGCTTTCCACTTTTTGCACGGCTTCGTGCAAAGTCAGATTATCTATCTGGCAGCCGAACAATGAGATGCGACCGTGAGTTTGTTGTTCGAGTTGGCCGAGGCCATCCATTCCCTTGAGTGCTGGCAAAATTCACACTTAAAGCGAACGATCCACAAAAAACCGTTTCTGTTGGGTTCTGCGACACAGATAGTAACAGAGATGATTACCATGTCCAAGAAAGTGAATATTGAAGATTAGTATGCAGGAGTTAAGATTAAAAAATCTTTAACCTTTGACCGTGTACTTGCCGGCCTGGTAGAATTGGAACCCTTATCGCTTATTAAGTTGGGGCTATTTGGTACTTTCTCCTGAATGCTGGCAGAATTGTCGGCATTTGTTGAGTACCCAGGGACTATTGATACGTGAAGCAGGTATTAGTTCGCGATGGCAGCGTATTGGTTCAGCAGGTGCCAGCTCCCCATGTTGGCGCCAGAAATCTGCTGGTAAAAGTTACTCATTCCTGCATTAGTCCGGGAACGGAAATGGCGGGCGTCAGAATGTCCGGATTGCCGCTTTACCGTCGGGCGCTCAAGCAGCCACAACATGTTCGCAGAGTCTTTGGAATGATGCGCGACCAGGGAATTAAACGTACCTGGGACCGGGTCCGAGGGCAACTGGCTGCCGGACTTCCCACCGGGTACTCAGCGGCAGGTGAGGTCCTTGAAGTTGGAGCGCAGGTAACCGGATTCCGTCCCGGTGATCTTGTTGCCTGCGCCGGCGCCGGCGTGGCCAACCATGCCGAAGTTATCGATGTCCCCGTAAATCTCGCGGTGAAAGTCCCGGAAGGCCTGAGCACAGAAATTGCATCCACCGTTACCCTGGGCGCCATTGCCCTTCAGGGAGTCCGTCGCGCGAATCCCACTCTCGGGGAGACGATAGTGGTCCTCGGGCTTGGATTGCTGGGACAACTCACGGCTCAGTTGCTTCGCGTGAATGGCTGCCGGGTGATTGGCGCTGATCTGGATCAGGACCGAGTTCGGATGGCGGTGGAGAATGGCCTTGACTTCGGTGTGACATTCGAAGAAGACCTGGTGGAGCGCGTGTACAAGCTGACGGACGGATTTGGCGCCGACGCCGCCATCATCACGGCAGCAAGCTCCGGCAACGAAGTCGTGAGCACCGCAATGCACGCTTGCCGTAAAAAAGGCCGCGTGGTTCTTGTGGGAGACGTTGGTCTGGGGCTGAATCGGGAAGACCTTTACAAAAAGGAGCTGGACTTTCTCGTTTCATGTTCATACGGCCCCGGCCGCTACGACCCCGCTTATGAAGAAGGCGGACAGGACTATCCATTGCCCTATGTTCGCTGGACTGAAAACCGCAACATGGAAGAATATCTGCGTCTGCTGGGCGAGGGTAAAGTTTCTCTGGCCAATTTCCGTCCGCAAATTTTTCAAATTGACCAAGCTGAGGAAGCGTACACACAACTCAAAAATGGAACTCAAAAACCGCTGCTGGCGCTGCTGGCTTATCCATCAAGCGAAACCGCGTTGCAGCGCACGATACCGCTGCGCTCTGCCAGCAGGAGCGACGGTCGCATTCGGATAGCTTTGGCCGGGGCCGGTTCTTTTGCCCAGGGAATGCACCTGCCCAACATCATCAAGCTCAGGGACAAATTGCATCTGCACTGCGTGATGAGCCGGACCGGAGCCAATGCTCGCTCCGCCGCAACACAATACGGGGCCGCATACGCAACAACGGATTATGAACAGGTGCTGCGGGACACGAATGTGGATTTGGTATTGATCGCGACCCGGCATGACCTGCACGGACGCATGGTGCTTCAGGCGCTTGAAGCCGGCAAGCACGTTTTTGTCGAGAAGCCGCTCACTTTGTTTCCGGAAGATATTGCAGCTATCGAAGATTTTTATCAGGACCGCGAAAACCCTCCGCTGCTGATGACCGGCTTCAACCGCAGATTTTCTCCCGCAATCCGCATGATTCGCGAAGCGCTGGCCAGGCGCACCACTCCGCTCATGGTGAACTATCGCATGAATGCCGGATACATTCCACGTGAGCACTGGGTCCATTCAGAAGAAGGTGGCGGACGCAATCTGGGAGAAGCATGCCATATTTACGATTTGTTCAATGCGCTGACAGGGGCCGATCCTGTTTCCGTTTCGGCACAGGCAATTGTTTCGGAGTCACGGCAATGGGGCAGGAATGACAACTTTATTGCCACCGTGAGCTACAGCGATGGTTCGGTCTGCTCGCTGGTGTACACCGCTCTCGGTCACAAATCGTTTGCCAAAGAAACCATGGAGATATTTGCCGATGGCAAAGTCATTACTCTGAATGACTACAAGAGTGCGATAGTGACAGGAAGCAAACAGAAAACATGGAAATCGATGACTCAGGAAAAAGGCCAGCGCGAAGAACTGAGTGCTCTGGCGGAATCGCTTCATCACGATAATTCCTGGCCAATCTCTCTCAAAGAGCAGATACAGGCCACACGCATAGCCTTTCAAGTGGAAGAACAAATCACGATGCCCGAGGCCCAGAGGAAATTTTGATGTGCAGTAAAAGATGGCAATGGAGCACGACTGTGAGGCATTGCGCGATGCCGCTGCTCTTAATCAGCGCATGGATGCTGGGCTGGGCTTTGGAAATTGATCGAGCAGATGGGCAGACTCGCTCGCCAGACGCTCCGATACTCTCAGACCTGGCCCGAAAGAACCTGGAGCACGTTGCCGCTGCCACCGCTCAGGTCGAACCCATTCTTCGCAGCAATCCGGGAATTCTGCTTGAGTTGAAGAGCTGGGTGGCGCGAGAAGCCGCCAATCAGGGACGGCTTTTGACAGACACGGATCTGGCCGATGCGGCCATCTTCGAGCGTCTTAGGAGTGATTCGAGCTTTCGTGCCGTGGCCACGCGTCTTTTGCAAAGATACGGCTACTTATCGCCCGAGCTAAACCCGGATTCCCCTTCGGGCAAGCGGCAGGATTACCTGATCAAAGAGCGGGTGAAGATGCAACTCGCCCGTGACGAACAATTTCCCCTGCAGCAGCCCCAACCGAATACACAGGCGCGAAAGCCGGTTGGTTGTGCTGATGGTGATTCTGATTGTGATCTTGCCGCCGAACCATTCATCCCGGTTCCAGCAACAGAGGGAAACAGCAATGATCTGCTGGTTCCGGTCACTCCTCGAAATGCACCTGTGTTCCTGGATATCCAGAGAGCTGGTCTTAATCCGCGCAGAGACGCGGCGGATCAGGGAACGGATGCCCGGCAAATACCAGCAAGAATGAGCGATGCTCAGGGATTTGGCGATGGTGGCGCAGGACTGACTTCAAATGTTCCAGACGGTGCCTTGTTCGCAGATGGAGGGCAAGCCGAAGGGCTGCATCAGTTTTTGGGTAGAGAAGAATTAGACACCGAGGCCGTGCCCCACGAGGAATCGCAGCCGGTGGCTTCCGGATTCTCCTCCTCACGGTCTTACGCAGGTTCAAGTCCTTCGCGAGTCGCAGAGCGAGCGCCGACCCCGGTGACGGTCCGGGTACGAAACCCTTACAACAATATTCCGTCACTCTATGACATGTATGCCAAAGCCCCCGACCCTAATCCCAGTGCTGAGCCGGTGCAATTCGGGGCCGACATCTTCAGGCGAGGCACGGGAGCATCGCGCCGGGTTCCCATGGATCTGCCGGCTGGCCCTGACTATGTCGTCGGTCCTGGAGACACACTCACGATCAATCTTTGGGGCAGTGTTTCTCGCAGATTTGTTCACGAAGTGGACCGTGAAGGAAGACTGGCTGTGCCGGAGATTGGCACCGTGATGGTGGCGGGAAAAACTCTGAGCGAAGCGCAGCGAGCGGTGCAGGAGGCTTTACGCTCGGAATTTCGCGACATTTCGGCGGACATTTCACTTTCCCGGCTACGCAATGTTCGCGTTTACGTCGTGGGAGATGTTGTGCGGCCAGGCGCTTATGACGTGAGCTCGCTCTCAACCGCTTTGAATGCTCTTTTTGTCGCAGGCGGGCCTGGAGCTAACGGCTCTTTGCGTGTAGTCAGGCATTATCGCGGCGGCAAGCTTCTGGAAGATGTGGATGTTTATGATTTGATCCTCCGGGGTGTCCACTCCCGGCCGTGGCCTCTTGAAAATGGCGACACGATTCTTGTTCCGCCTCTCGGCCCGCAGGTTACGGTGAATGGAGCCGTGCGCCGGCCCGCAGTCTATGAATTGCTCGGCGAAAAAAATCTGTCAGATGTTTTGAATCTGGCGGGTGGCATTCTCCCCACTGCTTCGCTCAGAAATATTCAGGTGCAGCGGTTGATCGCGCATGAGACGAGGACGATGCTGAGTCTCAATGTCTCCGATAAGGATGACGCGCAATCGCTGGCGCTCCGCCTGGCGGAATTCCATGTTGAACCTGGTGACATAGTTCAGATTTTTCCGATTGCGCCCTTCAATCCGGATTCAGTGTATCTGCAGGGGCATGTATTGCGGCCAGGAAAATATTCCTGGCGCCGCGACATGAAGCTCGCCGAACTGATTTCATCCTGGTCGGATATGCTGCCCGAGCCAGCCACTGCCTATGGAGAGATTATCCGGCTCACGCCGCCCACTTATGCTCCGGAGGTGTTCAGCTTCAATCTGGCGGACGTGCTGCAAAAGCCTGCTGCCTCGCCAGTACTTCAGCCGCTCGATACGGTCCGAATTTTTGGCCGTTATGAATTTGAAGATGCACCCACGGTTACAGTCACTGGAGCGGTGCGCAGGCCCGGCACCTATCGAACCGCAGGACAGATACATGTGATGGATGCAGTCCATCTCGGTGGCAGCCTTACCATCAACGCACAGACAGACGACGCACAGGTTGTCCATCATCAGCCGGATGGCACGATTCGGGTCATGAGCGTCAATCTCAAAAGAGCGGAAGCTGGAAGTCCTGACGACAATTTCCTGCTGGCATCCGGGGACCGTGTTCTCGTACACGAAGATCTGAATAAGTCTGATCCGGCGACGGTTACGATTCAGGGAGAGATCGCCAATCCCGGCCGTTATCCGCTGAGCGCCGCATTGCGTGTGAGCGATCTTGTGAGGATTGCCGGTGGTCTCAAGCGGAGCGCCGATAATTCCAGCGCAGATCTCGTTCATTATTTTCTGGGAAATGAGGGAAAGACATCTGGACAGCGGGATACGATCCGTTTGAATGCCGCGTTGGATCAAGGTTCCGCCGAGGACAAGCCACTGCAGGATGGCGACGTGCTTACGATTCGCAGGGTGCCCGGCTGGAGCGATATTGGCGCTTCCGTCACCATTGATGGCGAGGTCCAGCATCCGGGCGCCTATGGATTCCAGCCCGGCGAGCGCCTTAGCTCAGTCATTCGCAGGGCCGGAGGGTTTACTGCGAATGCTTATCCTTATGCCGCAGTTCTGACGCGCGCGGAAATCAAAGAGCTGGAGGAGCAAACCCGGACAGACCTGATTCGCCGGCTGCAAACGCAGGAGCAACAGTTGAAGCTTCAACCCGATAATGGCGACTCCGACCAAAAGAAGGCGAAGGACTCTGCTATCGAGCAACTTCACGGCACGGTTGATAATCTTTCGGCGAATGAACCGCTGGGCCGGGTGGTGATAAAGATCTCGTCTAAAGTCGAAAATTGGGCCAGCACGCAGTCGGACATTCAGCTTCGCGCCGGCGATAAGCTGTTCATTCCCAAACAAATGGAGTCGGTTACCATTATCGGCCAAGTCTATAATCCTACGGCGGTGACATATCGCCGGGGAAAAAGTGCGGAGTGGTATCTCAGTCAGGCTGGCGGTCCTACCAGTCTCGCGAACAGCAAGGCTGTATTTGTGATTCGTGCTGATGGCTCCGTAATCGGGCAGCGCGGCTCGTTCTGGGGCGGCAACTCTCTGAAGACGTCACTGTCCCCGGGAGATACGGTGGTTGTGCCGGAAAAAGCCTACGCGGGTGGACGTAATTTGCAGAACGTTCTGCTTCTGGCCCAGGTTACTTCTGCGGTTTCGAGCGCTGCTTATCTGTTGTCGCTGAGTCTGCCTTAGGCCTGCTTTAAGAAAACTGAATGATGGAGTTTCGAATATAGATGAGATGGACTGAAAACAGTCCGGAAGAGATCGATACACTGCAAGCGACTGAGGCGGATTCAGTTGTGCGTACTGGGTATTCCCATTTTGACAAGCTGAACCTGCTGTGGAACGAGAGGCGTTTTCTTGTACGCATGGCTGCCTGGGGATTCGTTTGCTCGGTATTGCTGAGCCTGGCGATGCCAGTGCGTTATGAATCGACTACACGTCTGATGCCGCCTGACTCAACCGGTGACAGCCTGGCGATGCTTTCGGCAGTCGCGGACAAAGCAGGTCTGCCGGGCAGTTTGGCCGGAAGTTTTCTGGGACTCAAGAGCTCCGCTGACCTTCTGATAGGAATTCTAAACAGCAATACGCTTCAGGACCGGTTGATTACACGCTACAACCTCGCAAAAGTTTATGGCGCAACCTTTCCGGAAGATATTCGTCAGAAGCTTTCCGAGCATACAGCGATCGGTCAGGACCGCAAGAGCGGGATCATTGCGATCACTGTTACTGAGCATGATCCCAAACTTGCAGTCGCGCTGGCCAATTCTTATGTGGACGAACTCAATGCATTGTCTTCGCAGCTTTCCACATCATCAGCGCGCCGCGAACGAGTTTTTCTTGAAGAGCGTCTGAATCAGGTTTCGAAGGACCTCGAAAAAGCCCAGACAGAGCTCAGTCAGTTTTCCAGCAAAAACGCCACCTTCAATCCGCTCGAACAAAGCCGGGCCATGGTTGCCAGCGTGGCGGAATTGCAGGGCCGGATGATTGCCGCACAGGCACAGCTTGAGGGACTGCGGGCCATATATTCCGATAACAGCGTGAAAGTGCGCGCTCTGCGGGCCGAGATCACCCGTCTGCAGCAGGAAATCGAGCGCATGGGCGGCAAACCAGGGGCAGATCTGAATGCGGATGCCTCCAGTGAACTTTATCCCTCAATCCGCCAGTTACCCTTGCTTGGTGTTACCTATGCCGATCTCTTCCGCCGCGCCAAAATTGAGGAAGCAGTATATGAGGCCCTTACCCGGCAATACGAACTGGCCAAGGTGCAGGAGGCAAAGGAAATTCCCGCGATACGTGTGCTTGACTCGGCGGAGCTTCCGCAGAAAAAATCCTTTCCTCCGCGCACGCTCATTACGCTTTTTGGGATCGTATTTTCGTTTGTTTTTGCCGTGCTGTGGACTCTGGCAAGCGGAGTGTGGGAAACAACAGATCCGGATCATCCGGGCAAACTGCTTGGGGTGCGGATATGGGACAGCATCAGCTCACCAATGCAAAAACGAATGGCCTCGGCGAATGCCCGGGGTGATGCGGCAAAATCTTTTCTGCGGCGGCGGAGCGGCGCAGATGAGAAATCAACACGGGGTTAAAGACAAGTTCCCCGACAGCAGTAGTTAAGCGCAGCAAATTGGATCCGACAATATGTGCGGCATAGTGGGCGCTGTTTCGTGGAATAACAACTTTCGCATCACCGACTCCTGGCTGGCAGGGCTGCGAGATGCGATGCCCCATCGTGGCCCCGATGGAGCAGGATCGTGGATTTCACCGGATGCAACCGTAGGGCTGGGACATCGCAGGCTGGCAATTCTCGACCTTTCTGAAACTGCGTCTCAGCCAATGAGCAACGAGGATGGCTCGCTGTGGGTTACATTCAACGGGGAAATCTACAATCACGCGGAAATTCGCCAGGAGCTGGAAAATACCGGCGGACACAGGTGGAAGACCAGCCACTCCGATACTGAAGTCATCCTGCATGCATTCGAGCAGTGGGGAATTGATTGCCTGCAAAAGTTTCGTGGCATGTTCGCCATTGCGATATGGGACGCACGCAATCAGGAGCTGTGGCTTATCCGCGATCGCATTGGAATCAAGCCGCTCTATTACAGCATTCATCATCAGCGCCTGGTATTTGCCTCGGAAATCAAGGCCCTGCTGAAGGACCCGGAGCAGCCGCGCGCCGTAAACGAAGAAGGCCTGTATCACTATCTATCGTTCATAACCACTCCCGCCCCGGACACGCTTTTTAAGGGGATTCACAAGCTTCCGCCGGCAACCTGGATGCGGGTGCGTCCTGATGGCTCAGTCCGCCAGTCCCGCTATTGGGAAGTCTGGGACCATGTGCAGCCCCGCACCCGGCAATCAGAGCAGGAAATCGCCGAGGAGTTGCTGGCCGAGCTGCGCACGGCGGTAAAGCTGCGCAAAATCAGCGATGTTCCTGTTGGAGTTTTTCTTTCCGGAGGTGTTGATTCCAGCACCAATGCAGTGCTGTTTTCGGAAGGAGAGCGGGAGGCGGTTCGCACGTTTTCCATTGGCTATGACGATAATTATGGAAGCTATCCATCCGAGCTTCCCTATGCCCGGCAAGTTGCGCAACTGATCCGTTCGGAACACCATGAGCGGATTCTGGACGTAAATGATCTTGTCAGCTTCTTGCCGCGAATGGTCCATCTGCAGGATGAACCCATTGGTGACCCAGTATGTGTGCCAGTCTTTTACGTCGCGGAGCTGGCGCGAAAAAATGGAGTGACCGTTTGCCAGGTAGGAGAAGGTGCTGACGAATTATTCTGGGGATATCACGGATGGAAAGCCAAACTGCGGCTGCAGGAATTAAATAATCTTCCGGTTCCGCGTTTCCTCAAGCAGATGGCACTTGGAGCCCTGAATACTCTTGGGCAGGGTGGCAAATACCATACTGAGTTACTGCGGCGCGGGGTTGCAGGCTTGCCGATATTCTGGGGTGGCGTGGATGCGTTTACCGAGAGTGAAAAGCAAGCGTTGCTCTCTCCAGAACTCAGGACCCGGCTTGCCGGGCTGAATACCTGGGACGCTCTGGCGCCGATTCATCAGCGCTTCCTCGAAAAATCGTGGGACAAAGCCCCTCTGAACTGGATGACTTATCTGGACTTGAATCTTCGTTTGCCAGAGCTGTTGCTCATGCGAGTGGACAAGATGAGTATGGGCGTCAGCCTGGAAGCCCGGGTCCCGTTTCTTGACCATAAGTTCGTGGAACTGGCGATGAGCATTCCGGCTGCTATGAAGACAAAAAACGGGGAGCTGAAGCACATCCTAAAGCGGGCGGTGCGGGGCGTGATTCCGGACAATATTATTGATCGCAAAAAACAGGGATTTGGCGTGCCGGTGCAGGAGTGGTTTACGGGAAGTTTGGGCCGCTATGCGCGAAATGTCCTCACGGAGTTCTGCGATCATACTGGTTATTTTGATGCTGATGGGTTGAGAAACTATATTGGATCTCCGCTATCATCGAGGGTTTGGTTCCTTCTGAATGTTGCGCTTTGGTGGAATGAGTATATTTCGCCGGGATCTCTGGTTGCGGCCTCGTCAGTGATGGGCGGCGAAACTGCTAATCCCGTGATTGCCATACCGAAGCTGAATCCACCGGGCCTGCAGCCGGCCGTAATACACACAGAAGAGTGATTTACGAGAGCGCAGCAACGTCCCCACGAGCTCCCTTTGCGGGCCACCAGAAGATCGCATTCGCGATACTGACGGCAATTCTTCTTTTTTACTGGCAACAGCCAGTGCTGCTTCAGCTTGCGGTCATGGCGTTGCTGGTGTTGCCGCCGCTTCTGTATGTAAGCTTTCGTTTCCTTGACGGAGATGCAAGCCCGGTACTGCTGTTGTGGGTGGCGCTTTTCCCGCTGGGATACTACTTCCTGCGATTTCCCCGGAACCACGCAATCATTGTTTTTGATCCCACAATTATCCTGCTGCTCGGTCTCGCCATCCTGTTTTGTCCGCGGAACCGGCACACCCAAATGCCGGATATGTTGCGGTATTCGGGCTGGGTGTGGCTGGTCTTCCTCATTCTGAGCTCTGTCTACCTTCCTTTTAATAAGGATTCCTTTGCCGCGCGGTTGTGGAGTGATGCGCTGATTTTTCCCGCGATACTCGGATGGTATGTGGTGTGCTGTTTTCCAGCGCGTTCGTGTCTCAGGACTCTGCACGCAATCCTTTGCGTCGTAGCCATATATTGCGCAGCCATTGGTCTGGCTGAAATTGTGCTTAGGCAGGATCTTTTGCCGCTGGCTGCCGAAGGTGGAGACTACTCCTTTGCGGGCGCAAATGGCGTTTTAATCCTGCGTCCGAATGGGCCTTTTGGTCACAACTATTCCTTTGGTCTGATCGGATTAATCTTCTTTTGCCTGCTGCAATTTTTTCACCGAGCCCAAGGTAACGAGTTTCCCTGGTGGCAAAGGCGATTGCATGGCATGGGTGCAATCGCAGCTTTGCTCGCCGCCATGATGCCTTTGTTCCGCTCCATTTTCATCAGTATTGGAATCATCCTTGTCTGGGACCTGTTTCAGGAGATCAGTCGCCGTCAAAAAGTCATCAGGGTAGCGGCCCTAAGCGCGATCGGGATTGGAATCATTTCGGTCCTGATTTTTGTCCCGGAAATATATCAGGACCGAGTCTCGGATCCAGTGAATTTTTATGCCCGCGTGGCCCAGCAGAAACAGAACCTTGCGGTTTTCATGGAACACCCTTTTTTCGGCGTAGGCCTGGCCAATTTTGTTCCGGCAGCCCTGCGTATGCCTGGCTCGTCTTTGTCATATCATGGAGAGGCGCCGCTCGATTCTCCGCACAACACTCTCGCTGCCGTACTGGCGGAGACAGGTATCTTCGGCTTTGTACCCTATGTGCTGAGCCAGATTTTGCTGGTTGCGGCATTCTGGAGATTTCGGGCTTCGGAAAACAAAGAGATAAAGCTGGTATGGACTTTCTTTTGGTACATCTTTTCGGGCTACTGGCTCAGCGGGTTGCTGAACAGCAGCGGATACTCATCTGACCTCAATCTCATTTACATGTTTGCGCTCATGCTGATCTATAAATACGGGATTACTGCTGGTTCCTGCGGTGTCCGGCAAAGGGGGGATGCCAGCCGGACATGAAGGCAAGCATACTGACATTGGTTGGGCAGTACAGGCGCCTGCATTTTCGGTGCTGGCCTTTACTTTTGATTCTGGCTGCTTCGTGCTGTGTGACCGCTGCCGGCGAAACGAATTGCACGGTTTCTCAGGCCACTTTTGATGCGGACTGGCGAAATTTAGAGCAGCACCCCAATCCATCGCATTTACCGCTCATGGGCATTCGGTATGTTGACCTGTTGCGCGCGCAACGTGGCCTTATTTGCTCGGGAGTTCCGCTTGTGGCCTTTGACGGGCTGCGTTACAGGCCAGCCGCTGCCTGGTCCGATGATCCGGGCCTGTATCTTCTGGTGCCGGAACTGGCCCGGTTGACAGGCTTAAATATTGCGGACGCTGCCGACATGCTGGTAGCCAGCAGCGTTGTTCTTGCTGGTTTGGCGGGGCTATGGGGTTTTCTGAAAACAGCCAAAACTGTTGCTGGCCGCTGCATTGGTAGCATTGCGTTCCTGCTGATGGTAATCCAGGTGCTTCGAGTAGGCCAGGTCTATGCTCTGGGAGTTGTGCCCGCGATAGCCTGTGCGCCCTGGATCATTTATTTCGCCCTTCGCGAACAACTTACCTCAGGCAGCATTTTGACGATGGTTGTGTCCGGGTTCCTGGCGGCAATTGCGAACACGATTCGGTCTCATTCCGGCCTGGCGCTTCTCATTTTTGCCGTTGTCATGGTTTTCGGTGTTTACAAGGTCAGGCTTACGACTCGTTTTGTAACAGCAATCGCTTTACTGGCCGGCATGGCGTCCGCCGCACTTGTGCTTCACCGTATTTACGATAAGCGAGACGAATTTCTCCGCCATCAACCTGGTGCTCTGGTCGAAAACGCAGGTGGGCACGTATTTTGGCATTCTGTCTATATCGGTTTTGCGTTCGTCGGTAACTCCGATGTTCCGGCATACCGCGACGATGTTGCCTTTGATAAGGCATACCAAATACGGCCACACGTTGTGCCCTATACACCAGAATATGAGCAGGTCATGAGAGATCGGGTGCTGGAACTGGCAAGGAAGAGGCCTGCCCTGGTTGCCAGTAATGTAGCGCTAAAACTGGTGATTATATTCCTGTATTGCCTGATTTTTACTAACGTGGGACTCTATGCGGCGGTAATTGTCCCTAAAGAAACAGCTGTGGAATCCGCATTTTTGCTGGCGATTGGCATGGGTGCTCTGCCAGGAATTCTTGTTATTCCAGTTAAACCCTATATTCTCGGGGGGATTGTGTTTTGCGTTATCTATGCCGCCTTCAGCGTTGACTATGCTTTACGAAACCCAGGGAACAAAGAGAGGTTCGGATGGGTCCGGCAAATCATGTTCATGAACCCTTCGTTTCCTGAATCGCGAGGATAAAGTTTGTGTTTTGGCATCCGTTGTTTTTGAAACAAAATTTCCGTGTGATGGCGGAGGACAAGCTTTGGGCTGTCCTTCGATTCAGGACGTTCCTGCCATTCCAAAATCAATCTCCGGTGTCGCAATGAAGAAAGGCCGTGTTTTTGTGGTCCCCTGGAATGACGATCCAGCCCAGAGTTTGGCTGCAGTGAGAACAGTCTATCCGGATGGGGAAATCATTTTTCTGGAAAAGCGAAAACTGCGGAGGATCGGCTTCTTTAAACATTTGTTTTATTTGCGGCAGTTCAAAGGCGAGGCTTTTGTTTTTTTCTTTCGTTCCATGGACGAACTGAATGCTCCGCTCCTGCTTGCGTGGATCGGGCTTTTGCATCGTTGTTCGGCTACTGTTTTACTCGATGAATCCGGCAATAAAAAGATATATACATGGCGAAGCTGGTTTCATCTGGCTCCGCTTACTGCGATTGCGGTGATCTGCGATGTGTTTACGTTGCTCCGCAGTTTTGCTGTTCTGCAGATTGGACTGAAATGGCGCAGGCGGGCAGCGATGCAAACGTCTGGCGCGGAATTGAATCTGGCCTATTTGTTTCCCTATCCCATGGCGCGCATGGGAGTTGGCGGCGCGATGAGCCATGTACAGGGTTTTCTGGATGGCGTCAGGCAGAACGGCGTGCCATGCCGGGTGTTCACCGGACGGCCGTTGCCGTTTCATGATTTATCGCAGGATTGCATTCCCCTTTCTTCCATGCCCTTTTTATTCTGGGAAGCGGCGGCGCTTTCATACAACTGGCATTTTGTCCGGAAGGCCGGCAAAGCTTTGGAGAAAAACCGGCCACGTGCCCTTTACCAGCGTCATGGCCGATTTGTAGTAGCCGGAGCCTTACTTTCGCAGAGGCTGCAGGTCCCACTGGTTCTCGAATACAACGGCTCCGAGGTATGGACGGCAAAGAACTGGGACCCTTCACGGTTTAGGGCGTGGCTGCAATTGTGTGAAGATTACGCACTGAAATCGGCATCACTTATCGTGGTTGTTTCCGAGGTTCTTCGTCAGGAACTCGTGGCCCGTGGCATTGAGAAAGAGCGAATTCTCGTCAATCCCAACGCGGTTGATCCGCAGGTATTCATGCCCAGCCAGAATCGCGGCAGAACTCGAGACGAATTGGGTTTTACCCCAGATAATATCGTGGCTTGTTTTATCGGGACATTCAGCTACTGGCATGGAATTGAAGTTTTGCAGAAAACAGCAGGACGTCTGCTCGGGGACAGCGGAGTGGGGATCGCTGCCAGGGTGCGATTTCTGCTGATTGGAGATGGCCCGCTGCGGGCAGAGATAGAGACTGCGTTAGCTCCCTGGGTAAAAGATGGGCGCGTTATTTTCACCGGACCCCTGCCGCATGATCGTGTTCCGGAGATTCTGGATGCAGCGGATATTTTCCTGGCCCCTCTTGTCCCCTTTGCGGATGGAAGCGAGTTTTTTGGCTCACCCACCAAACTTTTTGAATACATGGCCATGGAAAAGGCCATCATTGCCAGCAACCTGGGGCAGATGGGAACAATCCTTACGCACAAAGAAAATGGCTGGCTCACGGAGCCGGGCAATGCAGAAGCGCTGGGCTCGGTGATCTTGTACTTGGCCGAGCACGCGGACATAAGGCTGCAGATAGGGAAGCGTGCTCGCGAGGCTGTGATATCACGCCATACCTGGCTCAAAAATGCGCGGGCAGTACTGGCAGGCATTCAGGCTGATTTTGCATTACAGTGTTCTCCGCTTCTGGAGCAGTCCAGTTCAACAAGTTCTGCTGATACGGCAATGTCAGGCATGCCGGAGCAAAACAATTCATAAGAAGAACCGGAAATTTTTATGGTTAATACAAAAAAGGCTGGAGAGCGGAAATGACAATGCATTGGCCTGAGATACTGGTGCGCAGCGCGCCGACCTGGTTCCAGTTCATGGGCTCTCGTTACGATACATGCGTGCAGATTGTGAATGGGACTCGAGTGCCAGGCGCTGTCCCAATTGACAATACGGCCCTGCTGGTGGCCGTCCCGGCTTTGTCGAAGGCCCTGCATATCTCTGTGGCTGCTGCCTACGATCTCCTGATGGGATCTTGTCTTATTCTTGCGACGCTTGTTGGTGCATTGGCTATTCGTAAGTGGGACATTCGCATAGTGCTCTATTTTTTCACCGCGGTCGGGCTTACGGCTTTGGCGTCCGATGCCTATGCTTTTCAGGCGTTCCCTGCGATTGCGGGCATACCATGGCTGATACGCTTTTCCAGTGACTGGAAGCGTTTTGCCGTAACTGCAATCCTCGTGGCGTTTGCGGCGGGGATATGCGACCTGATGAGATACCGCGCGGCGGCGCCATACGTGGCAATGCTGCTGGCCATGGCGTTTATCTATTTCTCGAAATCAAGGGCAGTTATGCTTGCGCTTGTTGTTTTGCTTGCTTCGTATTTTCCGGGAGCATGGTTTTATCGGTATTACCCCCTCAGCCACCCCATGTGGCACAACATTTATATCGGGCTGGGCTGGGTCCATAATTCCGAAGTCCCCGAATATCTGGATGAGGTTGGAGGCAATAAAGTCAGGAGTATTGATCCCAAAGTGGTTTATTGTGGTTCGGAATATGAAGCGATTTTGCGCAGGGAAGTATTCAGAATCGCAAGAGAGAAGCCCTGGATCATTGCCGTGAATGTGGTGGGTAAGCTGACCACAATTGTATTGATGCTGGCGATCATTCTTTTTCCGGTGCGGAAAAGTTTTCGCCTGAAGTCCCCCGCGGAGATACCCATTGTCATTGCCATAACTCTGGGTATGCTGCCGGGCCTGCTGGTGACTCCCAATTTCAGATATGTTCTTGCAGGACTGTGCTTCGCCTTATTATTCGGCATACGGGCCGCATTCCACGGCCGGGTGCAGGAAGCTGTGGCAGTGGCAGCATAAAAGGAGTGCCTAAAAAGGCTGTTCGAATGAAAAATGTATCGATTACCGGTGAACTGTATCGCTGGTATAACAGCCCGAGGAGTATGGTAGTCCGCTTATTTCTTATCGCTGTATTGTGGTATGGGTTCGTTGGGCGACTGGACTGGAATGGTTTGGCGCGCCGGCATTTTTTTGATGATTCCTGCCGTTTTCCTGGTGTGGTTGTTATCACGACCTGAAAACGGCTAAGTATGTGGGTTGGCACAACATATTGCGGGGCAAGATGGCTGAACAATATTCCGGTTCTCAGATCGTTCGCCGAATCACAGGATCATCCTTCATAAGACAGGCAGCCGGTACTTATTCGACACAACTGCTCATGGCTGTTCTGGGGGTGGGTTCGAGCGTGATTGCCGCTCGTGCTCTGGGGCCGGCAGGCCGGGGGAACTATGCCGTGGCCGCCGCCATCGGCGCCATCGGCGTTCAGTTTCTTAATCTGGGGCTGCACAGCACAAATTCTTATTTTCTTTCCAAAGACCATTCATTGCTGCCATCACTTTTAGCCAACGCCCTGTTTGCGGGTTCTTTGCTGGGTGGGGCAGGTGCAATAGTTTTGGGATTGATCTTTTATTTATGGAGCCACGCCCCGCTAAGTGGCCTCATGCTGGTGCTCGCCCTTCTCTGGATTCCGGTTGGCACAGCCTATCTGCTCGTTGTGAACCTGCTGGTGGGGCTGCTGCGTGTGCGGATTTACAACACAATTGAGCTTGTAAATAAAGTTTTTGCCGTTGCATCCGTTGCAGGAGCGGTACTGCTGGGGGCGCGCAGGCCCGAAGTGCTTTTTTCACTGGTGCTGCTGGCCATGCTGGCCGGATTTCTGCTGGCGCTGCGAGCTTTGCTGCGATTGTCGCCGGGAAGAATTCAGCCTTCAGTTCATCTGTTTCGGCAGAACTTTCGGCTGGGGTGGAAGGTTTATATCTGCTGTCTTCTGGCCTTTATTGTCATCAAAATTGATTTGCTCATGGTCAAGTCAATGCTTGGCGCCACGGCTGCCGGATATTATTCGATTCCCGGGACGCTGGCCGATTATGTACTCCTGCTGCCCACTGGTGTTGCCGCCATCTTATTTCCCAAACTTTCGGGCATGACGGATGATTCACGAAAACGCTCGCTCCTGCTGAAAGCTGTTGCGGGCAGTTCTGCGGGGCTGCTTGGCATTCTGGCGATTTTGGCCTTGTGTGCGCGATTTGTCATAGTGCTTCTTTTCGGCAGGGCTTTTGCTCCATCCGCAACAGCTGTACTTTTTCTGTTGCCCGGAATTTTGTTTTTGGGAATCGAGACGGTGCTGGTGCAGTATCTGAACAGCCGCGGGTTTCCCTCCAGTGTCGTGGCGCTCTGGATCGCGTCCACAGTGCTGAATATTGGAGCCAATCTCTGGGCCATACCCAGGTACGGCATTAACGGCGCAGCGGCAGTTTCATCTGTTTCTTATTTTTTTGCGCTGCTTGGAGTGATTTGGATCACTCATGCAAAGTGGAAGACCGGGACATCTGTTCAGGAGCAGGCTGCCGTAAGTGTGAGCTAAACCGGGCCGTCTGTACTCTGGCGTGCCGGGCACGCCGTGCCGGAAATGAAACAGGCGGCCACCTTGGGCCGCCCGAATCTCTGCAAACAACCGGTTAGCTTACTTTTTGTCGTATTCCAGGGCTTCCTGCAACTGCTTGATCGCATTGTCCACGGCTTCGATTGCTTCTTTACGATGGCCGCCGAAATCATGGGACGCTGTCTGCAGCTCTTTTTTGGCTTCTCTCAGTTCGCGCAGCGCCGTGCGGATGTGCGGGTGCTGCTCTGCACCGCCTTTTTCACCTTTTTGCACAGGAGCCGGCGCCGGCTGGGCTGCAAATGCGGCCGAAGTGGCCAGCATTCCAAGTGCGAGTGTTGCGGTAAAAAATTTCTTCATCATAAGTGTTCTCCGTCCTCCTTAATGACGGTGTTTCTTACAACACTGATTCGTGATTGATGTTGTGCCGAAAATGCCGGCAGCAGAACTGATTGCGCAAGTTATTTAACATAAGCAGGCCCGGTGATTCAAGATTTACAGATAGAATGGAATAATTGCTGAATCAGCCCGGCAAATTTTTTCCCAAAAGAGACTGTTTTTTGAATTCCACAATTCGCAACATCGCTATTATTGCCCACGTTGACCACGGAAAAACCACACTGGTGGACGCCATGCTGCGCCAAAGCGGCGCTTTTCGCTCGAACGAAGCCGTCATGGACCGCGTTATGGACTCGAACGAACTGGAGCGGGAGCGCGGCATTACCATTTTGTCGAAGAATACGGCCATCTGGTATCACGACATGAAAATCAATATCGTGGACACGCCAGGGCACAGTGACTTTGGTGGCGAGGTGGAGCGCGCTCTGAAGATGGTGGACGGCGTCATGCTTCTGGTAGACGCCAGCGAAGGTCCGCTGCCGCAAACACGCTATGTACTGAGCAAAGCGCTTGAAGCGGGACTGTCCCCGATTGTGGTCATCAACAAAATTGACCGTCCGGATGCGCGTCCTCAGGAAGTGCTCAACGAACTCTACGATTTGTTCATTGATCTGGATGCACGCGAAGACCAGCTTGAATTTCCGGTCCTGTACACCAACGCCAAAGCCGGAACAGCCTCGGCCAAAGCGGATGTGCCGGGAGAAGATTTACGTCCGCTGTTTGATGCCATTTTGTCCACGATTCCGCCGCCGGCCGGCGAAGCCGGGAATACCCTGCAGATCCTGGTGGCTAATCTCGATTACAGCGACTATCTGGGCCGCCTGGCGATTGCCCGTGTGTTCAACGGCACGCTGCGAAACGGGGAAGATGTTGGCATTGCCAAACTGGATGGATCACTGCAGAAGGTGAAGATCACCAAGCTGTTTTCCTTCAGCGGGCTCAAACGCGTGGATACCGACAAAACTGAACTCGGTGACATTGTCGCCATCGCCGGCGTGGAAGATATCGGTATTGGCGAGACGATCACCAGCGTCGAAAATCCCGCACCGCTGCCGCCAATTGTGATCGACGAGCCCACCATCGCCATGCAGTTTACGGTGAATACTTCGCCCTTTTCGGGCCGAGAAGGCACTTACGTTACGTCGCGCAATCTGCGAGACCGGCTGCAAAAAGAGCTGCTGACCAACGTTTCGCTGCGCGTGGAAGATGCCGGCAGTACCGACACTTTTAAAGTCCTGGGCCGGGGAGAGCTTCAGCTCTCGATTTTGATTGAAACCATGCGCCGCGAAGGATTCGAACTCATGGTGGGCAAACCGGAAATCGTGACCAAACGCATGGACGGCAAACTCATGGAACCGGTGGAAAAGCTGACGATAGACGTCCCCGAGACGTTTGTGGGAGTGGTGATTGAAAAAATCGGTGGACGCAAAGGGCAGATGGCCAAGATGCACAATCATGGCTCCGGTCGCGTGCGCATGGAATTCACCATTCCCAGCCGCGGCATGATCGGGCTACGCTCGGAGATGCTTACCGAAACGCGCGGTACAGTCATCATGAATTCGCTGTTCGATGGCTATACCGAGTGGCTGGGCGAAATACCACACCGCATGACTGGTGCTCTGGTCTCCGACCGCGCTGGTACAACTACTGCCTATGCCCTCTGGAGTCTGCAGGAGCGCGGAGTCCTCTTTGCCGGTGCTGGCGTGGACGTGTACGAAGGCATGATCGTCGGAGAAAACGCGCGCGAAGTGGATCTGGACGTGAACGCAGTCCGTGAAAAGAAACTCACCAACATGCGGGCTTCAAGCGCCGATGAGGCCATTCGTCTGGTGCCTTTCAAAGCCCTTACCCTGGAACAGGCCATTGAGTTCGTGGCCGACGATGAGATGGTTGAAGTTACGCCAAAATCTCTCCGCCTGCGGAAAAAGATCCTTCAGGCCAACCGAAGGCCGAAGAAAAATACTATGCCGACGGACGCTACAGCCACGGTGTAACCGCTGTCTATTGCATGTTGGCGGGAAAGACAGCGATTGCACTTTGCGGCATAAGTTTGCTCAGATTCATCATGCTGCTGCATAGAGACTGATACTGCGGGACCGTTTTGAACGGAGCAAGTTCCAGACCGGGAAAAATATATTCGACCGACAGTTTGCCCAATGCGAGCAGGCACTGAAGGCGGATTTGCATGGCCAAAACTTTTATTTGCGAAGTTTCCTGCACAGCTTCAGAAGCCTGTGGCGCCGCCATTACTAATTGCAGCACGCAAGCCGCATTATCGGCTATCCGGCTGACATACTTTTGCGTCATGCGAATGCGTTTGCGCCGCAATCTGAGGAATGGCGCGGGGGAAAGATTTTTGCGCAAAAATACTTCGTCTTCGGGGTCCAGCAAGGTGTCCAGCGCCGCCATGTCCACCGGACGAAGGGCCGCGTGCCGGAAAGGGTTCCGGATCGTGATTCCGATCACTACAAGGGTAACAAGAACGAGTCCGAAAATGATGATTAGCGTCATTGGTAATTAAGCTTCCTTACTGCCTGGTTCCATTGCTCCAGATGACTCTTTGAGGGCAAGCCGGCGTAGACGGTCACCTGGGCGGGCAGCAGGCTGTACCCGAGCCAGACCAGCAGGCTTGTGGTGAAGGATATGCCGCGGACGACATTCATCAGGGAGATGGTGTCCATGCCGAAATGCGCCCTTACGGCGATGGCGGCTAAATCGAAGGTCGAGAGTACTGCCATACCCAGGGCCAGGCCAAAGACAGGCTGACGCCAGTTGATTCCAAATGCCCGCGAAAAAATAAGCAGGGTCAGAAGCAGGCCAACTTCGAGGATTCTCAGTGCCTCAGATATCACATACAGGGCAGGAGCGTAGCTTTGTCCCGAGACTGGCGGCTGGGCATAAAGCGTAATTGCTCCGAGAACGAGAAAGGCCAGAAGTGACCAGTAAAGAACACTGCCAGCCAAACGGCGAAGAGCGTCCTGCTGGGCAAAAAGCCTGCTGAATACCTCATACGTTACAGCGAACTCCAGAAACATGAGCGCCGTTTGCGAGCCCCAGTAGAAGGGGCCAATCAGAGTGGAGTGAGAAAGCAGATACAGGGCAACGCCGGTAAGGCTGCTGAGCGCGCAATAAACGCTGAACAAGGGGAACTTCTTCCACTGGTTTCTGATGATCAATACCAGGGTAATGATCATCAGAATACCCGTATCCCCGAACCACAGCGCATAGATGAGTTGCCGCGTAGACATATATACGTGCCTGAAGTGATCTCTGCCTTACATAAGCAACTATCGGCCAAAAGCGCTGCCCCGCACAGAGTACTTAATACTCATTACCGAGCCGAGCAATTCACCGGCGGCAGGCATGGCCAGTCTTTCCTGACCGAGGTAGTGCCTGACGTGCTGAATGATGAAGTTCCAATCGTCAATACGGCTGCCAGCAATGCGATTTTTGCAAAAGTGTTTTTCATAAATCCTTCTCCTTGAAGAGTTTTTTTATTACTTGCAAAAGGAGTTTGACCGGGGACCGACGACTTGGAACAAAATTGTGATTTTTGTACTAACTTCCGGATAGCGAAGAAATACTGGCCATTCGTGACAAAAACAGGGCAGGGCAAGTTGTTTTACGGTCAAGCAGGTCATTGCTGGAGCGGCAATTAGTTCCGGCCAGACTGGACGGGGTCGAGATAAAGGTGCTCAGAACGCTGAGCGCAGCTGGTAATTTCCTTTATTGAGACCGCTGTTCGTCCATTGGAGATATTTTTTTCTGCAGGAAGATAGTACTTTTGTTTATGGCCTAGTGGTTCTGTTCGGAAAATGAAAATTTATTACAAAAATTGATCGTT
>WNFP01000054.1_pt1 | contig 76539 bp, 44 predicted proteins | sample 5400201 | NCBI WGS metagenome assembly WNFP01 (sample SAMN13153355, study PRJNA577476) | soil metagenome | isolation source: 115 cm saprolite under Madrone tree | place: USA:California | collected 2016-06-14
CCAGGCAAACTGGATCGCGTCGGCACCGGATCGCATTCCCGCGCGAGGATCGCTACGCCGTTCCAGGAACGTTCGCCTAGCCAGACTCCGCGATAGCCGAGGTCACGAAGGGCACTTGCAGGAAATGCTCGCTGCTCTACCTTGAGTTCCTGGAGGCAAACGACGTCGGGCTGCGCCCTTGCGAGCCACACCGTGAGATTATGCAGACGCTTGTTGATGTTGTTGATGTTGAAAGTGGCGATCTTCAATGGTCCGGCCTCACGCGAAAAGACCATTCTGCCCTGACCCGAGTGTCACACTGCAAGTACTTCGTTTGCGTGGGACGCGTTTTGAGGATGAAGTAGGGGTCGCCGTCGAATGTATTTTGATCGAACCTCAACCCACTCACCGGCCCGATGGGATCAGTAGCGGAAAACGCCCATCGCAGCTGGGATGCCGAACCAACGCGTCCGCGCCACTTCCACGGCATCAAAGTGGATCGCTTCCGGATCGACCACTCGGACAGAACCACAGTGATGGCTTGTATTCGTCGGCATTCTCGGGGCGGTGCAAGAGTCTCGGCGAGGCATGCTGTGGCATCGACGGTATCGACTCGCACATTGACCGGACGCCTCTCATTGAAGTACTCTCGATCCCCGCTGCCCAGGGTTTCTTTGAGCGGCGCATCATGAATAAACTCCGCAGAAGTTCGGCTCGAATACTGGCCTCACGAAAGGACTGTTATGCCCAGAAAAATCGATCCCCTCAATAAAAAGCTCTACGGCTCGGTAACAGCATTGCTAACGGTGACCGACGTGAAAACGGCAGCCGCCTTTTATCAAAAGGCATTCGGCTTCGCCAAACGCGGGATCATGAGTGGCCCAGACGGCAAGGCAATCCATGCTGAGCTGACACTCCGCGGCACGACATTAATGTTGGGGCCGGAAATGCCGCAGATGGGTTCCCGCAGCGCGAAAACAATCGGCGCCTCGCCGACGAGTTTGTACTTGCTGACGGAGAACGTGGACAAGGCGGTTGCCAACGCCGTAAAGCTCGGCGCCGCGCCCAAGGGGCCCGTGATGGATATGTTCTGGGGCGACCGGTGTGGAACCGTTGTGGATCCCGAAGGTTACACTTGGATGGTCGCTACCCACATTGCACAACCCACACCCAAGGAAATGCAACAGAAGATGAAGGAACAAATGGCCAGCCAACAGGCAGCCCGCGCTGCGAGTGGCTCCTGAGTAGCATCCTTCAAGCTCCGCTAGGCTCTCAAGTTCTAAACCGTTCCGGTCAGGCCGGCACCGCACACCGGTGGCGACCTTCGTCCCGCTTTCTCCCCGAGTGGCGGGCTATGAATGGACCATGAAATGGCGTGTGCCGTCCAACGGCAGAAGCCCACGAATGAAAAACAACAATTTTGAGATGGCGGAAGGTCTTAGTCCGACTTCGGCTCGGCGCGTAGACTCGGGACATGGGTGAAACCGCCATCGTGGAACGTACAGCTGTCGTGCGCCATGTGGGCGTGACGAGTCCCCACAAAACGCACAAGAGAAATGAGGCCACAAAAAATGTTCCCACAGACCAGACTCATACTTTGATCTTAAGCATTGCTCCTCCGAGCCCGACTGGGCCGATCATGACGGCCAATTCGGAGTACCGCTTGTTGAAACTCAATTCCGTGCAACCGAGTGCATGCGAATCTGGCGCTTACTCTTTACTTCAGAAAAATCACCGCCCGCGATCTCACATATGCTTTTCATCGTCGGCCTGACCGTGAATATGACCGTGGTCGCGATGACCGTGGGAAAATAGGTGCATCCCGCAGAGCAGCAGTACGACGATGAAGAACCAATTTGCTCAGACCACTCATTTATAGTCCCTCCCTTTTTGATTCCAGCTTTATTCCGCGCCTGTCTTGATACTTAACGTGCCAGCCCGAAGTGCCCGCTCCTTCATCACCGCGAAGAAAACCGGAACCAAAATCAGAACGTGAATTGTTGACGTAATCATGCCGCCGACAATCGGCGCAGCAATAGGCTTCATCACATCGGAGCCAATTCCACTTTCCCAGAGGATTGGGATGAGGCTGGCAAGGACTGCCGTCACAGTCATGCGCTTCGGACGCAAACGCTGCACGGCACCCTCGATCGTAGCCGCCTCGATATCTTCGTGCTCAAGCGGTACGCCCGAAGCAATCCTCTTATCAAGCAACTCGTGGAGATGGACCACCATGACGAACCCGGTCTCGACGGCAGTTTCCAAACAACGCGATGTAGCCCACCGAGACGGCGACGCTGAAGTTGTAGCCAAGCCAATATTGGAGATTGAGTCCGCCAGTCATCGCGTAAAACGTTGGGAAAATAAGGACAGCGGTTTCCTTGACCGAGTGGAAGACCATGTCCGACGTCAACATGGCACTCCTTCCTACTGGCTGTCCCCGAACCACTAGCAGATCAAGGCTGAGCGAATAGAACGTAAAAAAAATGAAAAAAATAAATGGGGTTTTTGCTCGTGGACAATATCTGCGACTGTCCGACGACTCCAGTCAGGGATTTCAGTCGAACAATAGCGCGTTGATTGAGCTCTACATTACTACTTGCGTTTTACCGCGATTCACAGCGATAACATACTCCTAGGAAGCGCCCCGAACTCGGCCAGGGGTGTGGTCCGGCCTCAAAGACTTATCACTCTTGTGGAGATTCTACTCTATTCGGATGAGTGGTGAACTGCTAATGCGCCGCCTTCAAGCCCGATTTGTTTTCTTGTTTCTGATGGCCATGTACAGCCAAGTCTTGTTTGCCGCAGACTTGGAGGCCCTGCCTGGATTCCTCCGGTCCGACCCTTTTGGCGCCATCGTCGCGCCCGACCGGAGCGGCGCTGACCTCGCTTCGACCATTTACGACGCTCAGCACCGGATTATGCTCACGGGCTCGCGCGGTGGATACGTGTCCTTTCATCTCGTTGTCAAGCTGCCCCTACCAGGTCTGTACACGTTGGACGTGAAGATCTCCGATCCTACGAACAAAGTGCAAATCGATTTGTTTCGAGAATGGTTCCACCTTACAGATTCCGACAAGCATTACTATCCGGATGCTCTGATCCCTGTGCACTCGACTTACAGTTCGCGATTGCCTGAGCCGGACAATCGGATCCCGCAACAGACTGCCCAGGCCTTCTGGGTTGACGTCTATATCGCTCCGGATGCTCATCCGGGGACCCTCTCAGGTAGCGCCACACTCAAAGCTGGCACGAAGATGATGACCCTTCCGATCCAAGTTACCGTCCTGGCTTCCGTCATCCCCAAAGAAGATGTAGTCACGATCGACCACAATTCCTATGGAAGTTCCTGGCTCGCGCAGCAGTTCGCAGCTTCTTACCAGCGCAACCCCGATCATTGGTTTGAGAGCGACCAGTTCTTCGGATTGATCCACGCATACCATCGCGTCTTCTACGAGCACCGGGGAATTTTCCATCAGCTCGGGTATGGACACTCCGGGAAAGTCGGCCCGGAATTTGCGCCCGTGCTCGACGGCTCCGGCAAGCGGAAGCACATTACCAACTGGAGTTTATACGATCGCCACTATGGACCCTTGCTTGACGGTACCGCGTTTTCACCAAGCCGCCGCGGCCCGCGCCCGATCCCTTTCGTCTACCTGCCTATCAATCCTGAGTGGCCGGCTTCTTACGAGTTCTGGGGTGAGGCTGGCTATGAAGCGGAATTCGTGAATGTGGTCTCGGAAATGGAGCGCCACTTCCGCGAGAAAAGGTGGACCCAGACGAATTTCGAAGTTTTTTTCAATCACAAGAAACGCTACAAGGGTTTCCCCTGGGATGGCGACGAGGTACGATTCCCCAAGGACCTCAAATACTTCAATGAGTATGGGCGGCTGCTGAAGGAGGCTCTGCCAGCCGACACTCCTGTACACTTCCTCTTCCGCGCCGACGTCAGTTGGGACATGGAACAACAGTTTAAGGTCCTCAATGGAGTTGTGAAGTTGTGGTGCGCTGGCGGAGGCATCTTGAGTTTCTACAAGGACGCCCCCAAGATGTTGCGCAACCGAGGTGATGTGATTTGGTACTACGGGGGGCCTCCCAGCGTGACGGATAGTTCAGCGGCAATCACGGAATTTCCCCTGCGGGCCTGGCTGTGGGGCGTGAATGGCTATGTCCATTGGCTGACAGTCAGCCCTGGAGAGGACCCCTGGTTCCATTTCGACGGCGGCCAAACTGCCCTCGTGTACTCGGGCGAGCGCTTTGGCCTTACCGAACCGATTCCCAGCATTAGACTGAAGATTCAGCGTAACTGTCTGCAAGACCTCGCCGTGCTCGACAGTCTCAAAGGGCGCAAGTCGCTTGACTCCCTCAGGGCCGAAGCAGCGCGTAGGTACAACGACTCGAGCCTCGATGATTGGTGGAATCCTCGGCCCGCCCTGGCCGACCTTCCCTCTGACCAGTGGCTCGGAAGCGCCATTGACGATGCGACCAGGCACACGCAGCAAGCTCTTCAGCACCCGGCTGCGTCCGCCGCGTACAAGGTCCATCAATATGCGCTCAGTCTTCAAGCGGAGGCAAAATGAAAATTCTCTATCTGATCGTGCTCAGCGTGAGTTTCACGTTCGCAACGGTGGGAACCCCGAAGCTCAGCCCCGAGGCATCGGTAGCGATGCAAAAAGAATTGGAGGACGTCGCGCGTGTTGGGAGCGTCATGGTGGATGGCGACGTCTGCCAGAAAATCGTCACGGAGCAAGCGAAAGGGTTCCTGTTTGTCACTGTCCCTCGCGATCGGTTCCTCGCGGGCGACAACTACGACGTTGACGACGTGGCATTCAATACGGTCAAGAAAACCTTGATTCGCCTTTCGCACCTGGCCTCCTTCCCCGCTGACGTTAATCTGTGGATGCCGATCGAGAGGCACCCCGGTAAGATTCAGTTGGTCATTCGCAATAGGAACGAAATGAGCCAATTCTGGAATTGGGGCGAGCTTTACGGGGACATGGATCCGCAGATGGAGACGGTGTTGAAGACGGGACAACGCGTCACGGTTACAAACAAACCCGGCTGGATTTCTGTTCTTGCTCCAGTCTATAACAGTTTAGGTGATGTCGTAGGTCTGATCGAAACCGTCAGCCAGATAAAAGTGGATGCGCACGAAAATGTAAAATAGCATTCACCATGCTCTAGGTGCTCTCTGAGTCGAATCTCTATGAAGTAGCAGTCGGGTGCAAGCAGCAAGATCTCGGAGGACATATGCACCACAGTCGTTTGCGTTCACGACGGTCGTTTCTGCAAGCGGCCCTGGCAGCGCCCATCGCGGGCATGGTGTCGACTTATTCGCCGCTTGGCGGTAAAGATGGGACCAGCGAGGCTAGTTCTATTGTCGGGCGTGTCACCCTCGACCATGAACTCTACGACTGCGATGCCGTCTTGAATGGGCGGTTGTACTTTCGTCTTCCGGCGGCCGGGCCGGTGATCGTACGCTGGGTGGACAGCTTCGGCCGCACCGTCGACGAATTTCATCCCCCGAATCTTGGTGCCAAAGTAGCGCCACTCAACTTCTCATTTGACCTAGGCCGCGGCTTCACTTACCGGAACTGGATTCGAATCTGGGATAACGACGTTGAGCAGGCCGAGGGAGGGCAGTTTCTGCTTTCGCCATCCCCCAAGCCTTGGGACGATTTTCACGCCATCAGTTGGGCACACTACCCGGACGGATTTTACGACGTGCTCCGTCAAGCCGGCGTTGACTCGACAATTGCTTATCGGGAAGCCGGCGAACCCGCGATCGACAACAACTTTGATTTCTATGTCGAGCAGATGGCCTGGGAAGTCTTTGCGATCTACCACAAGAACCAGCCTCTTTGGCGGGGGTTACTGAATCAGATCGAGCTCGATCGCAACAATCTGGACCTCTGGATCCGTCACCCCTGTGTGAATGATCCAAAGACCGATGAGTACGTGAAGGAACATCTGACCCGGTTTGTCCACTTGCATCGCGATTTCCGGCCGCTCTTCTACAACATTGCCGACGAGCTCGGCCAGGGCGATCAGATTCGACCCAATGACTTTTGCCACTCCACGTACTGCACGAACAAGTTCGCGGAGCATCTTCGCAAAATGTACGGCACGACCGGAAATGTTGCCAGGGAGTGGTCGGTCACCGAAGAAACGCGCTGGGACGACGAGAGCCTGCGCAACGGGTCCCAATGGGCAACCAGCAACCTGATGGTGAATCGGACTACGACCGATCAGGCCTTCGATGCCGTTGCGGTGGCCAACCTCGGGGCCAAGTACGGAGGTATAGCGGGCTTGAACAAAGCTTGGGACGTGAACTTCCCTGCACCCCGCAACGAGGCGGGCGGCCGAGAACAGTGGGAGCCACTGCGCGCATTGCTGAGCGAGACCCGCTCGTTCCAGGAGTTTACCGAAAAAGTCCTAAGCGAGAGCTTAGGATCAATTGAAAAAGCCAACGCACGCTGGGGCACTCACACAACCTGGGTGGCTGAGCAGCGACCCACCGGTTTCAAGTCCTGGACCGAGGTTGTTGCGTTCTTAAATCGGTTCTATCAGGAGTTGTCGCAAGTCCGGTCAACGGAAGGTTGGAACGTTTCGCCGTGGTGTGACTTCCGCAATTTTATGGACGAAACCTTCGCCGCGGCTGTTGCTCGGGCCCGGGCGGTCTGCAAAGCCGAAGATCCGCACGCCCGTTGCGCTACGGAGGGAGGCCAGGCCCCTTTCGCGTTCGGTTGGTATAACTACGAAAACGTCGTCAAGCAAGTAGATGTAATTGAGCCATATAACATCGGCAACAACGTGGAAGTGATCCGCTCGCTTAATCGGGACGTGATTATGGTTTCCACGCACGGCTTCCAGCACAAGGCCGGGGCGCCGCTGACGGAGCAAGAGCGCCTTTACCAGAAGCGCGCGCCGCAGCCTATTTGGTGGGGATTATTCCACGGCCATCGTGGATCAATCATCTGGGACGCCAACTTACCTGATTACCATTTCGTTGACGAAGAGACCCGGCAGCTTACTCCTGCGGCCCTGACCTTCGCCGATACGTTCCAGGAACTCCATAAAGGGATAGCGAAGCTCATCATTAACAGTCGCCGACTCCACGATGGAATTGCCATCCATTATTCCCAGCCCTCGATGCAGGTCCACTGGCTGTTGGACAACGTTCAGTATGCGCGGAAATGGATGCTGCACAGCGGCGGGGATCGTGGCAGCCATTTCACAGGCGTTCGCAACGGCTGGACCAGGCTGATTGAGGATCTTGGCCTGCAGTACGAGTTTGTCGGTGCGCGTCAGATCGAAGAAGGCAAGTTGACGCGAAACGAATATCGGGTGCTCATCCTGCCGCAATCGCTGGCCGTGAGCGCGCGCGAAGTCGAGCAGCTCCGCCAATTTGTTCAAGCCGGCGGGGTCTTGATCGCGGACTACCGTGCTGCAACCATGAACGAGCACGGACGTGACCTCGGGCGCGGTCAGCTCGACAGCATTTTTGGCATCAAGCATGCGAAAGGCCAAGTCAAAGAACAGTTAGTCATTGGCATTGAGAATTACGGAGCACTGCGTCTACAAGGCAGAAAGCTCGATCTCATTGTCGGAGATGAAAGCATAAGTACTACGACCGGGAAACCGCTCGCACGGGGCGGCCAAGTCCCACTTATTGTCGTCAATGAATTTGGCCAGGGGAAAGCTGTCTTCTTGAATGTTGAGCTGGCCAGCTATCCCTATCACCGGCTGACGGCAAGCTCACGGACGAGCCTGCCGGAGATCATGGAGCAGATCTTTGGGCTGGCGGGAATTGAGCCGCAGGTTCGCGTGCTGGATGCAACTGGCAATCGCCTCCCTGGGGTGGAAGTTGTCCGGTTTGCGAACCGCGCCTATGAACACGTGGCCGTCTTCCGCAATCCCCAGTTCGATGACGGGGGCTGGGAGAATTTGCCGACCCAACCGGAGCGCGAATGGGCCGGGGCGATCGATAATTCCCTGCTCGAGAAAGAGGTCCAAGTCACGGTCGCCTGGTCTGGTCCAATGGCGACCTACGACATCCGAGGCCAACGCGACCTCGGCACCGTAGCCAAAATCCAAATGACTCTTGATCCCTGGACTCCCCTGGTGCTGACGCGCGCTCCCGAACCCCTTCCGAAACTCCGCGTCGAGTCTCCCGCCGAGGCCCAGCCAGGCAGACCACTGATTGTAACGCTCCGGAACGAGTCACCATTGCCGGAAGGAGCTTTTCGAATCGTTCGACTGGAATTCGTGACGTCCGAGGGCAAACCCTACGAGCTTTACACGCGAAATGTGCGGGTCGAATCCACACCTCATCTGGAGCGTTTCCACCTTGCTTACAGTGACCCCAAAGGGCGCTGGAAAATAAACTCTCACGACCTTATAACTGGGCAAGTCGCGCAAACGGAGTTTACGCTCCGCGCTTAATTCGAATGTCTTGATGCGTTGAAAAACTCCCCCCTTTCGGCGGCCCCGGTACGCAGTGACAGACACGCAGCGACAGATCGCTTGACAGAGGCCCTTGAATGGTGATATCGAGCGACCCAGCCGGGGATTGCCTGGATACCGCAATTTGCCGGACGCTCGCGTGTCACCCGTGGAGGTAGACATTGGAATCTCGTGAGCTTGGCCTGCACAGGATTCATCAGCTAGTTCGTTTTAGATTAATCATTTTAGTTGTCTTCGGATTAACGGCCTTACCAGCCTTCCCACAGACTGGCGCCGGAACCGTGTCAGGAACGGTGCGGGACAGTGCGGAGGCTTTTGTATCTGGAGCAAAAGTCACAATCACAAACACCGAGACCGGGATTTCAAAGCAGGTCGTGACCTCCCAGGAGGGCCTGTACTTCTTCCCCGCTCTGCCGATTGGTCCATACCGACTGGCTGTGGAGAAGGAAGGCTTTCAAACTTGGGCGGGGACATTGACACTGTACGTCGGTCAGAACGTGACGGTAGACGCGACGCTGCGGGTCGGAAGTCTGAAAGACGTTGTCGAGGTTAAGGACGTTGCTACACCCATTGAGACGGCGAGCGGCGTGATCGGCGATGTGCGAGAGTCTAGCCAAATCCGAGACCTCCCCCTGAACGGTCGCGATGTCGGATTGCTTTTTGGCCTGACCGCAGGCGTAGAGAGCGGCTCGGGCGGGGCCCGAGTCAATGGGATGAAGGTCGGGTCCCTGGATATCAATCTGGACGGCGTCACGCAGCTCGACCGTTTCGGCGGAGGGATCGTCCGCGTGCGGCCGGGAATTGAAACTATCCAGGAGTTTCGAGTTGAAACCGTGGGGTCTGACGCGAGCTTCACTGAGCCGGCCACCGTTATCCTGGCTACGCGCAGCGGTACAAACCAACTGCACTTTGCCGCTTATGAATATAACCGCGACAATTCTGTGATCGCCCCCACGCGCTTGCGCTCTGACCCTGTGAATGTTCAAGTGCCCCATGTCATTCGCAATGAGTTCGGAGGATACGTCGGCGGCCCCGTGGTGATCCCGCATGTCTACCGCGGGCGTGACAAGACGTTTTGGTTCTTCGACTATGAAGGCTTGCGGGAGCATAAGCGCGGTGAGCCTTTTTTTCCGTTCGTACCGACCCCAGCCATGTGGAATGGCGATCTAAGCAACGCCGTTGACCCTAGTGTCTCATGCAATCCGGCGGGACCGAATTGCACTCCGTTTGGATACGCGCCAATCACCATTTACGACCCGACGACTACGAACCCCAACACTTTCCAGCGGCAACCTTTCCCCAACAATCAAATCCCGGGGTCATTCAACCAGACCGCAAGCGTATTGAAATCCCTGACTGCTCTTCCCACGAATAACAATAATCCTTTTATTGCCCCGAATTTCTTGTCCACATATCCAGACATTACACGCACCAACACGTACACCATCAAAGTAGACCAGAACTTCACCGACAAAGACCGGCTTTCGGTGCGCTACACGAACAGCTGGCTGAACGCCGCCCTGGAGGGCGGGTACTTCGCCAATCCCATTGACACGTCTTCGGGCATGGGAACGAGCGCCAGGGACTACTACATTCACAACGTCGCCGTGAACTACACTCGGACCATCTCGACGACTTGGCTCAACGAATTACTAGTCGGCGTGAACCGATCCGCCGTTCATTACGGGACTAGCGCAGACTCCACCAACTGGCCTTCCAAGCTGGGGATGCCCAACCCCTTCAACGCAACCGGGTGGCCTACGATGTACACGTGTGAGGCCCCGGATTGCACGGCGTTCTTTGGCTGGGACTCGGACAACGTGCACAATCAAAATCTGACCAGCGAAACGATCGATGACAACGCAACGTGGACCCACGGCAAACATACTATCCAGTTTGGTTTCCGGGGGCGACGAGAACAGAACAACGTGCGTGAGAACCAGCAAGCCCAAGGCAGTCACGAATGGGACCCAGCGTATACCACCAATTGGGACGCCAGTTCCTTCGGACCACTACCGGATACTGGCAGTGGATTTGCCGAACTCCTGCTCGGCTTGCCGGATTTCCTCTCCAATCAGTACAACCGTGGATACTTCTACTTCCGCCAGACGCAGTTAGGGCTGTATGCCAACGACCGGATCAAGGTTACGCCGAAGCTGACGCTCAGCCTCGGACTGCGCTGGGACTATTGGACACCTTACAGCGAGGCTAAAAACCGGCTGGTCGTCCCTTACAATCCAGAAAGCACGTTTCAAGTCATTTCTACTGGTAATGTGAGCGTGGACCAAATCCCGGGAATTCCTCCCGCCGTGCTCACGTCGTGGGCAAATGTGGGGCTGACTTGGGCCACGGCCAACTCCGTTGGATACCCTTCAAACCTCTTTCGGTCCATTCGCCATGACTTTGGTCCCCGCTTGGGCGTCGCTTATCAGATTAACCGCAAGACCGTGATCCGCGGTGCGTACGGCATCTACTACGTAGGCATGCCACTGTCTCTGTTACTACAATCAACCCGCAATACTCCGCCTCTGAATCTTCGTTTCGTAAACAACCCTTTCAATAATCCCAAGGTACCCGGTGGTGCGGGAGGACCGTATGATGGTACATATCCACTTATTTCGGCCCCGGCGCCCAGCGACTACCTCCCAGCCGCCACGGTGGATATTAGTACTCCGCAGGGTCTCAATCCATTTGGTAACGCTGCGACGTATTGGGATCCGCGCGCCTGGAACGACGAGCATCAGCACACTTGGAACGTAACCCTCGAGCGGGAGCTACCTGCGCAAATAGGATTACGACTAAGCTACATAGGAACGTACGGCGGAAACCTGGAGCAGCAGTTCTCCATCGATCCTCGGGAGCCGGTATATAGCTATTCGACGCGCACCGGACTCAAGCCTCCGGGCCAAACCAATCTATTGCGGGCCGTGCCAGGGTGGGGATTGATTGGCATAAACCATACCGGCTTTTCCCACGACCATTCGGCACAGGTCGAACTCCGCCGGAAATATGCGAATGGAATGAGTTTCCAGTGGTTTTACACCTACGTCCGTGCCCTTACCACTACCGATCCCGGTGGCTTTTCCGATGGGAACACTAGCATCAACGGTGGTGGTGGCAACGGTCGCTTTGGCGGAAGCGGAGGCGGGACCGTGCCCGAGAATATCGAACTGCTTGGTGAACCAAACCTCAGCTACGACCAGCGGCGGCGGCTCGTCTACTTCAACAACACCACCATCCCTCCCCACCGGATCACTTTCAATGGCATCTATGAACTTCCCTTCGGGCGAGGCAAACGCCTTGGCAGGAACGTTTCGACGCCGCTCAACTTTTTGATAGGGGGCTGGCAACTGGCGGCTATTGGTACTTGGAATAGTGGCCTCTGGATGGGCGTGAATCCTGCTTTTGTCCAGACAGGTAATGTCCGCATTTCTGGCGATAAGCGCGCGACGCTGAACATCGTCGGCGCTAGCGGACTATTCCGTCAATGGTTCGCTGGCAATTTCAATCCCGCGACGGTTACAACTGTTAGCGGTACTCTCGTTGCCCCTGCCGTTCGGCCAGCCGGTCCGAATTGCACCGGACAGTTCGTTGGCCAGCTTGCTGTCACTCTGAGCGATGGATCGTGTTTCAACGCCCCCTTCAGCGGACTTTACAACCCAGATCCTCGCGTAAACTTCATCGGGCCGGGCTCGTGGAATGACGACCTAGCGGTCTACAAGCACTTCAGGTTCAAAGAGCGTTTTGACATTCGCTTTGCCGCCGATTTCTTCAATGCTTTCAACCATCCGAACGATGTGCCTCCCAGCACAAGCAGCGGCTTGCAAAACCTGGGGCAACAATCTAACGACCCGCGAATCATACAGTTCTCTCTTCGCGCGGAATTTTAGCGTGGCCTTTTTTCTTGACGTAGGTCGTGCAATGTGCACGAATACCGTTCGAACCTTGCCGTTGTTGGTTCAGCCGCGCTAATATCCACGCCTGAAAGAGTGTTCTACTCGCGGAGGTCATGCCGGAATGTCAAGGCCTTTCTCTCAAACCTTGACGCGGTTCAGAGAGAAGCTCGCCTCGAATCGAGCTCAGAGTTCGCCGGACTATCTTTCCTTGTATTCAGACAGGGCCCGCCCGATCGAGAGCCAGTTCGAATGCAGCCGAATTGTGCTCATCTTGATGTTCTTGGTCTGCTTGTTGGGGACACCATCGGCCTGCGGCGCGGGTCAAGCGAGCGCGGACCCGTCTGAAGCGCGGCTGGCTGAAGGCATCAAGCTTCTGGGCGAGGGGCGTCACCTCGAATCGGTAGAGGTCCTCAACAGCGCCAAGCAAAGTGCCCCACAAGACGCCCGGCCCTATTTCTACTGCGGCATGGCCTTGGCGCAGGCCGGGCGTATGCGCGATGCCGCCTCCGAAGTAGGGGAAGCGGTCCACTTGGCACCTGAGCAAGTTCATTATCGAGTTTTTCAAGCCCACGTGCTCGAGCAACTCAAGCAAGCGACCGCAGCTCAGGAAGCACTGGCCGCACTTCAAGACAATGAAAAACTCGAGCATCTTGACCTGCCTTGGCTGCGATTGTTGGCCGATGTCTACTACCGCCTGCAAATGACCGATCAAGCGCTCAAAATTCTCGATCTTTGGGCCAAGCGTGAACCGACGGACGCCCGCATCGACCTGTATCGAGGTCAGGTATACGTGGTGAAGACCCAGCCTGACATGGCTTTAAAATGTTTTCGACGCAGTTTGGAAAAATCCACCGAGAATCCGCAGGCACATTTCGAAATGGGCAAAATTCTCTACGAAAGGAATCAGCTTCCACTTGCTAAAGAGGCACTCCTCAGCGCGGTTCGTGACGATGCGAATAATCCGGAGTACCTTGCGAAACTTGCCTCGGTCTACCTGGCGATGGGTGACGCGGATGCGGCGATCGAATGCCTAAAAAGTGTGGAAACGACAGGCCTCAGTGTGCCGACGGCCTATTACACGTTGGCGCGAGCTTACCGCAATAAAGGCGACGCTGCTCGCAGCGCCGCCTACATGGAGAATTTTCGGCGGGCAACCTCCGCCGAGCGCGACCGCGAAGCACGCAAATTAGAGGCTGAGCGTCCGATCGCCCAGGCTCAAAGGGAGCTGGATCGCGGCAATTCTCAGGCGGCTCGAGTCCTGTTTGAGAAAGCCTTGCAGGTTGATCCCAGTCAATGGGAGCCGCACGCCTACATGGCTGAGATGGACCTTAATTCCGGTGACATGCAGGGGGCCTACCCTCACTTGCAAAAGTTGGAGCAAATTGACGCCGATTCCGCCACCGGGAATTTCTTGATAGCACGATACTGGTTCATGATGATGGACTATGATCGGGCTCGATTGTACGCAGAAAAAGTGAAACTGAGCCGGCCGGCTAATTCTGAAGTCCGAGCTTTATTGGGTGGGATTTACGTGCAACTCGGTGAAAAGTACAAAGCGCGCCAGGAGTACGAAGAAGCCGTCCACCTCGCTCCAGAGCGCGCCGATTTGCGCCAGCGCCTTGTTCAGCTCGGCGGAAAACCTCGGTCCCAGTGAGCCTGAAATCATGATCGAGAAATCGTTTTTCCCCTCCGCGCTTCGGGATGCTCCGGCTTGTCAGCGTCGGGTTAATACAAAACACTCTCAGCTGATGCTCGCCCCCGTGTGTTGGATTCTGCTTCAATTAACACTCGCGACGGCAGCATGGTCAAAGCAACTTCCCGCTCAATATTTCCGGCTGCTTGAAGCCGGAATCGCGCAGGTTAGCAAACAAATGGACACCCAGCCCACTCCGAATCTGAAAACCCTGGCGGCTCGTCCCGGATGGAAACGTTTTCCCGAATCCATCCTAGCAGCCGCCGTTTTGTATGCAAAGCAACACCGCGCGAACGCGCACTATCGAGATCCGAAGATGCTGCGCCTGGCAATTCGCATCGGTGACATGCTAGCGACCGAATGCGAAAAAAGCCACTCCGAAACATGTTTTGAGGAGGAGTGGGACGCGCAAATGTGGCTCGAAGCGTACCGCCTCCTCGCCCCAGATCTCGGGGAGGAGCGCCGCGCCCGCTGGAGGCGTTCCATTGAAGCGGAGGTTGCGCCGCTTTTTTCCGATGCCGTGAAGCGGCAAGAATTTCCATTTTACAACACACCTTATATTGGAACGTCGCCGAACCACTTTGCTTCGTGGGCGGCTCTTATGCTGCTTTCCGGTCGTGTGTTCGGGAACAAGGATTGGGAGAAACTTGGGGCGCGGATTCTACATCGTTTCGCTGCTGAAGAGCAGGCGCCGGACGGATATTGGGGTGAACACAGCCGCAATGGTCCAACCACGGGGTATAACCACATCACCTTTACGCAGGTAGCGTTCTACTGGGAATACTCCAAAGACCCTGCGGCTCTTAAAGCCCTGCGGCGTGCAACAGATTTCCACGCACACTTTACCTATCCCGACGGTGTGCCGGTAGAAACCATCAATGACCGCAATCGCTACTGGAGAGTGAACTCCTGGGGTCATTTTGGGTTTTCAAATTTCCCCGACGGCCGGCGATACTCGGAATTCCTGACTGAATTTTTTCGCGGGGACGACTTAGCGATGGACGATCTCGGACGACTGGCTCAGGACGCTTTGTACTATCACGAAGGGCCTACAGAGCCGATCCCTCAGGACCAGCCGCGCTATTCGTATCAGATGAGCGTCCCAGCAGGGATCCGCAAGACGGGCCCCTGGGTCGTCTGCTTGTCCGGCCTAATCAGCACTCAGGCAGTCAACAACCGGTTCTATCTTGATCGCCAAGGAAACCTATCCGTTTTTCATGACAAGCTCGGGTTAATTGTCACCGGGGCAGGGTCAAAACGCCAGCCCGACCTGGCAACCTTCTTCGAGAAATTGCAGGGGCAGACTTTTCACCTGCCGATCAGCAGCCGTCTTCAGATGAGTGACAACAGCGGCGACCGACTCTCACTCGCCTACAATACGTTTTTCACAGACTTATACGTCCCGCCTCCATCTGAACATGATCTTCAGTTGCGCTTCATCATGACGGGGAAAGGAGAACCTCCTCCGGAAGCGCAACTGAATCTGCAACTCTGCCTGAAAGCGGGAGAAACCCTGGAAACCGCCGCAGGGCGAAGGATTGTGCTAGGAACCGAGCGGGTTGAACTGGGACCAGATGAGCTGGGAGGCTGGATCCACCATCATGGGTGGAGGTTGAAGACAGACCCAGTGACCCGGCTGATTTGGCCAGTCTATCCTCATAACCCTTACGCGGATGCTCCGGAGACCTCGCTGGAGCACGCCGTTGGTGTGGTTTCGGTGCCGCTGGAACTAGGCGCAAAGGACCACAAGTACATTCGTCCGGATGTACAGGAGATTTCCTTTACTCTGACGCCCGACTAAGTCGCCAATCGATCGCCTCTGTCTCAGTTGAGAGGGACTATCTTTTTTAGTTCTTGGTGAGCGGATTTCTACCAGGGCGTTTCATTCCGACACGAAGTCCACGTACCCGTGCTTTCGTAGGAAGCGAAAATATCCGATGAAATCGAAATCCGTCGGGCCAAGCTCCATGCGCGTCAAGTGAATGACTTCCTTAAGGTTCCGGTGCCCGTCGCACCAGTAGAGAGCCGTCGTGGGTATACTTTCCCAAGCTCCTGAAGGATATCCCTCGCGCTGGTCGGTCGGCAAGTCGTCCAGTGGCAGGGTTCCGAAGCGTTTTCGCCTGACAACGATCCTGGACGCCTGGTTCGCCAGACTATCCGTTACCGAAATTGGTTCGACAGGTGCATGGAGGGCAAGTTCCCGGGCTCGATTATCAATGCCACGGCGCACTCTGTTGGTTTGCTCTTCCCCAAAGCCGCGCAGACTCTCAATCATCGAATCGAGCCTCTCCGCTGCTCCTTCTTGTTCCGCTTTCGGGACCAGGCGAAGGACCGAGAGAACGGCTTGCGACTCGCGATCAACGGAATAGGTCAAGCGATCGACAGCATCCTGGAGCAGCCGCCCGAGATCTTGAGTGTCACGTGCGGTCGCAACATGATCCAGGAACAGCGCCACGGTCCGCAAAATCTGCTCGTAGCCTCGTGTTTGGCTTAGCTCCGCGAGCCACATAGCCTCGGGCTCACTCGCATTGGCCAGATAATACAGGTAAGCCGCATTTACAGTCGCGACGTCCCGCAGCGAGCGAGGATCCACTCGGTCAGGAGTGTCCTCGCTGTTGTGGTGAGTCTCCACTCCGCTGCCGCTGTACGCCCACACCGTGGGCACATTGATCATCGGTTCGCTCAAGTATGTGTCGGTACCGCTCATCGCCTCGTGCTCATGCCAGGGCCGATGCACTTGGGGAAAGTACTCTTGCGCAATTCGCAAGATGAACGCATCCGTGTAGGATTTTGCCGCGTGGGGATTCATATAAAACGTGTACTCTGTACCCGCCAGGTCGTAGGAGGCGGCTGGTGTATCCATGCACAGCGCAGCAACCGTGCGGCGCATGCGCTCAGGATGCGTCTCGATGTAATACATCGATCCGTAGAGCTCACCCATCGTCAGTAGGCGGATGCCCCTCTTCGGCCGCGGCAGCTTGCCGGAGACGATAAGGCGATTGATCGTGGCGAGAGATTCCAACATTGCGGCCACGCCCGTCGCATTGTCTTGTGCTCCCTGCTCAAATGAATGTCCTAATGTCAAAACTTCTTCAGGCCCTGTCCCTTGGATCACGCCCGTCACATAAGGATATACTCCGGAATAATAACGGCTATCGATGGTAGCCTTGACACGTACAACGCTTCGCTCGGCCAAGAGTTTTCGTACCAGCGCAGCCTGCCGCGGACCAATCGAAAACGAGAGCAGCGGTGTGCTGCCTCTGGTGAAGCCCCACCCTTGATCACCCCATGCATTGATCCATTGACGGCCATCTTGAAGGTTCGGATTCTCAGTGAAGCTGTTAATAGCGCCCAGCGCTCCAGCCTTTACGAGCGCCCACTTGAAGCCTGCAGGGTTTTGACTCATGAGCACAAGCTTGCCGTTGAGATGCATCTCGGCAATCTTCGGAAGATCCGCATCGCTAAGGCTTACTATCCCGGCCGTGACGCCTTCTGGAGGCGTTGCTCCGCTCCACATTCCAAGTGATGCGGGAATTTTCTGATAGTCTGCTAGGGTAGCGATGTTGCTAGGCAACGGTGGATCAACAATCTCCAAGCGCGCAGACTGCACATCCCAGGCTAAGGGCATTGTCCAGAAACCGGATTGGCTTGAACCGTCCGCCGGTGCTCCCAGCACCTCGACGCCTTCCAAACCGATCCCTTCCATCGATTGCTTCAGATATTCGGCGGTTTCTTGAAATCTTGGGAAGGTGAACCAGCGGTCCGTCGAATACACCTGTCGCATGAAGTTCATTGCCTGTTCGGGTTGCATTTCGCGGCGGATCGCCTGAATCAGTTGGCCGAGGGGCGTCGGCGCCTGCGTGGCACCGGGCATGAACACAGTAAACAGGAAAAGAAAAACGCATGCGGCTAACACGCGACGTACAGGACTGTGCACCTGACTTGTCATTTCACTCTTTCAATAGAGCCCGCAGGCTAACATGGCAAGGAATTATATCCACAGGCAAAGGGGAACCCAAGTCCCTCTCGGTAGCGGGGAGTGTAAAACCTTTGTCGGGATTAACCGCACGCCGCGCATATGACTTTTGGAAAACGGATGGAAGCTTGCGTGGTACGATACGAGTCCTGTCACAGTCCACGCCCATCATCAACAAGAAAGCCAAAGGTCAGACGTGGAGGGGAAACAGATGTCGAACCGGGTGACTCCGCCAAACAACGGCTCTTTGTACGCTGAACATTTGTGGGCGTTGTGGACGCACTCTCCTTGCCGCGCTTTTGTCCTTCTCACATGTACAATGCTGCTCATTGGGACACCTCTTATCTGTGAGACCTCATCACCGCTCGCATCAAGAGGCTATTCTGTCCTGCCGGTTCCGCAAAAAGCCACATTGACAGGTAACGACTTTGCGTTGGACGACCACTGGAAGCTGGAACTCGATGGACAAGTGAAAGAAAGCGACGTGGCCGTAGACAGTCTCAAAGCGCTTCTGGCATCAAGGTTCCATCTGAACCTCGCTGGGGCCGCTCTGGGCCGGCTGGCTTCCGGAGTAATTCGCATCGAGTTGAGACCAAACTCGGTTTCAATCGGGCAGGCCGCTGATAGGAACAGACTGGCGATTCTTGAACAGGCTTACCGTCTGACCTTGCGACCGGGAAGCGTGAGAATTGCGGCCAGCGGTTCTCCTGGATTGTTTTACGGTGTGCAGACCCTTATTCAATTGATTCGCCCCCGAGACGGTCGTCTCTGGCTTCCCGAAGGCGAGATCGTAGATTGGCCCGATGCTCAACTGCGAATCATCTATTGGGACGACGCCCATCATCTGGAGCGCTTCGAAGTACTGAAGCATGCCGTGCAACAGGCCGCGTCCTATAAGATCAACGGATTCGCCCTTAAACTTGAGGGGCACTTCCAGTACAAGAGCGCTCCAACCATCGTCGAGCCTTACGCCCTTGCGCGCTCGGAGCTGCAAGAGCTCACCGATTTTGCCCGCCGATTTCACATACAGCTCATTCCCTATCTGGACGCGCCCGCGCACGTCGCTTTCGTTCTGAAGCATCCGCAATACGCCCCACTTCGTGCCTTCCCTGCAAGCAATTACGAATTCTGTGTGACAAATCCCGAAACCTCCAGACTTCTGTTTGGTATGTACGACGACCTCCTCGAAGCTACCGAGGGATCTAAGTATTTCGTCTTGTCAACGGATGAGCCTTATTACGTAGGCTTGGCCGATAACTCCCAATGCCACGAAGTGCCACAGGCGAAGACTCTCGGATCCGTGGGAAAGCTGCTGGCGGAATTTGTCACTAAAGCTTCCAATTATCTACATGAGCGCGGTCGCACTGTCCTGTTCTGGGGGGAGTATCCTCTCAAATCCGAAGAGATCACGGCGCTCCCGAATCATCTCGTTAATGGTGAGGTCTATGGCCCCGAATTTGATTCCGTGTACAGGAAACACGGAATCCGTCAGCTCATTTATACGTCGACTCAAGGCGAGGAGCCGCTGTTTCCTCGTTACTACGTGCTGCCGTCCACTCGCCGTCTGCACCAGAAGTCGCCAGGAAATGGCCGCGTCGTCGATATGTTCAACCTAATCTCTTTCACGCCAGCGCGCCAGAATGCCGATCTAATTGGATCCTTCGTTGCCGGATGGGCCGACGCAGGTCTGCATCCCGAGACCTTTTGGTTGGGGTATACGACTGGGCCCGCCGCCGCTTGGCATCCTGCATCGGCAAGCCCCGCGGAACTTATGAATTCATTCTACGTTTCGTTTTATGGACCTGAGGCCCAGAACATGGGTCGCCTTTATCAGCTGATGAGCGAGCAGGCACAGATATGGGATGACACTTGGGAAATCTCGCCTTCAAGCTCCAGAACTCCCATTTGGGGCAATTCGGACAGAATCTTCGACCCGCCAAAATCCGCCGAGGATCAAACGCTTCCGCTTTTGCCGATTCCGTCCGCAGCAAATCTGACAATCAGCCATGATTGGAAGCAAGAGAATTCGAGGCGCCTGGAGATCGTAGCGACCGCCCTCCAGGAGAACGATGAATTGGTCGATCTGCTGTACGCCAATCTCCAGACGGTCAAAGAAAATCGGTATAACCTCGAAGTGTTCCTCTCTATCGCCGATCTGTATAGGCAAAATCTTGAGATGATCCTAGAGCTTGGTCAAATGAGCGAGCTGCTGAAGGCGGCTCAGGCAGCGGCCAGCCAAGGAAAAACCAGCGAGGCAATAGAGTCCCTAGATGAAGCGCTGAACACTGCGGCAGGAATTCAGCGGCGACGCAACCGATCTCTTCAGGATGCCACGACCACGTGGTATCGGACATGGTTTCCGCGGGTCCCAGAGGCTAATGGGCGACGCTATCTCAACCAGGTGGACGACGTGAAGGACCACGGGCCAGTCCGCACAGTCGACATGAGCTACCTGATATACCGTGAACTCCTTTATCCTCTGGATGACTGGTCAGCCGGGACACTTGCGGCAAGGAACGAATACGCGCGCGCGCACCAATTGCCTGAGCGTGCTGGTGAGCTGAACTGGAAGGACACAACAATTGTGGCCAATTAACAGCGACTCCAGCCATGTATCAACTTCGCTGCAATTTTTCTTGGGAGGAAAGAGATGCTCACAGATTCAAATATCACGAGACGCTCTTTCATTTCTGGCGGCGCAGCCCTGGCGGCTACGGCTAGTTCTGTTGTGAGCGCTACGCGGGCCGCCGAGCGGCGGCTCCGGATGGCCCTGGTCGGTACCGGTGCTCGCGGTTCCTTTACTTGGGGACAGGATGTCGTGGAAGGCTATAGCGACGTCGTGGAAATCGTCGGGCTTTGCGATATCAACCACAAGCGGGTGGAGGCGGCTAAGAAGCTGATTGGGACCACCGCGCCCTCCTTTGTGGATTTCGACCGGATGATCAAAGAGACTCACCCCGACACGGTGATGATAACTACTGTGGATGCCACGCACGCGCGTTACATTGTTCGTGCATTGGAGCTGGGCTGCGATGTGATGACCGAAAAGCCGCTCTGCACCGACGAGGAACAGTGCGTGTCCATTCTGGATGCCCAGAAGAAGTCGGGCAAGAAAGTCACCGTAACCTTCAATGCCCGGCACGATCCGGAGGCAAAAAAAATAAAGGGACTCCTAATGGAGAAGGCCGTTGGCGATGTCATCTCCTTGGACTTTCACGAATATCTGGATACCAGCCACGGCGCTGACTACTTCCGGCGCTGGCATCGGCTGAAACAAAATTCGGGCACGCTGCTGGTCCACAAGGCCTCTCACCATTTTGACTTGGCCAACTGGTGGCTGGATTCCACGCCAGTGGAGGTGACCGCCTTCGGAGACTTGAAATTCTACGGGCGGACAAATTCCTTCCGCAGCACGCACTGCCGTGTTTGCCCATTCAAACAACAGTGCAAATTCTATTGGGACGTTACCCAAAATCAAGATTATGTAAAACTCTACGTCGATTGTGAATCTGAAGACGGCTACTTGCGCGATGGCTGTGTCTGGCGCGAAGACATCAACATCTATGACACCATGTCGGTGGTGGTGAAGTACGAAAACGGCGTCTTCCTGAACTATACGGCCAATACCTATTTGCCTTTCGAAGGCCAGGCCATTTCGATCAACGGTCGTACGGGACGGCTCGATTACAACGAATTCGGTGGCGGAGGATTCGGAAACAAAGGACTGCGCCTGACACGCAGCTTCGGCAAGTCCGAAGTGATACAGGATCTGGAAGCGCGCCGCGCAGGCGGGCACGGAGGAGCTGACACCTCGTTGCATGATCTGATCTTCCGAGGATCGCGAGGTTCTGACCCGCTAGGTTTGCGAGCAGATCTCCGCGCTGGCGCTCGCGCAAGTCTGATTGGCATAGCGGCCTATCGGAGCATCGAACGCGGCGGCCAGACGATCAGGATCAAGGATCTGGTCAAACTGTAATCGCATGGAAGCCAACTGCTCGTCGAATCTCTGAACATTTTGCGTGATCGTGGGCGGCTCGCTTCAAGATCGTACAACCTGCCGTAAGGGTTCCATTTGGCCCTGGGAGAAGTTCTAACTAGCTTGCGAATCAGTTCCGACCGGAAGGAGCACAAGAATGCTACGCGTATATATGGCTTGCTTCCTGGCTTGCCTGTTTTCCGTACCCGCCCTAGCAGAGCAATCCGATGATCTGAACTTCGCCTCCGGACTGGAGCAGTTTCACAATATTCGCCGGATGTTACCGTCGTACTTGAACAACATCGGATTCCGCATGCTCGGGGAGCGGAAGCGTCGAGTGGAGCATTTGGCCACAATCGAAGATGTGAACAAACGAAGGTCTTACGTACGCGAACAGATTCTGAAGGACCTCGGAGGCTTCCCCGACAGAACGCCGCTGAACGCGCGAGTCGTCGGGGTCTTGGAGCGGCCTGGGTACAGAATCGAGAAAATCATCTTCGAGAGTCAACCTCACTTCTACGTGACCGCGAACCTTTATCTGCCGAAAACCGGGCAACCGCCCTACCCAGCGATCCTGTATCCCTTGGGGCATGAGCGTGGAGGCAAGACCAACGCGACCTGGCAACAGATGCTTGGTTCCCTCGCCACAAAGGGCTTCGTGGCACTGGCATGGGACCCGGTGGGGCAAGGCGAAAGAGTGCAGATTTTTGACGAGGATCTGCGAGAGTCCAAAGTCGGTAACTCAACCACTGAGCACACGGTCGTCGGCACACAGTGCATGCTAGTGGGCGACCATTTGGCCCGCTATACCATTTGGGACGGCATACGGGCTCTCGATTATCTTCTCTCGCGCAAGGAAGTAGATCCCGCGCGCATTGGCTTGACGGGAAATTCGGGAGGCGGCACCCACACGGCCTACATCGCGGCCTTGGATGATCGCATCCAGGTTGCGGCGCCCTCGTGCTATATCACTTCCTGGCATTTGATGCTCGACACGATTGGTCCACAGGACGCAGAGCAAACGTTCCCCTTCTGGCTGCAGGAGGGGCTCGATTATCCGGATTATCTATACGCCTTTGCCCCCAAACCTTACATCCTCCTTTCTGCCATCCGCGACTTCTTCCCCATCGCCGGGGCCCGCGAGACTTTTGCAGAAGCCGAGAAAGTCTATTCGGCAATCGGCGAAAGGGAAAAAGTGGGCATGTTTGAAGCGGATGATGGCCATGGATACAACCAGAGCCGTCGACTTGCCGCATACGATTGGTTTGGCCGATGGCTCAAGGGAGCCCGGGATACGGATCCGGAGCCGCAGATCGAAATGGCCGCACCGGAAGAACTTCGCTGCACTGCAACGGGCCAGGTTTCTACTTCGCTTGGGGGCGAGAGTGTATTCACCTTGAACCAAAAGCGACTGGCGCAATTGAAGACAAGTCGCTTGACTCGGCCGGCAGACCTGCCCGGCAAGGTGCGGGAAGCGATCCACTACGAACCACCAAGCGGGCCATTACAGGTCACAACTTACGGTACGATCACCCGTCCAGGCTACCGTATCGAAAAATTGATCTACGAGAGCGAGCCCGGAATCGTCATTCCATCGCTGCTGTATGTTCCTGATGCAGGCGCTAGCAGGAAAGCTGCCGTGCTTATGGTCACCGGGGATGGCAAAGCGGCTTCAGCGTCGGAGGCGGAGCAGTTCGCCGCCTCGGGGACGGTTGTGCTTTCCATCGACATGCGGGGAACGGGAGAAACCAGAGTAGACACGGACGTGAACAGTAGAGAATTCGACCACTATTTTGGGGATTTCAACGACACTATGACGGCTCTTCTTGTCGGCAAGACCATGGCGGGGATGCGCGCTTTAGATATCTCGCGCGGCGTCGATGTTCTCACCTCGCGCAAGGAGGTCGATCCAAATCAAGTTTACGGTTACGGAAAGGACGAGGGCGCCTTGCCGTTGCTGTACGCCGCGGTACTTGATGGCAAGATCCGAAGGGTAATGTTGGACGGCATGCTGGTTTCCTACGAGTCAGTTGTAAACAGCAGGGTCAGCCGGCGCATCCTAGAAGGCGTTGCTCCCGGGATGTTGAAGCACTACGATTTGCAGGATTTGGTAGCCACCCTAGCGCCGCGCGATGTCTGGATTGTGAATGGTACGGACCCAGTGGGGCATGAACTGCCTGCCAGTGAGGTCACGAAGGAATACCGCCGCGCGCTCGAAGCGTTCAGCCAACAGGGGGTAGCTCAAGCCATCCACATAAGAGATCGCAGGCCTGGTCAGGACACCACTCCGTTCTATCGTGAATTCACAGCGGCAGTCAGATAGAGCGCGGCAGCGGGGTAGCTGAGCGCTCTTCACAAATGGTAGGGACTCTCGTCAGACTGAGTTTTTCCCTGAAGTGTGGAAGCCAGATATAGTGCTGTTTCGAAATAGAAGGAGAGAATCATGTCCATAGAACTCTCGCGGCGAGACTTTATTGGCACCTGCTCCTCCGCGGCGTGCTCTGTATCTCTTGGTATGACCGAAGCCTCAGTATTGCATCCTGGCGGTGGTTATACCGGAAGACTTTGCCTCTTTTCGAAGCCGCTTCCAGACATGGATTGGCGTCGCCTGGCTGGGGCCGCCAAAAGTGTAGGATTCGGCGGGATTGACCTGACGGTACGCCGGGGCGGCCACGTGCGACCAGAGCGAGCTGCCGAAGATCTCCCCAAAGCGGTGGAGGCGATCCGTGAAGAAGGGTTGGACGTCCCGATGATCACCACGGAGCTCATTTCTGCGGAAGATCCGGCCGCACGCACGATCCTCTCGACCGCCGCTAAGCTTTCGATCCCTTTCTTCAAACCGGGTTACTATCAATATAAGATGGTCAACGTGCAGCGAGAACTCGAAGAAGCAGCCGGTCAGTTCCGTGAGCTGGTTGGCCTCAGCAAACAATTTGGAATCCAGGCGGGTTATCACAATCACGAGGAGTACATCGGAGCGCCTGTTTGGGACATGGCCTCTGTGATCCACGCGCTGGATTCTAAGTGGGTTGGCTTCTACTTCGACGCGCGTCACGCAGTCGCTGAAGGCGGAGTAGGAGGCTGGAAGATCGCAACGAACCTTGTGATGCCTCGTCTGAAGATGGTTGCCGTCAAGGATTTTTGGTGGGAGAAAACGCAGACGGGTTGGGCTGCCAGGAACTGTCCACTGGGAGAAGGTATGGTGGACTGGAAGTATCTTATAAATGCCCTCGCCGCAGGCGGTTTTCAAGGTCCCATTTCGCTGCACCTCGAGTACGACGTCGCTGGGGAAACCAGCGCAGTTAAAGAGAAAAACATCCTTGCCGCTCTCCACCGCGATCTGCAATTCCTGAAGGCACGCTTACGCGAAGGCTACGGGGCGATAGCAGGTGACCGCTAAAAACCAGCGGCGATTCCGGAAACGCAGCCGACTCAGCCGACGGGAATTCCTGCGCGCAGGGACTTTATCTTGGCTAATAGCTCCCCTTGCGTCCGGCCACCGGACCATTTTCCGTCCTTCGACAACAAAAACGAGCGATATCCGCATTGATGATGTCTCGTACAACTACGAAGAGTTTCGCTATCGAACTCCGTACAAATTCGGGGGCAAGGAAGTGGATCGCACCACAATTTTGAACGTGCGCTGCATTGTGCATACCGCAAGCGGCCACTCGGCTCATGGTTTTGGTTCAATGCCGATGGGGAATGTCTGGTCGTTTCCTTCGGAGCGCATGTCTTACGAAAGAACGCTCGGAGCAATGAAAGCGCTGGCCGAACGTGTTCGAAATATCACAGCCGACTTCAAGGAGCCTGCCCACCCGATCGACCTCAATGTGGCCCTGGAATCGGAGTACCTGAAGGCAGCCGATGAAGTGTCGCGCCGCCTGCAACTCGAAGAGTCCATTCCGAGACTTTGCGTGCTGGTCACCGCCAGCGCCTTTGATGCGGCCATTCACGACGCATTCGGAAAAGTTCACGGCCTAAGCTCGTACCGTACGTATGGACGTGATTTCATGGCGCACGATCTGTCGCATTACCTGGCGCCGGAATTCAAAGGCGAATACCTGGACCAGTCGCTATTGACGGAGCCAAGCGCACGCCTGGCCCTCTACCATTCGGTGGGAGCCTCGGACGCAATCGAAGATTCGGATGTGGCAAAACGGATGGGCGACGGCTTGCCGCAAAGCTTGCCGGGCTGGATTCGTTATAACGGTTTGACGCACATCAAGATTAAATTGGCCGGCGACGATTTGGCCTGGGATCTCGACCGCGTGGTACGGATCGACCGCACTACCACTGAAGTGCAAACAGAACGTAGGGTGAACACTTGGGGATATTCTCTCGATTTTAATGAGCGATGCCCCAATGTTAGCTATTTGCTGGAATTTCTGCATCGTCTGAAGGAGAAGACGCCGGCAGGTTTCGAACGAATCCGGTACATCGAACAACCGACGGCGCGAGATTTGGAGAAGTATCGAGAGAATACCATGCACGAAGCTGCGAAATTGAGGCCAGTCGTCATTGACGAATCGTTGACCGGGCTAGACAGGCTCATGCTGGCGCGAGAGATGGGGTATTCGGGGGCCGCGCTTAAGGTTTGCAAGGGGCAGACCCAGGCGTTACTCATGGCGGCTGCCGCGCAGAAATACAAGATGTTCTTGTGTGTGCAGGATCTCACTTGTCCCGGCGCATCTCTTGTACATTCAGTCGGATTCGCGGCGCGTGTGCCGAGCGTGACCGCCGTCGAGGCGAATGCTCGGCAGTACATCCCCAGCGCGAACAAGCCTTGGGAGGGAAAGTTTCCGGGAATCTTCCTGGTCAAGGATGGAATGATGCGAACTGCAAACCTGAATGGACCTGGTCTGGCAGTGGTGTCATAAATGCTGACAACGCGATTCCCTGGACCATCACTCACGTCATCAGTGCGTAGGGAGGGATATCGAAGATTAATGAAGGCCCCGACCAAAAACCTCGTCTGGTTTTGCGACGGCCCTGCTGCATTTCAAATTGTGAGATCTCTGATCTTCTCGGTTTTTTTGAGCGCCGCGTGGGTGGCTGGGCAGAGTACTCCGACCACGCAGTCAAATCTGGCGGAAGGCACAAGAATATACACACAACGCTGCGCGGGTTGTCATGGCGTTGATGCCCGTGGTACAGACAAAGCCCCTGCGCTTGCAGAAAGCGGCTCGCTACGTGACCGTTCTGTTCAGGAATTGCGAGACTTGATTCGCAAAGGCGTTCCCGCGTCGGGCATGCCCGGGTTTGACTTGCCTGCTCAGGAACTCGACGCCCTCGTAGCGTTGGTACGCTCCCTGAATGCTCCGCCCGCGAAGAGTTCCGTCCGGGGCGACCCGACAGCAGGAGAGGCATTTTTCTTCGGTAAGGGACAGTGCGACTCTTGTCACATGATTTCTGGGAGCGGAGCGGCGATAGGTCCTGACTTGTCGAGTGTAGGCCGGGAAATGACGGTCGAAGAAATTCAAGCGAAGCTGCTGAATCCAAGTTCGCGAACCACGCCTGGCTACGAACTGGCTAACGTCCAACTGGAGAATGGGAAGATCATTCGCGGATTTGTCAGGAACCGCAGCAATTTTGACATTCGATTGGAGGATCTGACTGGACAGCTCCACCTCATTCAAGAGGGAGAGATCTCAGCGATCACGGAAGAAAAGCAATCGATAATGCCGCCTGTCAAAGCCAGCCCCAAGGAACTGTGGGATTTAATCGCCTATTTGGGCATGCGGACTGGCGTCGGCGTCGGAGCCGCCAAGTCTCAACCGTCCAAGGCCCCGGGCATCGATTTCGCGAGAGTTTCAAATCCGAAGCCAGGCGAGTGGCTAACCTACAACGGCAATCTGAGCGGAAACCGGTATAGTGAACTCAACCAAATCAACAAGACCAATGTGCACCAACTCACGCTGAAGTGGATCTTCTCAGTCCCGTTATGGAAGAACTTGCTGCCCGATACGAACTATTTTGTGGAGAACATGCGTTACTTCGGGCTTGAAACAACGCCCATCGTCGCCGACGGCGTCATGTACGTGACGGGACCAAATGCCGCCTTTGCGCTGGATCCACTTACGGGGCGGGAGATTTGGGAATACTCGCGCCCGCGTTCTCGCGGCCTCGTGGGAGACGCAGCTTTGGGCACCAACCGTGGCGTGGCTGTCCTCGCTGATAAGGTGTTCATGGTAACCGACAATGCTCATCTGATTGCCTTGAACCGGACCACCGGTCATCTGATGTGGGAAGTCGTCCTGCCGGATGAACCGCAGCACTACGGTTCGACTGTGGCTCCCCTCGTCGTCAAGGATTTGGTCATTGCAGGCGTGTCCGGCGGTGACTGGGGTATTCGCGGATTCATCGCTGCCTACAGGGCTTCGACCGGCGAACGAGCGTGGCGGTTCTGGACAATTCCAAGAAAAGGAGAACCGGGGCATGAAACCTGGGGGAGCAAAGAACCCGCGTTTGGCGGCGGCTCAACATGGCTGACAGGCTCCTATGACGCTCAGACCGACACTCTCTACTGGTCCACTGGCAATCCTTTCCCAGATTCCGACAATGGCGACCGACCCGGCGATAACCTCTATACGAATTGCATCCTGGCGTTGAACCCAGACACCGGCAAGTTGAAATGGTATTACCAAGTCACTCCGCACGACGTCCATGACTGGGACGCAAATGCTCCGCTGGTGCTGGTTGACACGAACCATCGAAAGCTTTTGCTGCATGCGGACAAGAACGGGTTTTTCTACGTGCTTGACCCAACGGACGGCCACGTTCTGGCGGCAAGGAACTTCGTTCGTACGACGTGGGCCAGCGGTATTGGTTCTGACGGCCGTCCACAACGCCTGGCACAGGACAATGTAGTTTGCCCCGAGGTCGGTACGAACTGGAACGCAACTGCGTTTAGCCGGGTTACACGTCTCTATTATGTGGTCGCTCTTGAGAAGTGCGATGTAAAACTGACGTCCACCGCAGGAAGAAAACGCGAGCCCGAGCAGGGACCCGGTAAGAAGTACTTGCGTGCCCTCGACATCGAGACTGGAAAGGTCGTTTGGGAAGCCCCACAAATCGGGCCTGCTGAGGGAAAGAGAAACGGAGGAGTTTTGGCGACGGCTGGAGGCATCCTGTTCTATGGAGACCCGAGCGGCGATATTGAAGCCCTCGATGAAGGCAACGGAAAAGTCTTGTGGCATTTTCCGACGAGCGGAATCAACAAAGCCTCGCCAATGACCTACACGGTGAACGGTAAGCAATTTGTGGCGCTTGCGGTCGGCACAAATATCCTGTGCTTCGGCTTACCATGACAGCCTACAACATGCTTGTCGGTGCTCCGTGGCACTGTGGCTTTAGGGCAAAAAACACCCGCAGGCCCTTGCGAATTTTCCCAATGTGCCCTAACGGACCGACTCAATTTCTCAGCACGACAAACCTAGAACTGCAAATCGCGGACAGCTGCCCAACCTTCGACGGACTTGCTGTGGGTGACAGCGCGAACCACAGTTTCGGAAACGACGTCTGCTGTTAACGCCCCAATAACGGAAATTCCGAGGTCGGAGCGTATCTTGTTCGTTGAGATTGCAAAAGTGGAGTCGCCGTCGCCGTTCGTGTGATAGGGATTGATGGCTCGCGCTGCACCGGTTGAAGCCATCATCGCAATCTTGGTCAGCTCGGTCTTGGTGAAAGATACATTGGTTGCAACCACAACGAGCGTTGTACTCCGAAGAGGTAAATCGTTGATGTTTAAGGAGGAGGAGCCCGCGCCTGCGGCGAGATTCCGTAGTGTTTCGCTGATATTAGCAAATCCCTTGCCGTCAGGCCGGAGCGCTCCGGCAATAATTTTCCCGCTCTGCCGGTCCAGGATGTCGCCGACTGAATTCGCTACAACCAGCGCACCGATGATCATGTCGCCCAGCCGAAGGCTGGACGTGGCGACGCCGGACTTCATTCCCTTGTAACCCTTGCTTCTCAGCATTTTCCCGACGGTCGCTCCTGCGCCGACACCAACGTTGCCTTCCTCAAGTTGCGCCGCAGAGGCCGCCTGGCAGGCCTTGTAAGCGGCGTCGGGGTCCGGGCGAATTCGCGCATCTCCCAAGGCCAAGTCGTCGATTACAGCGCCCACCACAATCGGAACACGAACATTGGGGATTCCCCAATCGAATCCGATCTTGTGCTCCTCAAGATATCGTACGGCTCCTGCGACTGCGGCCAGACCCATGGGTCCACCCCCCGTCAGCAGAATTCCGTGGATCGTGTCAATTGGACTCACGGGTTGAAGCAAGACGCCTAAATGCGATCCAGGCGCCGAGCCGTCGTAGTCCACGCCTGCGGTGGCGTTGCCCTCGAAAAGCAACACGGTGCAACCTGTGGGCCGGCGTGCATCGGTGTAGTGACCGGCTTTGATGCCCGGAACATCGGTAATAGATCCGGCCCAAGTCTGCTGTTGGTTCGCTTGGGACGCCCCATTCCCCGCAACATCGCGCGCCCAAACCGATCCAACGGATGCCATCAGGGTGCGATTGAATTGACGCCGGGTAAAAGTCGACATGGCCAACCTCCATGATTGGGGCCATCTGACATTACCTTATTTTCTGAAGTCGAACTACGACACCCCCCGCGAGGGGAAATTGCCCGCATAGTCGGGCTTGTTGCGTTTTCCTTCTTCCCGGGTTCGATTCCGGTCTGCTTTTGCTGCGCTTTGGCGCAGGAGAAACTACACGCAGAAGAGCTCGGGGACGGCTGTGGGGCCGTCGAGGTGGCCGGAGAGGCGATGCTCGAGGCCATCGCGAGACGGCGTGAGCTGCTGGCGGAGACGGTCCATCTGGTCCTTTGTTAATGGAGAGAAATTCCTGGTGATCGTGGTGTTCTGCTCGAGCATGGCGAGAGTGGGCATGCCCACGACGGCGGTGGTTACGGGTAAGCTCATGGAATAGTGCAGCAGTGAATCGATGTCGGCTTTGCCGGCGGCGCTGCCGAGGAGAAATTCCTGGCCGGTGACCTTCATGGCGATAATGCCGAGATTTTTGGCATTGGCGGCAGGAAGCACGAGTTCTTCAAAGCGGCCGTTGCGCGATGCATTCAGCGCCATCTGCACGCAATCGAGATCGTGTCGCTGAATGGCTGTGGCAAGAACTTCGCCATTTGTGTGGCTGGTCATGCCGATGAACCGCGTGAGTTTCTGCTCGCGAGCTTCCAGCAAGCCCTTGAGCGCGCCATCCGGGGCTTCGATTTTTTCGAGATCGTCGGCTTGGCCAAGGCTGTGGATGTGCACGAGGTCCACGTGATCGGTTTGCAGGCGAGTGAGGCTGCCTTCGAGGCGCCGAAGGAAGGCGTCGCGCGTGCGATCGGGAATTTTTGTGGCCAGCCAAACGTCTTTGCGGCGCGTGGCCATGACTTTGCCGACACGGCTCTCGCTCTTGCCGTCGCCATATGCGTAAGCGGTGTCGAGGTATGTGATGCCTAGATCTATCGCATGATTCAGCGCAGTAACGGCTTTTTCCTCGTCTTCGTACATGAGGAAGCGGCTCCCGCAGCCAAAGGCGAGAATCGAAACTTTCGCGTTTGTTCGGCCGAGTGTGCGCTTCGGCAGCGAGGCGATAGTAGGATGGGCCTCCACTACCTCGGGGAAAAGCGAAAGGCCAACTCCAGCAGTCGTAAGGCCAACGCGTTCTAAGAACTTTCTGCGGGATAAGTCATTCCTCATGGACACCTCCCCGGCGCATGAGAATGATTGTAGCGCTGAACCGCGGAAGAGGCGAGGATCGCCGCGAGTCGGGAGCCGTCCGGCAATGCGTAAGGGGAACGGCTGCGCAAGTGCGGCACGCGGCAGGTGAGTCGGATAGCACTGTGGCAGAAATTCCGCATTTCAGCCTCTCCGCCGATGTTTGAGTCACGTGTCAGAGTAGCGTGTCGAACAGCCTCTGAGGGGTTTTGACAAAGGCTATCGACCATTCCAGGAACCGCTTTCGACCTCGGAGTGTTCAGGCTCGAAACGCAACGGTTTCAGCGCCCGGATGGACGGGCCCTATGCCTCGCCGCCCTCTTCTCGAGGCGGCAGCATGCACTGATGCCACTCCTCATCCTCGGCGTGGGCATCGCAGAACCACCTCCTACACTTCTCGCAGTGCACCGTCGCCGGATAATCGCACGGCTCATCGTTTGGCGACACGCCCTGACACAAGCGCTCCAGGTCTGCGCGCTCCGTTTCTTTTTCTTCCATCGGCACACCTCGTGCCGCCATTCTACGCGTGTTTATCTCAGGTGTATTTAGAGTGGGCCCCGGCGGTATTCGCCCTGGCTCGAAAGGAAACGCTTTCTGTGCGCTGGATAGTTTCCAATAAGCGCTTCTGGGGAGTTATCGAACAACTTCTATTCGCACGTGATGGGTAACCAGCAACGTGAAGCGGTTGAACACCGTTCGGCCAGGATTGAAGAGTTCGCAGTGAAATTAGTTCAATTGGTGACAAACGGTGAATTGGTGTCAAACGTAAAAACAAAAGCTGTGGAATGAATGAGATTGGTAGGGGCGGTGGGGATCGAAATTGCATCCCTAGCTTCTAAGTCCTTCACTGGAATCGGCGTAGCACCGCCGCCCCATTCCAATGGGAGTCTTTTGGAGCCGAGTTGAACTCGCGACCTGGGGCTCGTCATGCCAATTGAACTCTGGTTCGTAGAGTCAACAGGCCCTAAGGTAAATCGTGGTCTGTATTCTGAGACCGTGCGGCATCCGCTTGCCTCTGGAGTTCCGAGAAGACTATACTCCGGCCACAGATTCGATCCCACCCGGAAATCCGCAACAAACGGAAGGAGGACTGATGAAGCCAATTAGGGGAACATGGCTTTCGCTTTGCTTGTTGTTCGCGACCGGTGCGGCGTACGCACAGGGTGTGGGTTCCGCCGGAGATATCACTGGGACAGTGATTGATTCCTCGGGAGCGGGCATCCCGAAGGCGACGATCCTTGCCGTGGACAATGAAAAAGGCATCCAGCACACCACCGAAACCGACACCAGGGGGGAGTATCGCTTGGCGGGACTGGCGCCCACCAGCTACGAAATGACCGTTAAAATTGCCGGCTTTCAGACGGCAGTTCAAAAGGGTGTGATTCTCACCGTGGGTACGACCGTGGTTGTGGATTTTCGCCTGAACCCTGCGTCAATGTCGGAGGTGGTTGTGGTGCCGTCGGAACTGCCGGTGGTGGAAACCGAGCGTGGCGGCCAGGCAGATACGGTCAACGAGAAGTTCATCAGAGAGCTGCCCGTTGGACGGCGGGACTACCTCACGTATACGGCGCTGATGCCCGGCGTTTCCGATTCCACACGACTTGCCGGAAATCTGGAGTTTCGCGTCAAGCAGACTCCGCAAAGCGGACTTTCCTTCTACGGAAGCAATGGCCGGGGCAACAGCGTGACTGTGGATGGCGGAGAGGCCAACGATGATTCCGGCGGCGTGCGACTGACGCTGAGCCAGGAAGCCGTGCAGGAGTTTCAGATTAATCGAAGTAATTATACGGCCGAGTTGGGCGGTGCCAGCGGCGCGGTCATTAATATCGTCTCGAAGACGGGGTCGAACCAGCTGCATGGAAGCCTTTTTGGTTTTTTCCGCAATGACGCGCTGGATGCTGCAGACCCGTTCGCTATCAGCCAGGCGCTGCAGCCGAGCGAGACGTTTGATCCGAGGTTGCCCGACACGCAAGGCACGAACGTGAAAAACTCTCTGAGCCGGCAGCAATTCGGCGGCTCCGTCGGATTTCCGGTTAAGAAAGACAAAACATTTCTGTTTGCCGCGTTCGAAGGGTTGCGCCAGGACGCGCAGAATGCCGTGCCGCTGCTGACGGACACGTCCATCTTCCGCCCTCAAGGCGACTCTCAGAATAACCAAGTGGCTATCCTTGCCGGGCTGACAGCTCAGGGAAACACCGGATTGGTGCCTTGTCTGAGCGGGCCCGTCGGCGCCGCCGTAGCCAAGAAATTGGCCCTGCCGGCTCCAAATCCGACAACGAATCTTCCGCCAGCGACTTGTGCCGCGATACTCGGTGGAACACTGACGCTCAATCCGGCTACAAATCCTCTTAGCGCCTTCCTCGTAAACCAATTTGAGAACAACGGCGGCGTGATTCCCTACAACACGCGCAGATATCAGGCTTCGGGGCGGCTGGATCATCATTTCAACGAGCAGAATGAGATTTTCGTCCGTTACGCCTATTCCCATGATTTGGAGCAGTCTCCCGATGTCCAGTCTCTGACCGGTTTCTCGCGCGGGAGTGCCATCCACGCCTATGACAACACAATCCAGGCGGCGTGGTTCCACCGGTTCAGCCAATCGGCGCAGAATGCCCTGCAGCTACAGTGGAATTACTCGAACTTTGATGTCATCCCAAATGTGCCCGGCGAGGTGGGACTCGACATTCCAGGTTACGGCAATTTCGGAACGCAAATCTTTCTTCCCAGCTTAACCATCCTGCGTCGCCCGGAGATTAGTGACGGGTTCACCTTGATTCGGGGACATCACACGACGAAATTTGGCGAGGAGTTTCTGTATCGTGGAGCTCACTCAGAGTCACATACGTTTTTCCCGGGCCGCTTCGTTTTTGGCCCGCTGCCGGGAAACCTGCTCAGCCCCTGTTTGATTACGCCAGCCAACTGCGGACTTGCTGCCGGTGTGAATCCTGCCACGATCAACTCGATTCAATCCGGATCTTTCGGCGTGCCACAGTTCTATGAGCAGGGCTTTGGCAATCCCAACTATGACTACCCAAGGCCGTTCACCGCGTTGTACTGGCAAGACTCCTGGAAGATTGCCGACAACTTTACGCTGAACTACGGTCTCCGCTACGAACTAGATTCGCAGTATGGTTCCTTGCACAGCGATAAAAATAATTTTGCCCCGCGCATGTCGTTTGCCTGGGATCCCTTCAAGAATCGCAAGACTGTACTTCGCGGCGGGTTCGGAATCTTCTATTCCCAGATCTATGGCCAAATTGCTGATGTGATTCAGACTTTGGGGAATGTCAACAATACGCGGCAGATTGCGAATCTGCTGGCACCGGCGACTATCAGCGCGCCTTGTCCTCCACTTGGAATCAATTCTCCTGCGACGACGGCGCTTTCTGCGTGTATTTTCCAAACGCTTTTTGGGCAAGGTAAGGTTTCGTGCAGGACGCCCGCAGCCGGGGCGGCCGCCTGTATCACACCGGCGGATCTCACGCAGTTCGGGATCACGGTCGCCAATTCGGGTCCACTTCCGCTGTTGACGGTAATCTTCAGCGGTCAGCCAGGGTACCAGAATCCTTATTCCGAGCAAGTTTCTTTTGGCGTCGAACGTGAAATCGCGACGGGTTTCTCCATAGCCCTTAGCGGCATCCATTCGCACACGCTAAGACTTCCCTTGGCTATCGACATAAATGCCCTTCCAGCACCGAAGGTAAGCGTCCCCTTGGCGAACGGCGGCACCGCCACGTACCGGAAATGGAGCGGACCAGGATGCGCGGGGGCGCTGATTCTTAACTGCTTTGTGAATCCGGCGATTCTGCAGGCAGACCAGTACTCTTCAAAAGCGTCCGCGCTTTACGAGGGGGGAATCATCGAACTCAAGAAGCGCTTCAGCAACAACTTCACGCTCATCGGCAACTACACTTACAGCAAAGCGTTTGACACTTCGACTGACTTCAACAGTGATTTTGGACCGCAGGACAATACCAACCTGTCTGCCGAACGTGGGCTCTCCGACTTTGATCAACGGCACAAGTTTGTCGCTGCCGCGGTGATTGATAGTCCATGGAAAAACGCGTTTCTGTCCGGGTTCACGCTGGCTCCCATCGTGCGATTTAGCAGCGGCCATCCCTTCAACCTTCTTGCCGGGGCGGACGTGAATGGAGATCGCCATTCCACGAACGACAGGCCTATCGGGGCGGGACGGAATACCGGGCGGGGTCCGAATTACGCGGACTTCGATCTGCGCTTCTCTCGCACGATCAAGCTGAGCGAAAAGGCCGGGCTGCAACTAGTGGCCGAGGGATTCAACCTACTTAATCGGACCAACTTTGCCAGCGTGAACAACGTAGTCGGGCCCGGTTTCGGTCTTCCTCTCGCAATGGGTGGCGCAGGCGCCACGACATTCAACGTATCGGGAACGAGTGCCCTGCTGCCCAGCCAGCCGCTGGGCTTCACCTCGGCGTTCCCGAAGCGCGAAATCCAACTCGGCGTTCGGGTCAGTTTCTAGAGGAATCCGAACAGCACACGCCCTATAATCCCCAACAACCAAGACCACTTACGCGAGAAGTTGCCAGGGGGCGGGTAGCCTAATCAACCGGCCGGTGACTGACCGCACCATTGCCCGTTTCAGGCATCCCCGCACAGGCTTCTCCGTTTCTCGGACGCATCTGTCCACGATGACAGAACTGGTAACAATCATCTGGCCAAGGCCACGTCGCAGCCGAGGCCCATCCCGCGAATCGAACTAGGTGACTGCGCGACTTGCTTCCTGTCGGCAAAGAGCTGCCCACGGGACGCCGGAATTCAGGAATCGATTGCCATCATCCGGCGGGTTTCTGGGCTGCTGCTACGGCATCACGAATCAAGTGCGGATAGTTTTCGAGCAAGGTACGCTTCGCGGCGAGCCATTCATGCGCTTCGGCTTGGTCCTTCTTGGCGCCTGCGATTTGCGACTTCACAGCTTCGGGAGCGGGGCCGCCCGCGATGTTGCGAATGCGCACGAAATATTCCGGATCGAGCGCCCGCACCCACACTTCGCTCCTTTTCCGTAGCGCCCTTCCGAGCGTTTCCGGAGCTAGCCGTTCGAGTTCCGCCGCCACTCGCTCGGGCGAATATTCCCGCCCATTGGCCTGCACGGCGGCGGCAACCAATCGGTGGGCCGCAAGAAAGCTGATCCCTTCCTCGCGCACCAGCGTATCGGCCAATTCCGTTGCCGTCAGAAAGCTCCCGCTTGCCCTTCTGCGCATTTCTTCCCGGTCCACTTCCGCGTGGCTCATCAGTCCTGCGAACAGCCTCAGTGCACGTGACGCGTCGGCGCACATCGAAAAAACCAGCGGCTGCAAGTCGTCCTCGCTGTCCACGATGTCGCCAAACGGAGTATTGTGCGCACATACCAGCACGGCCTGCGCCTGGCTGAACGCTTTGCTCGCCAGGATGCGTGTGTGTTCCAGTGCCACGGGATTTCGCTTCTGCGGCATGATGCTGCTGGTCTGCACGTAAGCGTCGCTCAATCGCAAAAAGTGAAATTCCTCCGTGCACCACAGGAGCAGGTCCTGCACCAGCTTGCTCAAGCTCACCATCAGCACGGCGATCGCGGTAGCCGCTTCGCACACATAATCAGTCGCCGCGATCGCTCCGTAAGAATTCTCCTGCAAACCATCGAACCCCAACAGCCGCGCCGTGTAGTCGCGGCGAATCGGAAAACCAGTCGTCGTGATGGCACAGGCACCCAATGGACTGCGGTTGATCGTGGCGAACGCCGCGCGCAGCCGCTGCACGTCCCGCCCCAGAAATTCGACGGCGCCGAGCAAGTAATGCGCCAACGTCGTCGGCTGCGCCGGCTGCGTATGCGTGTGCGCCGGCATCACCGTATCGGTGTGTGCCTCGGCCAGTTCGATCAGCACCTGCCGGCCCTGCGCTGTTTCCTCTGCGATTCGCAGCACCTCGCGCCGCAGCTGCATTCTGTACAGCGTCAGGTCAATGTCGTTTCGACTGCGCGCCGTATGCATCTTTCCCGCAGCATCCTCGCCGCACATCTGAACCAGCAAATCCTGTACGTAGAAAAACAAGTCCTCGCATCGGCCGTCGTAACCAGCCGCAAGGATTTGCCCGCGGTCCAGCCCTTCGATCGCGGCCAGACACGCGCGCGCGTCGCTTTCGGGGATAATGCCCTGCCGGCTCAGCATCAGCGTGTGCGCCGCGTGAATTTCGAGAAGCGCAGCGAGAAAATGCTTCTTGGCGTCCTCGAAGTTCACTGCCAGCACGGTTTCGGAATAAATCGGGGCGGGAAATCGTTCGGAAGTAGGGGACGACGGTGGCGGAGGGCCCGCATCTTTCATCGCGCCCACCCTTTGCTGAACGACAAGGCAGCCGTTACGGTCGCTGAGCGCCCGGCGCAAGTAGCGAAGAAAGTCATCCCGCAATTCTCTTCCTCGGCTCGCTCTTGCCTGAGCTGACAGCAGCCCGCGAAATCATGGCGCACGCCTACCACCTCAGGCCCAGGCCGAAATCAAGAATCCGGCCCTGAAGCACCGTCGATGAGTACGGAAACCTCGTTGGCAGCGGTCCGAGGATTGTGCCGTAGCTAGGGTTGGTCGCGGGGGTTCCTGTCAGGTTCAAGTTAGCGGCGGGGATCGTCGTGTTTAGCGAAGTCACGTTTGGGTGGTTGAAAAGGTTAGTCGCTTCCGTTATGAACTGAGCCCGCAGGCGCTCATTCAGCGTGAACAGCGTGCGGGTGTAGCGCAGGTCGAATTGAACAACCTTCGGTCCACGAACGGTATTGCGTCCAATACTTACTGGGCGCGTGACGCTCGCGGCCACCGTCGGATCGCCGTTCAGGTTGAGGGGCGCGACAATGTTTTGCTCATCCCCGGCGGCGATGTTTGTCAGCACTGCGAATTCGTTGTCATTCACCAGCCGGCTGGCGAAAGTGTTCCCCACCTTCACCCTTGGCGACCAAACGGTGCTGGCGGTAAACGAATGGGGCCGATTGATGTAGCTATTGCCTCGATCACGAAGCCGGTTCGTGGGATCCTCGACGTAAACGAGGTTCTGCTCGAAGCCGTTCACGTCCGGAGCGTCGCTGATCGTATGCGAATAGATGTAATGGCCGCTCACCAAAAATCCGTGGGAGAAGCGGTGCTCGTAATTCACTTCCAGCGCGTTATAGCCCGAACTCGCGCCCACGTCCTCCAGTGTTACGTTGTTGAAGGCAGGGTTCGCCCGCGTGCTGGCGCTAACGGTAGGGGAAAAAACCGGACGGCCATCTGCCAGAGCAGCGATTGGATTGATGAGGTTGATGTTGTGCAGCCACTGCAGCTGCCGCCCGCCGGTATTCACGAAAGCCAGCGTGATCGCGTCGTTGCTCGCCAGTTGTCGCGAAATTTGGAGCGTGGTCGTCATCGCATAGCCATTCCTGAAGTTGGGAGCAACCGTAAAGACCGATGGAATGGCGGGGGCCGTGGCCGACGTTAGGGCCTGAGGATAGGAAGGGGCACCCGACGATGCCGGCGAAAGCGATGCGTTGAACGCCCTGCCCGATCCGTCGTTGAAGAGCGCGTTGTACCAGAGATTGGTTGGCGGGGCGTCGTAGAATTTTCCCCACGAGGCGCGCACCACCGTTTTGTTCCCGAGTCTCCACGCTAGGCCCAGTCGCGGCGATACGTTCCCCGTGGGATTGTTGAAGCTGCGCGAGAACGGGTACGGCGCAGTCGGGTTCGCCGCCGGTGAAAGAAACCGGTCGTAGCGGATGCCGTAGCTCACCAGCAGAGACGGCCGCGCCTGCCAGTTATCCTGTACGAAAAAGTTGAAGAAATTGGAAATGTAGCCCACCCGTGAATTGCCGATCAGCGCGTTCACGGTTGAATAAGACTTCGGGTTGCTTCCGTTCAACGCTGCTTGGTACGCAGAGATAGATGGAAAAACATACTGTGTAAACGTGTCGCCTTCCTGGACGTCAATCATGCGCGAGAATCCCATTCCCGCCTTGTACGTATTGGGCCCGTGAATATGCGTCACGTTGTCGTTCCAGCTGGGGATCTTCTCCGCGAATACGTCGCCGACGCTCGTGCTCCCGTTGATGTTCGCCACCCCCGAGATGGTCACCGCCGGCTGCGGCCCCGTCAGTGATCCCGCAATGTGTTTCTCATTCCGGTAAGGATAGGAAAACCGGAACTCGTTCAGCCAATTTGACGAAAGCGTGTCGACCCACTGCAGGCCGGCAACATGCGCGCGGTCTTTGAAGTCGGACTCGGCGACCAACGTGTTCAGCCCGCCGACAGCTGTATTGAAAGGATAGGCGTTTCGGAAATAATTCACACGTACAAACACGCGATTTTTAGCGTCAATATCCCAGTCGCCTCGCACGTCCAGGAATTGCGCGTGCTGTACGGACGGGGCAGTGCCGAATTGCGACGCCGGAATTCCAATGGCTTCCAGAGCCGTTTGGTTTGCGGCGCTCACCGTGTTCGCCACGGGCAGCGCGCGGTACAGGTGCTCGTACGCGCCGAAGATGAAAAGCTTATCCCTCTTGATCGGTCCGCCCGCGTTCATGCCGTAGGAATTCATTAGCAGATCAGGCTTCGGCCGTGTGGGAGATAGTAGGATGGGCCGCGCGCTCGTATCCACCGGCCCGCGGATCCACTGAAACATGCCGTGCAAATTGTTCGTGCCTGATCCAGTAATCACGTTATAGATGTTCCCCGTGGTGCCGCCGAATTCCGGGGCGAAACTGTTGCTGACCATCTGAATCTCGCTCACATATACGGAAGAAATGGGAAACAGCCGCAGCCCGTAGCGATCGCTTTCTGTATCTACCATACCGTCCATCTGATAGTTGATGCGGTCCACGAAGCCGTTGGTATTCAACGTGCGTGGAATTCCCAGCTCGGGATTGGGGTGGCCGCTAACGCCCGGCTGGAACATGATCCAGTTATAAGGGTTCCGTGAGGTCAGCGGCAGGGTTTGGACCTCGGTCTGGGTGATCGTTCCGCTGATGTTGGTTCGCGCAAGATCCAACACTGGGACGCCGCCGTTCACTTCGATCGAAGTGTTCACGGAACCCAGCTTCAGGGCGCCGTCAACGACCGCCTCTCGTCCGGCCTGAAGAACAATCCCGGGAAATTTCAGCGTTGAGAATCCGTCCTTGGTCACCGTGAGCGTGTACGTACCGATAGGCAGCGTTGGAATCACGTAATACCCGTCGTCGCCTGTAGGCACGCTTCGTGCGTACGCGGTTGCGTCGTTCACGGCCGACACCGCGGCACCCACCACCGACTGGCCGGTCGGGTCCGTGATGCGGCCTCGAATCGTTGCGTTGATGGATTCCGATTGCGCCCGCGCGCCGGGCGCGCAGGCCAGAAGCAGCGCAGCCATCCCGATCTCAAAACTCATCTTCTTGAGCGTCGCCGAGAAATCTTCCGCCTTTGAATTTCTCATTTTGGATTCTCCCCCTAGTGAACTCTCCCAGGCCCTTCTCCTTAGACTCCTCTAAATGGGTTAGGGCAGGTGCAGCACCGGCCGCTAGGGTGTCAAAGATCTAGCCCGCGGCGATCGGATTCCTGGAGTGCCGCTCGCGGGTCCCCATTGACCGATATCGTACATTACGGCAAGGATTGCTGCTCGGCGGTTTTCGGCACTATCGAGATCGCGCCGCGCGAGTGCTCCTCCTGGCGAGCTCCATGCCAGTTGCGGCCGCGCGACCTCGTGGCGCGTTCTTCCGTTAAAAAGATCTAAGCGGCAGCCGGCGGCCCTCTTGGACAAGGAAACTGCGCGAACGGTGCCTCGGTAAGAAAGCAGCGAGGGTTTGCTCCACCAGCCCCTAATAATCTCGAAATAGCGGATGCGGGGTGAAAGAGTCAGGAAGCTCCTGTTCGAATCTGAGCACTGCCGAGGGTTTGTAGAGATACTCTTTGCGGCAGTCATCGCACCGGACCCTGAAGGGGCCATCGAAAGAAGGGCGAGGGGCGAGGGGATCGGTTTCGGCAAGGGGAATTCTATGCCTGAAGAAAAGGTTCTGCCGAAGATGAAACCAATGATTCTTGCAGAGCACCACCCAGCAGTAGTGGCTATCGACCCACAATCCTTTCCTCGCAGATTCCTCCCGGTTTGTGTCAGTGGAGACAGCCGGAGCGGCTGCAACCTCGACGCCTGTCCGGCCGCGAGCATCTGCGCCCAAAAGAGACCCACGTGTGTTGGCGGGAACCGCCTGTTCTTCTCTGGGTGTTTTCTGATCCTGAAGGGCGCCCACGCCTGGCAAGGTGTCGGCGGTCGCGCGGCTGCTGACGGCCTGACCAGCGCTCGCAGCAGCGGTCCTGGTGTCATCGAGTTCCTTCCGAACCGGCGCCGAGTGGGCCGGCTTGAGGGCAAAGAAGAGGCGCACCGCAACAATGGTAATGCACACAGCTGAGAATAAGAGGACAACCCACATAAACATCCTCCAAGCCATCACAACGATTGGGCAGGATAATCAGTGAAGGTTCAATAGTTCAACTCAGACCCTACTTCTTTTGTCCAACAACTTCCAGAAAAAGCTCTTACCCCTCGACGTTCTACCTGTCCTTGGCCTGTACCAAAGGCTCATTGCCGGCAATAGTTGCCCGGGCTAGAATCTAGGCGTAAATCCTACCCAGCAACAGCCCTCTTTCCGAATTCTTGGTGTGCCTTTTGAGGGAGGAGTTTCTATGCGCAAGGCTATTATGTGTCTCGGACCGCTTTTGATTGTCGCCATTGTGTTGGCCGGATGTGGGGGCGGTATGAGCTCAACGCAAACACCTTTGGGGACAAACATGTCCCAGGTTTCTCTGACGATCCACGACAATCCCCCGATGGGCGTGACCGTGCTCTCTTTTGAAATTGAGGTGACCGGCGCTGCTCTTCAACCCAGCGATTCCAGCAGCCAGCCGGTTTCCATGCTCAGCGAGCCCGAGGACATCGAGCTTGAGCATTTGCAAACAGAGTCGGCACTCTTGGCGAGTAAGAGTGTTCCCACAGGGACGTACAACAGCCTCATGGTCTCGTTTGCAAACCCTAAAATGACGATCCAAAACCAAACGGGAATGACTCTCACCCTGGGTAGCCAAATGTGTGCCGATAAACAGGTCTGTGAATTCGATCCCAAGCTGAATCAATCTTCGGTGACTGTGCAGGCGCCGACCCAGCCATTTCCCATTACCCTGACCATGAATTCCCCGGTGGTTCTGAAACTGGACTTTAATTTAGACACCTCCATTCAACAAAGCGACCTTTCCATAACTCCCACGGTCAGCCTGGTGCAGCTCCCACCGCCGAGTTCCAACGGCGGAGACCAGGGCGATGAGGACATGGAGTTGATCGGCCAGGTAGCGTCGATTGACCAAACCATGCATACCTTCACCATTCAGAGGGCAATGAACGGCCCCTCTTTCGCTATCGCCACGGACACCAACACGCAATTCGATTTTGGAACGTCTTGCAGCGCCGAGAATTTCTCCTGCTTGCAAACGGGCCAAATTGTCAAGGTGGACGCCAAAATGAAGCCGGATGGATCACTCCTCGCTTTCGAGGTGAAATTCTTTCAGCCTCCCAACCAGATGTCTTTCGCAGGCACGGTCACCTCGATAATGGCGGGGGCGAATAGCTTCCAGATCGTTCTCTTTGATGAGGAGTCCTTCGGCGGTGGCGACGAGATGGGAAGCCTTTCGATGGGCGCTCCTTTGACCATCAATCTCGCGCCCCAGGCGACTTTCTCCATCGACACCAGCAGCTTCATGTTTCCGTCAGGTCTCAATTTCGCGAGCATCGCTGACCTCATGGTCGGGCAAGAGGTCCGCCTTCATCCGACCGGGGCACCGACCGGCACGCCTCCCAACCTGATGGTCACTGTTGACCAGGTACAGCTCGAGCCGTCTAGCGTGACCGGCACCGTCACAGCCGTCAACACCGGCAGCAACCCCCAGACATTCACATTGGGCAACCTCCCGTCGTTTTTCACGAACGCGGGGATCACCTCGATCCAGGTGGACGTCCTGGCCACAACGCAGTTCGAAACGGAAGAAGACCAAACCTTTTCCGGCCTTAGTTCTTTCAAGGCTGGGGACATGGTTTCCGTTCGCGGGCCACTCTTCAACACCATGACCATGGCGACCATGGCTGCCGAAAAGGTGGTCAAGCGCTCCATGTCTTCTGGCACCAGCGACTAGAAGTAAGTCACCTGATGTCGAGCCTCCCCTGGGGCGCTGGCTTTCATGCCGGCGCCCTTCGCTTTTCCGGTGGCCGCCTCTGCTCTCTACCAGTTGACGCCTCGCTAGACAACCTCATCACCCCGTGCGACACGCTTGCGAGCCCTTTCATAGTGGCATCCTCTCACTTGGCCCGCTTGACGTTTTAGCGCAGCCGCCGCCGGGGACAGATCCCCGGGCATGAAGATACGACGTAGCGAAGAGCCAGAGGCTCTTGCGAACGAAACTCCTGGAACAATTCGACGCCGTTCCCTAAGTCTTTGCCTCGGCTGACGACAGTCTTGTCCCAGATCATTGTGCGTTGCTCGGTGCCTTGGCGATCGTGGAGAATAGTCAGGAGCAATCATCATGAACAGTACCGCATCGTGCTTTTTCGGATTCGCATTCCTGCTCTTCCCGCTGGCGATCGCGCATCTGCAGGCAATTAGCCGCCCAGACGGATACACCGCAAAGGCTGAAACAGGCTCTGAAACGGTCGATCCGACAAACGGCTGGTTGATAATTCATGGCGGCGGTGTAGTGACGAATGAGGTCAAGGAGCGTTTCGTAGCCTTGGCTGGCGGACCACAAGCCAACTTCGTAGTCATCCCAACAGCACTTTCTGATAATGAAATCGAGGTGGACAACCTCCGACAGTCTTTTCAGAACGAGTATGACGTAAAGCACATCGCCGTTCTGCATACAAGAGACCGCGCGCAGGCAAACTCTGCGGGTTTTGTTGAGTCACTACGACATGCCTCAGGTGTATGGGTAACAGGTGGACGCCAATGGAGGCTTGTGGACGCCTACCTCGGCACAGCCGTCGAAAGGGAGATTAAGGCTCTCGTCGCGCGTGGTGGTGTGGTGGGCGGCGGTTCTGCCGGGGCGACCATTCAGGGATCATTCCTAGTTCGTGGCGCACCGGGGAATGCTGGAAACCCTAACGGCGACAACACTATTATGATGTCTCCCGGACATGAAACAGGTTTCGGCTTGCTGCCCAATTCTGCTATCGACCAGCACGTCAACACCCGTGGTCGCAGGGCTGACCTCGCTGCCGTCATATCGGCACACCCAGAACTGCTTGGGATCGGAATTGATGAGAACGCGGCAATCGTTGTGCATCGCGATTCCTTTTTCGTCGTCGGCGGTCAGGTCGTAATTCATGATGGGAAGCAACACCATGGAGCATCCTATTATCTCTTGTCGTCCGGTCAGGCTTTCAATTTGACAACCCGCTCAACCATTGACCAGCGGACCCAAGACTATCCGCTTACATTGACAGTCACTGCCGCCACCCGCGCCCAGGCCAAATCAGGAGTCAAAACAGTTGGCGAGGGCGTACTTGAATCCAAAGACGGCGCGCACCCGCCAATGCAGTTCAAGATGGAGTGTGAAGTTAACCTATACAGTCTGGGACAAAACCATTACCCCGCACGGTTGGATGGGTCGCACAAGTTCAAGATTCTGGCACGTCCTATCGATACCGATAGACTCAGTGAGCACGCCTGCAGGTATTAAGACTTTGCCATCCAGCACTTCTCACGGTCCACCTTTCGGTAACTCACCTGGTGCTAGTCTCGCCAGCCTTCTCAAGCGCTCCGTAACATTCAACAGTGCGCGACCGTCATGGTATGCGGCTTTCCAGATTCGCCCTTTATCTTGAGACGTCGCTTTCCCATTTGTGCCGATCAACTCATACACGCCGTGGAACTGGGAATCGATTTGGTACTCTTTGATGAAGCGCCATTGCTGCTGGAAAGCCTCGAAGTAGGCATCCGTTTGGCGGCCATACTTTTCGTGCATCATCAGTAGTGCGTTGAGCGCCTCGAACTGCACCCACCACTCTTTAAGCCGGCTCTCGGGTTTGCCATAAGTCGTCCCGTCCTGATAGAAACCGCCAAGATCGTTGTCCCATCCGTAGGCCAGCGCATGATCGACGAGCATTTTGGCCATGCGCTCTGTTCTAGGATCATGTCCTTGGCCCAGGACGTCTTCCGTTTCCAGCATCAAATACAAGGTCTCGACATCGTGACCGTACGAATCGTGGTCGGGTATCGGCTCCCAGCGGGACGTGAAATAGAGATTCATGGCGCCCGGCTCGACGCATATCTTGTCGCGAATGATCGCCAGCAATTCCTGGAGGCGCTGCCGCAATAATTCGTCTTTCCACACCTCGTATAATTGCGCGTAAGCTTCTAATAAGTGAATATGCGTGTTCATCGACTTGTAGCCGACGGGAAACATCGCCACTGGAAGGAGCTCAATCTTTCCCGTTTCGGGATGCGTGGGAACAGGGTTGCCTTGGCGCGTAAGCCATTCGAAATAGCCGCCGTTCTTTGCGTCGTGCGCGTGTTCATCCATCCATCCAAACGCGCGCTGGGCAAGCGCTAGCGTTTTTGGATCGCTGGTGGCTTGATATGCCGCGGCCAGACCGTACAAGCAAAAACTCATTCCATAGAGATGCTTTCCATCGGTGTAGTACGAAGAGGTCTCACCTTTATCGCTGAGACCCCAGTAGAATCCGCCGTACTGTTTATCCCACATTACGTCGCCGATGTAGTTTACGCCCTGGTTAACGATCGCCAGAAACTGCTCCTTTAGTTCGGGCCTTCGCATAGCCACCTGTGAAGCGATCCAGGTCATGCGTCCCTGAAAAACAGAAAATTTTCCGTCACCTCTCGCGAGTGGCGCCCAGTCGCGCGCAAAATTGGAGCGGAATCCGCCGTTCTCGTTATCAACCGTTCGCGGGAACCAGACCTCCAGCACATCCTTGCCCAGGATCGCTTCCGTTTCGTCCGCCAACTTCAAGTAGTTCTCTCTCGTTGCCGGGAGATAAGCCCCCGTTTTGGCTGTGGCCGCCTGTACGTCGCGCAACAGAGGCGGCACACTCATCACACCGGTGCACGCCCAGCTCGTCATAGCGAGCACAACCGCTCGAAAAATATATCTGCAAGACAGCGAAGGGCTATGTCGCATCGCGTCGCTTCTCCTACGTTGGACGACCTCGCCCCGGTTAGACGGTGTCGGCGGTCGGGTGTATCCATGGACTCCGGTACTCGCGGCGCAGCATTCGATTCGCCTCATCATCACTCACCACGCATTGACCTTGCGCATCCCACCTCAGTGTGCGCCCTAGGTTCATGGCAATGTTCGACAGAATACAACTGGCAGTGGAGATATAACCCTGTTCAATGTCGGCCACCGGCCTTCTCCTTGACGACACTGCGGCCATGAAGTCCTTCATGTGCTGGCGAATCGCGGGCGCACAATGTTTTTCGAGATCCTTCTCTGTTTTGTCCTCAGGATACTGATCCAATTCGTAGACAACGTCTTGATGAATGGGACGCTCGCCTTTTGCCGAAGGGTTGAAATCGTAACTATACACGCTGGCCTTCAGTGTGCCCTTGTCGCCGTAAAAGGTCGCGCCCCAGGGATACTTCGGGTCCGGAGCATCCCCCCAGGTACGGTGCTGCCACACTATCTTTAGGTCATCGTATTCAAACGTAGCAATCTGCGTGTCTGTAATGTTGGCCTTGCTTCGGCGCTGCACCAGAATTCCCCCGCTCGAACTGATGCGCTTCGGCCAGGCCAGCTCTAGCATCCAACGCGTCATGTCGAACATATGGATACACATGTCGCCGATGATGCCGTTGCCATACTCCATGAATGCCCGCCAACCTCGCGGGTGGATAAGCGGGTTATAGGGCCGCATTGGAGCGGGACCGGTCCACATTTCATAGTCCAGGTAGTCGGGCGGAGCCGTGTCCGGTGGATCACTTTCGTTCCGCATGTGGTAATAGCAGTAGATTTCCACTAGCCCGACTTTCCCCAATTTGCCTTCGCGGATCACTTTGTCACGCGCATCAATCAAGTGCGGCGTGCTCCGTCTTTGCGTCCCGACCTGCACAACCCTGTTGTATTTGCGGGCCGCTGCCAACATGGCCTGGCCTTCGATGACGTCAACGCTGATGGGTTTTTGGCAGTACACATCCGCGCCCGCTTTCACCGCTGCGATCATGGGCAGGCAATGCCAATGGTCGGGAGTCGCGATCAACACGATGTCCAGATCCTTTTCCGCCAGCATGGCCCGATAGTCATTGAAGCTGCGGGGCTTCTTTTTCGACTCTTGTCGGTCGGCAACCAACTCGACCGCCTCCGCTAGCATGCGCCGGTCCACGTCGCACAACGAGACAACTTCGACGGGAGTGGTGTCAGGCGCAATTTGGAGTAGCCGAAATAAGTCCGTCTTCCCATACCAACCGCATCCAATCAGGCCGACTCGCTTCGCTTTAGGGCCAACCCGTTGCGCGCGAGGCAGCGTCGCCAAGCTTAAAGCTGCGGCACTGGTGCACAGGAATTGACGACGATTCAGGCTTTTCATTGCTTTGCTTATGTTGTCCTTCGCCAAAGCTCCGGCGGACTTGAAATCAATAACACAGCTACGGCCATCTCCACCAGGGGTTCTGTATAATTCCTCGCCTCATTTCGATTTCATCGCGGTTTCGACTCCACTTGTAGCCTTGGCAAACCATGATCATTCTTGTCGTTCCTCAAAATTCGAGAATTGTTGGCAATGAATAGCATGTGGAATGGCTGTAAATTGTTACGTGAACCAGGTCCAAGGCCTTGTGGAGCTTTGGCGAATAACAACGGCAGGTGCGACTTAGTCCGCGCCGAGAAAAGCGTAGCGGAGCAGGAAGAGCACGCTGAGAACCCAGATCAGCGGACTGATTTCGCGGTGTCTTCCGGTCCCGAGCTTAACGAATGTGAAGGAGAGGAGGCCGAGACTGAGGCCCGTAGCGATGCTAAAGGTCAGTGGCGTGGCCACGAGCGTGAGGAAGGCGGGAAAGGCTTCACTGAAATCACGCCAGTTAACGCGGGCAACCGCGCTACACATGAGCGCCCCAACGAGGATGAGGGCGGGAGCGGTAGCGTAAGCGGGAATCGCAGCGACCAGCGGCGCGCAAAACATCGCGACCAGGAAGAGCGCGGCGATGACTACATTGCCAAGTCCTGTCCGTGCACCAGCCGCGACTCCGGCAGCGCTTTCGATGTAACTGGTGACTGTGGATGTGCCGGTGAGGGCACCGAACAGCGTGCCGAAAGCGTCGGCGAGCAACGCGCGGCTCGCGCGCGGCAGCTTCCCGTCGCGCAGGAAGCCGCCTTCCTCGCAGACGCCAACCAGCGTGCCCACATTGTCGAAGAGATCGACAAAGAAAAACACGAAGATGAGTTCGCCAAGGCCCAGTTTTGCGGCCGAGCGCAAGTCCAACTTGAGAAATGTGCCGGACGGATGCGGCAGCGAGAAAAAATGCGCGGGCCAGTGACTGAGTCCGAGAGGAATGCCGGCGCACGTGATGGCGACGATTCCGAGGAGAATAGCGCTGCCAACGCGGCGGGCCATCAAAATGGCGATGAGAATAAGTCCGGCGGCTGCGAGAAGCACTTGCGGGTCGGAGGATTTGCCCAGTCCGACGAAGGTGGCGGGATTGGCGACAATGATATTCGCGTTGCGCAAGCCAATGAAAGCGATGAATAAGCCGATGCCGGCGGCGGTGCCGTATTTAAGGCAATCGGGAATGCCGTTGACGATCTGTTCGCGGATTTTGGTAAGCGTCAGCAGCAGAAAGAGAAGTCCGGAAAGGAACACAACGCCGAGAGCGGTCTGCCAGGGCACGCCGCGGCCGAGAACAATTGAATAGGTGAAGTAGGCGTTGAGGGACATGCCCGGCGCGAGCGCGATCGGGTAGTTGGCCCAAAGGCCCATGATGAGCGTGGCCACCGCGGCGGAAATACAAGTGGCGAACAGAACGCCGTCAACAGGCATGCCCGCCTCAGCGAGGATCCGCGGGTTGACCACGACAACGTAGGCCATGGTCATGAAGGTGGTCAGCCCCCCGAGCAACTCGCGACGCACGGTGGTCTGATTTTCTTGAAGATGAAAGACGCGCTCGAGCAAGAGGTTTTCCCTTAAACAAAAAGGTGCATGACTATAGGCCGACGGAGATTGGGTGTCAAACGGACCGCGCGCGCATGTATCTCAGTTCCCGCCAGAGGCATTTCCAGCCGAGGGTGAAGTTTCGCAAGTCTTGTGCTAGCAGGATTACCAGTGGGCCGTACCGCCCCGGACTTTAGGCCGAGGCGGATGTCAAAGCATGAAAGGCTTCAAAGCTGGTACTGACGCGCGGTTATTTCGATATACTTTGCCGTAGAGTCCTCGCGAACGGGAGGCCAGGAGCAGCCGATACGAAATCGACGAATTATTGTCAGAATTCTGATTTGAAGTTGTCTTTGCGCGCGGTCGCAATTTATTTCCCCAAGCACGGCGAGTCGCCAATTACTATTTTCGCCAAAATCTAGAATTGCGAGCGATGGCACTGTACGACCAGTCCTCCACCGGTCGACAGTGTTTTGTTCTGTGGCAGTGATCGAGGAAACCAGAGGCCTCCATGAAACTGGATCACGGATTATTGAGAAGTCTCCCCAAGGTTCTGTTGCACGAACACTTGGACGGTGTGCTGAGACCGAACTCCATACTTGAATTGGCAAGAAGCCTAAAATACGACCAACTTCCGACTGAAGATCCGGAAGAGCTGGCACGCTGGTTCCACCAAGGGGCCAACCAGGGAAGCCTGCCAAAGTACCTGGAAGGTTTTGCACACACAATCGCTGTTATGCAAACCGAAGAGGCGCTCGAGCGAGTGGCTTATGAACAAGCCGAAGACCTCAGCCGGGATGGCGTGGTCTATTTTGAGACCCGCTTTGCTCCGATTTTCCATACTCGGAAGGGATTGAGTCACCAACAGGTGGTCACCTCCGTCCTGAAGGGCCTGGAGCGAGGCAGAAAGGACTTTGGAATTTCTTCGGGGTTAATCATCTGCGCCATGCGCAATATGGACGTGTCGCTCGAAATGGCTGAACTCGCTGTTGACTTTCGCGATCGGGGAGTTGTGGGATTCGATTTGGCGGGTGAGGAAGGTGGGTTTCCTCCCAAGAAGCACGTGGAAGCTTTTCACTATATTCAGCGACAGAATTTCAACATCACCATTCATGCTGGCGAAGGGTTTGGGAAGGAATCGATCTGGCAGGCCATTCAATACTGCGGGGCACACCGCATCGGTCACGGGACACGATTAATCGATGACATTGCCGTCGCAGACGGCAAGGCAGTGAAATTGGGCGACCTCGGGCAATACATTCTCGACAAAAGAATTCCGCTAGAGATTTGCCTTCTCAGCAACGTCCATACGGGGGCTGCGCGAAGCCTGTCCGAACATCCCTTTAGGATTTTCTTTCAGGAGAAATTCCGCGTCACGCTGAACACCGACAACCGGTTGATGAGCGACACGACCATGACCCGAGAATTCGAGGCCGCTCAGGATACTTTTGGTTTGTCCCTGGAGGATTTCGAAAAGATCACTATCAACGCGATGAAGAGCGCCTTCCTGCCCTATGGCCAGCGTTGCGATTTCATCTACTCCGTAATCAAGCCGGGTTATGCCAAGGTGCGCAGCTCTCTGCCGACAAAGTCGCACTGAGGACCCGGGAGCGGCTGTTTTAATCGGGGACCGCGGACCAGTCACAGCTTGCAATGGTTTTTATCCGATCCTCTCGCTCTCGAGACAGATCCACGCGTCCGCGACCAATGCCACTTCGGTGATCGTGATGATTACCGGTGAGGAAGACCCCACTGTCATGGCACGCGCATTCCAAGCCGGAGATGAATTCTTCCTTTTCAAGCTGTCGACCGCAGCAAGCTATTGCGATTGATCCGTGCTACCGGTGGAACGATTGAGCGAGAGAGAAGGCGCTGCACGCCCGTTAGGCTACGTTGCAGCGTGTCGCTCAATTCTCCGCAGGCCTCTCTCTCGATGGAAACACGCTAGACCTCAGCCTCGGCGGTATGTTGGTGCAAGCAAAACGTGCCTTCCCTCCGGGAACTCCCGTCACATTCAATCTGGAAATTGAGCGCGGTTTGGTGACCCTGCATTCGACAGCACCTGTAGTTCATCGGGATCGATGTGCAGCTCTTGGGCCAGCCTGTGCCAGTGAGGTAGCCGGATATTACCCGAATAATCTATCGCATGCGGAAGCTCAATTCGCATGGCCAAATCGCGCTGAAATTGTCCTCGCAGCTCTTCTTGTGGCTCCTGCAAATGCTTGAATGCGATCCCGGTTCATCCGAGTGATGGGTCCGGAAACGCTGATCGCGGCCACCACCTTCCCGCTTTCGTCGAGAACCGGAGCGGCGACGCATCGGGCCCCCATATCCGTCTCCTGATCATCCATCGCATAGCCTTGCTGTACGACGCGCACAAGCTCTCTTCGGAAGCGCGCAAGATTCGGAATAGTCCGCGGAGTTGCGCGTTCGAAGGTCAGCATGGTGAGAATTTCTTCGCGCTGCTCACTGGGGAGAAATGCCAGCAAAACTTTGCCTAACGCGGTGCAGTTCGGCGGACGGTGCATTCCTGGCTGAGAGGCCATGCGGAAAGAATGGGAACTCTCCAGCACGTCGAGGTAAAGCACATCGTGCCCATCCAGGACGGCGAGGTTTACCGTCTCCGTGGTTTCTTTGGAGAGCAGCGTCAGCACCGGGCGGCTGATTTTCCGGAGCGTGGCATGGTAGGCAATTCCGGCGCCAAGCCTGGCCAGTTTTGGGCCCACGATATAGGCGCCGGTATCATCACGGAAGAGATAGCCTTCGTTTTCCAAGTGAGCCACGAACCGATAAGCCGTGCTCTTGTTGAGGCTGGTCTGCTGAGAAATCTCCCGTAACTGCAGTCCGGTGGGGGCAGCGTCCAGCGCCTCCAAGATCCGCAAGACCTTTCCGACCACACCGACTGGTGCAGATTTAGATTCACGTGCCCGGATCATGGGGAGTCTGCTCCTTCTGTTGAGTCGTCACCGCCGCGTTTTGAGGATCCGCGCGTACCTGCCCGGCGGCTACGGCTACAGCGCCTGGCGGCATTCTAACTCAAAGGATCGTTTAGTTTTTCAACATTTGAAACGTAGATTTTTAATATTGAATTTTGCGATATAGCTTGATAGAAGCCTTTCAGTTTTGGACAGAGAGCGGCGCCGGCAGTGTCAACGGTATCAAGTTCCATGGTCGGCGCGTTTCTTGTCTTGGGCCTGGATTTAGCGATGTTTTTTCGGAATTCATGCCTAGGGGGTGTGTATGCGACTGGCTAAGATGGTAGCGTTTCTTCCTCTGTTCTTGCTCATATTTGCGAATGGAGGTCGCGCACAAACGGCTGCAGGTGAAGTGAATGGCACGGTTACCGACAAATCAGGAGGATTTGTGGCTGGCGCCGCGGTCAGGCTCTCCAACCTGGCCACAAAGATCGATGATCGAGCGGCGACAAATTCGGACGGCTACTTCGTCTTCATTAACGTCAAGCCAGGAACGTATATTCTGGGTGTCGAGTCAAAAGGTTTCAAAACAACACAAGTCTCGACATTTGAAGTGGGCGTCAACCAAACGGTCACGCAGGCGGTAAGACTTGAGGTCGGCGCAGTCAACGAACGAGTGGTGGTGAATGCGGAAGCCGCGATGCTCGAGGCGTCAACGAGCGAACTGGGCACCGTGATTCCCGACCGAGCTGTGAATGACCTGCCTCTAAATGGCAGGAACTTTACGCAATTACTGACCCTGACTCCAGGTGTCACTCCCGTTTCTACGGCCCAAAACAAGAGTATTGGATGTTGCGAAGGAAATGTTGGAATTCCGGGGTCGGGTTTCTCTGATGCTTCGTTCCATGGACAACAGAACCGTTCGAAGTTCTACTTTTTTGACGGCATCATCAACACGAACGTCCGCGGACCGACATATATTGTTATTCCTAACATTGACCTGATCCAAGAGTTCAAGGTGGTCGGGCACGACGCTAAAGCTGAATTTGGCGGCGCGACGGGCGGCGTGGTGGACATGGTGTCGGCGTCGGGAAGCGGATCCTTCCATGGTTCGGCTTTCGAATACGTCCGCAACGACGCTTTCGATGCGCGCAATAGCGTGACGGATTTCGCCCCGGTTACGAGGACTCCCAAGATTTTTCCGTTTCGACAGAACCAGTTTGGGGCGACCTTTTCCGGTCCCATCATCAAGAATAAGACTTTCTTTTCTGGCGGCTACGACGGCTGGCGCTACAGCAAACCCTCCCTGGACCGTTCTTATGTGCCCACTCGAGCGGAGCTGAGCGGAGACTTTACCGCGCAGCCCTACTACACAACCCCCCACCAGATCTATAACCCCTACAGTGGTGCGGGTTCAGCCCGAGTGCCGTTCCGATGCGCGGCCAGTGGAGATCCTGTTCCTCTGTTACCTGGGACCAATCTTCAGGACCAGACGCTGGGCGCCCCTTGCAACAAACTTCCGCAGGCCCTTGTTTCAGCGGAGATGCAACAGTTTTTCCTGAAGTATTCCACCCTATCCAATTACTCGGTGGCCACGGACGGAGGTCACAATTTCATTCAAACCAGGCCAACACCGAATACTTCCAACAGTTTCCAAGTGCGAATCGATCATCGATTGAGTCAAAAAGACAATCTGTTTTTTCGCTACACCGAACAGCGCGTGTCAGTGGTTAATCCGATTGGCGAAGTTGGATTCACCGAAGGCGGTTCGACCGGCAGGAACTATGGCGGGAGCTGGGTGCACACCTTTCGGCCAAGCTTGGTTCTTGATTTGCGCGCCGGTTATGCGGGCCGGCCTGCCGTGGATGCCGGTCAACAGAATCAGAATCCACTCGGGCTCGACCCTTTGAACCAGCTCGGCTTTAAAGACATCGATAAGTTCTCAGGCATCCTTTTCAGACTCAACACCAACGAGTGGATTGCCGGCGGCAGCAACGATTTCGGTATTCGCGGAGCGGCGCCCAGGGAGAACCCCAATTGGAGCGTTACACCCAACATGGTCTGGCTCAAGGGGAGGCACAACCTCAAGATAGGTGCTTGGTTTATCGACTCCAAGCGAATACAGATGAACACGTTCCAAAGATACAGCTTTGGGGACGGCCAAACAGGCCTTGGAAACAGCAGTACCGGCCTCTCGCTGGCCTCAGCTCTGTTGGGTTTGCCAAGCAACGTAGGTGGCGAGTTGCCCGTCTCAGGATCGGGCCCCGTGAAGTACAAGTATGCCGCCTGGGCCGGATACCTGCAGGACGAATGGAAGGTGGGAGCGAGGCTGACTCTCAATTTTGGCTTGCGGTATGATTATTTGACTCAACCACAGACACTGGATGGCCGACTGTGGAATGCCTTGGATCTATTCCGCCAGCAATGGATCATCGGGGCCGCCGCCATGCCTCCGCCGTGTAGCGTTGCCCAAGCGGCGCCGTGTATTCCGGATGGGGCGCCGCTTTACACGCCCACAACTACGCCAACGTGTAACAACACCTCGATTCCCTGTGATTTTGCCAAGGATGCGCACTTCAACAACGTGATCGTGGCGGGCAAAGCCTTTTTCTCGCCGCCGCCCGTGAAGGACAATTGGGGGCCTCGCATCGGCGCGGCCTTACAACTGACTCAGAAAACAGTCCTTCGTGGGGGCTACGGACTCTATTGGGATACGCTCGCGGGCCGAGGTCAGGCCGCGCAGAACGTTCTCGAGAAGGCGGTATGGCCGGGCGCCCTCGCCCTTAACGGCGATTTCAACGGGAACAATCTGAGTCCCACCCAACTGAAGACCATCGACCAGATCCAGGGAACCTTCGCAAATTCGCTGCCGGCAGCGACCCCCTGGACCTCCGGGAGTTTTTTCGTCGCTCCCACCTACAAGGATCCCTACTCGCAGCAATGGAATGTTGAAATCCAGCGAGAGTTCACTCCGAATCTGATGTTCTCCGCCGCTTATGTGGGCAGCAAGAATGGACGCCTGGACTTCGAAGGGAACGCCAACGCTGCCAATCAGGCCTCGCCGAACAACACTTGCGCGAAAACGGACACGGCCTGCAATAACGCATACATTGCTTCCATAGACAGCCATCGAATTATGCCTTGGGCGACTTCGGGAATAACCTATGCCCGGAGCATTGGGTACTCGAATTACAACGCGCTGGAAGCCAAGGTCCAGCGGCGGTTTGCCAATGGTTTGATCTCCCTTCTGTCATACACGTTTGGAAAATCCATCGACACGAGCAGCGGCTACTTCAATGTCGAGAACGGTCCGCAAGGTGCTTCAACCGTCCAAAACTATTTTGACCTGAGTTCCGCTCGGGGCATCTCCGGGTACGACATCAAGCATTTTGTGTCTTGGGCCACTGTCTATGAGCTTCCTGCGGGGAAAGGCAAGAGATGGGTTCGGAGCGGGCCAGGGTCGTGGATCCTGGGTAACTGGCAGGCAAATTATATTTTCCAAGGGCGATCCGGCCAGCCGTACGGTCTGATCGTGCCTGGCGATGTCGCCAACCTCAAGGGCTCTGGTGGAATTGGAAGCAACGGCCCGAGCGATTATGCCCGGCCCAACATGATCGCCGATCCCTTTCAGCCTGGCCCGGTTCCCGCAAATCCGAACCCCAAGTGCCAGACAACTATCTCGCAGGGTGGACTAGCCGCGGACGCCACCCACACTGCCCAGACGTGGTTCAATCCTTGCGCTTTTGCCGCTCCCTCCGGAGCATTTGGAAATCTCGGGAAAAACCCGTTCCGAGGTCCTTCGGTGTTTAATATGGATTTCTCTATGTTTAAGAGCGTCCCCTTGCGTAACGAAGGATGGAATCTGCAACTTCGCTTCGAGGCCTTCAACATCTTTAACATCCAGAATTTGGACGCCCCAGGAGTCGGGAGCGGGAATTCCGTGCGCGTCGGTAACGCGAGCGCGGGATCGATTACCACCCTTGCTGTTCAGCCTCGCCAGTTGCAATTCGGGTTGAGGCTCGCTTTCTAGCGTCGCCTTGGGATTCCCCTTCCTTTGTCAGCTGGACGGTGCTCACCACTGCGGCCCTGCCGGGCCGGGGAACAAGCAACAATTCATCAATAGAGGTATCGACCCAATGACAAAAAACAAAACGTCACGGCGGGATTGGATGATTGAAAGCGGCTCCGTCCTGGCGGCAGCGACGCTTCCACTCAGTTCCGCCCTGGGTTTCAGGCAACTATCCAACCCGGCGCAGGCTGCGACGGCCCCGTCCGACAGTGATGCCGACCGTCAGCGCCGGATGAAGTGGTGGCACGAGGCGCGCTTCGGCATGTTCATCCACTGGGGACTGTATAGCGTCATCGGCCGCCATGAGTGGGTTATGGAAAATGAGGGCATTCCCGTTTCCGAATATGCTCCGCTCGCCAAGCAGTTAAAACCCAAACCATTTCCTGCACGCGAGTGGGCCAAGATCGCGCGTGGAACCGGGATGCGCTACATGGTGATGACCACCAAGCACCACGAAGGTTTTTGCCATTTTGATACCAAGACCACCGATTACTGCTCGCCCAAACAAGGGCCGGGCCGAGATCTCGTTCGTGAATATGTGGACGCCGCTCGAGCCGAAGGCATGCGTGTGGGCTTTTATTATTCACTGATGGACTGGCACCATCCCGACGGCGCTCGCTGCGCCACCGACGACGCGGCGCGCAAGCGCTTCGTTGAATACATTCACACGCACATTCGCGAGCTGCTCACCAATTACGGAAAAATTGATGTTCTCTGGTACGACGTCTCGTGGCCGCTCGATGCCCCTGGTTGGGAGTCCGAGCGCATGAATAAAATGGTCTTTGAGCTTCAACCAGACATCATCGTCAACAATCGCAACAAGCTTCCGGGCGATTTTTCCACTCCCGAGCAGCAGATCACCGCAGATAAAGAAGGCCGCGCGTGGGAGTCTTGCATGACTCTCAACGACAGTTGGGGATACCAGCGGGCCGATGACGATTGGAAGAGCCCGCGACGCGTCATTCAGAATCTGATTTCGTGCTCTCGCGACACCGGCAACTACCTCTTGAACATCGGGCCTCGCGCCGATGGCAGTGTGCCCGAGGAATCCGTCCGCGTGTTGACGGACGTCGGCCAATGGATGCGCCGCAACGGTGACAGCATTTACGCATCGGATCACTGCCAGCCACGGCGCTCCAATTACGCGAGCTTCACCCGCAAAGGCAACACGCTCTACATGCACGTGCACTTTTGGCCCGGCGATTATGTGGTAGTGGCGGGTTTACAGGCGCAGGTGAAGTCAGCGCGGTTTTTTGCTTCCGGCGAAAAAATCACTTTCCAACAGGACAAGTACCGTGTGCGCCTCACCGGCCTGCCGACAGAAGCGCCGGACCATCCGGTTACCACCATTGCCCTGGAATGCGACGCGGAGCCCACCCAGGACAACATTTTTGTTCGCCAGGAAAAACCTCGCGGCGGAGTCTGAAGCTCGCCGGCCAAGGAACCATGTTCAGGAATTCAGTTGAAAGCTAAAACCACGTAGATAAGAGTGGTTCTTGTTCCCTTGTTTCTGGCGGCTGTCGGCCTCGTCCAAGTGAGCTTCGCCCAAGCACAACCACAATTGCAGCCGGCCAAGTCTCGGCGTTCAGAGCGCGTTCACCTGCAAGAAGTCCAGGTCGCAAGCCCGGACGGCAAGATCAAGTTCAACGTCCTGCCAAATGCGGAGCGCTTGACCCTTACTGTGACCATGGGGGACACGGTCGTGATCGAGCCTTCCCCGGTGGTGATGAAGCTTGACGGCTATGACCTTTCATCGGGGGTTGTGTTCAACAGCCTCCTCCCGTCTGGGATGAAACGATTGTCTTGCCGGACTCCGCCATAGGCGAACTCGCCGCCTACGCCCGACGCAAGGGCAACACGTGGTTTTTGGCGGTCATGTGCGGTCCTCAAGCCAAAACGATACACGTACCGCTCTCGTTTCTGGGCGAAGGCCAGTACAGATCAGTTCAAGTTCACGACAGCCCTGCAGAGAATGCCAAGGTGGAAATCGAAAACTCAATCCATGAGCACAACGATTCACTCACCATTGCGTTGCCAGCGGGCGGAGGCTTCCTGGGTCGCCTATCGAAGTCACAATAGTCTTGACGCGACTCGATAGACTAATGGAATGGATCCGCACTGCCTGTGGGAGGAACCCATCGAGGAGACCGGACCAACATCAGGCTCCGTAGGAATCCTCTCCCTTTGGGAAGAGTGAGGATGTCAACTTCACTACTGTTCGGGTTCCGGCTGCGGAGCTCCCAAGATCAGCGCCTGGTCGTGTTCAAGAGAGCTTCGGCGGAGATCTTGCGAGCGCGCTAAAGCTTTCTGCGCGAGTTCGGCTTGGCCGAGCTTCCGATAAGCCAAATACAACTGATAATGGACGTTCCCGTAATGGTCGATAGGAGCCGCTTTCTTGAGTTTCGGGATGGCATTGGCAAACTGTCCCAGGCGCACGTATGCGGTCCCCAACAAGCCGCTGGCTTCATCCAAATCCGGTTGAAGTCGCAGCGCACGCTGCAGATACGACAGCGCCTTTTCGTTTTCCCGTTTTTGCACGTAGAAGCGTCCCAGCAGATACAGCGCGTGCGTGCGCGAGGGATCCAGCGCCAATGCTCTTTCCAGCTCACTCTGCGCGTCCTCATCAGAATGATTGTCGAGGTAAAGTTCCCCGAGCGCTTCGTGAAGTTCTGACTCCTTGGGCCGCAACTGCAGAGCCGCATGAAACTCTTTGAGAGCGTCGTCGAGATCCTGGCGGAGGGCGTAACCTTCGGCACGCAACTCGTGCGTACGCCAGGCGTTGGGAAAGGATTCCTCCAGTCGCGCATACGCCTCAGCCCCGAGCGCTTGGTATGTGCGCGCCAACCAGTAGCTGGCCTCGGCATTTTCGTTGGTGACACCCGGCACCTGCGCTAACGAATCAGCTGCGGGTTCGTATTGTTGCAAGGTGAAGTGCGTTTTTCCCAGCAGTAACCGCTCCGCGTCGGTTAGATGCTTTCGGGCTTGCAGCGAATCTGCGCAGGTAGAATAGTGATGGGCCTTGCAGGGGTCCTGATTCGGTTGGGCTAGCCCGCCTTCATTCGATCCCCGCTGCCATGCCCGGACGTCGCCTTGTAACGCTTTCCAATGGCGGTCTGAAAGAGCGCTTTCATTCGTGGTGGTGTACAGAGCCACCAACAAAAAATGCTTGGGCGCTCCTTCTGGTTCGTCCTGCAGGCGCGATATGGAGGCTTTTGCCGACTCCTCGCGGAGTTCGATCGAGGGGAAGCCCCGTTGCACAACCAAGAATTCAGGAGAGATTTCCCAAACTTTTCCGAGAGATGCAAGCGCTGCTGTAGCCTGGCCCCGGGCCAGTTGCAGATTGGCCAAACCGAGCCACGCGAGCTCATTTCGTGAATCGGGCTGCAGCTCGAGGTGAAACTCCGCTTCGGCTTCTTCCAATTTCCCCGCATGCAGATGGGCTTGGCCCAATGATGTGTGCAAGCCGGACTGCCGTGGCTCAATGTCTAGGGCCTTGCGGTACTCCTTCACGGCATCTTCCCAACGGCTGCGCTGAAATAAGAGATCACCGAGAAAACGATGCCCCCAGGCCGATTCACGATACAAATGCGCTCCCCGATAGGCCAAACTGGCAGACAGGTCAAGGTATTCGTGTCCGAGTTTGAACCAGGCCTCGGACTTGTCGGAATCATGGACGGCGATCTGACGGAACTCCTCAGCCGCGCTTTGGAAGTTTTCCTGGCCCAGGTATACCGAAGCCAAAGCCTGGCGGGCCTCGCGGTTCGAAGGATCGAGCTTCACTGCACGCTGGAGGAACGGAATGGCCTTTTCTGGGGCACCTAGTTTAAGGTAATCCATTCCGACGATTACAGTGGGGCCGAGCAGGTTCGGCCTTTCGCGTAGCGCTTTCGCCAGATGGCGTACCGCTAAGTCGTACTCGAACAGGCTCTGGTAAGCAAGGCCCAGATTGACCTCAGCCTCCAGTAGGGTGGGATCAAGCGCCAGCACCTTCTTGAATTCTTCCGCAGCACGAGCGAACTGCCCTTGCTTCATAGCCTCTTGGCCGGCGTGGAAAAACGCTTCGACCTGCCCTTCGGATGTCTGGCAAGTTGCGAATGAGGGAACCAGCAACCATAGGGCAAGAAAAATGAAGATGGTCGCTTTCGGCCAAGTCTTTTCACGCCAGGGAGACAGCAGGGCAGCAAAATTCGGTCGGAGGCACGCAATCAAGAGAGTTCGGCGAGGCGATGGATCGACACTGTTCCCCTTGGAGCACATGGAAAAGGATGTTTCCAAGTAGAATGTTACCAGAGAAGAGAGTCGTACGTCCGGGCGGGAAGGCCCGCCCGGACGCCGACGTTAGCATGTTAGAAGGTGAACCGCAACGCGAACTGGACCTGGCGCGGAAGATTGTACTGTCCGCTTACTCGCCCAAAGTCGGCACCACCACAACAGCCGCTATTCGGCGGACTGAACTGGGGGTGGTTGAACCCGTTGAAGAACTCTGCACGGAACTGGACGACAAATCTTTCGTCCGGGCCAAACTTCGTGTTCTTGAAGAAGGCAAAGTCAAAGTTCTTCTCCCCGTCGGCGCGTATGTTCGGCTCGGTACGCGAGTCGGTCCCGTAGCTGTAATCGTTGGTATGCGTGAACACGGAAGTGTCAAACCAGTGGGCCAGCCGTTGGTCCAGAGAACCGGAGGTCAGGTGCGACAAGGCCGTTCTCGTATTGCGGGAACAGCCCACGTTCGGGACACCGGATTCGCTGAGCAGGCCCGGGCACCCGCCGATGATAATCGGGAAGCCGCGTTGGAAAGTGATGATGGTATTGATTCCCCACCCGCCAATGAGCTTTTCGGCGACTCCGCTCAGGTTATTTGCAAACTTCTTGCCCTTGCCAAAAGGCAGGTCAAGAACGGAACCAAGTACGAAGCGCTGGGAAACGTCGAATGCATCCAGGCTTCTCTCGCCGCGCAGGTTGTTCACATTGGCGTCGTTCCAGCCCACCGGAGAGGCTTCCAACCAGTTGATTTCCGAGTTGGTGTTGTCGATGAGTTTGGAGACGGTGTACGAGGCCAGCACCTGCGCGCCCGCGGCGAAGCGCTTCTCGACCTTCATCTGCATGGAATGATAAATGGAATCACGGTTATCGGGCTCGGCCATGGCCACGTTGTCAAACTGCGGAAAGGGCAGCAGCAATTGCGCTGCTTTTATGGTCGGATTAGTGCCTACACCACCTGATTGCACGGGCCCAGTGCAAACCGCAGGGGGAGCGCAATTCCCGGCAAACGGATTGTGGACCTGAGCATTCAGGGCGGCCACATCCGCAGCACTCTTGGGCAGAAACTGGGGCGCCAATTGGTTGATGGTTTGATCATGCATGGGCAAATGTGTGCCCTTGGACCCCGCATACGCTACGTCAACTAGCAGATTGCCGGGAAGCTGACGTTGGATGTCGAGGTTCCACTGCTGTACATAAGGGGCGGGATTACCATTTACCGGCGCTTCGTTGCCATTCCCCTGCACGTTGATCAAGGCCTGATTCCTCCCGAAGGGCGGAGTGATTCCGCTGGGGAAAGGATTGAACAGCGTATCCTTAGGAGTAACTCCATCCGACTGCGCTGGGAGCCATGACGTGCTGAAACTGTTGATGAACAGGTTGTGGGGAGCATCGTTCCAGCGGATATCAACCGGCAGGTAAAAAATTCCATACCCGGTTCGGATAACCGTATTCTTATCGAGTTGGTACGAAACCCCAAGGCGCGGGCTGACATGGTTCCAGGAGCTAAATGCGCTGCGGCTCGAGTGTTGCGTGCTGCTCACTAGATCATACGCACCCTTCAGATTCGGCATTCCGGCCGCGGCTCCAATGGGGCTGGCTTCGGAGGGATTGAAAGCAACGATGCGATTAAACCGCTCCGTCCAGTCCCCCTGGAGGTCAACGCGAACCCCGAGATTCAAGGTGATCTTCCTGGTGAGCTGGAAGGTATCGCCCCCGTAGATCGCCTTGTAAAGATTCTGGTCGGCGGTCCTTGCGGGCTCCGTCACGCTGCCATTATTACCATAGCCGAGGAGGAAGGAAGCAAAGCCATTTCCCGATGTATTGTTAGCCCCAGGAGTGCCGAGCGTACCGTTTTGAGGGTTCGCTGCCGTCATGCGGGCATCAAAATAGTACAAGCCGGAAGGATCATTGCTCTGATAGTAGTTGTTGCGGAGCACCCGGAATTCTGCGCCGACTTTGAGGGCGTGTTTCCCGATAATCCTGGAGAGCATGGGGTTGAACTCGTACGTGTCGTCCCAAGCGCCGATGCCGCTTCCGGCTCCTTGAGTGCACCAACTGCCGGCGCCCCAGTGATTATCCCCCCCCTGCTCCGAGACGCACACGTCCGGAATGTGAGTGTAGGTCATCTGGGAAGTCAACGCCTTCCAGTTTGGACCAAACTTCGACAAGTCGATGCCTTGGGTGATCGGCGTGCGCAGGTAGACATACCGCGTATAGCCAATGTGCAAGTCCAAGATGGTCCTGGGTGAAAACGCGATGGTGTCACCCAAGGAAACTTGGTGAGCATAAGTGGTTTCGGTACAGCGGTCCTTGCATATACCATTATAGGGGTCGTCGGGGAGCGATAGTATTTTAGAATGCGTGTACCGTCCGAAAATTCTCTGCTTCGCACTCAGGTTATAGTCAATGCGCTCGTTGTACTGGTCGACGTCGCCGCCACTGCTATAGTTCTCAGCAAAGTTACCGTTCGGATTGCCTACCTGATTCGGCATCGGCATGTAGGACAAAAGCGCCTGTGCAGTGGCGTTGATTCGGCCGGTCGGAATCACGTTTCCCGTAAAGGCGGTCCTGCAAGTCGCCGCCGTTGCGCTGCAGCCTGAACTCGTGAGCGGGTCGTAAATGGGAAGCGCTGAGGTCGTGTGAGTTGACCCTACCTGCGAAAAGTCCCCGCCACGCTCAGCTTGGGTGGGAACCCATCCCAAAAAGACATTTCCCTTGCGCTGCCGAAAGCCCTCATAGGTCGAGAAAAAGAATAACTTATCCTTCAGAACGGGGCCTCCCCCGTTGGCGCCAAACTGGTTTTGGGTAAACGGAGGACGGGTGAGGCCGCTGCTGTTGTCGAAGAAGCCATTCGCATTCAGCACTTTATTCCGCAGGTACTCGTACGCCGCACCATGGAAAGTGTTCGTGCCCGACTTGGTTGAGAGGTTGATAACTCCGCCGGCAAACCGCCCGTACTCGGGGCCCAGATTGTTCGTCTGGACTTTGAATTCCTCGATGGCGTCTTGCGTTGGTATCACGGTCACAACGTTCAGGTACGCCCCATTGGTGGGCACGCCGTCGATCAGGATCTGGCTCTGTCCGGCCATACCTCCGCCAACTTGAAAATCTCCGAGAGCGAAGGGATTAGCGCCGACGGGATTGCCCCCCGAGGAATTGCCCGACGACGGGGTGCCCTGTGGCACAACGCCTGGCACCATGCCGACCAACGCCAGCGGATTGCGGCCGTTCAGCGGCAACTCAGTGACCGCCCGCTGCTCGACCACTTGCCCCAGCGAGGCCGTTTCCGGCTGGAGCAAAGGCACCTCGGAGGTCACCTCGACAGTCTCGGTTTGCGCGCCGACTGGCAGAGAGATATCCACTCTCAGCCCGCTTTCGATCTGCACCAGGATGGGCTCACGCACGAACTTCTTAAAGCCGGTCTTCTCCCCCTCCAGCTTGTAGCGGCCGGGCAAAATATTCACGAACGTGTAGTTGCCGGACGCATCGCTTTCTATGCTGCGCTTTTGAGCGGTATCCATATTCGTCAATATGACTGTCGCGTTGGCAACGGCAGCTCCACTGGTATCTGTGACGTTTCCGGTGATGGTGCCGTAGACGTTCTGGCTCCACCCGGCCGGTGGCGTGAGCGCCAAAACGACAATCGCCACTAAAAAGGCAAACCAAAGCTTTCTGAGATGCAGCATTTTTTCCTCCCGCGAAGGTTATCTAAAGGCGGCAATACTCGCCTTGCCGACGCACCAAGCGGCCGCGACACATTTGCGCTACACAGAGATGTAAGCAAAAGTCGTAAACAAGAAACGACAAGAGCCACCCCATTTGCGCCCTGTTGTAGTCCCATTCCATACGAAAGTCAAGCACAATTTCGTTATTCTAATGAAATGCATCAGAAAAACGAATCTGAGGAGGCTCGCCTGCGCTATCTGAGTTTCGCCTTGGATGCGGCTGGGCAGTCCCATCCTTTATTGAATTTGCGTCGGCGGCCGGGCTGCGGGAATTGCTGAACGTCGGCTAGCCCACTATTCAGGACGCCCAGGTGAAGATTCTGTGAATCACTGATTACACTTTGGCCCACCCGCGGTTCGGTACGGGACCCACCCCTTCCTTGATGGTGATGAGCCGATTGGCAGGGATCTGCTTAAAAGTCTCGTGCAGGCCACTTGGCCAATACACGTCGATGTCTGCCAAAGTGGAGTTCCCCAAACCGAAATGCAAGCGGGAATCGCTGCAAGAGAAAAAGCTGGATTGGCTGAGGACCGCTTGCGCCTGGGTCTTGCCGCCATAATGGACAATCACCCTGGCTCCAATGGCGCTTCGATTGGACTTTACGCCGTCCAATTTCACTTTGATCCAGTTGGACTTACCAGTGAGGTCATTGCGCAAAAGCGAGGGAGGCTCGTTGAGATTGATGATCAGTATGTCGATATCCCCGTCGTTGTCGAAGTCTCCAAACGCGCATCCCCGACTACAGTGTGCCGCCGCTACGCCCGGACCAGGCTCCTCGATGAGTTCTTCGAAAACGCCTTTGCCCAGGTTCCTAAAGACGACGCGTGGTGTCTTATTGGGGTATTGCGGCAGCGTTCGTTCCACTTGCGGGTAAACATGGCCGGTAACCATGAAGAGATCTGGAAGACCGTCATTGTCGAGGTCCACGATGCCAGCCCCCCAGCATACGTATCGTGTTTCAACCCCGAGATGGGAGGACCCCGTGGCATCCTCAAAGTTTCCCTTCCCGTCGTTGCGATAAAGGATGTTGGCGTCGTCCGCAAAATGCGTCTTGAATAGATCGAGGTGTCCGTCCAGGTCATAATCGCCGATGCCAATCCCCATGCCCGCCTGCTCCATGCCATCGTCGCTCAGGGCCGCACCGCGCAGCACGCCTTCCTCGCGAAAAGTTCCGTCACGATTGTTCATGAACAAAAGACTTGGAGTGGAGTCGCAGGCCACATAGATGTCCTGCCACCCGTCTTCGTCAAAATCCGCCGCTACGACAGTCATGCCATAGGTGGCTGCGGCGCGTGCGATGCCGGCTTGCTGAGTTACATCGGTGAAGGTTCCGTCGCCATTGTTGCGGTACAGTGAATGCCTGCCCGTCAGCAGCCCCCGCGGTCCGCATTCGACGGGAATACCTTTCCACCGACAGTTGGCGTTTTCCCCCGGAACACCAGCATTTTCAAAGGAAAAGCCCACGTAGTTGGAAACGAAGAGATCCAGATGTCCATCGCGGTTGTAATCCACGAAGGCGCAGCCGGCTCCAAACCTCTGTTGATCGCTCGACAGCCCGGCCGGCTTCGTCATATCGGTGAAAGTTCCGTCGCCGTTATTGCGGTAAAGCACGTTCTGCCCGAAATTGGTGCAAAAGATATCGTCAAAGCCATCGTTGTTGTAGTCTCCGACGCAGACTCCGCAGGCCCACCCGAGCAATCGCAACCCTGCCTTTTCGGTGACATCCGTAAATGTTCCATCCCGGTTATTCTTATACAGCCGATTCGTCGTACCCACCGGGGCGCCCCCCAGGCGCGTGCCGCATAGAACAAACAGATCCATCCAGCCATCATTATCGTAATCAATGAAGGCGCAACCGCATCCGGTGGACTCCACGATGTACTTCTTGATTTCTGGGTCACCGTAGATCACCGGCGCATGCAGGCCCGCGGCGGCAGCGACATCCACGAAGTGGGCGTTGAAGGGACGTCCGGAAGCTGCGGGTCTTGGCAATGGCTTGGCGGTGTGGCTCGCTACACCCTGCGCCAGCAAGCGGGCCGCAGGCAGTGATAGCGCGGCTCCCACCCCGAGTCGAACAAAGTTACGGCGGCTGAAATTCAAGGCGCAAAGAACCTTAAGAGTCTCAACAGACGAATGGCCATCATTTCTGGCTCAATGCAGACTTTTCAGCGGTCATCTGAGGATCGGCGAATTGTAACCAGAAGCCCATCATCTCCTCGTCACTGGGTTCACCCCAACGAACTGCTTTGGACGGATCGGGGTTCTGAAAATTGTCCTTGGAATTGTCGAAATAAGCGATAGTCATGAGTTTCGTGCCTTTGGGCAGTAAGAATTGCTTCTTCAAGAAGTATGTCTCCTGCCATCGAAAATCAAAATGGGGAACGTAGAGGAGCACCTCTTCGCGACCATCCGGATAAATGGCTTTGGTCAACATGTTTTTGCCGCGAAAATGCATGTGCGCCGTGTAGGCCACAGCGATCACATCCTTCGGCAAAGTAAAGCAGGAAGTCACACGGTGATTGGCGTCGTGGGAAGGGATAAGAAACATGTTGTTCCAAATTTCGTACTGCCCAATCTCATGCTGGACGGGTTCCCGAGCGAATACCAAGCCGATGCTAGTGTGATCCTTTACATCCAGCCCATGATGATTGCTGTAGTGAATCTGAAATTGCAGATAGCCGCCCGCTGGGATTCGTAGCGCATAGCCTGGAGGCCGCGTCTCCGCCAAATGCCCCGGAAGATAGATCGCCGGCACGATATTCACGTAGCCAGAAGACTCGCCGGGAACGCCTCCCCCATTCGGCGCGGCGCACCCATCATCAATGACCGGCGCATCGGGGCGGAGGTGCAGCACTTTTCCGGTGCGGTAATGATATTGGTCTTCACCTTCGTCGGTCTTGGCGTGCTTTTCCAGATGCTTCGCTACTTCGGACTGATTGATCACCGACACAGTGGCGTGATGAACCACACGACGATCACCGGGAAGCACCTCCGCGGCCTGTATCCATTTGTCTTCCGTGAAATTTGTGGGGACGTAGATGTATTCGTAGTCGTCTTGGGCAGTTTTGGGGACCAGGAATTCCGGAACGGTCAGCACAACGTCCGGCTTGATATGCCAGCCTTGGGTGAGCACTGGGTCGGCTGAGGAAGCTTCAGGCTGGCCTCTTTTTGTTCCGCCTTTTACCCAGGCGTCTATGATCGCGATTTCCTCATCGGTCAAGCGAGCGTCATTGCTGAACTCGCCGAACCCAGGATCGGCATGCCACGGGGGCATCTTGCGCTGCACCACGCTCTCCCGCACGATCCGAGCAAACGGCAGCACTTCCTCATAGGTCATCAGCGACATGGGAGCAATGTCGTTCGGCCGATGACAGACTACGCAATGCTTTTGCAGCAGGGGCGCCACGTCTTTGTTGTAAGTAATTTCTGGTTTTGAAACAGTGGGATTTTCTTGACCTGCCAGTGCGATGCCGCACAATCCAATACAGAACAGCAGGAGGAACGTTTGCCATAGACGCATGTGAATTGCGACTCCACAGAAAAACATCTACGGCCCGATGCCGTTACTCGCGATGACACCGCCCGCACGAGCATTTGAGCATCTAGCGGTTGATTCTACACCTGTACGGCGTTTTCGGGGCGACTGGACGTATCGTCTCCTACGTACAGGCGGCAACTCGCTGGCGGGATTCTAAGGCTGTGCCAACCGTTCCAGTGTCTATTTCGCGTTAGTCGTTAACGTTATGCGAACTCTGTTCTTCTTCGGCCTCCCTGTGGGTTTCTTGCGTTTGAGCCCAGCCGCTTCTGTCCGCTTCTTAATTGAATTACCATTGACGGTGGAGATAGTCTTTCTTCAGGTCTTCCGGAGGTCGCGAATGCGTTTCTTTTCACACCTTCCCGTACTTGCTGCTCTTGCCAGTACGATAGCTCCGAGTGCGGCTCAACCCCAAAAACAGCTAGCACGATCGCCGAGAATTCAGTCGGCCAAGTCCGTCTACTTCGAAGATAAGACTGGCGTGGACGCTGTGGGAAACAAGGCATTGGCTCAACTCAAGAGGTGGGGAAGATTTCAAATTGTGAAAGACCGAAAGCAGGCTGACCTTATTTTCATTCTTTCCGCTGATCCCTATAAGGGTGGCTACATCATCGCATCGGGAGGGCAGACCGGCACAGTCGAGAACGGTCACATCGACGAGGACCGCGTTCCCAATTACAACAAGCAGGCTCCAGTTCGCTACGTATTTCTGACGGTGCTTGACCCCAAAACTGGCGACACTCTTTGGAGCGACTCCCATCGCTGGGGCGGCCTACTCACGGGATTCAACACTGCGGGGGAACACCTAATCAAAAAGCTGGAAAACCAAACCAAGAAATAGACCGGTTAGCTGATGACTGGTGTCCGGTTGGCGCGTTTTCAGAAATTGGGCACTACGCGCCCGATTCGTACCCACGTTCCAAAACGCCATTCGGCAGCCCGGACAGCGAGTCCAGGAGTCAAATCCGCCCAGAATTGTTTTAAGCATTCATTCAACGGCCGCTTGCAACAATTCTGACTTTCCGGTGGAAGGGTCGGTGAGGCGAGTGCGCGCTACGGGGCCTGCCAGTCCAAGGCGTAGATTTCCTTGGTGCCGATGTCGCGAAGCAGAAGCGGTGAATCGTCGGGAGCCATACCGAGCCAGAACGACCAGTAGCCGGTTTGCCGGAAGTTTTTCAGGTCGGCCACCCGCTCGAGCCTCCGATCTCGAATTCGTATTCGCATTATCGACGGCTGGTTTTCCCCATGCAAGAAGTAGACATAGTCCCCGTTTTTTGACCAATTGGGGAAACCCAGGCTTATCTTCGTGATCTCCGCCCACTTTTGGGTGGCAAAATCGAAAAGGATAAGGCTATGGGATGCGAAAGGCAAAGCGACGAGATAGCGTCCGTCGGGCGACCAACGGGGGGAGAAAAAACCTCTTGAACCAGGCAGCGTGGAGATTTGATTGGTCCTAACATCAAGAATGAGGATGGTGCTGTTGGGATCAGTTGATCCGCTGCCAAAGGCAATACTGGTCCCGTCGGGGGACCACGTCGGGTCCCACTCCTCGTGGGGGTCCGCGGGTAGCATTTCGCGCGGCGTTCCCCCCTGGGTCAGAATGGTGTACAACTTCGGCCTGGGACCGGAAAAGGCATAGAAGACGATCTGCTGGCCATCGGGTGACCAGCTAGGCATCACGGCTGTGAGCGGCGGGTAGGTGAGCTGAATTTTCTGACTGCCGTCCAATTTGCTTCTCCAAAGCGTGCCCTCCGGGAAGCGGACATAAGCCACCCACTGACCATCTTTAGAAAAGCTGACGCTATCCGCTGAAATTCCGGAAAGAAATGGAATGAACTCCGCTGACCGGGCGTCATAGCGAGCTAACTCCCCACGCGCCAATGCTCCCACCACGAACAGCTTTTTGCCATCTTTGCTGGGCAAAGGAGAAGAGAAACTCATCGGCCCGGAGGTTAACTGAACGGGTTGGCCACTGGCATTTTCAAGTATATTTCGCTTTTCCGCGAGAGCCCAGATATTGCCTTGTGACTGAAAAACGAAATATCTTCCGTCGGGAGTCCATTGACCGCAACACTCCTCGGGAGGAGTGTGCCAGTCGGGAACTAGGGGGTGCAGGTTCGTCCCGTTGACCGAGACCTGGTAAAGAGGGCCAGTAGGCGTCGAAGCCCCCACAGCCCCGACATTGAATCGAATCACTGTTCCGTCCGGCGACCAGGCCGGATAATAGGCTTGATCTGGCGCGGAGACGAGCTTGCGGGGTTCGGAACCATCGCTCTTTGCCAGGAATAAGTCGTGTCCGTCGGCGTAAACCATCCTTTGCCCATCGGGAGACCAGGCAGCGGCCTGCCCAGCGGCCTCTCCCAGTCGGCGAGGGGACCCGCCAAGCACCGGCACTCCCCAGAGCGGTCCATGGAATGCGGTCTGGCCTACCTCGTCCGCCACAAGCAGGGTTGCCCCGTCGGGAGAAACTGCAAGCAATGACATAGTCGGTGCGGGAACTGAGACGTGTGCTACCTCTCCACCGGAGCTGGACACCTGCGCGATGACAGAAACCGACGCGGGATATTCATTAAAGAAAATCCGTGACCCGTCCGTACCGACCAGACCCTTTCGATGACCGTCGTGAGTAACCGGCACGTAGCCTGATACCTTGGGCGGCGGGAGAGGGCGAGACCGCAGATAGATGAGGGACGCAATGACGAGAAGACCCATTCCGCCAGCAGCGAACGCCAGACTCTTCGATTTAGGCCTCCCGGTTTGGGAGACGGCCGCCTCACGTCGCAGGCTACCGGTCCCGGCCACTGCTGAAGATTCAGCACTCCCCGCAGATAGGGCGACGGCGGACCGTCCCGAATCCGTGTCCCGCTTCAGCCGTTGGAGGTCGGCTCGCATCTCCGCCGCGCTCTGATAGCGCAGATTGCGGTCTTTTTCCAATGCCTTGCCGATGATCGCTTCGACTTGCGGCGGAAGTTGCGGATTGAAATGCGACGCCGGCCGCGGGTTCTGGTGTAGGATCGCGCCGCATATTTCTCCAGAGCTCGAGCCTTCAAATGGCATACTGCCCGCCGCCATCTCATACAACTCCGCGCCGAACGAGAACAGATCGCTCCGCGCATCCAGTTCTTTCGCACGAATCTGCTCAGGTGACATGTAAGCCACCGTGCCCAGCATCGTTCCCGGGCTGGTCAGTTGCTGGGAGTCGATCTCCGTCACCGTATTCGCCGATGCCATTTGGCTGGAAGAACTGCCCGTGGGCGCGACCTTGGCCAGCCCGAAATCGAGAATCTTGGCGTGCCCACGCTTGGTTACAAAGATGTTCGCGGGCTTGATGTCGCGGTGAACGATCCCTTTTGCGTGGGCGGCGTCGAGCGCGTCGGCGATGTCGGTGGCGATGGATAGAAAAACGTCCGTTTCCAGCGGACGCCCCGCAATGCGGTGCTTTAGCGTCACGCCGTCCAGAAATTCCATGGCGATGAACGAACGACCATCATGCTTGCTGATCTCGTAGATGGTGCAGATGTTCGGATGGTTTAGGGCAGAAGCTGCACGTGCCTCGCGGCGGAACCGTTCCAATGCCTGCGGATCTTGCCCCACATTTTCGGGGAGAAACTTCAGCGCGACGAAGCGCCCAAGCTCGGTGTCCTCAGCCTTGTACACCACGCCCATTCCGCCGCCGCCGAGTTTCTCAACAATGCGGTAGTGCGAGATGATTTGTTCGATCATCAGGAAATTCTTGCCTTTCGGGTCGCTTCATCTTACGGACGCGACATTCGCGAGTCAACGAAAGGAGGCGCCGGTGGCCTCCGTGCCACCGATCCATGATCACAGTACTGCCGCGACTGTAAGATGTGTTGAAATCCCTTCAGATTTCCTGAAACCTGTCGAATGGGCTGCCTTTCATACGTCATACAATCGGGCGTTACAAAGGCGCTGACAATTGCGCCCACAGGAGGAGCGCATGGAATTTGCCTTGTTAATTTACGAATCACCGGAAGCTCTTGCGACACAAACGACGACACCGACTTGGGGCCTAAAGCCTGAGTCCGGTCGCTCGCAGTGAAAAAAGTCCCAAGGTGAATCCAAACCATCCATAATCTAGCTGCAGTGCCCTTGGTGAAGCTTAGGTAGCGGGGGATCTGCTAATGCCGTATCACCGTCTCAGCAAGAGTTCGCGCCGTGAGTTCCTCGAAGGTGCCGTGGCCCTCGCCTTAACGGAGCCCGCATTCATGCGCGTCGGGAAGAACCAGACAAGTCGAAAGATGCCGTCGGTTCTGGCTTACGTCGGTACTTATAGCTCCCCACAAGGTCCGGAGGGTACCATCGGTCATGGGCAGGGCATCTACCTGCTTGAGATGGATGCAGCGACTGGTGCTCTCCGTCAACGCGAAGTCTTTCCGAGTGATTTCAACCCGTCCTGGCTAGCCCTGGATCCTTCTCGCACGCACTTGTACTCAGCGAATGAAATTTCCAATTACAAAGGCACTAACTCCGGTTCCGTGAGCGCTTACTTGATAGACCCGGCAACAGGGCGTCTGACGTTATTGAATACGGCTAGTTCCGAGGGAGCGAGCCCTGCGCACATAAGCGTACATCCGTCTGGCAAGTACGTGTTCGTTGCCAACTACCAGGGGGGAACGGTAGCGGTACTCCCGGTGCGCTCGAACGGCGAACTCGGCGTCGCTACTGATGTCAAACAGGACAGCGGTACGATAGGTTCCACGCGCGCAACCAGCGGGCCTCCGGGAAGCTTTGCCATCAGCGGCCATGATAAGCCTCACGCACACATGATTCAGGCTGATCCCGCAGGTAAGTTCGTCCTGGCGAGCGATCTTGGATTGGATCAGATCTTCATTTGGAAGTTTGATGTGCGTACGGGCAGACTCTCGCAAGCCAATCCGGCAAGCGTGCCGCTGCCTCCTGGCGACGGGCCGCGCCACTTCGCTTTTCATCCCAGCGGCCAATGGCTTTACTCGCTTCAGGAGGAGGGCTCGACGTTGGTAACGTACGACTATGACGCCGCAAACGGAAAGCTTACCGCGAAGCAAACGATTTCAACTTTGCCGAAAAACTTTAAAGGGACCAATTTTACGTCGGAGGTTATGATCTCTGCGGACGCAAGATTTCTTTATGCTGCGAACCGGCTGCACGACAGCATCGCTTGGTTCGCGATCGGTGAGGGTGGAATACTTAGCTTTGTCGGAGAGGAATGGACCCGAGGGGACTATCCGCGCAGCTTTAATATCGATCCCACGGGGAACTACCTCTACTCTTGTAACCAGAGAGCGGATGGAATCACGAGTTACCGAATTAACCGGGAAACGGGCGCGCTGTCCTTCGTCGGGCAATACACCGCCGTTGGTACCCCCGCGATTATTGTCTTCCTTGCTTCAACACCGGATTTCTCCGTGTCTGCTCGGCAGCGATTAATATGTCAACGACAGTCGAATTCCTGCTAAGCAACGGATTCACTTTTTCGGTTTGCAATTGGACTTCGCTCGTGGAACATACGACACTAAAGTCCAGCACTTTCGCCATGGCTTTCCTGGTATCAATTCCGGAGCAAGGAGCAGACAATGCCAAAAGACCTCTCCCGGCGTAAATTCCTCCAACACAGTGTAGGTACAGCCGCGGCTATCTCTGCCGCAAACAGCGTCTTTCTTGGAGACTCACGCCTAGAAGCAATCAGCTATCTGGAAGTGGTCCCCAGCGACCGCGTACGATTTGGCATTATCGGCGTCGGCATGCAAGGTTCCGACCTGCTCAAGAATTCCATTGAGTTGGCGGGAGTCGAATGCGTGGCTGCCTGTGACCTTTATGACGGCCGGCATCGCCTGGCCAGGGAAATCGCCGGTGCCGGCGTCCCTACAACGAGACGGTACCAGGAACTCCTGGACAACAAGGAAATCGACTGCATAATCGCGGCTGTGCCTGATCATTGGCACAAGAAAATCGTTGTCGATACTGTTCTCGCTGGAAAGGACATCTACTGTGAGAAGCCCATGTCGCATTCCGCGGCTGACGGAGTGGAAATGGTCAAAGCCGCCAAATCCAGTGGCCGCATCGTGCAAATCGGCTCCCAAGGTGTCAGTTCGGTTCTATACGCGAAGGCCAAAGAACTCCTTGAAAAAAACACCATCGGTGAATTGATGATGGTCGAGGTCGCACAGGGGCGAAACAGTCCCGACGGAGCGTGGCAGTATCCTTTGCCCCCCGATATTTCCCCCCAGACTGTCGATTGGGATACCTGGCAGGGCGACGTGGCCAAGCGTTCATTCGACCCCAAGATCTTTGCGCGCTGGCGCTGCTGGAAGGAATACGGCACCGGTGTCGCCGGCGACCTTATGGTCCACTTGATTAGCGGCATGCTTTTCATGCTCGGCTTGAACGAGGCTCCCAAGCGCGCTCTAGCAACGGGAGGGATTCTGCGCTGGAAGGACGGGCGCAACATGCCGGATGTTCACGCCGCGCTGTTCGATTATGACTCGCATGCCGTGTACGTACGGCTGAACCTCGGCACCGAAACGCACGATGGCTATCGTTTTTTGGGTTCGAAAGGAATTCTGGAAGTTACGGGCCACACGATCACCTATCTTCCGCAAAGCGGTAGGGACGATTCTCCAAGCTATTATGCCCAAAGCTTCCCCAAGGAATTGCGAGAGGAATATGTCAAGAAATGGCATGAGGAGAATGACGCATCGCCGGGCAAAGAACCGGTTTCGGAGGGCTTCAGCTACACTTCCGTTTCCTCTGGCGAGCTCAAACCGCACCTATGGAATTTCTTTCATTCCGTGCGCACGCGCCAGCCGGTTGTCGAGGATGTGGTATTCGGCCATCATGCCGCGCTAGCCTGCCACATGGCTAATGAGTCTTACTTCCAGAAGAGTGCGGTCGTGTGGGACGCTGCCGCCCAAAAAATCAAAACGTCGTAGTAACGGTTTGGCAATCGGATGGCCCCATGTCTGTGACCTATTTGTCTCATTGCTGCCGATTCCGATCGCCATTGATCAACTTGAGTCGCCGTCCTGGCATCGCTTATTGACTTTCGAGTCGCTCTCAGATGGACAGGTTTGGACAAGTGAGCGCCATGGTATACAGAGAATTAGGCGGATATTTCGCGAGGAGCTATTTTGGTTCGATGAGGCTTAGCCCTCTTATTTAACCAAAGCGGCGAATATTGAATGAGGCTACCTCGCTCCCGCGCTCCCGAGCGTGGGCAATAGAGATTTCATGGACTTCTGACACTTCGTCCGCGCCCCATGCTGTTCGCGCCACGATTCGGCAGCAATTCCTGGATTGATCTTCAGCGAGAACACTCGCCTCAACCGATTAGACAACGGGCAGACCCTAGTGCTTCCTGTTATGAAGCCCATCGCTCGGCCACCGGGATTCGGGAGTGGAAAGCAGTCTTTCCGGAGGCACTTTTTTCCTGGCGCAAGGAACTGATACGTTTCGGTGCACGCTGATTTCGCCGGCGAAAGTCCAGAGATCGTAGGACTGCCTCTAGAGCCGGGTGACGTCGGCACCCGCCCAGGTGTATCTTCTTGAGACGCCCACGAAATTCGGTCGGGCAGCGGAGAGTCCTTAAACGTTGACCCACGTTAGCAAGGCCAGACGGTGATGAGCGGCACGATCCAAAGAGCAGCCCAGAAGGTGCTAACTGAGCGCTATGAAGCGCTCCTCCGCGTTTCGCAAAACCTCATCTCAATTCGCTCTTCGGAGGAACTCTTCAGGCTTCTGGCCCGCGAGTTGCGCGCGGTGGTGAACTTCTATGTCATGGGTGTCGGTATCTATGACGAGAAAGCGCACGAAGTACGGCTCACGTCGTACGGCGAGCCAGGTGATCCCCTCCAGGTTCCAAAACTCGCGCCGGAAGAAACCTTCACGTGGTGGGTGTACCAACATCAACAGCCCTTGATAATCCCTTCCTTAGACACGGAGACTCGATTCCCGGCGGTAGTCGAGATGCTTAAGAACCGCGGGGTTCATTCGGTATGCGCGCTTCCTTTAACGACAGTACACCGGCGCCTCGGAGGTCTCGCTCTGGGCAGCATAGAGGCCGACGCCTATAACAGCGAGGAAATCAGCTTTCTCTCGCTCGTTGCCAATCAGGTTGCGCTGGCGGTGGACGACGCGTTGAACTTCGACGCGTCAGGACAAGCTAAGGAAGCCTTGCACGCTAGCGAAGAGCGTCTTCGCCT